>Ga0255779_1000060_pt1 | contig 122074 bp, 98 predicted proteins | sample 011ome_21_FD_179977 | JGI IMG/M metagenome (GOLD analysis project Ga0255779, IMG submission 179977) | Coastal salt marsh microbial communities from the Groves Creek Marsh, Skidaway Island, Georgia - 011508AT metaG (version 2) | ecosystem: Environmental > Aquatic > Marine > Intertidal zone >... | reverse complement strand
GCCAGCATTGATGAGCTCGGTCGATGTGGCGTAGCCTTGACATCCATAGCGGCTAACGATTTTTGCAAGTCTCGCGGAATCAATATCACAGACAGCAGCGAGCACAATGTTGTCGATAGATTCGATGAGTCGACAATGACTCGAGCCCATATTGCCAAGACCAATGATGCCCAGTCTGATGTGCTCGGGGCTAGCGGGTTGAGTCGTTATAGTCACAATGGCATCCTATGGTCAGTCTGTCTGGCTGATTCAGTTCAAGCCAAACTGATTGTGCAGGTAGTCGTAGCTGGCTTGCAGACAATCAAACTCGTCTGCCCCATAGCAGCTGTCTTGCTCGATAAAATAATACTCAATGGGGTGTCGGCGCGCGGCATCGAGAATCGCTTGCCAGTTCATGTTGCCCTGACCCACAGGGGCGAAAATGCGTTGGGACTCCGCGTTGATGGCGAAATCTTTGAGGTGTAGCAGGGGCATTCTGTCGCCGACGTAATCGATCCAGACTGCAGGATCGGCGCCACCCGCTTGTATCCAGTGGGTGTCCAGTTCTGCCTTGAGGAGCTCGGCGCTGCTTGAGTCGTAGAGATGCTGAAGCCAAGGCTTGCCATCGAACTGACGGAATTCATGGTGATGATTATGGTAAGAGAAATCGATACCGGCGGCGTTGAGCTTATCAGCGACGGGCTGTAGTTCTTCTAAGAATTGCTTGATGCCCGCCATGGACAAGTAGACCTTAGGTGGAATCATGCCCACGGCCGTGTGCCGACATTGCCAAAGGTGATGCTCTTCGATGACCCGGTCCAGGTCATGTCGATAGCGATCCCAGGCGACATGGGTGCCACCGATAGTCAAATCATTGTCGGCACACAGGTTGGCAATGGTTTGGGCATCGATGTCGCCAAATGCGGAAATCTGGATGCTTTGATAACCTATGCGCCGCACCCGCTCGAGGGTTGACTTCAGGTCATCCGCTGATTGGGTATATTTTCTTAAGGTGAACATTTGTACGCCGAGGACCGGTTTCATGCAGATTTCCATAACTTTAATCACAGCCTTAGAGTATACGTGAATCGCATGTGCTTTGGCGATTGTGTGCTGGCGGCCGAAAACAACGATATAATGTCGCGGTAAATCTGCAGTCGATGCCAGATAGCTGTAATATTAAAACGTTTGAACCAGCAGTTGTGAGATCGTGGATCTTGACCCGCAGAAAAGTAACTCAGGCTCCGTATGAGCGTCAATAAGTCGTTAAATAGATCCATGAAAGGCACCTAAAGTATGACCAAAAGTCGAATAGCCCTGTTACTGTTGATCGCCTCTCTGGTGGCTGGTTTTTTTATTTTCGATTTGGGCCAATATTTGACTTTGGACTACATCAAGTCCCAGCAGGCTCAGTTAGACGGGCTGGTGGCAGCTCACCCCTTTGTTATCGCCGCGGCTTACTTTCTGATCTATGTGCTGGTGACTGCGGTGTCGCTGCCGGGTGCCGCTATCATGACCCTGGCTGCCGGCGCCATGTTTGGGCTCTGGTGGGGATTGTTGCTCGTGTCTTTTGCATCCACCATTGGAGCGACCCTGGCTATGCTGGTGGCGCGGTTTGTCTTGCGTGATCAGGTAAGTCGCCGATTTGAGCGCCAGCTCAATGGCATTAACAAGGGCGTTGAGCGGGAAGGTGCCTTCTATCTGTTCACCCTGCGGCTGGTGCCACTGTTTCCGTTCTTTGCCATCAATTTGATTATGGGCCTGACCAAAATATCGGTGCCGGTTTATTTTGTGGTGAGCCAGATAGGGATGTTGGCGGGTACCTTGGTATTTGTGAATGCCGGTACGCAATTGGCCCAGGTAGAGAGTCTGGCGGGCATTATTTCTCCTGAACTGTTGCTGTCATTTGCATTGCTGGGTGTCTTTCCACTGTTGGGCAAGAAGCTGGTCGATATTGTCAGGGCACGCCGAGTGCTGGCGCGCTGGGACAAGCCCAAAACCTTTGATCGTGACGTGATCGTGATTGGTGCAGGCTCTGGTGGTCTGGTGGCAGCGTTGATCGTTGCCACGGTGAAGGGCAAGGTGACCCTTATTGAAAAACATAAAATGGGTGGTGACTGCCTGAATACGGGTTGCGTACCGAGCAAGGCGTTGATTCGATCGGCGAAACTCGCTGCCGACATGAACCGCGGCCCGGCCTTAGGTTTTCGCAAGATGAAACCGGATTTTGATTTCGCGCACGTGATGGATCGGGTGCAGCGCATCATCAAGACCATCGAGCCCCACGACTCAGTGGAGCGCTTCGAGGGCTTAGGGGTCAACGTGGCAATCGGTGAGGCTAAGATCTTGTCGCCCTGGTCCGTCGCGGTCAATGACCAGGTGCTGACGACCCGCAGCATTATCATCGCTACAGGCGCCGCGCCGTTTGTGCCGCCGATCAAAAATATCGAAGCTGTCGATTATCTGACTTCGGACAACCTCTGGGACATCCGTGAAATGCCAGGCCGAATGATCGTGTTGGGGGGCGGCCCGATCGGCACTGAATTAGCCCAAGCCTTGAATCGACTTGGCAGTCAGGTGACGCAGGTGGAAATGGCGCCGCGGATTATGTCTCGTGAGGATCCAGAGATATCTATGATGGTCACGGCCAGTCTTGAAGCAGAAGGCGTCGAGGTGTTGGTGAATCATACGGCGCGAGAAGTGCTGGTTGAAAAGGGCGAAAAATTCCTGCTGGTATCCACAAATGATGGTCAGGAAAAACGCGTCGCCTTTGATCATTTGTTAGTTGCGGTGGGTCGTAAGGCAAATGTGGCAGGCTTTGGGCTGGAAGAGCTCGGTGTCGGGATTACCCCGCAGGGCACGATCGAGGTCGATGACTATCTGCGAACCAACTACCTGAATATCTACGCGGTGGGTGATGTGGCTGGTCCTTATCAGTTTACGCATACCGCCTCGCATATGGCCTGGTTTGCTGCGGTGAATGCTTTGTTCGGGACCTTCTGGAAATTTGCGGTGGACTATTCTGTTATCCCTTGGTGCACATTTACCTCGCCAGAAGTTGCACGGGTCGGTATTAGTGAAACTGAGGCTCAGGCGCAGAATATAGCCTATGAAGTCACCACCTTCGATGTGGCTGAACTCGACCGGGCGCTGGCCGATGAAGAAGCGCACGGCGTGGTGAAGGTGATTACGCCGCCCGGCAAGGACACTATTCTGGGCGTGACCATCGTTGCCGACCATGCTGGTGATCTTATCAGCGAGTATGTGCTGGCGATGAAGTATGGGTTGGGGTTGAAGAAGATCATGGGCACCATTCATATCTATCCGACCTTGGCTGAAATGAACAAGTTTGCTGCCAGTGAGTGGCGCAAAAAGCATAAGCCCGATTGGGCGCTGGAGCTGGCGGGTCGATACCATGCCTGGCGTCGATCTTAGGTCGCTGTATTTTGTTTGCCAAAGTACGAGATACTGATTGATGGCGGCCACGGGTTAGCTGCTAGGATCAAACCTTCAACACCACAAGAGGAATCAATGATGCGAATTGGATTAATGCTGGGTGCGACTGACGGACCGGACGGCACCGTCGACAAAATGGTGAAGTCAGCTCAGGAAGCCGAAGCGCTGGGTTTTGATAATCTATGGATGGCGAATATTTTCGGTTTGGATGCCATCAGTACCCTGGGGATTATTGGCTATGCGACAAAAAAAATCGGCCTGGGTACGGCCGTGACGCCGACTTATCCACGTCATCCCACAGCCATTGCGCAGCAGGCCCTGACCACAGGGGCCGCCGCCGGTGGGCGCTTTAGTCTGGGTATTGGTTTGTCTCACCAAGTGGTGATTGAGGACATGATGGGCTTGTCTTATGCGCATCCAGCACGCCATATGCGCGAGTATCTGTCGGTGCTGGGGCCCTTGTTGCAAGGCGAAATGGTGAGTTTTTCTGGCGAGCAATACCAAGTCAATAATTTCCAGATCGGGCTGCCTGGCCGCCAGGCAGTGCCTTTGTTGGTGGCTGCCCTTGGGCCGGTGATGCTGAAACTGGCCGGTGAGATGGCTGACGGCACCATTACCTGGATGACCGGCCCCAATACCCTGGAGTCACATATCATTCCCACCATTAATAGTGCGGCCCATGCGGCAGGCAAGCCAGATGCGGTGGTTGCCGCCGGTTTTCCCGTTGTGCTCACCAACGATGTTGATGCCGCCAAGGAAATGATTGCGAAATCCTTGCAGGTGTATGGCGTGCTGCCATCGTACCGCGCGATGCTGGACAAAGAAGGAGCTGCGGGTCCGGCGGACATTGCCTTTGCCGGTAATGAGGCTGAGCTGCGAGCCAGAATCCAGCGCTTGAGAGATATTGGGGTGACCGATTTTTGTGCCTCCATCGTCGAAACCGATGCGGCGACGACCCAGCGCACCCGCGAGTTCTTGGCCGCGGAAGTCAGCGCCTGACTCAGGGTCGATAAAAAGTTAGGCAAAATACGCGCTGAGTCCGGTTGCTGCCATTTTACTGGCGGCAATCGGATGATCAGCGGCTGGTTTTGACGATGCTATTGTCAATGGCTTCAGTCAATGACGTTAATCAATGTCGTTAATCAATGGCGTTAATCAACGACTCTATCAACGACCAAGGGCGGAGACACTTCGTCGGTTTCGGTGCTTCCGCCATTGAATAATTCCTTGATGTCTTCAAAGATAGCGTAGCTTGCAGGCACGACTAACAGCGTAACCACAGTGGCGAAGAGAACGCCGAATGCCAGTGATACCGCCATAGGAATTAAAAATTGTGCCTGCACGCTCTTGTTGAACATCAACGGCAGCAGGCCGACAAAGGTCGTCAATGACGTCAGCACGATGGGCCGACAGCGAGTCACTGCGGCGTGAATCGCTGAGTCAAAAACGTTTTCACCCTGCAGTCGACGGGCATTGAGATTATGCACCAGCACCAGGCTAGAATTGACGACCACGCCTGAGGCGGCAATAAAGCCCATAATGGAGGGCATGGACAGGCCAGAGACCTGACCGACGGTGCGCATGATTTGGTGGCCCCACATGGCGCCGGCGAAAGCGAAGGGAATGACACTCATAATAATCAATGGCTGACTGTAGGACCTCAAGGGGACTGCCAGTAACGCATAAATCACGAACAAAGCGATACCGAACATGGGCACCAAGGAGGCCGCAGCCTCGCCCTGTTCCGCCTGCTCACCTTCCAGGCTGTAGGCGACTCGAGGGTAGTTCTGCATAATTTCCTGAATTGCTCCGGTACGCAGGTCGGCTAACACCTCGTTAGAGGTGATCTGGCTGCGATCAACATCGGCGACGACATTGACTATGCGTTGCCTGTCGGCTCGGCGAATGGTCGAAAAGCCGCGGCCGAGTTCTGCTGAGGCGACGGTCTGAAACGGCACTTCCGAGCCATCAATAGTACGAATGCGCATGTTGTTGAGGGTGCTGAGAGACTGCCGCTCATCCTCGGTATAGCGCACCATGACCCGAACGTCATCACGTCCTCGCTGTATGCGCTGGGCCTCTTCGCCATAAAACGCCTGCCGAACCTGGCGGGCGAGATTGGCCAGGGTCAAGCCCAGGGCTTCTCCGGAAGGCAGTATGTCCAGCTTGATTTCCTGTTTCCCAGAGCGAAATGAATCGGTGATATCGATCACACCGGGATACTCGGCAAGCTTCTCCCGCAGTAGGGTCGCCACTGTCTTGAGGTCATCTACGTTATCGCCTTCGAGCTGAATGTCGATGGCATTACCCACAGTGAATAAGGAGGAGGTGAATTTGAGTTCCACCGCGTCGGCTATGGGGCCGGCCAGGGTCCGCCAGCGAGTGGTTGCCTCGCGGGTACTGATGGTGCGCAATTGGCTAGGTACCAGCTGTAACGTGACTTCACCCAAGTGACTACCGCCGGCGCTCGGCGTACCGCCGCCTGGGCCGCCGCCGCTAGTGCTGCTGGGTTGATCACCAACAGCAGAAAGAATATGGGTGACCGGGGGTGTCTCTGGGTACTCCAGGGCCAGCTCAGCAGCGAGTTGTTGTGCGGTTTGTTCCAGGTGTAACACAGCGGCATTGGTTACCTCGGCTGGCGTACCCAGCGGCATGCTCAGTTGAGCAATGGCTTGATCTGATTCCAGCGGCGGAAAAAACGAAAAGGGCAGGCGACCGCTGCCAACGATGGCGATGGCCGACAAAAATGCGACGAAAGCCAGAGTGGCAGTGATGTAACGATAATTGACCGCTCGTTCTGCCAGACGTCGAAACCGAGTATTGATCAGGTGTTCCACACGGCCGGAAAAACGTTCTTGGATACTGACCAATCGGTTTGCGCTCTTGGTCCAGGTGCCAAACAGGTGCAGCAGGTACATCACGACAGCGCTGGCGATGGCAAAGGCAATATAGCTGCGAACATCCCAGGCGAGCTCCAGCAGTGTGATACCAATGATGGGAATCAACAGCAGACCGACGTCAGTTCCCGCCGATTTCGACTCGCCATGACTAAGGTGTGAAGGCAGGATCAGCTGCGATTCAATCAGCGAAAAGGTCAGGCAGCACATCACAACGGTGGAGATTACGCCAAATATTTGACCAAAGGTGCCTGGGCCTAACAACAGCGGTGTAAAGGTCGCGAAGGTAGTTAAGACGCCGAAGATGACTGGGACCGAAACCTGCTGGGTACCCTGAATCGCACCCTGCATTGGATCGCCGAGGCGCAGCTGAGTGGAATGAACGTTCTCACCCACCACAATGGCATCGTCCACCAGGATTCCCAGAACCAAGATAAACCCAAACAGGGAGATGATATCAATAGACAGGCCCAGAACAAATGTCGCGAAGATCGCGCCCAAAAACGCCACGGGCACGCCAACGCTCACCCAAAATGCCAGCCGTGGCTGCAGGAACAGGGCAAGCAGTATCAGCACCATCAGAAATCCCTGGCGAGCACTGTCGAGCAGAGTCTCGAGACGATCTTGCAAGGCTTTTGAACCATCGTTCCAGATAGTCAGCTGAACGCCCTCGGGCACGCGGCCTGCGGCATTATCGATGTACTCGCCCACAGCGCGGGTGATGTCCATGATGTCTTGGCTACCAATGCGTGAGACGCGTATCAACGCCGCCGGCTTGCCATCGAAGCGCAGTAGCTGATCCGTATCGGCAAAGCCATCAACCACCGTGGCCACATCTCTGAGGTACAAACGTGTGCCATCTGGTTGGGTCCGCAGCACCAATTCTTCATACTCGCTGCCCCAGTAGGCCTGCCCTTTGGCGCGCAGGAGAATTTCGCCGCTGCTGGTTTTGATCGACCCGCCGGGTAAGTCCAGAGAACGCGACCTGACCGCTTGAGCGACTTCATCGAAACTCATGCCGTTGCGTCGCAATGAAGTCTCGGAAACTTCGATAGAGACCTCGTAGGGGCGGGTGTTGCGCAACTCAACCTGGGTGACGCCGGGCAGCTTGGCCATATCGTCACGTACTTGCTGACCGATGACTTTCAGGGTGCGCTCGTCCGTCGGCCCGGTCACTGCAATATCAAGTACGGCGCGAACTACGCTGACGAGATTGACGATGGGCTTTTCTGTTTCAGCTGGAAACGTATCGATGGCATCCACGCGATTTTTCACATCATCAAGGGCTTTCGATTTGTCTGTGTCATCAAATAATTCCACCGACACGGTGCAGATTCCCTCATTGGCGTTCGAGCGGATCTGCTTGATACCCTCAATCCCTTCGAGTTCTTCCTCGATACGAATACACACGCCTTGCTCCACTTCCTCTGGTGCTGCACCGAGATAAGGTACGCTGATAGAAATGATGGGCACATCCAGGTCAGGAAACGATTTTTGCGGCATGGCGACTACCGCGACTAAACCCGACAGGACGATGAGTCCAAGTAACAGGTTGGCGGCAACATGGTTCTTGGCAAACCAGGCGATAGGCCCTTTCATGATGGGTTCGCCGGGTTGTTAGTGTTGATGGTTCGTACAGTCATGCCCTCAAGGGCATTGTCCAAGGTCGAAATGCACAGGCGTTCACCGTCAATTAGACCTGCGCTGACATAAATGTCTTCGTTGACCTGGCGTAAAATCTGAATGTTGCGATGGCGTAACTGATTGTTGGCATCGACGATTAATACCTGATTATTGGCGCGCAAGGCAGCGCGCGGAATAATGACAATATTGCTGGCACTTTTGCCATGAATTTCCGCGTCGACAAACAGCCCCACAGCCAGCGGTGGCCGATTACCGACAGTTTCATAGGGATTGTGGATCTGAGCGACGACATTGATCATTCGAGTCTTTGGGTCAAGCTCGCCCTCGGTGCGTACCACCTGGCCTCGCCATTGATGTTCGGCGCCAGCAAAGCGGGCGGTCAGGGTGACAGTGGGGCCGGCGTTGGCAGCTGCAGGAATGGGGCCGAGGGGAAGGTTGAGAAAAGCCAGTTCTTCATCATGGATGGGCAGACGCACTTCCGCGTAGTCAGTTGCGTAGATCGTGGCTACCGGGCTGCCACGTTTGACGAACTGACCAATGTCTACCTTTTCTGATCGTACGCGGCCATCGTAGGGGGCGAGGATTCGAGTCCGCATCAGGTCTCGTTCGGCGCGAGAGAGCAGGGCCCTGGCCTGGCGCTGAGTCGCCTCGCTGATGCGCAATCGATTGCTCGCATCGTCTTGCTGGGCGGCGCTGGTCAGTTGCCGTTTGACCAGATCGTCTTGGCGATCGGCGCCTTTGCGGGCGTTAGTCAGATCGCTGTCAGCCCGGGCGAGGCCAGCCCTGGCTTGTTCCAGTGCCAACTCATAGTCTAATGGTTCGATCCGCAGTAATTCTTCGCCTGCGCGAAAAAAGCCGCCGGACACCAAATTCGGATTGACATGAATCACCCGTCCATCAACCTCGGGGATCAACTCGCTTTCTGTGCGAGGTGCGACTGTGCCGTGGGTCAAGGCGCTGAGATTTACGGTCTGCATGGTAACGGGTAGAGTGCGCACCAAAGGCGCCAAAACTTCGGTCGGTTTGGAGGTCAGCTTGGGACCAGTAGCCAACAGTACGACAGCCAGGCCGATGCCAAAGGCCAGGATCACAATGGGTAGTATCAAGCGTTTCAATCTGCAGACTCCTATAAGACTGTCAAGCCGGGCATTGTAGCCCGGCGACGACAAATTTTTGCAGGCGTTGAAATGCCTGTATCTCGGTTTTTCTATCGACCTGTGTCAGTCCGAGGGGGGTTGAGTTGGCCAGTAGATGAATCATGGCGCCGATCACAAAATGAAACCGCCAATGTAGTGTCTCTTGGTCTAAGCCCGGTAGAAGAGGCTGTAAGGCGTTGATGAAGCGTTCGGTGGCCGGCTTGAATTCCTGTTCTAACATGGGCCGGATCAATGCTTGTGGTTCGCCAAAGATCCGACCAATCATACGAGGTAGGCTCTCATCCAGTTCACCGTTAGTAAATGGCTGAAAAAAAGCCTCGATGATCGCCGGGATGGTAAGGCTCTCGGGGTGTTTCTCGAGGCGCGCCAGTGCCGCCAGGCGGCACGCGTTCACCGGCGTGGCTCGAGCATGCAGGGTTGCCGCCAGCAGGCCCTGTTTGGAGCCGAAATGATAATGGGTGGCGGCAAGATTAACTTGGGCGGCTTTGGCGATGGCGCGCAGCGACGTGGCAGCATAACCCTGTTCGACGAATAGGTGCTCGGCAGCCTCCAGGATGCGATTCTGGGTAGTGATTTCAGATTCTGGTTGAGTCGTGGGGATGGTGGTTCACCATATTAAAACGAACGTTTGAACTATAAAGCAATCGGGTTAATCATGCAATGCAACATGTTGTTGTATTGGCTCTGTGCTGAGGGCCTTATGAGGCCTGTAGAATGGCATTGCGATTAGACCCGGTGCTGGACAAGGCGGACCGCGCCGAGATAGTTTAAGGTTTTGCCGCGCGGCGGGCCAACCGTGGCGCGGTGCAAACTTAAAGCGATGATATTGCGTGATAGCCCAAGGGGAAAGATTTTGCCGCAACTGAGTATTCAATGGCTGTTGTGCTGGTGCTTGCTGGTGGGTGCGGTGCCATCGAGTCTGGCGGCCAGTTCACAGGATCAGGCGGTGCTGGACCTCGCTGCAGCACTGATCCAGCGGGTGCGGTATGGCGCTTTGATCAGCGTTGACGATGCGGGTCAACCAAGGTCGCGGGTGGTGGACGGGTTTGCCCCTGACGAAGATTTCGTGATCTGGGTGGCAACTCGCTCGACCACCCGCAAGGTGGCGCAGATACGGGCGCATCCGCAGGTGACTTTGTATTACTGGGATCCAGACAATCGCAGCTATGTCTCAGTGATGGGTCAAGCCACTATCGTTGATGATCTGGAGACGAAATTGCGCCTCCGGCGAGAAGCCGACAATGACCGTTTATACCCGCAGTTCCCCACAGACTATGTGCTAATCAAGGTGACGCCGGATTGGTTAGAGGGCTTGCTGCCAGGCTACAGAGGTGATCCTGATTCCTGGGCGCCCGTTTCTGTGATTTTCAAGAAACGGCCGCCGCAGGTCGATCAGTAGCACCGCTGCAGCAGTAGATATTTCAGTAAAGGACCTGGGTGGCCCCACAAAATATCGCCTGAAGCTGCTCGCTAGCCGATCTCGTCAACGGAGGTCACCGCCTTGGTGACGATGCCATAGGCAATGGCTTCATCAACGGACATCCAATAGTCCCGATCGGTGTCTTTTTCCACCTGTTCCAGTGGGCGACCGGTTTCATCAGAGATCAGCTTGTTGATGCGTTGCTTGGTTTTCATGATCTGCTGAGCCGCGATGCTGATGTCCGATGCGCTGCCCACGGAACCACCGGAAGGCTGATGCACCAGATACCGTGTGTTGGGCAGCGAGAAGCGATTCTCTTTGGCTGCCGCCAGGTAGATGGTGGTGGCTGCGCTGGCAACCCAGCCAGTGCCTACCACCCGAACCACGGGGCGGATATACTTGATCATGTCATAAATCACATCACCAGATTCCACATGACCGCCAGGTGAGCTGATATAAATAGTAATCGGATCTTCGCTTTCCACAGACAAAGCGAGCAATTGCTCAGTCACTGATCGCGCAACTTTCTCATTGATCTGACCAAAAATAGAGATCGATCGAGATTTGAACAGCTTTTCGTCCATAAAATTCAAAGAAGGTGACTTCACGTCCTTTGACTCTTCATTCATCATTGCCGCAATTCCTTAAATAGTGGTGTTGCCCATTGATTGGGCCGGTTTAAGCCCTGCGAAGAATAGCAGCGGGCCATTATGATTACTACCGATCGGAACCCTCAAGATCCGCTGAGATCTCAGCTTGCGTCTCGAATGCCGGGGTGCACCGTAGATTTGGGGTTGCTGGTAATAGATTGCAAGGCTTGGGCAGCAGATTGGTCATCTAGGTCGCCTTTGATCGATACTTGATTGGCACTTGATTTGTGCTGCGGCATTGCGCATTGTCGAGGCTTTCCTTAAATCGAATGACAGCTTGCTTCGATGTAAGCTGCAAGCCGGAGGCGCGCAATGAGTGAACTCAAACTCGGTATTCAAATGGGCTACTGGGGTGCAGGCCCCAACCCAAATATGATCAGTCTCGCCCAAGAGGCCGAGCGCCTTGGCTATGATGCGATTTTTACCGCAGAGGCTTGGGGCTCCGATGTGTTTATGCCCCTGGCCTGGATTGGTGCCCATACAGAGCGCATTCGGCTAGGTACCGCCGTGGCCCAACTGTCAGCACGGACACCGACGGCGACCGCTATGGCCGCCTTAACCCTGGATCATCTTTCCAAGGGTCGCGTGATCCTGGGTTTGGGCGTGTCGGGGCCACAGGTAGTTGAGGGTTGGTACGGGCAGCCCTTCGCCAAGCCGTTGTCCCGGACTCGCGAGTATGTGGATATCATTCGTCAAGTGCTGAGTCGTGAGCAGCCAGTGTCGAATCCTGACGGCAAACATTATCCTTTGCCCTACAATGGCGAGGGGTCCTGGGGCCTCGGCAAGTCACTTAAGCCCATTACGCATCCGCTGCGTGCGGATCTGCCGATCTTCTTGGGTGCCGAGGGGCCAAAAAACGTGGCGCTTGCGGCAGAAATTGCCGATGGCTGGCTACCCTTGTATTACTCACCCTATCGACAGGAAGTCTATGCAGATCAGATCAAGGACGCCAAGCCGGGCTTCGAAATCTATCAGGGCGTGACGATCAATATTTGTGATGATGAGGATATCGAAGAAGGTTTATTGCCCGTCAAAATGGGCCTGGCCTTGTATATCGGTGGTATGGGAGCCAAGTCCCGTAATTTTCATACCGAGCTGATGGGGCGTATGGGTTTTGAAGCTGAGGCGCGGAAGATCCAGGACCTGTTCCTCGCCGGCAAGAAAGATGAAGCGGTGCGCGCTGTGCCTACGGCCTTCGCTGATGAAATTTCGCTGGTCGGGTCGGTTGCCCGCATTCGCGATCGGCTGCAGGCCTGGCGCGAGACACCGGTCACTTCCTTGCTGATTAACGCCCGCAGTGGTTCTCAGTTGCAACAATACGCAGACTTGGTGCTGGGCTAATCGCAGCGACTTGATAGGAAGGCATCCGGTAGGCCAGTGAGTAAAGATCGACCAATGATGAACCGACGCCAAACCAGTAGGAGATGCGCCTTGATGAGAAACCCACCCCGATGGCTGGCGAAGATAAGCTGGGCCGGAATAATGACGCTGAGTTTGGCGACCAGCGCCCAGGCTTCGCCCACCGTCTTGCGGGATATCGCCGGCGCCACAAGTGCCGAACGCATCGAGGCAGATATTCAGACTCTGGTGAACTTTGGCACTCGGCACACGCTGTCCGAGACAGTCTCTGATACTCGTGGTATCGGCGCGGCCAGGCGCTGGATTCAGGCAGAGTTCGAACGGATCTCGGTCACCTGTGGGGGTTGTCTTGAGGTTCGCGTGCAAGCTGAAGTCATCAGTGGCCAAGACCGAATTCCAGAGCCAACGGAGGTTGTGAATGTGATTGCTATCCTCAAAGGCACAACGGATCCCAATCGATATGTGATTATGTCAGGCGACATTGACTCAAGAATCACTGATCCCTTGAATAGCACCGACGACTCGCCGGGCGCCAACGATAATGCTTCAGGTATGGCGGGTGTCTTAGAAGCCGCGCGGGTCCTGAGTCGCTACCGATTTCCAGGCTCCATCGTGTTCGCGGGTTTGTCCGGTGAAGAGCAGGGTTTGTTCGGCGGTCAGATCATGGCCAAGCAGGCAGTGGCCCAGGGCTGGCACATCGAAGGCGTATTGAATAACGACATGATTGGTAATATTGAAGGTATTAACGGCGTGATTGATAACAGCACGGCGCGAGTATTTTCCGAGGCCACCAGACCCGCCGAGACTGAAAAACAAGCTCGAATTCGACGTTTCACCGGCGGCGAAGTGGACTCCCCGTCGCGCAATCTGGCGCGTTATGTGGATAAGATCGCCGATGACTATATTGATAATTTGGATGTGATGATGATCTATCGGCTCGACCGTTTTGGTCGGGGTGGACACCACCGGCCGTTTAACGAGCAGGGTTTCGCTGGTGTGCGAATCATGGAGACTAACGAGCACTACGATCGTCAGCATCAGGATTTGCGCAACGAATCTGGCCGTGTGTTTGGTGATACCATCGCGGGCGTGAATTTTGAGTATGCCGCTAAACTCACCGCGTTAAATGCGGTGGCGCTAGCCTCCATGGCCATGGCGCCAGCGCCACCATCGCAGGTAACGATCGAAGGTATGGTCTCACCTAACACGACCCTTAAGTGGGCTAAGGTGGCGGGGGCCACGGGTTATAAAATCTACTGGCGTTTAACAACATCACCTCAGTGGACCTGGGGTCGTGAGGTCGGCGATGTCAGTGAGCACATGTTGAAGAATATCGTGATCGACAATTATATTTTTGGCGTCGCCAGTATCAATGGCGACGGTATCGAGAGTCCGGTAGTGTTCCCGGGTGTTATCGGCGCTTTTTGGGAGTAAGGACCTCGTGGAACTGCAACAGCGGCAAATCGGCCCCCTGACGATCTTGTTTGGTAAAGACAACGGCAAGTATCCTCAAGGTAACTCGCTGCTGATTCAGGGTTCGAGGTCTTCGGCAATTATCGATCCATCTCTGGGGGTTGTTGCACGCCGAGACAATCTGCCACAGGTGGACCTGGTGCTGCACTCTCACGTCCATGAAGATCATGTGGCAGGAAGCCATCTATTTCCAGACGTACCATGGCATGCCCATGTGCAAGACTTGCCGGGACTGGCGTCATTGGAGGGCCTGTTGGATATCTATGGGTTTGAAGGTGAGATTAGGCAGAGTTTTGAGCAGACCGTGCTCAACGAATTCCATTATCAGAGTCATAGGGATATTCATGGTTTTGAGGACGGAGATCAGTTTGATTTCGGTGGCGTCCGCTTGACGGTGATGCACACTCCTGGCCATACCCGTGGCCACTGCTGTTTTATCATCGACTGGGACGGCAGCGATGAGCGTCTGGTTTATCTTGGCGATATCGAGCTAACAGGCTTTGGTCCTTATTATGGTGATGCCTGGTCAGACCTTGAAGATTTTGAGGTGAGCCTTGAGAAACTTCGCCACCTTGATGCGCACTGGTGGCTGACCTTTCATCACAAGGGCTTGATTGATGGGCGCGCGGCTTTTTTGCCGATGCTGGCCGACTTCACCGCCATGATTGATTCTCGAGAACAGAATTTGCTCGCCTATCTGGTGGAACCGAGAAGTATGGCCGACATCGTTGAGCATCGGTTTATCTACCGGCCCGGCACCGGGGGCGTCTTCGTCGATACCGTGGAGCGGCGTAGCATGGGGATGCACCTAGCGCGTTTAATCAGAGATCAGCGGGTGAAGCTGGTGCGCGATCAATACCAGGCCGTGCCGTGCTAATGGCAGCCTCACGCCAGGCTAAACTCTGCCTGGTGCATCGTCCAGAGGCTCATGTTGGTTCGGCTTGGCGCGATCAACCAACGTAGGATCAATGGCGCGATATTTATAGACGCCGTCTTCCTCTCGACGCTCGATTCGATTCCGACCGATCAGACAATGCAGATGGGCAATACACTCGCCCAGCGCCATGATCTTGGTCATGCCTTCGAGTTTTCGGTTAAACAGGTACGGCAATAAATCCACGGCGACCTGAGGTTCCACACACTGCTCTTCGAGGATCAACATACGGTCTTCGTGGTGGTCGATTAACTGTTGTAGGCGGGTCTGCACGCCATAAAATGGCAAGTTGTGCGCGGGCAAAACCAGAATGTCGTGGGGCAACAAAGACTTGAAACGTTCGTGGGATGTCAGCCAGTTATCCATGGGATTAGCTTCTGGTTCCGTGCCATGAACACTGACATTGGAGGTGATCACCGGCAGAATCTGATCGCCGGCGATCAGAATGCGTAAGTCTTTGGCGTACAGGCAGACATGTTCTGGTGAGTGGCCGCTACCGACCATGACCTGCCACTGGTTCGCGCCGATGTCGAGGATATCGCCATCAGTCAGACGCATGTAAGATCCTGGAAAAGGCTGATCCTCCGCTTCCGGTGTGAAGCTACTGCGCATGTCACGCAATTGTTCGAGAAACGCCGGCTCAATGCCTGCGAGTCGATAATAGGCTGACATTTGCCAATTACCCACGTCACGCATCATGTTGCCCATCGATCGAGCTTGGTAATACTCACCGTGACTCATCATCAATGGCACTTCACAGTGGTTGAAGAGAAATCCGGCCTGGCCCGTATGATCAGGATGCATATGGGTACAAATAATGCGTTTGACAGGCTTGCCGCCGAGTTCGTTACTGATGATATCGAGCCAGAGATCTTGAGTCTCTTGGCCACGAATGCCCGTGTCGATGATATACCAGCCATCAGTATCTTCGATCAGATACAGATTAATGTGATCCAGCGACATAGGTAGTGGCATGCGCAGCCAGCGCACGCCTGACGCGACCTCAAGGCTGGTGCCCGGAGCCGGGGCGGTTTGATAGGGGTATTCGAGAGAGCCTGACTGATCACTCATGAAAGGGTTCCAGCGTAAAAAGTCGAGCATACACTATCGGTCAAGGTGGTGGTCGAATCCCGATAAATTTTTCCGAGTTGACCGCGGCAGCCGAGCCTGATGAAGAGCTATTGCAACAGTCTCATGGGCTCGGTCAGTTGTGATGCCTGTGGTCCAGGATCTATGCTCCAGGATCTATGCTCCAGGATCTATGCGCCACAAACTATGGGTCGATGGCTTGGCCCACATCAAACCAGTAGTCCTGCTGGTTCTGGCGAATATGGCCGGCAGTTGGCGTTGCGAAATGCGTGCCAATGATCAGGACGGCAGAGTCTGCGTATTTTTCTAACAAGTTGTTTCTGGTTGCGGTGGAAGCCTGTTGATCGTAGTCAGCACTGCTGGCCCAATCGGTTCGCGCCATCTGGCAAGGATGATGAAAGCTGTCGCCGGTGATCAGCGCCTCTTGGCCTTCTGACGTAATATGGACACTGATATGCCCTGGTGTATGGCCCGGAGTCGGCTCCAGATAAACCTCGTCGCACAGGCGCTGATTCACATCCACCAGATCCACAAGTCCGGCGGCATACACGGGCCGAACTGAATCACTCATGATGTCGCCAAAACTGTCGCCGCCGTCTTCCTGGTCCCAGTATTCATACTCGGTCTGGCCAATCAGATAACGGGCGTTAGGAAACGTCGGTACCCATTCGCCGTCTACCAGCATGGTATTCCAGCCGACATGATCCACATGCAAGTGGGTGCACAACACCGTGTCAATAGACTCTCGCGGGTAGCCGGCTTTCTCGAGATCTTCAAGAAACGGCAGTTGCAGCTGATTCCAGCCTGGCACGCTGCGCGGCTTGTCATTGCCAATACAGGTATCGACGATGATTTTACGGGTCGGTGTCTCGATGATCAGCGCATGGATGCTCATGATCAATTTGCCGCTGGCATCAACGAAGTGGGGTTTGAGCCAACCCACGTCGGCCACTGCCTCTGGTGTCGCCTGGGGTAGCAGAAATCGCGTGCCACCAGCCACTTGCATTTCCACCACGCGGGTGACCTTAACCTTGCCTATCTGCCATTGCTGCATTGTGACTCCTAGATCGCGGACTCACATGAGAGTCCATGACTGTTGATAACGGTTCATGCCTGTCTATAGCGGTTCATGACTGTTGATAACGGTTCATGACTGTCTATAGCGGATCATGACTGTCTGTATTGGTTCATGACTGCGGACCAGGCACCAACTATAACCAGGAGATTGATTCAAAAGCCAGAAAAGTTGTTTTGCCACAACATATTCTGTAAATCTGCAGTTGATCGTCCGGGGTCAAGCGCCGCCAACCTCGGGAAATCATCAGCGACGTTGATGCCGGTTTAATTTCCTCAGCAGTCGGACTGTTTTAGGTGGGCGTTTTCGCTATGATGGAGTCATCTGAATTTGAGCCAAGAAGAGAAATCCTTATGTCGACAGCCAGTGATCTGGGCAGCATCCGTGAATCTGTAAAGCAACTGTGTGAAAGCTATGGTGAGGACTACTGGTTGGAGTTGGATCGCACCCGCGGTTTCCCAACCGCCTTTGTCAAGGAGTTAACTGACTCAGGCTTTCTCACAGTCTTGATCCCTGAAGAATACGGTGGTGCCGGTCTGGGGGTGATGGAAGCCTCGGTGGTGATGGAGCAGGTGTGTCGTTCCGGTGCCCATGCTGGCGCCTGTCATGCCCAGATGTATGTGATGGGTTCGGTACTGCGGCATGGTAGCGAAGCCCAAAAGCAGTATTACTTGCCGAAGATCGCTGCCGGTGAATTACGTCTGCAGAGCTTTGGCGTCACAGAGCCCACCACGGGAACCGATACTACCAGTCTGAAAACCTTCGCTCGCCGGGATGGAGACGATTATGTAGTTAACGGCCAGAAGGTCTGGATCAGTCGAATCGAGCATTCTGACCTGATGGTGTTGTTGGCGCGAACGACCCCGAAAGAGCAGACAAAGAAGAAAACCGAAGGTCTGTCGGCGTTTATCGTCGACCTGGGTACTGCGGTGAACAATGGTCTGACCATCAAGCCCATTGAGTCCATGATCAACCATCATTCCTGTGAGTTGTTTTTTGATGATCTGCGGATCCCCGCCGAGAATCTGTTGGGCAAAGAGGGTGAGGGTTTCAAGGTTATTCTCGATGGTATGAACGCCGAGCGTATTCTTATTGCCGCCGAGTGCGTAGGTGATGGTCGCTACTTCGTCGATAAGGCCAGTAAATATGCGTCAGAGCGAGAAGTCTTCGGCCGACCCATTGGTATGAACCAGGGTGTGCAGTTTCCCATTGCACGTTGCTATGCGGATATCGAAGCCGCTTGGCTAATGGTGGAGAAAGCAGCCAAGATGTTTGATGAAGGGTTGCCCTGTGGCGCTGAAGCGAATATGGCGAAAATGTTAGCATCTGAAGCATCCTGGCGCGCCGGTGACGTGTGTATGCAAACTTTTGGTGGTTTCGCTTTCGCCAAGGAATATCACATTGAGCGCAAGTTTCGCGAGACTCGGCTGTATCAGATAGCCCCCATCTCAACTAATTTAATCCTGAGCTTCGTTGCCGAACATGTATTGAAGATGCCCAGGTCGTTTTGAAACAGGAGTGATGTTGTGTTTGAGTTACCGTCTCGGGCGTTGCAGTTACGTGATCAAGTAGCGCAGTTCTTTAATGAGCGGGTGCTGCCGAATAACTCGCTTTGGCATGCTCAGGCCAGCACTGGGGTGGCCGAGCCTGAGATTGAGCGACAACTAAAGATCGAAGCTCGAGCGCTGGGTTTGTGGAACATGGCCTTGCCGCGCCTGGCTGACGATGAGCCCGGCCTGCGTTGCACTAACCTGGAATTCACCGCTGTGGCCGAGGTGTTAGGACGGCTGGAATGGGCCTCAAGGGTATTTAACTGCCATGCTCCGGATGTACCGAATATGGAGTTGTTGCAACTGTTCGCCACGGCTGAGCAAAAAAGTCAGTGGCTTACCCCCTTGCTGGAAGGTCAGATAGGTTCTGCATTTGCCATGACAGAACCTTGGGCTGCGTCCTCGGACCCAGCAAACCTGGAAACCCGCATTGTCCGCGAAGGCGATGAGTATGTGATTAATGGGCGTAAGTGGTTTGGTTCCAATGCCTCTCATGAAAACTGCCGAGTGATGATTGTCGTCGGCGTCACATCTCCCGATGCGCCCAAGTCCCAGCGTCAGAGTCTCGTGCTGGTGCCCACCAATTCGCCGGGTTTTGAGGTTGTTAGAAACTTGCCGGTATTTTCCCATCACTCGAACACCAACACCCACCCCGAGATGGTCTTCAAGGATGTCAGGGTGCCTGTCAGCAACCTGCTGGGTAGTGAGGGCGCAGGTTTTGCCATGGGGCAGGCGCGGCTGGGCCCGGCGCGTCTGCATCACTGTATGCGAGCCATCGGCGAGTGTGAAGTATTGATCAGTCTTATGGTCAAACGTTCTCGCGAGCGCACCACCTTCGGCAAGCGAATCGATGAGTACAGTTCGACTCAGGAAGCCATCTCCTTGTCGCGTATCGAGTTAGATCAGTCGCGGCTGTTGGTGCAGCGTGCGGCTTATTTACTCGATACCGTGGGTAATAAGGCGGCGCGGAAACAGATTTCCATGATCAAGGTCGCTGTGTCGCGCATTTATCAGGCGATCGCCGATCGAACCATCCAGATTTATGGCGCTCGGGGTGTGACGGGTGATACTCCTGCAGCTCAGGCCTTCAGTCGAGCTCGCGCTTTTCGCATCTATGACGGTCCTGACGAGGTGCATCTGCAAACGATTGCGCGACTCGAGGCGGGAGAACAGGATGTCGATGGCTCTGTGGGTAACCTGAATCATTACCTGTTCAATGGCGCTGAGTGACGTTGCAGTCATGACTGAATTCCTGGCTAGATTGAACTAGAAAATCCCTGTCAGCCTGATACCGACGAGTGAATCTCGAGTGTCATGTTTGATTTTGCCGTACCGCTGAACTTGAAAGGAATAGGCTATGAAAGCTGCTGTTTATTATGCAACAGGCACCCCTGATGTACTGAAATATGAAGAGATTGCCGACCCCGTTTGTCACCCCCAGGGTATCCTGATTGCCGTTGAGGCGGTGAGCATCGAAGGCGGTGATCTGTTGAATCGCGCAGGCGGTGCTTTAGCTAAACAACCTCATGTGGTGGGTTACCAGGCGGCTGGCACGATCATCGAAGTTGGCAGTGAGGTCGAGGATCGCAAGGTTGGAGAGCGGGTCGTGACGTCAGGAGCTGACGGCTCACATGCTGCAATCCGGGCTGTGGCTGCCAGGAGTTCCTGGTTGTTGCCGGATAGTCTGAGCATTGAAGAGGGTGCCTGCATACCGATTCCGTTCGGCACTGCAGACGATTGCCTGTTTGAATTTGGCCGCTTGCAGGCGGGCGAAACCGTGTTGATTCAGGGTGGCGCCGGTGGTGTCGGGCTGGCGGCGATCCAGTTGGCAAAGCGGGCGGGGGCGACGGTTATCTCAACCGCATCTAGCCAGACTAAGCTGGATTTCCTGACGACAGTGGGTGTAGATCACTGCATCAACTATGTGGAATCTGACCTGCTGGCTGAAGTGAAGCGCATTACCGACAATAAAGGCGTGAATCTGGTGGTTGACCCCATCGGCGGTGAGGTGCTGCAGAATAGTATTCGAGCCATGGGCTATCGGGGGCGAGTGACCACGGTGGGCAATGCCGGTCGAGAGATCATGAAGTTTGACCTGAGTGGCTTGATGGGCATGAATCAATATATCCAAGGGGTATTTCTCGGCGCGGAGATTGGTACAGACCGTGTCTATAACATGATTCAGTCGCATATCGAGGCGGTGGCCAACGGTGAATTGAAAGTCTTCATCGACAAGCAATTTGCGCTGTCTGATGCTGCGGCAGCTCATGCGCATATCGAAAGCAGGCAGGCCATGGGTCGGGTATTACTGATTCCCTGATCGCATCAACCAGTCTGATCAGGCGAAAGACTGCAAGTTCGCCCAGAGCTTGCTGGTGATTGAGGTAAGCCGCTGCCGGTTCGGCAAAATCCAAGTTATTCATACAGGCCTTCAGGTTGCATCGTGAGTGCCTCTTGGATGGCCTATCTCAGTGCTGAAAAATTCTGCAGCCCGGCGTCGGTGATTGCCAGGTTCTGGCCGGTCAAGTGGCATTGCATGCAGGGTCTTGCTAGGGGCATGATGGTCCTGCGAGGAAATGTCGGAGGAAGGAGTCTTCATGAATACTGCTTTTCACGAACTGTTAGCGTTGCGGGGGCTTGAGTCGCCCACGGAAGCCATTGATTTGGTGGGCCAGGACCCCGTGCTGTCCACCCGCTTTACGTTGGGTGAAACGGCGGCTGCGGTGTTCGCGGCTATCGGTGTTGGGGTGAATGACCTGTGGCAGCTGCAGACAGGACGCCGTCAGGATCTGAGCGTCAAACTATCCCACGCGGCGGCAGCGCTGCGCAGCTACAACTATTTTAATGTAGAAGAGCCTGCTGCCAGTGGTCATGATGCCAGTGCGGCATCAATTAATTGGGCCCTGCAGCAACAGCGCCAGCGTATTTCCACGCCACATCCGACTCGGGATGGTCGATATTTCCTGCCACACATGGGATTGCCGCATTTAGCTCAGCGAGCGCTGGATATCCTTAAATGCGACTATGAGCTCGAGGCAGTGATCAATGCCGTGGCGGGCTGGGATGCCCTGGCCTTGGAAGAGGCGATTGCTGCTGTGGGTGGTTGTGGTGCCATGGTGCGCACTGCTGCTGAGTGGGCGGCTCATCCACAAGGTCAGGCCTTGGCAGGGCGGCCATTAGTGGAGATCATCAAGATTGCGGACAGTCCGCCGGAACCGGTGGGGCTGGCAGGTACCCGTCGACCGTTGAGCGGTTTGAAGGTGTTGGATTTGACGCGCATTTTGGCGGGGCCGACTTGTGCCCGAACCCTAGCCGAACATGGTGCTGAGGTATTGATGGTGACCGCCGAGCATCTGCCGCAGGCAGATATGTTTGTTCGAGACACGAGCCATGGTAAACGTAGCTGCTTTCTCAATTTAGATGTGGACCTTGAGCGCCAACAGCTCCATGACTTGGTGCGCACCGCTGACGTGTTCTCCCAGGGCTATCGGCCTGATGTGCTGGCCAATCGTGGTCTATCACCGGCGGCACTGGCGGAAATTCGCCCTGGCATCATCTATACTTCGATGAATTGCTATGGCTTTGATGGTCCCTTCGCGGATCGAGCAGGTTGGGAACAGTTGGCCCAAGCCGTGACGGGTATTGCCGCGGAACAGGGTGGTGAAAGGCCGGCATTGCTGCCAGCGGCGGCTTGTGACTACACCACCGGCTATCTTGCCGCTTACGGTACCTTGCTGGCGTTGGGTCGGCGAGCGCGAGAGGGTGGGGCCTATCATGTGCGGGTTTCTTTGTGTCAATCGGCGATGTATCTGCAGCGCCAGCGAAGGGTTGATTACACCCATGAAGGTATGGATATCGACCCTCGTGATCTGAATGATATTGTGAAGCTGACAGATAGCCCCTACGGCAAGATTCGTCATCTGGGCCCGGTCTTGCGGATGACCGAAACGCCGCCCCGCTGGGATTTACCGAGTACCCAGCTGGGTTCTCATGAGGCAGCGTGGCAAACCTGAGTTAAGCAACACTCAGCGCCTGAAATGGTTGCGCAAGGAGGCTCACCGCTAATGGATTTTGTCTGGATTTTGTTTGCCTTTGGCTGTGGCCTGGGGGTGCGTGTGTTCTCCCTGCCGCCGCTGGTTGGCTATCTTGCTGCAGGGTTTATGCTGAATGGGCTCGGGGTGCGCCCCGCTGAGGGTTTGCAAACCCTGGCAGATCTTGGCATCACCTTAATGTTGTTTACGATTGGTCTAAAACTCAACTTGCGCGACCTGTTCAAGGTTGAAGTGTATGGCGGTGCGCTGTCGCATCTGGTGCTCTGGACCGGGCTGGTCAGTCTGTCGGTCGTGGGCCTGGGCGCGCTGATGCTGCCGCATTTTGCCGATATGGATTTTACAGGCGCGGCGCTACTGGCATTTGCTTGTAGTTTTTCTAGCACCGTCTGCATCGTCAAGCTGTTGGAAGAAAATGGTGAGCTGAAAACCCGCCATGGTCAGATCGCCATTGGCATTTTAGTGGTTCAGGATATCGCGGCCGTGTTGTTCATGGCATTTGCGACCCATGAGTTACCTTCGTTGTGGGCTGTGGGCTTGGTACTGCTGATTCCGGCTCGACCCGTTCTATACCGCATCATGAATCATGCTGGCCACGGTGAGCTGTTGCCGTTGACCGGGTTTTTTCTGGCGCTGGGCGGGTATGAGCTGTTCAGTTTGCTGAACCTTAAAGGCGACCTCGGGGCCTTGGCGGCAGGGTTGTTATTGAGTCAACATGCTAAGTCGGGGGAACTAGCCAAGGCGCTGCTGAATTTTAAAGACCTGTTTTTGATCGGTTTCTTTTTGTCCATTGGTTTCATCGCTCTACCAGACTGGCCCATGGTGATCAGTGCGGTGTTGTTAACCTTGTTACTGCCCCTGAAATTTTTGTTGTTTTTCGGTTTGTTTATTGTGCTTCGATTGCGTGCGCGCAGTAGTTACCTCGCGTCTCTGGCGCTCACTAACTACAGTGAGTTCGGCTTAATTGTGGCGGTCCTGTGTGTCAATACTGGCTGGCTAGACAAACAATGGCTAGTCATCCTCGCGCTGACAGTCGCCTTATCTTTCGTGTTTACCAGTGTGGTGCATCGATCGAGCCATGTCCTGTACAGTCGCCACAAAGACTTTATTCGACGCTTTGAATATCCTCAGCGACTGGTGGAAGACCTGCAACATGAACCTCTGGGAGCCGAAATTTTGGTGGTTGGTCTTGGTCGGGTGGGTAAAGGGGCGTTCCATGCGTTGCAGGCCGATCTCGGTGAGAAGGTCTGGGGTATGGATTCTGATATGGCACGAGTTAAGCGCCTGCAAGCTGAGCACTTGCATGTGTTTAACGGCGATGGCGAAGATGCAGAACTATGGGAGAACCTCGACATCTCTAATATTCGCTTGATCCTGCTAGCCCTGCCGTCCATTGGTGACGTTCAAAATATTACGGCCCAGTTAAAAGGCGCTCAGTACGAAGGCAAGATAGCGGCTATCGCGCGCTACGAAGATGAGCGAATCACCTTGCTCGCGAGCGGTATTGACCGCGTTTTTAATTTCTATACGGAGGCCGGCAGTGGTTTTGCTGAGGAGAGCCTGGCGATGATTGAGGCCGACAAGCTGCAGTCCGAAGAAACGGCCGGCTGAAACCATTGATTGTTCGCGCCCAATGCCTGGGCACGGTATCATCGAATCTGTCATAAGGCAGGGTCCGGAGTTTCAGGGCGCTCGCCGGTTCTAACATTATTTTGCAGGAGCGGTAATTTATGCCGGATAATCTTCCCGAGGCATTAGAAACGACCCGGTTGAGCATGCAACGGTTTATCGATACGGTCCTTGTCCCCCTCGATGGGCAACTGGAAACAACCACTAAAATCCCCTTAGAAATCCAGGAGCAGGTGCGGCAAGCCTCGCGGGCGGCAGGATTTTTCTATCGCACCCAGCCCCTTGAATTTGGTGGTAATCCCGCTGGTGCCCTTGAGTTGACACTGCTGCGTGAGATGCTGGCGGCGACCAATACGCCGTTGGCCAGTTACGTCTTTGGCCCCGGACCTGGGTTGTTACATGCCGCTGAAGGCGAGCTTCGTAGCCGCTATCTAGAGCCCTTGATGCGCGGCGACAAGACCAGTGCTTTCGGCTTTACTGAGCCCGATACCGCACCTCGGCCGACCTGGGCAGTCCTCGAGGGCGACAGCCTGGTGGTCACGGGCCAGAAGTCCTATGTGACCGGTGGTGAGTCCTGTGATTTCGTCTGCATCCTAGTGAATGTGGAACAACCCGATGGTAGCCGGGCCGGGACCGCGATGGTCGTGATTGACCGCGATGCCGATGGTGTGAGTATCGATAATGCCTTCACCTCAATGGAAGGCGGCGGGCATGTGTCCATGGTGTTTCAACAGGTTCGTATACCGGTCACGCAGGTGATTGGCAAAATCGGTGAGGGCATGCCTCGGGCGCTGGGTAATATTGGTAATGTCAGGTTAATGGTTGCTGCGCAAGCCATGGGGATGTGCCTGTGGACTCTGGAGTACGTCGAGGCCCATCTCAAGTCGCCACATCGCAGTGGCGCGCCGCTCGGCGACCGTGAGGGCATCAGATTACGGTATGCGGATATGCGCATCGAAACCTATGTGGCTCGCAGCGCTTTATATCGTACCGCGAGACTCGTAGAGTCTGGCGAAAACAGTGTCAATGAAGTCATCGCCACCAAAGTCTTTTGTACGGAAACAGCGGGCCGACTGATTGATATGGCGGTACAACTGGTAGGCGGCCAGGCCCTTGTTCAAGGTCATCCATTGGAGGCGCTGTACCGCCAGGTACGGTCATTGCGTCTGGTGGAAGGTGCCAGTGATTTATTGCGGATCAATCTTGTGAAGGGCCGGCTTGAACTACAGAAGGGCCGGGTCTGATGTTTGCCTTGCTGACATTTGATCTGAGTCAGGGGCATTGGTCGTTGAGCCGCGCTAGGCTGCGCCATGCTTTGTTCCTGGATTTTTTGCTATTGGGTTTTTTTATGCCGCATCGCCGCCTTTTTTGTCTGTCAGTACTGTTTGGGTTTTCTGTCCTCGCGAGCGTGTCGACAACCGCTGCTGACGATATGTCCGTGACTGACAAAGTGATGAATGAGAGGGTTAATGAGCGGATGAATGACGGGCTGCATGCAGATATGGTCCAGATCGGCGACCAACTGTTGTTGATCTTGCCGAGCTTGCACGCTGATTCTGTGGACCGCGAAGCCCTGCGTCAGAACATGCTACGCCTGGCGCAATTACTCGATCAGGCTCAACCACATTTGCAACAGGCGCCCGGGGACTATAGCAGCACCTATCAGCAGCCCTATGACATGTTGCGTGAAAGTCTGGCCCAGGCGGTAGAGATGACTGACGTCGCTAATCTGAAGTTTGTGAAGTCCAGTCTGACTGAAACCTTTGAGCTCTGTGCTGCCTGCCACACGCAGGACAAGCAATCCCGCCGGATTCTCGGAATCAGTAAAATCAAGTCGTTAGATGAGTTTTTAGCGGGTGAATACAGCTATCTCACTCGAGACTACGATTCTGCACTAGTGTCTTTTGCTAATGTGCTGGACGATAAAAACAGTAGTCCTGACGATAGGTCAAAGGCGCTTGACAGGATTTTGATTATCGAAGTTGAGGTGAAGGCGGATTTAAATGCGGGTATTCAGCAGCTTGAACTCTTGCGCGGTTTGGGTAAAGGCAATGCTGCCGAACTCACACAGTTGGGCGACTGGATTGAAGTATTGCGGCAGGTGCAGTTGGCGCCGAAATCGGCCTCACCACAACATAAGAGAAGCATTCTTGAGTTGGACACATTTTTACGTCTGCGCTGGCCGACGATCCAGGCTGGTCTGACCTGGCATGGCCAGACTGCCTATTGGATGGTGATTCGTGGTGAGCTAAATCGATTGCTGAGGAGCGCCACCGACACCGCGGAAATGCCGCGGCTATATTACTGGCTTGCGGTTAGCGATCGGTCATTGAATTATCAATTTTTTGATTCATTGTCCCGGCGCTACCTCGAACAATGCGTTGAGCAATATCCCGCTCATGCCTATGGGCAAAAATGCCTGGCGGAGTACGAGACGCTAGTGACGACCTCATTCTCAGGCTCCGCCGGCACCTTCGTGCCCGTGCAAATTCAGCAGCGGTTGGACACCATGCGCCACCGCGTCAAGGGCGTGCAACGCTAGTTCTGCGGTGCCCTTGATGGCGGTTGTTGCAGGCGGCGACCGAATGCTTAGGGTCGATAGGAAAACCGAGTCGAGCCTGTACTGACTGTGCCAGCCACGAGCTTGGCCCAACGACAGAGATGTAGGCGCGTATCTCGTGGGTCAATGATCTCCTCAATTTCAAAATATTCTGCAGAACGGAACGGTGAACGCAGTCGATTGAGACGCTGTTTGATATCAGCTAAGTGGGCGTCGTAATCACTGACCTCGGCAAGTTCAGCTTTGTAAGCAACCTCAATACCGCCTTCGATGGGCAGCGAACCCCAGTCGCCAGAGGGCCAGGCGATTCGAAAGTGATGCTTGCCAGGTTTCTTGTTCGATGCACCCGCAACACCGAATGCCTTGCGTACCACAACACTGCAGAAGGGTACCGTGGTCTGGCCGAGCGCAGCCAGCGCTTGTGAGCCGAAACGAATGGTGGCACTTTCTTCTGATTCTTTGCCGATCAAAAATCCGGGGCAGTCAATCAGATGGATTAAAGGCAGGTGGAAGGTTGAGGCCAAGTCACAGTGTCGAACCAGCTTGCGACAGGCATCGGCTGTCCAGGCACCGCCATAGATCATGGCATCTTCGGCAAATACCGCGACGGGAATACCATTGAGTCGTGCTAGCCCGCAGATGATGGACTTGCCCCATTGCTTACCAATCTCAAAGAACGAATCCTCATCGAACACGCTATTGATGATCTTGCGCATTTTGTAGACCTTTCGTGGGTCTCTCGGAATGATGTTCATAAGTTGTTCGTCGCGACGATCGACGGGATCATCACAAGCCGCCCTGGGTGGTAATTCATCGACGTTAGCGGGCAGGTAGGACAGAAAGCGTCTAGCCATGGCAAAGGCCTGAGCTTCTGAGTCGGCTTCGTCGTCAATCGCGCCGTTGCGGGTATGGATTCGACTCGACCCTAATTCTTCCTTACTGACATCCCCAAGACTGGCCCAGTCCACGAGGGCCGGCCCGGCAATCATCATTTGCGCCGTGTCTTTGACGATCACGGAGTAATGAGAAGTCGTGACTCTTGCTGCGCCGATACCGGCGACAGATCCGAGGGCGAGAGACACGGATGGTGCCACGCCCAAGTGGCCGACAATGGTGTCCCAGCCAGCGATTTGGGGTATGTAAGTTCGCCCGGCGGTTTCAATGGTCTTCACCGAGCCACCGCCTCCCATACCATCTACGAGCCGGATGTGGGGTAAACCCAGTTCCAGCGCCAGTCCTTCCGCTTGCATACGCTTGGCGCCGATAGAGGCATCGGCAGATCCGCCGCGAACGGTAAAGTCGTCGCCGGAGATCATCACCGCTCGACCATCGATCTCGGCCGTGCCAAAGACATAATTAGAGGGTGTGAAGCTCACTAGATTGCCGTCGGTATCGTATTGCCCGACGCCGGCGAGTTTGCCCACTTCATGAAAACTGCCCGGGTCAACAATAGCGTCAACCCGCTCTCGAATCGTCAGTTTGCCAAACTCATGTTGACGAGCGACCTTGTCCACGCCGCCCATGGCTTCTGCGAGAGTCCCGCGATGATGAAGTTCGTCAATCTCTTTATCCCAGCTCATCGTTGTCTGCCCTGTATTATGTAATTTGTATTATGTAATTTGTATTGTGCGTAATGCGTTTTTGGTGATGTGTGGATTGATCTAAGATTGCACTCTGTTACCGCATACTAGCAAGGATTTTGGGTGCTGTGCGCAGCAATTGCATTGGGTTTTTTGTGGGGATGAGGTGCGGAAATTTGTTAGACTCTCAGGTTCAATTGCGGCAGACAGGACAATGCAGTGAAAGAATACCGACAACACCGATTTACCGCGCCTAAAGGTGCGACACAGATACTCTTGGTCCGCCATGGCGAATCTCGTGCTGCGAGCCTGGAAAATCCTTTTCCACTCGTCGCGGGACAAGGTGATCCTGAACTCGCGATCGCCGGGCGAGAGCAGGCAGAGCGAGTTGGCGAAAGACTGCGGCATTTACCCATAGACGCTATTTACGTCACCAATTTGACCCGCACCCACGAGACCGCAGCGCCCCTGGCCGGGCATCTTGGACTTGAACCCATCGAGGAACCTGATCTGCGAGAGGTTCACCTGGGTGATTGGGAAGGGGGCTTATTGCGGATCAAGGCCTTTGATAATGATCCGATTTACCAGCAGATGCAGGCCGAGCAACGCTGGGATGCGATTCCCGGTGCAGAGTCCAGAGCGCAGATTCATGCCCGGGTCGAAAGGGCTTTGAACAAGATCGCGGCAAGCCATCCAGATCAGCTGATCGTTGCCGTTGTGCATGGTGGCATTGTCGGGCATATCTTGTCCCATGCCTCAGGCTCAGCCCATTTTGCGTTTAACGGTTGTGATAATGGCTCTATTAGTCAGATAGTGATGGTTGAAGGCAAGTTGATCGTTCGAGGATTTAATGACACATCGCACCTTTTGGAGACGACACTGAATGCCCTGCCAACCTAGACTGGGGATAACATCGGTCAATTGAAATCCTTGATGGCGCCGAGAATTTGGCGACAGGTGAGTTGACCGACAAGTTTACCGTCAACGACGATCGGTCGACGTCGATGTTTATGATCTAGCATGGATGCTGCGACCGTGACGATGTCATCGGTGGGGTGATTGACCTCAACATCCAGGGTCATAATATCTTTTACCAACGCCCCGCCAGGATCAGCACCATTGTAAACCGAGGTGACCAGCGCTCGTAAACAATCGAGTTCTGAGAGCATGCCCACTAGGTTATTGTTTGCGTCGATGACCACGACGCCAGAGACTTTATTTTCTAAAATCTTTCTGGAAGCGTCATAGATATTCATATCCGCCATCACGGTGATGGGCTTGTGCTGCATGTATTGACTCACCTCGACTGATTTTGGCATAACGCTTCCTCTTTGAGTTGATAGATATAGCAGGTCACGCTGCTACATTAGCGCATTATTCCTAGCAGCGGCAAAGACAATGTAGCGCGTAGTCGACAAAATTTACGTATGATTAGCATTTTGGCAGGAGCCTCAGGATGCGGATGAAAATGTTGATGAGACTGTCTATGGCATTCGTGCTGGCGGGCATGAATGCCACAGTGTCTGCCGCGACTGAGACAGAGCAGGTTTTGGCCTCATTGCAGGGCTACGAATGGCAGCTAGACCGGGGAAGGCTAGCAGGACTGCCCGCAGACAGTTGGCGAACGATGCTTGATATCGCTCAGGATACGGATCAATTGGACTATATCAGAGCGCGAGCGGCGGCGTCGCTGACCGCGTTCCCGAATGACGATGTTTGGCGGTTTTTTATCCAAAGTACGCAGGATTCAACAGCGGTAGTGTCCCGTCGGCGCGGCGTGGATGGTTTGTGTGCTGCGTTTCATGAAAGTCGCAAGTCTGCCTTGGAAGCCGTGCTGGTGCCGTTGCTAGGTGAAGCCGACACCCATTTGCGAGTTCAAACAGCGGCGTGTCTGCAGCGGCTAGATACGGAGACTAGTCGTGAGGTGTTGGCGGTTTATCGAGCGGCGATTACCCAGGACTGGGAAGCGCGAGCTGTGAGCATTGACCGCAGGCATGCCAAATGAGCAGCTTGAGCCCAACTGGCATGAATGGACTGACACCTCAGGAGTTGGAAATATTTCGTCGCGATGGCTACTTGGTTCGTCGAGGGCTGACAGATGCCGCGACCTGTGATGCCATCGCTGAGATGGCGCGAACCCATCTCGAAGTCAATCTAGCGCCCATCGAGTATGAGGTGGACGTGCAGTATCCTGGCGCGCCTAAGTCGAAAGATGCGCCCGGAGGAGACACTTGCCGGCGTCTTTTGCATGCCTATTCCCGTGCCGATGTTATTCGTGACTGGGCGGTCAGCGAAGGCGTTAAACAATCACTGCAGGCGCTGTTGAACTCACCGGATAACGTTTTATCTCAGTGCCATCATAACTGCATCATGACCAAGCAACCGGGCTATAGCAGTGCCACTCTGTGGCATCAGGATAATCGCTACTGGGCCTTTGATGAGCGAAATTTGATCAGTGTTTGGTTGGCGGTGGGTGACGAGACGACCGACAATGGTTGTCTTAGGGTGATTCCCGGTACCCATACGCTGGATTTTGAACCCGGTCGATTTGATGCGGCGTTGTTTCTGCGACCAGACCTGGCGGAAAATAGGGCCTTGATTGCGCGAGCCAAGCCGGTGCCGCTCGAGAAGGGCGATGTGTTATTTTTTCACAGCAAGTTATTTCATGCGGCGGGCAGAAATCGTAGCGCAGAAACGAAGTTTTCACTGGTGTTTACCTACCATGCGGCCAGTAACCATCCTATAGAAGGCACGCGATCGGCTCAGTTTCCAGGAATCCCGCTCTAAGGACGTTTAGGCTTCGAGTTTAGGCTCGCCCAGTAAGGCCATCATGCCGAGCAGCAGGTCTTCTCGAGACGTGCCCTTGCGCCAGGCAAAGCCGATGTCTCGATAGAAACGTTCAGTGGGCAAACGCTCGGTAGCGATCTGAGTACCTTGCAGTACGCCAGCCTGAATCACCATATCAGGGATCAGCGTGACACCCAGATCGTTATCAACCATTTGCAACAACATTTGCAAACTGTTGGCGCCAAATGTGTGAATCTTTTTCTGGTTCTTTAGTCGGCAGCCTGCCAGCGCATGATCACGTAAGCAGTGGCCGTCATCCAGTAGCAGCAGACTCTCATCCGGCAGTGCATCAAAGTCATAGTCCGAATGATCCAGTAGACGGGTTTTTCGATGGTATGCCAGATGCATGCCCTCGCGATAGATGACCTGGGTTTGAATTTGTCCCGCGTCGTAGGGGAGTGCTAGCAGCGCCAAGTCGAGCTTGTTGTCGAACAACTCCTGAATCAAGTTGGCGGTGGTGTCCTCTCGAATATAGAGTTTTAGTGTCTCGAACTGCTGACCGATCGCCATGACATATTGGCTGATGAGGTAGGGCGCAATGGTGGGGATAACACCGAGTCGGACGGGTAGCGACGTGGGATCAGACAGGGAGCGCGCATTGTCCACCAGGTCTTGAGTTTTGAGAATGATGTCGCGGCTGCGCTCAGCGATCTGTTTGCCGAGTTCGGTGAAGGCCACGGACTTATTCGTGCGTTCCACCAGCGTGACACCCAGCGAAGACTCCAGTTCCTTGATGCCGGTGCTCAGGGTTGATTGGGTGACGTTGACCTGTTTTGCCGCATTACCGAAATGTTGAGTCTCTTGCAAAGCAACCAAATACTGGAGTTGTCGAATCGGTGGTAAGTGCATGGGTCGCCCTCTTGGTCTCGTGTTGGTTGAGTTTATCCAATAACAGGTAATCGATCAAATAAAACGATCGAAACAAGAAAAACAATTTATTTTATGTATCGTAAAGATCTGGCTAGTATGGCTGTCATTGCGCTGAAGCGTGCAACTAACCCCCTAACTAATAGACTCGATGCGAGGCAAATGATGATGAATACCCTTAACGATAGAGAAGGGCAAGCCGTACCCAATGTGACTTTTCGAACTCGCGATGACGCCGGCTGGCAGGATGTAACCACCCAGGCGCTGTTCGAAGGCAAAACAGTGGTGGTGTTTTCCCTGCCCGGTGCTTTCACGCCCACTTGTTCAGCCACTCACCTGCCTCGTTACGAGGAGCTGGCGCCGGTCTTTGCGGCCAATGGTGTGGATGAGATCCTCTGTGTCAGTGTCAATGATGGCTTCGTGATGCAGGCTTGGCAGCGGGACCAGGGGATCGAAAAGGTCAGGGTAATCCCCGATGGTAACGGTCACTTCACTGCCGGCATGGGAATGCTAGTTGACAAGGAAGACTTAGGCTTCGGCAAGCGTTCTTGGCGTTATTCGATGCTGGTTAAAAACGGCGTCGTCGACAAAATGTTTATCGAGCCTGACCTGCCAGGGGATCCGTTCACGGTATCTGATGCGGATACGATGCTGGCCTATATCAATGCGAGTGCCAAGGCGCCAGAGCCTGTGGCGGTCATCAGTCGAACGGGTTGTCCGCACTGTCAACGAGCCAAGGACTTACTGACTGCGCGGCAGATTCGGTTCAATGAGATCGTGGTGGGGCGTGATATCGATCAGGTGGCCATGCGTGGTCTGACAGGCTCCATGTCGGTGCCTCAGGTGTTCATTGGCGGTCAATTAATCGGAGGTGCTGATCAGCTAACCACCTATCTGATGAAGGCCAGTTAGAGAATCGAAAGCTGGTTCGATCTCGAGCCAGCTTTTTTATGCATGGTCGCAGAGGAGCGCTGTAGCCCAAAATCAGCGCCTAAAACCAGTCTATAAAAATCAGCCTTTCACATTCCGCTCTTTAAAGGCGGCCCTCGAAAATCACCGTTAGATGCCGTTACAGTCAGTTTGAATGCAGGATTTTGGATCGAATGAGTCGCGCCTTCGTCGCCTGTTAGCCTATGACTGAAGTGAATGATAGAAAAAACGGGGTTGCCGCGATGCGCGACGCTGGATTCTTTATTGGATCGATAGCAATGACGCTTCAATGAGTCGTTGATTGATCTGCTTGATTAGGCTTCTTTTGGGTTGTTGTAAGCGTTAATTTATCGGTAGAATCAGAGGCGGAACGTCGCGTCAGCAGCGTTGGAGCGTAGATAAGAGTAGTGTCATAGAGGCCGAAAAATAACACAGGAAAATACTATGTCAGTTGTCGAGGAAGTGAGCGTAGCAGGAGCGCAAGCCAGAGTGTTGGAGGGCGTGGTAGTCCGTTTTGCCGGTGATTCTGGTGACGGCATGCAGTTAACCGGTAACAACTTTACCGAGGCAACTGCAATCTATGGTAACGACCTGGCGACTTTTCCAGACTTCCCCGCGGAAATACGTGCCCCTGCCGGGGCAACATTCGGCGTTTCGGCTTTCCAGATCTATTTTGGTTCCGATGATGTGACCACCGCCGGTGATGCAGTGGATGTGCTGGTGGCGATGAATCCCGCAGCGCTGATTACCAATTTGAAGGATCTGGTGGAAGGTGGGCTCATTGTGGTTGATGCTGACGCCTTCACCGATAAGAACATGCAACGCGCCGGCTACAAGGCCAACCCACTTGAGGACGGCTCGCTGGATGCCTATCGTCTACTCTCGATTGATATCAGCAAGCGCGTACTGGACACCGTCAAACCCTTTGGCCTAAGCCACAAGTTTGGTTTGCGCTGCAAGAATATGTGGACGCTGGGTTTAACTATGTGGCTGTTTGATCGTAGTCGCGACGCAGCCATCGCTGGCTTGCGTAAGAAGTTCGCGAAAATGCCTGATATTGCTGAAGCGAACGTAGCCGCGATCAATGCCGGTCATGCCTTTGGTGAGACCACGGAACTGCACGCCGGGATCGAGATGTATAAGGTGCCGCGAGCACAAGTTTCACCGGGTTTATACCGTAACATCACTGGCTCAGAGGCGCTGGCCTATGGCTTGCTGGCCGGCGGCCAATTGGCTGAACTGCCGATTGTGTTTGCCTCTTACCCCATCACGCCGGCTTCAAGCTTGTTGCATACCCTTTCCGGCCAGAAACACTTTGAGGTGGTCACTTTTCAAGCGGAAGATGAAATCGCGGCAGTCTGCGCCGCCATCGGCGCGTCTTTTGCCGGTTCACTGGGTATCACCTCAAGTTCGGGACCGGGGATCTCTCTGAAGGCCGAAGCTATTTCCCTGGCCTGTGCCGTGGAATTACCTCTGGTGATCGTGAATACCCAGCGTGGCGGACCCTCGACTGGCCTGCCGACTAAAACTGAGCAGTCAGATTTATTTCAGGCTATTTATGGTCGCCATGCGGACACGCCCCTGCCGGTCATCGCCTCTTCCACCTGCTCAGATTGTTTTGAAGTCGCCATTGAAGCCGTCAGGTTGGCGACGAAATATCGAACACCGGTGATTGTTCTCAGCGATGGCTACTTAGCGAATGCCTCTGAGCCCTGGCAACTGCCTGACTTCAATGACTACGAGGGTTTTCCCGTGGTGCATGCCACCGAGGTCGAAGGTTTTTCTCCAGCCAACCGCGATCCGGATACCTTGGCCCGTGTTTGGGCCAAGCCGGGAACGCCAGGGTTGGAACATCGGATTGGGGGTATTGAGCGCGATGCGGTGACCGGTGATATCTCCTACGACGCTGAAAATCATCAGAAGATGACCTTGATGCGGCAAGCAAAAATAGATGGGATCGCTCGGGACATTCCCCTGCAGAGCGTCGATCAAGGTAATACAACGGGCAAGCTGGCGGTGGTTGGCTGGGGTTCGACTTACGGTGTCATTCATCAGGCGGTAAAGCGTGCCCGCCAGTCGAACATGGATGTGTCCCACGTCCATATTCGTTATATGTGGCCCATGCCCGCCAATCTGGGTGAGTTGCTCAAGGGTTTTGATCAAGTGTTGATTCCAGAAATGAATACGGGACAGTTGATCGATATCCTTCGTGCTGAGTATGCGATTGATGCCAAAGGCGTAAGCAAGGTTTCTGGTCAGCCCTTTAAAATTCGAGAAATTGAAGCCGCGATAAAATCCCAGATGGAGAGCAAATAATGAATGCCCCCCTTACGATGAAAGATTACGAAACAGATCAGGAAGTGCGTTGGTGTCCAGGCTGTGGTGATTACGCCATTTTGAAAACCCTGCATAAGTTTATGCCGACCCTAGGCCTGCCCAGAGAAAACAGTGTTTTTATCTCGGGTATTGGTTGCTCTTCGCGTTTTCCCTATTACATGAATACCTATGGTTTCCATACGATTCATGGTCGCGCACCGTCGCTGGCCACGGGCGTCAAGCTCGCCAATCCAGAGTTGGATGTGTGGGTCGTCACCGGTGATGGTGATGGGCTGAGCATCGGCGGTAACCATATGTTACATGTGTTGCGTCGCAACGTAGATCTACAAATTTTATTGTTTAATAACGAAATTTATGGCCTGACCAAGGGCCAGTACTCGCCGACCTCGAAGGTGGGTACCCGTTCACCGTCGACCCCCGATGGCTCAGTGGATCGGCCGTTAGACCCTTGCAGTTTTGCACTGGGCGCTGGTGCGCAATTTGTTGCTCGCTCAATTGATACGGAAATGAAGCACCTGACAGAAATGCTGGGTCGCTCCCACAGTCATAAAGGCGCGTCATTTCTCGAAATTCTGCAGAATTGCCCGGTTTATAACGATGGTATCTTTGAGCAAGTCAAAAACAAGAAAACGGCCGCTGACAGCCGCTTAGTGCTGCAACATGGTGAGCCCATGTTGTTCGGTAAAGAGCTCGATAAGGGTATTCGGCTGAACACCAGTTTACTGCAGCTCGAAGTTGTGACGCTGGGTGAAGACGGCATAACGCTAGCTGATATTCTGGTTCATAATGAGTCCAATAAGGTGCTGGCACAGATGCTTGCCGGTATGCATGGGCCGGATTTCCCAGAGCCAGTGGGTGTGATCTTCTGTGCCGACGTGAGCGGCTATATTGAAGATGTCTATGCTCAGCGGATTAAGGTGCGCGAAGCTAGACCGCCAGCAGATATGAATGCCTTGCTGCGTAGTGGTCACACCTGGCAGGTTGATTAATTCGCGAACGGGTGTAGCTGGACTGCACCCATTCCTTACTTAAGGCGTGACAGCTTCAGCGTGGCAATCTGTTGTCGCGTAGATTAAGCCAGGGCCAGCAAGACGCTAGTTTTCAGGGGCCCCCGTCAGGGGCCCAGCGTCAGCTAGAAAAATTTCGATGGTCAACACCGGTTAATACAGGGCTAGTCCAAGGCGATGACGGTGGGCTACAAGCTCCGGTTAGCGGCGGTAGCAACTCGTTAATTCAACTGAACGCGCTGCCTGTGGTGGTGCTCGGCATCAGGCCAATCGAGGTAGTTGACGTCAATGACCAAAAACGTAATAAAAAAATACAAAGGTAGTACTCATGACGGACTTTAGCGCCGAAGAAAATACTGGAACGATTCCGGTGCAGGAGAAGCATCAATTTGACGTGGCTGCACTGCAAAAATTCATGGAGCAACAGGTGGAAGGCTATCAAGGTAGCTTGACCGTTGAAGAATTTGCCGGCGGTCAATCGAACCCAACGTACTTGCTTCATGGGGGTGGCACACAATATGTGCTGCGCAAAAAACCTGGCGGTGAATTGCTGAAATCAGCGCATGCCGTAGATCGAGAGTATCGCGTGTTGACCGCCCTTCAGGGGGCTGATGTGCCGACTGCGAAAACCTATGCATTTTGTGAGGACGAATCTATTCTGGGCACCATGTTTTATGTCATGGAATACCTTGATGGTCGGGTCATCTGGGATAGTACAGCGGGTCCCTACAGCCCCGCTGAGCGAGGTGAAATTTGGGATGCGGCCAATGCTGCTGTAGCAAAGCTACATAGTGTGGATTTTAATGCAGTTGGCTTGTCAGACTACGGCAAACACACAGACTATATTGCGCGTCAGATCAATCGCTGGTCTAGCCAATATGAGTACACCAAGACGATTGAAAACCCTTACATGGACGAACTGATCGCCTACTTGCCGGGCAATATACCGCTGGATACGTCGTGCACCATTGTTCACGGGGATTTGCAGATCGCTAATATGATGATGCACAAGGATAAGAATGAGGTTATCGGTATTCTTGACTGGGAGCTGAGTACCCTGGGCAGCCCCTTGTCTGATTTCGCCTATATGTGTCGCCCCTATCGGGATGTCCTGCGTGGCGCTGATCTGAAATCTTTGGGGATCCCCAGCGAGGAGGCCTTTGTTGAGGCCTATTGCCGACGTACGGGACGTGATGGCATTGATCATTGGGATTATTATCTGGCGTTTAACATGTTTCGTCTGGCTGGCATCCTGCAAGGTATTGCCAAGCGAGTACTGGACGGTACAGCGGCCAGCAAGCAAGCAGAGGCCGCCGGTGCCGGAGCCTATGACATGGCGAAGTTGGCCTGGGCTCAAATTGATAAGAGCGTCAAGCTGGATTGAACGAGGCGTTCCCAACTAGTTTCCTAGCGCTGCAATTGAGAGACTCAATATGTTGATATTGGCCACCACTGAAAGAGAATACCCTTGGGGTACTTTACGGTCGACTCATGCCAGTAAGGTGAAAGTGATTCTCGAAGAGAAGGAGCTCGCCTATCGCGTGGAGCGGCTTCACCCGGGTGACCTATGGAAGAAGCCGGCAGAGTTGCTGGCCAAGCATCCGTTGGGGAAGGTGCCCTATCTGCAGTTGGCGGATGGCGCCTGCATATTTGACTCCACTGTGATTAATGAGTATCTGGAGGATCGGTACCCACACAATGCATTGAAACCCAACCGTGACTGGGAGTTGGCGCAGATGCGGATGCAGGAAACCTTTGCGGATGAGGCTTTTTTGGTGGGTGATCTACCGAAGATCTGGATGCCCTATTGGGTCAAGCCAGAGTCTCGTGACGAGGCCTTGATGGAGGCCGGCAGGGCGGGGTTGCGTGCTCGTGGCTTGCCCTACCTTGAGTCGATGATAGCGGGCCGTGAATACCTTTGTGAGGATTTTTCTCTGGCGGATGCGCCGTATATGGCGGTTGCTATGGTGCTGGAGGTCGATGGTATGGTGCTCGCTGAGTTCCCCGCCTGCGCCGCTTATTTTGAGCGCTTACGGGCACGACCCAGTTACCGCGCCATCAGCCCCAAGACCTCATTAGAGGATTCTACCGGACGCGGTTAGGCTGAAAAAGACACCGGATACAAAGGCGCCATCTATTCCGGTGGTGTCATTCTGATGCTTAAAACCCCTTGATATCTGGATCCAGCTGGACGCCGAATGAGTTCAGCGCCATGGATACCATGGTGTACTGACCGCAGGTAAATACCAGATCCATCATTTGCTGATCCGTGAAGTCGGCCTTAAGGCCTTGCCAAGTTTCGTCAGAGATGAAGGCGTCATTGTGTAATTCGTCCGCGGCACGAATCAGCAAGGCATCGTGGGTTGACCAACCCGCATTGGCGCCGGCTTTGATCATCTCGATCTCGTTCTCGGCAATGCCTGCGCGCTTGCCAATCACCACGTGCTGTCCCCATTCGTAGCCCGCCTGGCACAGCCAGCCGATGCGCAGAATCAAAATCTCTCGATCGCGCGGTGGCAGAGTAGATTTAGACAGAATGTGGTTGCCGAAGACCAGCCAGCGCTTGGCTAATTTGGCATGATTGGCCATGGTTCGGAAAATATTCTGCACTGAACCGCGCATCTTCTGACCGTTGAGTATTTCGGCCTGCTCTGCGGTCCATTGGTCCTCATGCAAGGCGGGAATTCTAGGCTTGGTGAGTCTCATGCTGTGCTCCGTAGTAACGTGTCGTCCACTATAAGAAAATTCGCCCCGCAGTGCTATGATCTGATCATTCTAATTATCTGAGTCGTGAGTCCTATGTCTGATCTCATTCTGCATCACTATCCTGAGTCGCCGTTCTCAGAAAAAATCCGTTTGCTGCTGGGTTATAAGCAGGCTAGTTATCAGGCTGTTGCCATTCCGGTGATTCAGCCTAAGCCAGACTTGATGGCGCTGACGGGCGGCTATCGGAAAACACCCGTGCTGCAGATTGGCGCTGATATCTATTGCGATTCCGCCTTGATGGCCCGTGTGATCGACCGGCTTTACCCGGATAACACGGTATTCCCCGCTGCTTATGAAGCGGTGGCGGGTGGCCTGGCGCATTGGACGGATACGTTGTTATTTAAATGTGCGGTAGCGATGGCTTTTCAACCTCGGGCGTTGGCTTCCCACGCGCTATTTTCTGACCCCGATGCCGCTGCCGCGTTTATGGCTGACCGTGCCGAATTTACTCGTGGTTCGACGGAGCTGAGTATGGATTTTTCCATAGCCCAGCCTTATTTTTTGATGCATTTAAAACGTCTAGATCTGCAGTTGGCGAGTCAACCCTTTCTGCTCGGCGAAGCTCCCTCGATAGTGGACTTTTCGACTTATCACTGTTGTTGGTTTGTCCATAACAACGAAGCGATTCGAGACACCTTCGCGCCATTTCCCGAAGTCCTGGCTTGGATGGGGCGGATGCGGGCATTTGGCCAGGGTGAGTTAACGCCAATATCTGGTGCGGCGGCACTCGCTGTCGCTGCAGCTGCAACACCAGCCACAGAGCCGGTGGTCAAAGCGATGCAGGTTGATGGTTTGGTGGCTGGTGACAAAGTCAATATCACACCGATAGACTACGGTTTGTTCCCTGTGGAGGGCAGATTGTTAGTCGCCTCCTTAGAAGAGTTGGCCGTGGTGCGGGATGACCCGCAGCTCGGTCAGGTCGTCGTGCACTTCCCCCGCCTAGGCTTCAAAGTCGAGAAGGTTTGATGTTTATGGTCGGTCATCAGCCAATCTTGGGTAACAGCTGCTCCACCAGCTTAACCCAGTAACTGGCACCGATAGGCAGGATCGCATCGTTAAAGTCGTAGCCAGGGTTATGCACCATGCACGAACCTTCGCCATCGCCATTGCCGATCCAGATATAGCTGCCTGGTTTCGCCTGTAACATATAGGCGAAATCCTCTGAACCCATGGCGGGCTTCGGATTAAGGTTGACCCGGTCTGCACCCACCACACTGGCGGCCGCTTGGGCAGCCATATCCGTCTCGGCTTGGGCGTTAACCGTGGGTGGGTAACGTTTTTCATAGAAAAATTCAGCCTGGGCACCGAATGCCGCACAAATTTGCTCCGTCATGACGCGCATTTTGTTTTCCATCATGGCTTGGACCTTAGGCGAGAAACATCGGGTGCAACCATGGATTTCGACAGATTCCGGGATGACATTATAGGCATCGCCGCCGTGGAACTGAGTCACGCTGATGACTGCCGCGTCTTGAGGATCAATTGAGCGGCTGACGATGGACTGGAAGGCCTCGATAATCTTGGCGCCAATCAGGATAGGATCAACGCTGAACTGGGGCATGGCAGCATGACCGCCGCGCCCCGTGACTTTGAGTTTGAAGATATCGAATGCTGCCATCATGGGACCCGGTTTAATGGCAAAGGTACCGACGGCCATGCCCGGTATATTGTGCATACCGAAGACCGACTCCACCGGATACTTATCGAACAAGCCGGCCTCGATCATCGCCCGACCGCCACCTTCATTTTCTTCTGCAGGTTGGAAAATAAAGTTAACCGTACCTTCGAAGTCGCCAGATTCGGCCAGGTATCGGGCGGCGCCCAGGAGCATGGTAGTGTGCCCATCATGACCGCAAGCGTGCATTTTACCGGGGTGGGTCGAAACATGGTCAAAGGTGTTTTGCTCAACGATGGGTAATGCGTCCAGATCGGCCCGCAGGCCGATGGCACGATTACCGCGCCCGCGAGTCAAGGTGCCGACGACGCCAGTGCCCGCAATGCCAGTCTCTACCTCTAAGCCAAATTCACGTAATTTATCGGCCACCAGTTGTGCGGTTCGATGTTCTTCAAAGGCAGTTTCAGGATGCGCATGGATATCCCGTCGCCAGGCCTGCATGTCGGGTTGGAACTGCTCAATAGCTTTGATTGTTTGCATGTCACGAGACCTTTATTGCTGAGTTCGGTTGCGTCAGTTGGATATCACGCCCAAGTCTGAGTCAATGAGCTATGGGGAGATTCATGGAATGACTGTATGACGACAGTACGCTGAATGCAAATAGCCGGGGTACAGATAACCCTGATTATCTAGGTTGCTAACAGGCGCCTGACTGCGATCGCGATGGCGGCGACGTGGTTGTCCGGATCTTGCGCTAGCGCAAGGTTGATACTTTGTAGTGCGTTATCCAGTTCCAGAATATATTCTGAGTTGGGTCCACTGGGTCCTGTGGAATCGACAATTTGTTGCGCGATACTGTCGACGGGCGCCGTGCCCAGGAAACTGGAGTTGGTTGAGTTCGCATAGTAAGTGATACCGGTGACGGTTTCGGTAGCGCTGAAATGGATCGGTATCTGCAGCTGGTCGTAGCCGCCCTGTTCCCGATGGTCGAGGCGGGCCAAGACTGTGGAAGAGAGAGTCGGGTCGATGCGGTAAGCCATGCCTGCACAACAAGCCTCAAGATCTTCAATCAGCGTTACGACTCGACCCGGGGCGCCGGGCATGCCGCGGTGGTCGGAGGAGCCTTGCCAGAACCTTCTCGAGAAATCGCGAATATAGGCGGGCCGCTTTTCTACAAAAGCAAAGTCGGCGCGCCAAATCAGCGAGCCGTAACCGAAAATCCAAAGGGGTGATGAGGATGCAGAACTTGTCATGAGCGTGTCATTAGTTGCCGAGGCGATAGCGTAATTTTACTACTAAAATATCTACTAATCGCTCGGTCCATGAATCCGTGAGCAGGTTGCTGAAACTCTCTCTCGGGCGACTCGGGACATTCGAACCCCGGGTATACACGACAAACAGGTCAGACAATGGCGCTATTTCCCAGCGATACCTGGCTTGAAATGTTAAGCGCGAGATACTGAAGTCGCGCAGGTCGTCGTCCGCAGGTTTTACCACGGGCTCCAAACGACCGTCGCCGGCGGGTACTGCCCAACGACCATCTTCAAAAGCCTTAATGCCGGCCCACTGAGCGGTAATTCGAAACTGTTGGCGTGAGCTCAAGAAGAAGTCAGCTTCGAGTTTGGGGCGCCAGAAGGTGGCGTTGTAGGTGACGAACTCGCGATCGGCATAGTGTAATAGCCAGCCCTTTTTTTCTTCGAAACTGGTCCCTGCTTGGAGCGAGAATCGATCGGAGGGGCGCCAGGTGAGCTGTAGTTCAAGTTCCTTGCTGCCTCCGCCGATGGCCTCGTCTGTATAAAACACCCCGGCTTGGGCGCTGATTTTCTGCGACTCGTCAGTTGCGTAAAACGCGCCCGTGTCGAACCGTCCATCTATGCGGTAGTTACCGTTACCGTCGCTGTTGATATCGTCCCAGCGAGCCGGAAAGTAGTTAAGTTTGACAAAGACAAAGTCGTTGTTGTTGAGTTGTCGTTCTTGCGAGCTGAAGAGTCCTCTTTTTACCTGCAACCCGTCAGTGTTGTAATACTGGACTATCCTAAACTGGGTTTGCTTTGACTTGATGTGAGTGAAGTTTGATTCATCTCGCTGGTAAGCATAGCGGCTACCGATCAGGTTGTTGCGCTCCAGAAAGCCGAAATCATTAATCAGTAAGTCATCGCTGAAGTAATCTACTGCCAGTGAGTGTTTGCGTCCCTGAGATGGTGTGTAGCTGACATCGACGAAGGCGCCTTCGCCCTGAATGCCCTCGACGTCACTGAACATCAATTGCAGGTCTGTATTCCACTGACCATTGGCAGTGAGATAATGGGCGTCGATACCATTAACCATGGCATCATTTTGCGGATGCGCTACAAAAGTGCCAAGCCAGCCAAGCGAACGCCGCGCCCCTCCAGTAGTGTCTTCATACAGGATGCGAGCGGCGCCAAAATCTCGGCCGGCCTGCTCTACGGTTGCCGGTGCGCCATTAATTTCGCCTCGTAGCAGTGTGTCTTCTTCGAAAGCGGCAAGTGTGCCGTAGCGAAATTTACCATTTTGGCCTGTGATTTTGGCTGCGCCCACCAGTTCGGAGGGTCGGTTCGCCTCTAGTCCAGTTAATTCTAAGCCTGGCACGCCAGTGGCTTTCGGTGCCCCACCAATGCGACGGGTATTCAGTAGTGTCGTTGGCGCGCCGCGACGGTCTTGGCGGGCCCGAGGCGTTGTCGTGAAGACCTCGTTACCCTCCAGAAAAAAGGCGCGTTTCTCCGGGAAAAAAGTCTCCAGAGAGGTAAGGTTAACGTCAACATTGTCGGACTCTACATTGCCAAAATCTGGATTCAGGGTAGCGCTAATTTGTGTGTTGCTCGTCGGGCGCCAGAAGACATCCAGTCCGGCCTTGTAAGCATCTTTGCCTTCTATAGCCAAATTATCCAAGGCGCTGGAGGCATAGGGGTAGAAGACAAATTGTTGTTTCGCCGGAATAGGCTCGATGGTGAAAGACTGCAGGTTGGAGAGAAACACCGGTTGCGTCTCTGGCAGGGCCGGATATCCCCAGACCTCGTTGGCGTGGGCTACTTGGCGGGAAACGTAAATACCTAATTGCTGCCTGGCCTCAGCAGTATCCGGCATGCTCATCATGGACCAGGGGATAAAAAATTCAGTGCTCCAACCACCTGGGACTCGCGCCGAGGCGCCGTTCCAGGGGCCATCCCATTGACTGCTGTATTGACGTTCGGGCAGAACGATGCCGTCCGCCAGGGTGCCACCTAAATTGACGCCAAACCAGTAGCCATAGAGGCCAGCGCCGCCTGGGTCGAGAGTCACGTAGTTGCCGTCACGAGAAATATACTGATCTCTAGGACTCAGGCGCTCGACGATAGTGTCTTCTTCCTGCTCGTTGTAGAAGCCGACATACAGTCCTTTTTCGGTATAGAAAAGTTTGATGTCAGTGGTGTGGGATGCCTTTGCCAGGGTGTCAGGTCGCAGCACCCGCATGTCGCCCAAGGATGCTAGCTGCTGCCAGACGGGCTCATTGAGAACGCCATCCACCTTAATGCCGGCGTTGGCTTCGGTCATTCGCAGCGGGGTCAGCGCGTCGCCACTGGCGGCGACTGCCAGCGGCGCCATGCCAAGCAGTATCAGGCTCAGGAATGTATAGCTCAGCGGTAAAAAACGCTGTGGTGAAATCAACGTGGAGCGACCCCCTATGATTCGATGAATAAGAATTCTCGCTTGTACTTTGCAGGCTAGCTGGTTAACGTCAGGCGCTGCCTGGAGGCTGCAGATGCACCTATTTGACGGCCGGGGAGTCTACTAGAAATTGACGAATGAAGCCATTGACCAACATTGACAAGGTTACCGCGAGATTCACGGGTTGGATGCAAAATCTTGGCCACCAGGTGATTAACTTGCTCGCCAGATTCGGTGAGTACCAGCTTGTGCAAGATATCGCTTATGGCCACGATGTGCGCCAGCAGCTCGATTATTATCAGAGTCGCGCTGATCACGCAGGCTTGATTCGGCCGCTTGTACTGTTCATCTACGGTGGCGCCTGGGAGCATGGCGATAAGCGGAGTTTCCGGTTTGTGGCAGACAGCCTCTGCGCTATGGGCTGCGACGTGGTTGTGATCGACTATCGGCTGTATCCGCAGGTCCGATTTCCTCAAATGATGTCTGATGTGGTGGCGGCCGGACGCTGGGTCGCAGAAAACACGCCGGCGGAGCAACCGGTCTATGTTATGGGGCATTCGGCTGGCGCCCATCTTGGGTCGTTGCTGTGCCTGAATAAGACGCTGCTGGTCCAGGCGGGGAATTTGGCGGAACGCCTGCAGGGCTTTGTGGGCATGGCCGGACCCTATGATTACTTCCCCTATACGGAAGATACCCATTGGGATCTGTTTGGTCCGAAGGAAAACTACCCGCTGTCGCGAACCATTAACTTCGTGCGCGCCGATGGGCCACCTTTGTATCTACTCCATGGTGAAGATGACACCCGGGTCCGCCGCGGCCATTCCAAGAGTCTGATGGAAAAGACGCGAGCAGTGGGTGGGGTCGCCAACCGTGAGGTCTATGAAAACATGGGGCATGTGGATATTATTGTGGCATTCTCGGTGTTGCATCGGCGCAATAGCCCCGTAATGCGCGATATTGCCAGGTTCATTTTTGAGCCTGCACGAGGGTCCAGTCAGCCTGAAGACGATGCGCTTCAGGTCAATACTAATCATTGAGGAGAATCCCATGCCTATGACGCCATCGAGCACTGACGAGTTATTGATCGAACAGCGTGACCACATCGTCATCATTACGCTAAATCGTCCCGATCGGCTGAATGCCATCAGTCGGGCGATGCTCAGTGAGTTGTCGGTCAAGATGACTGAGGCTAACAAAGACCCTGACGTGCGTTGTGTGGTGCTCACCGGTGCCGGCAAAGGTTTTTGTGCGGGTCTGGATCTGGTTGAAGTGGGCAAGGGCGGCATTGGTGGTGGCAGTGATGCGGGTAATAACCGCCCGCGCCAGCTATTTGATCTGCGCGATGCGCCAGTGAACGTTATGTGGAATATGGACACGCCGATTATCTGCGCCTTGAATGGTGCCGCAGCGGGCTATGGTATGGACGTTGCCCTGTTGTGTGATATGCGGGTTGCTGGTGAATCATCGAAAATGGCCGCGGTCACTGCGAAGCGTAATGTAGTGCCAGAGAGCGGTGGCACCTGGTTGCTACCCAGAATGATCGGTTGGGCAAAAGCTGCCGAGCTGTACTATCGTGCTCGAGTTGTCGGCGCTCAAGAGAGTCTAGAAATGGGTCTCGTCAACGTCGTGGTGCCAGACGACAAGGTACTGGAAACAGCCCTGGAGTGGGCCCAAGATGTGGCTGACAACGCGCCATTGGCGGTTCAGACGACGAAACGAATGATGCGAATGGGGCTCGAGCAGTCTTATGACACCTCAGTGGACCAGTTAATGGTGCACCTCAATGGTATGTTTGCCAGTGAGGATTTTAAGGAAGGTGTTCAGGCATTTGTTGAGCGCCGTAAGCCCAAGTTCACGGGGCGCTAGTAACGCAGGCCACACCTTGCCGGCCGCACCCCCGGGGTAACTGTGTTGCGCGCTTGGGTCACAAGGCCATGAATTTAGTTGAGGGCGGGTGTAGGTTCAGGCGGAGATATTTGCTGCAAGCTATTGTTTAAAGTCGAGGAACGCCATGATCTCTGTCTCTCGGGCCATGGTGTCCTGATAGCCGGCGTGCATGAGTTCGTTGCAAAATGCTGACTCGAATAACAGATAACTGGCCATGCTTGCGCCACCGCCGGTGCGAGTCGCGCCGATGGACCTGAAGAAGGTTCGCATCGACAAAGGCAGGTCGCTGATATGATTCGCGGCAATTTCGTCGAAGCGCACCGATGGTGTGATAGTTAATACTTCGACGGGTTTAATGCGTGCGGTTTCCAGCTCTTCGGCGCTGAGATAACGACTGAGGCGATTGAGGCGCTCAAGTCGTTCCAGGTCTTCATCCATGGCATCAATAAACGAACTGTTGAGTAGATGGCCGGTAATTTGCGCAAAGGACGGCGTGTGTCTGGTTTTGTCAGGTCTTGCGGCAACCTCAGTGGCGTTGTGGCTAACGCCGATCACGAACAGGCGATTGGCGCCAAGGTGCAGCGCTGTGCTTAAGGGTGCGCTTTGCCTTATGGCGCCATCGCCGAAGTATTCCCCCTGGATTTGCACTGGGGGGAAGATCGCTGGAAGCGCCGAGGAGGCCATCAAGTGATTGTGGTCAAGCGTGGTGTGTAAGCCCGATCGTTGGTTGCGGCGCCATCCTTCAACCTGCTCTGAGGCCTGAAAGAAGCTGACATTGATCCCAGAGCTATAGGCGAGGGCGGTGATACTCAAGGCCATGATGTCGCCATCATGAATGCGCGCAGACAACTTGCTGAAGTCGATCTGCTTCTCCAGCAGCTGTCGTAATGGTTCGTTGTCTAGCAATGCCACGGGTTTGCCATCGACGACGCCCTCGTGGAAAAAAGACGCGAGGATACGCAGACTGGATTTTAGGAGTTGAGTAAAGCCGACGCGATGAATCTTGCGCGAGTCCAGGTTTGACCAGAGGGCTTCAAGCTTGGTGATCGCGTGACCGTAATGGTCACTCTCGCAGGCTAGAACTGAGGCGTTGATAGCGCCGGCGGAGGTGCCGCAAATGATATCAAAGGGATTATGGCCGCCGCTGGGTTGTAGGCGAGCGATGGCTTTGAGTACGCCCACTTGATAAGCACCACGCGCGCCACCGCCAGAGAGAATCAGCGCCATCTTCGATTTATGGGTGGTCATAAAGGTTAATAGATATCTCAAGGTGTGAAGCGTTAAGGTAGCGGCTATTGATGCGATCAACAAGCACGATCGACGAGTACTATGCAATATTACGCCTGTCAGGCATAAGAGGTACCTGAATGAACAACGATTTATTACCATTCGCAGCCGAGCGATTATTGGCGCGATGCTTGTGCGATGCCGTCAGGCCATGAGCTATTCAGCAGCACGTTACAAAAAATCCAGTGAGCTTCTTGGGCAGGTGATGGCGTCTTCAACTGCGGCCGATGGTGTTGTGGACCGTTATTTCAAAGCCCATCGAAATATGGGCTCCACTGATCGCCGCTTTGCCGCTGCGACAGTCTATGGTTGTCTGCGTCGTCAGCGAGAGTTGCTCGCGATGATCGAAGCTATCGCCCCGGAACTGCCAGATACAGACCTGACGCCAGCAGCATTGCTGGTGGGTATGTATCTGATGGTTAACGACGCTTGGTCACCTGACGACTTTGCGTTGACGCAGTTTGCCACATTTGCCGCTGCGCATCAGGGCGCGATTCTGGCCTTTGACCGAAGCCGGCTAGCACCCGCAGAGCGAATGAATTTGCCGGATTGGCTGTATGTGCCACTAGCGGAGCAATTGCCGGTGGGTGATCTCGAAGACCTGGCGCAGGCGTTAAGCCAGGTGGCGGCTGTAGATCTTCGGGTCAATCAACGTCGTGGGCAGCGCCAGCAATTACTCGCAGAGTTGCAGTCGCAGGATATTGACACCCAGTTCACGGAATTGTCTGACTTTGGACTGCGACGCATGACTCGCGGACCTTTGCAAAATACGCCGGCCTTTAAGCAGGGTTGGTTTGAATTTCAGGATGAGGGAAGTCAGCTCGTCAGTTGGCTGCTGCAGCCTCAGGCCGGCGAGTTCATCGTCGATTATTGTGCCGGTGCAGGCGGTAAGACACTGCATATCGCTGATATCATGAACAATCGTGGTTCGATCCTGGCCTGTGATGTGGCACCGCGCAGACTGGCGCAGCTGCAACCACGTTTGCAGCGGGCGGGTATTCGTAATGTCACAAGCCGAGTATTGGACCCCATGGTTGATGATGATCTCGGGGACTATGCTCAGACGGCAGATGCCGTGTTGGTGGATGCGCCTTGCACGGGCAGTGGCACCTTGCGCCGCTCTCCGGACATTCGTTGGCGCGAGGCGCGGCTTGAGGAATTACGCCAGCTACAATTGCAGGTTCTCAGCAACGCCAGTCAATTGGTTAAGGCGGGTGGACGCCTGGTGTATGCCACTTGTTCCTTGTTGGCCGAGGAGAATCAGCAGTTAGTCGAGGCTTTCCTGCTGGCTAATCCGGGTTTTGCGCGCGAGGGTGCTACATTTCCAGAATTTGACCGGACGTTCACTGCCTTGCAGCACCAGGATGCAGCGTTGGCGGAACGCTTGCAAAATGTAGGCGAGCTGCAGTTGTGGCCGCACAGGCACAATACGGATGGTTTTTATGCCCAGGTCTTGCGGCGTTTCTAACGGTTTCGCTGGGATTTGGTGTACTTGTGAGCGGTCAGGCGATCAATTGGTTTTTCGCCGTACTGCCGATGTAGACATGGATGTGAATTCTGAGGAGGTGAGTTTTATGGAATACGTCATTAGGCCCGCGGCGACCAAGACGTTGGCAGTGGCGGGCACGCAGGCTCGCTTTCCGGTGCAGAACATCTATTGTGTCGGGCGGAATTATGCCGATCATGCCCTTGAGATGGGGCACGATCCTGACCGAGAGCCACCATTCTTTTTTATGAAGCCAGCCTACGGCATTCTGCCGGATCAAGGGGTGATGACTTACCCAGCGCTGTCTACCGATGTTCACCACGAGGTGGAGTTAGTGGTGGCGTTGGCCGCTGGCGGTCAAAATATTACGGTGGAGTCGGCGATGGACTGCGTCTACGGTTATGGGGTGGGTATCGATATGACTCGGCGTGATCTGCAGGCTCAGGCGAAATTACAAGGGCGGCCCTGGGAAGCGGGTAAATCATTCTTGCATGCCGCGCCTTGCTCCGCACTGGCGCCCATCGAGCAGACCGGAATAGTTGACCGCGGCAGTATCTGGCTCGACATCAACGGTGAACGCCGGCAGGCAGGCGACTTGCAGCAAATGATCTGGAAAGTTCCGGAAGTCATCAGCCGCCTGTCAACCCTGTTTGTTCTGCAACCCGGTGATCTCATTTATACCGGTACCCCCGCGGGTGTCGGACCGGTGGTGCGCGGCGACCTGATCCGTGCTCACATTGAGGGTATCGGTGAGCTACAAATCAGTGTCGCCTGAAGTGCCACTGCGACGTGAGATCACTCGCCGGTGAACTTAGCCGGGCGGCGTTCAATAAAGGAAGTGAATCCCTCTTTGACATCCTTGGTTGTCAATAACAACTTCTGATTCGCCCACTCGTACTCGGCAAATTCAGATATAGTCATATCTTGTGATTTGCCCGTCATACGGCGAAGAATGGTATAAGCCAGTGGTGGACCATCGGCAATCATGCGTGCATATTTTTTGGCTTCCAACATGAGTTGGTCGTCAGCATAAACCTTGTTGGCGAGACCGATGCTAAGACATTGTTCGGCATTCAGTAGTTCGCCGCCATACATGATTTCCATGGCTCGACCGGTACCGACGATGCGCGGTAGCCAGTAAGCGACGCCGTAATCAGAAGCCAACCCGCGCTTGATGAAGATGGAGCCCATGCGTGCAGATTCGCCTAGCAGGCGAATATCGCAGGAAACAGCGATGCCGAAACCGGCACCAACGGCTGCGCCGTTGATGGCCGCAATGATCGGGACATCACAATTAGCAAAGGCCGCGACGTTACGCGCCGACCCACCGAGGTTGTCGAGTTGTTGCTTGCGCGATGGCCGAGCGGTGTTTGAATGACCACCGGCGAGCGAGCCGACCGCAGCGCCGGCGCAGAATGCACGTCCGGTACCGGTCAGCAGCATGACTCTAACGTCTTCGTCGTCGCTGGCGCGTTGCACTGCAGCCGCCAACCCCTCTGTGATTCCGGAGGTCAGGGAATTCATTGTTTCAGGTTCATTAAGGGTCACGGTCAGGACCCCGTCATCAAGTTCAGTGATTACGGACTCAGTCATAGCTAACGGCCTTTTTTGGGTTTGAATGCTGCTTGGGCGCGAAACAGATTCGCGGATTGGTCTCATTCTCGTTCAGCTGATGGTGTAGAATCAACTTTTTCTACAGGCGGACTCAGCAGGTGCTAGCTCAATTCATGGATCATCGCAATCTTGGCTGGCGTATGGTCGCTGTGGCCTTCTTTGTTGACTTCGTCGCTGTTGGCTTTTTCTTCTACTCCTTTGGCGTATTTTTCAAGGCGATCGCCGCAGAATTCGGCGATTCTCGACTTGGTATCTCATTAGGTTTTACTGCCACAAGTGTTGTCGGTGCTATCGTTGCGCCATTACTGGGCAAGGCGCTGGATATTTATCCGCTCAAACGCGTCATCGGTGTGGGTTGCTTGTCGATGACCACTGGTTTTTTCCTGCTCAGCCAAGTTCAGACTCAGATGCAATTTTATGTAGTGCTGGGCGTCTTCATTGGTTTTGGTGCTAGTTCCATGGGTGGGCTGGCAACGGCTAAATTAGTAGCCAATTGGTTTAACCGGCAGCGGGGGCGGGCGCTGGGTATTGCGGCCACGGGTATCTCTGTGTCCGGTGTGGTCATGCCCTTCGTCAGTGCCGCATTGATTGAAAATTATGGCTGGCGTGAAGGTTTTATGGCCTATGGCTGCTTTACCGGGCTGGTCGTTCTCCCCATCGTGCTGCTGTTTGTCGTCTCTAAGCCCGCGGATGCTGGCCTGGCACCTGACGGTGGCCATTTATTAGGGGAGGGGCACGATGCGTTGAAGATTGAACCCATCATTGAACGTCCGGTGACCCATGAGCGTAACTTTTGGGTCTTGGTTGCCGCGGTGAGTCTGTTGTTCTGCTGTCAGAGCGCGACGCTCACCCACATGGTACCGCGCCTGACCGATACGGGTGTGTCGTTGCAGCAGGCGTCCCTGATGATCTCGATTTGTGCGGGTCTTGGTGTTGCAGGTAAATTGTCTTTCGGTTGGATCGGTGACTTCTGGTCGGCGCGCAAGGCATTGTGGTTGGCGATTGGTACACAGTTTATTGGTCAGTTAATGATGCTGTCAGGACTGGATTACTTGCCAGTCTTCGCAGTTGGCGCTGCACTATTTGGTTATGGTATGGGCGGGGTTGTGCCATTACAGGGCGCCTTAATCGGTCGGGTTTTTGGCAGCGATCGTTTTGGTCGTGCGTTGGGTTTGATGCGGCCGGCCATGTTCCCGATTCAGATGGTGGGCGTACCGTTGGCTGGCTGGATCTATGATGTTACCGGCAGTTATCGGCCAGCATTTTTATTCTTTCTGGTGCTGTATGTGTTGGCGGCGATTGTGATCGCCTTGTTTCGAGAACCCCTAGTTCGTCGCTGACTTGTGGGTGTTGCAGCGGCTTGCCACCGCTGACTTCTCAGGCTTGAGGTGAGCGGTATGACCAGATACCGGTGGCCAACACACCGTAAAGAAAGAGCGCGACGGAGACAAACATCGCAGGAATCAAGGCGTTCAGGGTGCCAAACCCTTCGATAATCATTCCGAGTATGAGCGCGCCAATTGGCGCGCTACCCAGCAAGCCGATACTGTAAACCGAGAGGATTCTGGCGCGAAATTCCGGCGCTGCAGATTCCTGTACGATGGCTCTGGCGAGGGTCGTGGTCAGCCCCATGTTGAGTCCCCAGGCGATCATCACCAGGATCAACAGCCACCAGTCTGGCTTGATCCAGAGAAATCCGAGAATCACAACTCGGCTGAGTTGCATGATGAGAAAGATGCGTCCCGGGCGCAGGATCGGCATGAATCGTAGCATCACCAGTCCGGACAAGGTGGCGCCAAAATAGAAAACGATCATGATTATAGCCAGCTGCAGTGCGTCGCCGTCGTACGCCCGTTTCATGATAAAGGGTACAACAGTAATAAAAGCCCCAGCATTAAAGATACTCGAGACAAAATTGACGATCAGTAGCTCAAAGATATTCTTGTTGGCATAAGTGGCGTGAAGGCCTGCTACCACGGTACGCCAGGTGGGTTCGAGGTTCGGCATAATGCTTACCTCGGCTTTTTGCAGACAGGCAATGGTGACCGCGCCCAAGGCGATACAGACCGATTGGGACACCAGGACCGCGGTCAAGCCGACGCGTTCCATCTGGCCGGCAATCATCAAACCGACAATTTGTACCAGAAAACCAATGGCTGTCGAGACAGTGACGGCGCGCTGGATATCGTTGCCCGCGACGCGGCTGAGCACCGCTTGCTGAGCCGGGCTGGTGTAGGCTGTCACGGTGCTGACGCCCAGGCCGAAGAGCATGACGGTCCAGACATTAAAAAGATCGAATTCCATCAACGTCACCAGCAGCAACGGAATCACCCAAGCGACGGCATAGATCCTGATCAGCATCAATCGGGGGTCAGCCCGGTCTGCCGAGGCGCCGCCCAGAAGCATCAGGAACAGCGCAGGGATGCCGATAATGGCCTGTATCAGCCCGACCTGATCACCAGGCAGGACCAGTATGCCCACCAGCATCCAGCTGATCAGTAGTTGTTGCATGGAAAAGGCACCACCAGTAAAGGCGGTAGAGGCTAGATACGCCTGAAACTGAGCGCTTGACCAGAGGTTTGGTTCGGATTGTACTTCCGGGTTCGGCATCGCATGATCCTGAGTGACCCTGCGATAGTACACGAATTTAGCGTCCGCGACTTATTTGGAAACAGTCCGCGACTTATTTGGAAACAGTCCGCGACTTATTGGCAGTAGCCTGAGGCCAAATATCTAAGAAGTGATGGTGGGGAGGCGTAACAAAGCCTGTGGCCGCAGTGGTTGCCTTAACTGCGGCCCGGCTAACTTGCGATCAGGCTGCTTCTTTCATCGCTGCAAGGCCGTTTGCCTGAGTAGAATCATTGCTGGCCACAGGGCTTGCCTGGATTGCGGCAGTCTTTGCTGCGACAGCTGCGGCGCGTTCACGACGTCGATCTTCCATCAGTAACTCAAACAGCATGGGGTCGAGCTGACTGCTGTTGTTGAAAAAGCCAAATGCCAGGGCTAATTCGGTCCACTTAAACATGTGTCTATCCTCCTCAAGGTGGCCAAAGAATGGCCTTCGTCGCATTGACGATTGTGTGGTATCAGCAGAACAGCTGCTAATTTGTTGCACGGCACAATTATAATGCCAATAATATGAAATTCAAGGGGTTGGGGATAAATATTGTGCGGTGCAAAATTGATTGGGAGGCCTATACTTGCAACCCACAACGGAAACTGTTTATGTTTGGGGCTTAATGCCAATTGTCATTGTCGATCTGGCGCGACCCAAAAATTGTTCAAGTGAGAAATCCTTATGTCCCAGTTTTTAGACTCACGCCAGCCTCGGCGGTTGCGCCGTTGTCAGTTGTCGGTGCCCGGGTCCAGTGCGAAAATGCTAGGCAAGGCTGCGGCGCTGCATTGTGATGGCGTGATTCTCGATCTAGAGGATGCGGTCGCGCCGAATGCCAAGGTTGAAGCGCGGGGCTTGATCGTTGAAGCCATGAATGGGCTGGATTGGCACCCCAAAACTGTCAGTGTTCGAATCAATGATGTGGATACGCCTTATTGCCACGACGATATTATTGACGTGGTCAGCGGTGCTGGGCCGCGGCTCGACACGCTTGTGCTGGCCAAGGCGAAATCGGCCCAGGATGTGATGTTCGTGCACCTGCTGCTGAATCAATTAGAAGCCAAGCTCGGGCTGAAGCGTCGAATTGGCATTGAATGTCTGATCGAGGACGTGGAGGGTATGCTGAATGTCGAGCAGATAGCCGCGTGCAGTGACCGCCTGGAGAGTCTGGTGTTTGGGATGGGCGATTATTCGGCAAGTCAGGGTATGGATCTGCAACACATAGGTGCTGGCAGCGACGCTTATCCACCAGATCTCTGGCATTACCCAAGGTTTAAGCTGACCATAGCCTGTCGGGCGAATGGTTTGGATCCGATCGACGGCCCCTATGCGAATTTCCGTCAAAAGGACGAATTGCTGATTGAATGCCAGCGCGCTGGGGTTCTTGGTATGGCCGGCAAGTGGGCGATTCATCCCGATCAAGTGGCTATCGCTGAGGCGGTTTTTTCGCCGTCCAGTGTCGCTGTCGCTGTGGCCAGAAAGCAGAAAGCCGCTTACCAGCAGGCGCTAGCCGCCGGCCAGGGGGCGATTAACGTTGACGGTGTTATGGTTGACGCGGCCAGTCTGCGTTTGCAGCAAAACCTGCTCGACCGAGCTGACCTTATCGGGATGTGACTTGTTATGCAGAGCCCTCAGTGGTGTACCCAGCAGAGTGTTATGGTCGGCATAGCGCCATGACGAGTGCTATTAATAGTTCTGTTAATGGTCCTGTACAGAGCCCGTTAGAGGCTGTGTTGGCGGGGAAAAAACACATTATCTGGGATTGGAATGGTACGATCCTGGATGACGTCAGCTATGCCGTTGAGACGATTAACTGGCAGTTGGCCAGGCATGATCGACCACAGCTTAGTCTTGCTGAATACCGCGCCATCTTCGACTTTCCCATCCGTCAGTATTATGACCGGTTGGGTTTTGATTATGAGCGGGCTTCTTTTGAAACCCTCTGTCATGAGTATGTTGAACAGTATATGTCTGGTTACCAGATTTGCCGGCCGTTTGAGCCAGTGCTGGGTGTCTTGCGTGCCAGTCGCAGTCAATGCGAGCATCAGTCCATCTTGTCCGCCTCTGAGCAAAGCAGTCTTGAGCAGATGATTGCGCATTTCGCCATTGGTGACCTGTTTGATCATATCTACGGTATTGATAATCGCTTTGCAGCCAGCAAGCTCGATAGCGGTCGACGTCTGATCGAAACATCAGGGGTGGGCTGCGAAGACACTGTGATGGTGGGTGATACCTTGCATGATGTGGAGGTCGCGCGGGCGCTGGGGATTGATATTGTCCTGGTCGACCATGGCCATCACGCCCGAGAAAAACTACTCGGCGCCGATGTCAAAGTCGTCTCAGTCTAGTGGTCTTGTATGTGGCAGCCTTGAGTGTCCAGCCTTGTGTCTAGGGCCTTGCGGCTCGAAGCTGCCAGCCCGGCATCGCGGGCTGGCAAGTTCATGACGTGCGGTTGGCCTAGTTTGTCTTAGTTTTCTTGTAGGGCGGTCGCAGGGTCGCTGCCAATTTCGATACAGTCTTCGACTGCGTATAGATAGCTTTGGCATGACTGAAGGTTTTGAAGCCGTCGTGGCCATGATAGGAGCCCATGCCGCTGGGTCCTACGCCGCCGAAGGGCAAATCTTCCTGAGTAATATGCATCAGAACATCATTGACGGTCACACCGCCAGAGGTGGTGTGAGTCAACACCTTGTGTTCTTCGCCCTTGTCTTGGCCAAAGTAATACAAGCCCAATGGTCGATCATGCTCATTGATGTAATCCATGGTTTCATTGATGTTTTTATAGCGTTTGATCGGCAGTACCGGGCCGAAGATTTCTTCCTGCATGATCAGCATGTCGTCTGAAGGGTCCATCACGAGCGTTGGTGGTATCTTGTGGTGCTGCTGTTGGCTGAAGTCCTCGTTGGCCGGATTAATCTCGATAATTTCTGCCCCTTTGCTGCGGGCGTCATCCAGGTAGCCATTGATACGGTCGTAATGACGCTCATTGACGACGGAGGTGTAATCCGGATTGTCCTTCAAGTCGGGATACATTTTTTCCACCGAGGCCCTTGCTGCTGTGACGAATTCGTCGGCCCGTTCTTCAGGTACGAAAACGTAGTCTGGGGCGAGGCAAATTTGTCCTGCATTCATGGTTTTGCCCGTCATGATGTTGGCGGCGGTTAAGGCCATGTCCGCACTTCTGCCGATAACCACCGGGGATTTTCCGCCTAGTTCCAGGGTTAATGGCACGAGATTTTCGGCCGCTGCTCGCATGACATGGCGGGCTACTGAAGTCGCGCCCGTGAAAATCAGATGATCGAAGGGCAAGCTGCTGAACGCACTACCGACTTCTGGGCCACCGGTGAAGACGGCAACCTCTTCGATATTAAAATACTCGGTGAAAGCCTCTTTCATCAGTTCAGACGTCAGCGGTGTAAACTCAGAGGGCTTGATCATGGTCCGGTTACCCGCGCTGAATACGCCAGCGAGGGGGGCGAAGGTTAATTGAACCGGAAAGTTCCAGGGGCTGATGCAGCCGATAACGCCTAATGGTTGATAGTCTACTCTGGAGCGTGAACCGAACAGGCCAAGAGGAAACATGGTGTTGCGTTTTTCAGACTTCATCCAGCCTTTAACGTGTTTTCTGGCCTGCTGCAGTGGGCCAATAGAGGCGTCAATATCTGTCATCTTGGACTGTTCTATAGAGCGGTGGCCGAAGTCACCCGCCATGGACTCGCAGAATCGTGGTCCATATTTTTTCAGTAACGCCACGGATCGGTCTAGTCGATCAATCCTGGTGGCGACGCTCACTTCACCTTCGGCAAGGTAGGCGCGCTTCTGCTGATTCAAAATCTCCATCATGCCATCTTGTATGGTTGTGCTGGTTGCGTCGTTCATGCTGGCTTCCTGTGCGATTGCGAGAATTAAAGGTTATCTTGCCAGAGAATCTGGTCAATAGGTAAGGGGGCGCTTGGCTGGACGCTATCCATCTTGAAAATCTGCCGGAATGAACGAGAACAGATGGGCATCCAAGGCCCTATCATGCAGAAACAAGCGATTGCGAGCAATCCCCTCATAGGTTGCGCCAGACTTCTCTGCGACCTTAACGCTGGCGCTATTCAGGGTCGATATCATGATCTCGACCCGAACAAGTTTTAGCTGGTGCAGGCCATAAGACACAAGTGCTCGGGTCGCTTCGCTCGCATAACCCTTGCCGACCTCGGTGGACTTGATCCAGTACCCCAAGTTGGCATTGTGGTGTTCGTCAATCGTACTCAAGCCACAACCCCCGATAAACTTGCCTGTGGTTTTTGTTCTAACACCAAATGCCCAAGCATCCGCCAGTGCCCAGTTAGATTGGGCCGTTTGGATGGCCTCGTGGGCGTCTTCGAGGCTGTATTGCGGATGGCACCAGGGTAAAAAGGGATACATTTCATCGGTGGAGGTGGAGGCCGCGTCGAAGAGATCAAGCGCGTCAGAAGGCTTGAGGCGCTCTAGTATGAGTCGTGCTGTTGTGATCCGTTGGGGAAGTGAGTCGAATGGCGGCGTCTCGATGTTAAGCGCTCCTTTTCTTGAATTGTTGTTTCTCGGACTGCCGACCCGCCAGCGTGTCTAGCGCAAGGACCAGGCTAATGGCCCGCGGGATTCGGCATGATGCTCGAAGCGCTACGATTTTATGATACTTGTATACGATTGCTGTTGTTATTACCTGAGTGTTGATGGCTACGATAAGGACAGTAATGGCTGATGGCAAGCCGAATATCCTCTGGAATTTAGGAGACTTATAGGACTCAGCTCATGGAAAGTCGATAGCTAAAGCGTAAAATCAACCGGCTGATCCAGACTGATGTACGCCCATCACGCGGCGCTACAAAGGTCAGGATTTAAGCATGGGTGAAATTAATGCTGTGTTGTGGTCGAAGAGCATTGAAGTTAAATTTTTCATAGGGCGAAACAGGTGACAACAGCCAATTCGAGTCAGGTCAGTACCGCTGAAGACCTCCTGCATCGAGTGATGCAATCCAAGACAATTGCGGTAGATTTTAGCTGCTTAGCAAAAGGCATCGACAATTATCACGTTGACGTGATGCTCAGCGAGAATTTTGTGCAACGCAGCCAGCAACTGATTGAGCAGGTTGTTGGCAACGTCGTGGTCGGCGCAAAAGTGACTAGCTCGAATTTGACCAATAGCTTTCGTAAAAGCTATGTTGATATGCTGAGTACAACCTTGCATCGGTCGAAAACAGATTTACAGCCGGCGCAGATTTCGATTTTGCAATTCGCCGTGATTAAATTCTTATTGCTAGAGATCCGCAAGCAACTCATCAGTGTCGGTCAGCGAGTGGAAGAGACCGTGGCCAGACAACAATATTCTGGTTCTCGAGATTTGTTGACGAGCCAGGCGCGTCTCTTTTGGTTGCGTCAGCACCATGATGAGTTCCTCTATAAAATTAATCGATTTATTTTCCGCTCGTTGCAGCGCGATGAAGTGAATCAATTGCGGTCATTGCGCAAAGAGCAGTTGCAGGGTGTTTTTAACGAGGCCGTGAGTGTGATGTTTAATCCACAGTTATCCGCCGCCAGTCCGATGAGTCCTCGACTGTTGATGGAGTGTTATACGCTGTGGCCGGTGGCGAATTTGAGCAAGGCGAGCGAGGCGTTTGAGACCGCGTGTCGGGAACATTTCCCACAATTGGCGGTTGAGTCTCTCCGTCGATTTGACCGATTTGATCCGATCGAAAGTGAAGTTTTTGATGACTTAGGTGGCTTGTTTGCTGTTCAGTCATTGTTAGGGCCGGCTGCAAATCAGCGCAATAGTTTGCGTGAGACATTTAGCTGGCTGGAGCAGCCAGGTAATATCCGGCTCCTGTTTGATGGCAGGCTACATCAAAAAACAGCAAAGGAAATTCGCGCAAACCTTGGCGTTATTGCTGGCTGGCGATTTAATCGCGATGTTAAAAAGTTGCTGAAGATTGCGCTTGTGTTGCGCCAGGCATTTGCATCGGATGCGGAGTTTCGAGTGATGTTAGCGAGTTATCAGCTCCGAGACTCGTGGTCTGAGTTGGATAACGATTTAATAGAGATTGAACAGGCTTGCAAATATATTGCCGGTGTAGATGTTAAAAAAATAGCGCTGCGAGTATCTGGTCGGGATAAGGGTGCTGTTCAGTTACTCAAACGGCTTGACTTGCTGGCGCGGGAGAATGCCAGGCAGTTTAAAGAGGGTGCGCATGAGGTTGTGCTAAGAGCTCTGACTGATTATTGTCGCTATCGGCTGCATCTGCGCTACTATCAGTTGGCCCACCGAATATTTAACCGCCTGCACGTCATTACTGATGCTGGGCAAGCCCGCTTGTCAAAAGCGGGTGATCACCTTTATGAGTTGCTGGGTAATGCGGAAGCGCTGAAAGTTAACGCTGTCGAGGCGACAATCGTCCATCATACGATCCTGAAAGCGGATGTTCGTGGCTCTACCACGGTAACTCGAGAGCTGGTGCGACAAGAGCTAAATCCCGCAGCCTATTTCAGTACGCGTTTCTTTGAACCCATTAATCACCTGCTATCGATCTATGGCGCGGTGAAAGTTTTTATTGAGGGTGATGCGGTAATTCTTGCGATCTATGAATATAACACGACCCCGGAGCAATGGTACTCTGTGGCAAGAGCGTGCGGCATCGCCAGAGATATTTTGGACATTATCAGTTCTAAAAATGCTCACTCGAAGCAAACTGGCTTGCCAATGTTGGAGATCGGCGTGGGCATTGACTACTCAGAAGATAAGCCCATGTTTTTGTTTGATGACACTCAGCCCATTATGATCTCATCGGCAATTGGCGCGGCTGACCGGATGTCATCCTGCTCGTGGAAACTCCGCGAGAGGTTTGACGGTGGTCTTTTCAATGTGGAGGTGCTCGAGATCTCTGCGCAAGATCGCAAGAGTGATGATAAGGGTCAGCTGAACATTCGCTACAACGTTAATGGCGTGTTGTTGTCGAATAAGAGCTTCGCCAAGCTACAGTCAGAAATCACGTTGCAACGCCTGCGAGTCAAATTAGCTGAAGGCGTTCACACCATGTTTGTCGGCAAGTTTCCAGACATTACCGGCAAAATGCGCGATCTGGTTATCCGCGAAGGCGAAGTGAAGGTCTGGGAGGATGATGCCCCGTTGCCAGAGTCCCGTTCGGACGAGGTGTTTTATGAAGTCTTGCCACACTCTAAAATTGCCAGCCAGGTCCTTGAATTCGCCCGCCAGTCCCATTAACTGCCGCTTGTTGCCATTTTCACACTTTGTGGAATCGCTGAGATTCCCAATGGGAATCTCTCCTTCTAAGATTCATGCTAATATCGCCGATGTTGTTAATTCAAGGGCCCTTTGATTGTTCAAATGTGCCCGTAGCCATTTCTGTTGGAGTTATGCGTGGGCAAGAATCTTTATCAAAAAGTGTGGAATGATCATGTCGTGGGTCAGCTTGACTCTGGCCAATATCAGCTGTTTATCGCCTTGCACCTGATTCACGAGGTCACTAGCCCGCAGGCATTTGGCATGCTGAAAGACAAAGGCCTCAGCGTCCGCTATCCCTCGCGGACCTTTGCGACAGTGGATCACATTATACCTACCGATAACCAGTCCAGGCCGCTGCAGGATGATATGGCAGAGAAAATGATCCAGGTCCTGAGCGATGCCACAAAAGAAGCGGGCATCGAGTTTTTTCCGCCTCAGTCGGGCAATCAAGGCATTGTGCACGTGGTAGGGCCGGAATTGGGTCTGACCCAGCCGGGCATGACCATCTGCTGCGGTGACAGCCATACGTCGACCCATGGTGCTTTCGGCTGTATCGCCCTCGGTATCGGCACAAGCCAGGTCAGAGACGTGTTGGCCAGCCAGACTCTGGCAATGGACCCATTGAAGGTGCGCCGAATTCGAGTTGAAGGCAAGCTAGGCGTGGGCGTCACGGCCAAGGATGTAACTCTGCATATCATCCGCACCCTGGGTGTTAATGGTGGCGTCGGCTACGCCTATGAGTACGCCGGTTCGACGATTGCTGCCATGAGCATGGAAGAGCGGATGACAGTATGTAATATGAGTATCGAAGGCGGCGCTAGATGCGGCTACATCAATCCGGACGCGACGACTTTTGAGTTTCTCCGTGGTAAGGAGCGGGTGCCTGCGGGCGCTGAATTCGATAAGAGTGTCGCGAAGTGGCAGTCCTATGCCAGTGACGACGATGCGACCTATGATGATGAGGTAGTGTTGGATGCAGCCGATATCGAACCAACGGTCACGTGGGGTATCACTCCGGGCCAGGCGATCTCCATTAACGAGTCAACGCCAGATCCTGATCGGGTTGAAGGCCTGGAGAAAAACCTGGTCAACGACGCCCTCGAATATATGCAATTACAGGCCAGCACACCGATCAAGGGCACTCACATTGATGTGGCGTTTATCGGTAGTTGCACCAATGGTCGGCTAAGTGATTTCCAGGCTGTGGCCAATCTGATTGCTGGTCATCAAGTGGCGGCCGGCGTCAAAGCGATAGCTGTGCCGGGTTCCGAGAAGGTAGATAAGGCAGCTCGCGAACTCGGACTGGATAAAATATTTGAAGCTGCGGGGTTCGAATGGCGATTGCCCGGCTGTTCCATGTGTCTGGCGATGAACCCGGACAAACTGGTGGGCGATGAAGTTTGCGCGTCGAGCTCTAATCGCAACTTTATCGGTCGACAAGGATCCTCTACCGGTCGAACCATTCTCATGAGCCCGATGATGGTCGCTGCCGCCGCCATCAAGGGCCAAGTGGCTGATGCCCGAGAAGTTTTTGGTCTGGTGCCGGCTGTTGCGGGTTAACCTGTTGGCAATAAATATTCTTGAAACCCCATTTAGGTAAGAGTCAATGACTGGAAATAGTATCAGTAAAATTAATAGCAAAGGCGTCTATGTCAAAGGTAACGATATCGATACCGACAGGATTATTCCCGCCCGATTTTTGAAGTGCGTCACTTTTGACGAGCTCGGTCCTGCGCTTTTTTATGACGTGCGGTTTGATGCCAATGGCCAGTCTCTGAATCATCCATTGGATGCGCCGGAACATGCTGGTGCTGAAATTCTGATTTCGGATGCAAACTTTGGCTGTGGTTCTAGCCGAGAACATGCACCTCAGGCGATTCAGAAGTTTGGTTTGAAAGCGGTCATCGCTGAGTCGTTTGCCGAGATCTTTCATGGCAACTGCACGACCCTGGGTATTCCCTGTGTGGTGATGGCAACTCAGGAGAGGATGAAGCTGGCTGAGCTGATAGCAGCTGATCCCAATGCCGAACTGATTATTGACATTGAAGCTCTGAAAGTAATTTGCGCCAATAATATATTTACCATTACGATGAAAACCAGTGCTCGTGAGGCATTATTGTCGGCCAATTATGATCCTCTCGATACGCTGATGAGAACCCTCGATAAGGTAGACCAAACGGCCCAACGACTTGGCTATGCATAAATAGACAATTGGTAATCAGGCTTGTTAGTAGCTAGACCTATATAGTAGCTAGGCGTTACTGAAAAGTTCTTGGCTGATGAACGGAGTGGCATGTGCGCAAGAAAATTGAAATTTATGATACGACGCTGCGAGATGGTAACCAGGGTGAGGGGATCAATCTCAGTCTGGGTGACAAACTGGATATAGCTCGAGCGTTGGATGCGATGGGCATTGACTTTATTGAGGGCGGCTGGCCCGGGTCGAACCCCAAGGACGATGAGTTTTTCGTTCGTGCCCAGGATTTGGAGCTCACAACCTCGAAGATTGTGGCCTTCGGCTCAACTCATCGCGCCGAGAGTAAACCCGCCGATGATTTCTTCCTGCAAAAATTGATTGCGGCTCAAGCTGATGTGATCTGCATTTTTGGAAAATCTTGGGATCTGCATGTTGAGCAGGCGCTTAGAATTAGTGCTGATACTAATTTGAACATGATATCGGGCTCTGTCAGCCATTTGTTAAAGGCCACCGGAAAGCCGGTTTTTTATGACGCCGAACACTTTTTTGATGGTTTTAAAAGTGATCCCGGGTATGCTCTGGCTTCAATTCAGGTTGCCACTGAAGCCGGCGCGACTCGAGTCATTCTTTGCGATACTAACGGTGGTGTTATGCCCCACGATCTTGCGCATGCTGTCCGTGAAGTGCGCAAGGCCATTCCTGGTATCAATCTCGGTATCCATGTCCACAATGATGGCGGTTTGGGTGTGGCGAATACGCTACGCGCTATCGAAGAAGGTGTGATTCAGGTTCATGGTACGATCAACGGTATCGGTGAGCGCTGCGGTAATGTGGACTTAACCAGCGTGCTGGGTAATCTTGAGCTGAAGTTAGGCTATCAGTGTTTGCCTGAGGGTAAGCTCAAAAATTTGACCAATCTGTCGAAGCGAGTGTGGGAATATTTGGGGATCTCCGGGCCTTCCGGGCAGCCATTTGTCGGCTCGTCGGCCTTTGCCCATAAAGGCGGCGTGCATGTCAGTGCCGTGCAGCGCAATCCGGAAACTTACGAACATATTAAGCCTGAGCTAGTGGGTAATGCGCGAAAAATACTGATTAGTGAGCTGGCAGGTGGTTCGAATTTGCGAGCCAAACTGTCTAATCGTTATCCAGAGCTGTCCAGTGCCGTCTTGGTAAAGGGAATTCTTGAAGAAGTTCAGGACCGTGAACATGCGGGTTATTCCTACGAAAATGCCGATGGGTCTTTCGATTTATTGGTTCGGCGCCATTTAGATAAGTTTAACCCTGTGTTCGAGCCGATGTACTACCGGATTTATAGTCCGAGTAACGAAGGCTCGCAGGATGATAATGACTCGGATGTCGATGGTCTGATTGAGGCGTCAGTCAAGGTTCAGGTAGGTGGTGGTGTGCAATTGTGTGCCGCTGAAGGCCATGGTCCGGTTGATGCTTTGAACAAGGCGTTGCGTCAAGCTTTACTGACTCAATTCCCGGTCCTTGGCGATCTGCACCTAACGGATTACAGCGTTAAGGTGATTAACAGCACCGAGGAAACAGCAGCCAAAGTGCGGGTCTATCTCGAGCACAGTTTTGAGGGCGAAATTTTTGGTACTGTGGGTGTCAACGTCGATATTATTAAGGCGAGCTGGAGTGCCCTCGTTGAGGCTTATCACTACGCCTTGTTGCAGCATATTGATTTCACCAGCGAGGTGCAGGAAAGTGTCGCGGCCAAGGCGTTAGGTCAGGTCGTCCCGAAAGCCTAATTTTGCTGGAGACCCTGTTCATCAGGCAGCGCAGATGGGTTATGGTAAGACAAATATCATCAGTCAGGTAACGGAGAAGATATGAAAGTTGACAGTCATTTATCGGCGGATTGGCACAAAATTCCTGCGCAGGTCAAAGAAATTGAAGCGCAAGGTTATGATGGTGCTGGTACGGCCGAGATGAATCACGATCCGTTTTTCCCCTTGATGCTAGCCGCAGAACACAGTGAAAGAATCCAAGTCTACACCAGTATCGCTGTCGCCTTTGCCCGCAGCCCCATGATTTTGGCCAACATTGGTCACGATTTGAACGCCTATTCCCGAGGGCGATTTACTATGGGGCTGGGATCTCAGATTCGCCCGCACATTACCAAACGTTTCAGCATGCCCTGGGGTGCACCTGCTGAACAGATGAAGGAGTTGGTTCAAGCCATGCGGGCTATTTGGGCGAACTGGTACGACGGTGTGCCGCTGGACTTTACCGGCAAATATTATAACCATACGTTGATGACACCAGCATTTACGCCCGAGAACAAAGAATTTGGCGCACCTCGAGTTATTCTTGCCGCGGTGGGTCCAGTGATGACTCGGGTCGCTGGTGAAGTAGCTGATGGTCTGATTATTCACCCCTTTAGTAATGAAAAATATATTCGCGAAGTCACGCTGCCTGCTGTGGACGAAGGCCTGCGGCGTTCTGGTCGCTCTCGCAAAGACTTTGAAATTTCCTATTCGCCTTTTATTATTTCCGGTAAGGACGAAGCGACCTTTGAAGCGCAAAAACTGGCAGCAAAGAATCGAATCGCCTTTTACGGTTCAACACCGGCTTACAAGGGCGTGATGGGCGTGCATGGTTGGGGTGATATGCAGCCAGAACTCAACGCCATGTCGAAGCAAGGCCAATGGCAGGCCATGGGCCAATTGATTACCGATGAGATGCTTAACACCTTCGGTGTGATGGGTGAGCCAGAGACGCTGGTGGCTGAAATTCAGCGGCGTTATGGCGATATCGCTGACCGAACCGGTGGCGGTTTTACTTTCGTTGATACGGATCAGCGCCTGCAGATGATTGCTGATCTGCGAGCCGGCTGATCGGGAATAACGAGTCTATGTCCGCAGTCCCCATGGCGGTGACCTGGGAGTCGGGTCAGTTGGTACTGCTCGACCAGACGCGGTTACCCCATGCGGAAATTTCGTTTGTCTGCGAGACGATAGAATCAGTATTCACCGCAATCACTTCCCTCAAAGTCAGAGGCGCGCCGGCCATTGGTATCGCGGCGGCCTATGGATTGCTGGTGGGACTCGACGTCACCGATGATCTGATGGCCCGACTCAAATCCAGAGTTGACTACCTCGCTAGTGCCAGACCGACGGCGGTTAATCTGGCGTGGGCGCTGAGCCGCATGCTTAATTGCGCCGTCTCGTCGACTGGCCTGTCCGGGGCTCAACTAGTCGAACGCCTGGAACAGGAGGCGATCGCGATCCACGCCGAAGACCGCCTTGCCTGTCAGGCGATTGGCGCGGCAGGAGCCCCTATCGTTGCTCGGTATCCCAACGTTTTGACCCATTGTAATGCCGGTGCCTTGGCGGTGTCGGCGCTCGGTACCGCGTTGGCACCGATCTATGTAGCCGCGGCACAGGGAGTTGCGGTGCACGTGTTTGTGGACGAGACTCGGCCTTTGCTGCAGGGCGCGCGATTGACTGCCTTTGAGCTCGGCAGGGCTGGTGTTCGTCGAACGCTGATTACGGATAATATGGCAGCCCACGTGATGGCTTGCGGTCAGGTTGATATGGTACTTGTTGGTGCTGATAGAGTGGCTGCCAATGGCGACACCGCTAACAAGATAGGTACGCTGAACCTGGCGATTCTTTGTGCCTATTACCGAATCCCTTTTTATGTGGCGTGCCCGGCGTCAACCATCGATCGACAGACGCCTTCTGGTGAACAGATTCCCATCGAGCAACGGCATGCTGATGAAGTGTTACGTTTTGGTACGCAGCTGGTTGCTGAAGCAAATACGCCGGTATTCAATCCGGCCTTTGATATTACGCCAGGCGAATTGGTGACCGGCATCATTACCGATCGCGGCGTGATGCTGCCGCCCTATAAGACCTCATTGGCGACAGCGTTTCCCGAGGGAGCGTGACGGCGTCATCCAGTTTGACCTGGAGTTTGTTGCAGCGCGAGCGCCACAGGACGAGCTGGCATCGCTGACATGGCGTTGCTGACATGGCATTGCTGACATGGCATTGCTGACATGGCGTTGCTGAATAGCTAGCGCCGACGCCTTCGGATCCTGGAATTACTTGGGGGGCGACGCCGGGTCGATATTCAGGTCGACGGGAGCCATGCCGCGATTAAATGCCGCGATTAAATGCCGCGATTAAAGTGATATTCCATGTGCACAGTCCGCTGATCTGGCGCGCGGCTGATGTGCTAGCACTGCCGGTGACGGGTCCAAAGATGGCTTCTGGGACCCTCGATAGGGCGCTAGCGGCGTGCGAAGCTGGGTGAATGACCGTCGCGATGCGAGGCATAAATTCTCAACCCTAGGGCCGTCAGACGTTAATGATGGAAGTAAAGTGGAATAAAGTGCATACCCCTTGTTCTGAACGACCGATCCACTCCACAATAACGAGCTTCATTATGCGCCGAGTGAATCGATGAGTGAAAATAAGACCGAGAAGGTATCTGAATCCACAGCAGCAAAAAGCATCGCTGAAAACAAACCTGTTCTGATTGCGCTCGTAATCGTTGGCTTGTTGATCATCGGTTTTGTGGCATACCTGGTGAGCACGCCGGAGTCGGACTCCGTAGTGGTAAGTCAAGCAGTCGTGGCTAAGAAAGCTGCGCCGGCATCACCGGAGTCTGAGCTCGCGATGGAAAGTGTGTCCGATGTCACTGCTGAGCCCATTGACTCCCTCGATCCCTTTGAGCCTATTGAGCCCGCTGAGCCAGCGCAGCCAACCTTTGTGTTGCCGAGACTGGACGACAGCGATGAGTTGATCCGCGACGGCGTGCTAAGTTTGACACGTGAAGAAGCGATTAATACCTGGCTAAGCGCCGCAGAATTGGTGCGTAAGTTCGTTGTGCTGGTGGATAATGCCGCCAATGGCAATGTGGCGAAAGACTCGGTGGCAGTTCTGAAGCCCCAAGGGGCCTTTCTTGTGAAGCCGTTAAATGACACGGTGTATATCATGGATGAGGCTGGTTACACACGATATGACGAAATGACCCGTATTTTTGCTTCGCTGGACTCCCGGCGTGCCGCGGAGTTTTACAGCTTGCTGAAACCCTTGTTTGCGGCAGCCTACGCTGAATTAGGTTATGCCGATAAGCAGTTTGAAACGGTAGTTTTCCAGGCGGTTGGCCGAGTCCTGGAGACGCCCGTGCTCGAGGGACCGGTGCGGTTGGTCAGGCCCGTGGTGATGTATCGTTTCGAAGATCCTCAGCTCGAGTCGCTCAGCCCCATACAGAAGCAGCTAGTGAGAATGGGACCGCAAAATTCTCGAGTCATACAGGCTAAAATTGGCGAGATGGCCCGAGAACTGCGTCGTGTGATCGGTGGTTGACCCTAGGGAGCAGCCTGATGATCAGCGCTGATGTGCCGCTAAGTGGCCGTCGTTGGTAAGGCGGCGCTGCAGGTAGGGCTGCAAGTAGTGCAGAATGTCGGCCTTCGGGTCGAGCGCAAACTTATATAGCGTGTCGATTCGTACCAGGGCCGGTAGGCTCAGCGTATTGCCATTGCCTCGTTTGAGTTGGATAACCATAGTTTTCTGGTTCAACACGACCGGTGCTGAACTATCGCATTCAGCGCTGTCTAGCCCATAGGTCTGGGCGTTAGTATTGATGCTGAACTGCAAGGGTAAATTCCCATGCCCAAAGGTTTGAGGGATGAGTGGACTCAAAGCTTGCGGTCGATACCCGTCTGACACATTCCTAACAGCGCTGCAGCGCGGTGCCATTAGCGACCCATTCTCTGCTTCGATTGCCAAGGGAGCTTATGCCCATGGCAGCTAGATTTTTGCTGTTCAAACGTCTATTAAGAGGGACAAATGCTATACTTCCTCTCATATCGCTGTTACCAGTGCGGATTTGTAAGTATATGATATATCGGCAATCTAAGACGTTAGCGCGAGTGCTTGGTAAAACACTTTGGTTGCTCTGGCTACCGTTCGCTGTCTCTGCATCAGAGTTCGATGAGGCGCAACTGGCGGCCAGTGAAGGTCGATATCGAGATGTCATTACTTTGTTAACGGGCGCGCTGTCAGCTGAAGATGTCTCTGAGTTGCAACTTGTTGTAGCTTATTCGAATCGAGGTATCGCCTACAGCTTGCTGAATGCTTTTGGACTTGCAAAGCAGGATCTTAACGCGGCGCTGGCACTCGATCCGGCACATAGCCTAACCCTAAATCAGTTAGGTAATCTGGCCGCCAACGTTGATCATGACTATGAGCTGGCGGTTAAATTCTTCGAAACCGCGACCGCTGCCAATTTTGGTCCGAGTCAGTTCGGACTTGCGCGGTTGTATCATTTGGGTCTGGGTGTTGAGCGAGACGACGAGCAAGCTTTGGCGCTCTATCGACTAGCAGCAGAAAACCAATATGTACTGGCTTATGTGCCGCTCGGGCAGTTATACCTTGGAAGGACGGGTGGCCCACAAGCGGGTGGCCCACAAGCGGGTGGCCCACAAGCGGGTGGCCCACAAGACGATTCAATAGCAGTGCAATGGTTTATCGAGGCGATCAAAGCGGGTGTCGTCGAGGGCCACTATCATCTGGCTGTCGCTCTTGAACAAGGTGTGGGCGTTGCCCGCGACGTTGCTAATGCCGTCAGCCAGTATCGGCAAGCGGCGATGCAAGGACATGCACCCGCCCAAAATGCACTGGGCTATGCTTATAGTCGGGGGGTCGGCGTGCTTCAGGACTATCAGCTAGCGGCACAGTGGTATCGTTTAGCGGCTGACCAGGGCGATCGCAGCGCGATGACTCGACTGGCTTTGCTACTGGCTGGTTGTCCGCGGACAACCGTTTGTAACGGCGAACTGGCTGTGACTTTGGCAACGGAAGTTCTGGCTACCGAGTCGAGTGCCAGTACGCAAAACTCCCTGGCAGCTGGTCTGGCTCGTCTAGGCAAATTTGATGAAGCCATTGCGGTGATGCGTCAGGCGATCCTTGATCTGCCGATCGGGAGTACTGATGAGCTGGCATATCGCAATCGACTAGCACTTTATCAAAGTGGTGAAGTCTATCAATTCTGACAATTACTTTATGGCGACTCAGCCGTGTTGATCGAATTTCTGGGCCATCTACGCAAACACCGTGTACCTGTTTCAATTCGTGAATGGCTTGACCTGCTTGCCGCGCTTCGAGCCGGCTTGGTGTTTGCTAAAATCGACGAGTTCTATTTCTTAAGCCGTCTCTGTTTGGTGAAAGATGAAAAATACTTTGATCGATTCGATCAAGCATTTGCTGCTTACTTCGATCAGATGGACGACTGGCAATCTGCGCTTGCTGAGTCGCCGGTACAAGCCTTGATGGCCACTGCGTTGTCAGATTTATTTGACCCTCAGATTCATCAACAATGGCGTGAATTGCTGGACGATTATCAAGCTCGGGTTGCGCAACAGCGTCTTGAGGAGATTCGTCTGCAGATTGCGAGCCAGAACGGAGATAGCGATCCAGGAAAAGTTCAAGCAGAGGCGGTTATCGTTTCTGATGCAAGGGAGCATGAGGATCCTGAATCAGGTCATGCCGCGGCTGAAAGTCCGGGCGAAGGAGAAGGAGAGGGAGAGGGAGAAGGAGAGGGAGAGGGAGAGGGAGAGGGAGAAGGAGAGGGAGAGGGAGAAGGAGAAGGAGAAGGAGAGGGAGAAGGAGAAGGAGAAGGAGAAGGAGAAGGAGAAGGAGAAGGAGAAGGAGAAGGAGAAGGAGAAGGCGGTGATCATGGTGAAGGTGCGGATGGCGAATCAGGCCTTGGTAGTGGTGAGCGCCCAGGCCAGGGCGTTCGGGACACCACCGACGTGCCGGCTCAGCAGTCGGCACTGAAGGTTTGGCAACTCAGGCAGTATGAGGATTATGATCCCGACGTCGAGCTGGGTACCCGTAATATGCAGATGGCGCTTCGACGCTTGAGAAAGTTTGCCAGGACCGCTGTCGATCTTGAGTTGGATCTCAACGACACCATCCGCTCGACCGCGAACAATGGGGGCTTTCTGCAAATCAAGGAGGTGCCAGAGCGCCGCAACGCGGTCAAAGTATTACTGTTGCTCGACGTCGGTGGTTCCATGGATGAGTATATTGAACGCTGCGCACAACTGTTTTCTGCCGCGCGGTCTGAATTCAAGTATCTCGAATATTATTATTTCCACAATTTTATCTACGAGTCACTGTGGACTACGAACAGCCGTCGCCAGGAACAGCGTGTTAATACGCTGGACCTACTGCGAAAGTATGGCTCGGACTACAAGATCATTATTGTTAGCGATGCCAGTATGGCTCGTGAGGAAATTACGCAGAAGGGCGGTAGCGTTGAACATTTCAATGCTGAGCCCGGCGAGGTCTGGCTTGACCGGCTACAGCAGCATTTTAGGAAATTAGTCTGGCTGAATCCGGTTAATCCGATTAAGTGGCAGGACAGCTACAGTATCACTATGATTCAGCGGTTGATGCAGGCGCAGATGCATCACCTCAGCGTCACTGGCATTGAGCAAGGCATGAAGGCTTTGATTCGGTGAGCTACTGCAGTATTTGATTGACTTTAGGGTGAGTGGTCGCGAAAGAAGCGTGTGCCCGGTTTGCGGAAGCTAGGTTGTAAATACCTGTCGACATGGCGCCTGACGCAGGAAGCCCTCAATATTTTCACAGACTTGAATCAGTAGACGCTGCCGTGACTCTAGAGCCGCCCAAGCGATATGGGGCGTGATGATCAGATTGGCCAGTGGTGCTGATAGGAGTGGTTCGTCTTTCCCAGGAGGTTCAGTCGGCAACACATCAATGCCGGCACCAGCAATTTGGCCGCTATTCAGCGCCGCCAATAGCGCGGTTGAGTCAACCAGACCGCCTCGAGCAGTATTGATCAAGAGTGCGCTTGGCTTCATTAGCCGCAAAGTCTCTTGATTTATCAGATGTTCTGTTTCAGGTACCAAAGGACAGTGCAGGCTCAGAATATCAACTTCGGGGAGGAGCTGCTCGAGGGCTAAACGAGGGTAGCCAAGTTCAACGTCTGAGTCCTGGTATCCAGGCCGCTGCGCCACCTTGATCAGCATGCCGAAGCTCTCAGCGACGCGAGCGACTTGGCTTCCCAGTTCGCCGAAGCCAACGATACCCAGAGTTTTGCCGCTGAGTTCCATTATTGGGTGGTCTAACAGGCAAAAGGTCTTGCTCTGCTGCCACTTGCCCACTTGGACATCACGTTGATAGAGATTGAGGCGAGTAGCTAACGCCAGGATCAGTGTCAGCGTATGCTGAACCACAGATGGCGTGGCATAACCGACTGCATTGCTGACAACAATGTTCTGTCGTTGGGCTGCTTGCAGGTCGATGTTGTTAGTGCCAGTCGCCATCACGCTAATAAATTTCAAATTAGCTGCGTTCTGCATATTAGCTGCTGACAGATTAACTTTGTTTGTCAGTACGATATTGGCGTCGTGAATGCGTTCATCCACCAAGGCTGCCGGCGTATCATTGTACACTTGCCAGCTAGGTGCTGAGTTCAGCAATGGACTTAAGTCGAGATCCTGGCCGAGACTGGCCGCATCGAGAATGACGCCGTGCATGGAATGTGCTCACTGGTGGTTAGGCATATGGTAGCACTCCCTGAGAAGGGACAAAAACACTGTTGGCGGAGACAAGGCCGTTGGCTGGATTTGGTGCGGCGGGGTTATGCGAGGCCGGTGGCCCCGCATAGATTCGCGAGGCCCTATGCTAGATCGGGAAAGCTCTTGATCAACGCGTCATTCCAGGCGCTAACGCGGTCTTTTTGCGCTTCCAGCAACTCAGCGCTGTCACCAGTGATCGTGAGCTTGATGATCTTGTCGCCCTGCGCGACGGCATTGACGATAGCCTGATCTTCACTGGACGCGACTTCACCAAAAACGGTGTGAGCATCGTTCAGGTGAGGTGTCGCTACATGGGTGATGAAGAATTGACTGCCGTTGGTCCGTGGACCCGCATTCGCCATTGAGAGTTTGCCGGGCTTGTCGTGGCGTAGTGAGGCGACAAACTCATCTTCAAACTGGTAGCCTGGGCCGCCGGTTCCTGAGCCTAAGGGACATCCGCCCTGGATCATGAAGTTGGCGATAACGCGGTGAAAATTCAAACCGTCGTAGTAGCCGTGCTGGGCGAGATTGACAAAGTTAGCCACCGTGATGGGTGCTTCGTCAGCAAAAAAGTTGATATTGATTGTTCCTTTGGTCGTTTCCATCTGTGCTGAAATATTCAAATGATCAATCCTGTTTGTTAAGTGTTTAGTGTTTAAGTGAAGTTGACAAGAACCCGAGGCGCCTCGGGGCCCTGAGTGCTAGCGATCGTCAAGGGCAATGAAGTCCCGCTGATGTTCGCCTAAGTACAGTTGACGCGGCCGGGCAATTTTGTACGGCGCGCTAAGCATCTCATCCCAGTGAGTCACCCAGCCGGGCATACGACCGAGGGTAAATATTACGGTGAAGAGCTCTGTTGGGATGCCGACGGCTTTCAGGGTGATGCCCGAATAGAAATCGATATTCGGGTAGAGCTTACGGGAGATGAAGTAGTCGTCTTCTCGAGCAATCTTCTCGAGTGCTTTGGCTATCTTCAGCAGAGGGTCGTTCTCAACGCCTCGCTCGGCCAGTACGGCTGCACAGTAGGACTCCATGACCTTGGCCCGGGGATCGAAATTTTTATAAACCCGGTGGCCAAATCCCATTAGCTTAAAGGGGTCGTCTTTGTTCTTAGCTTTCTCCACATATTCGGCGACTCGCGATTCGTCGCCAATCTCCATGAGCATGTCCAGAACGGCTTCGTTCGCACCCCCGTGCGCAGGTCCCCAGAGCGCTGACACGCCGGCGGAGATGGCGGCATACGGATTACAGTCAGTGGAGCCTGCCATTCGCACTGTTGATGTTGAGGCATTTTGTTCGTGATCAGCGTGCAAAATGAATATTTTATCCATCGCTTCGGCAATAACCGGGCTGATTGTCGAAGGTTTACCCGTCTCACCAAAGCACATATTGAGAAAATTTTCGGCATAACCGAGGCTCGAATCCGGCTCAACGAAGGTTTCACCTCGACCGTGTTTGTAGGCCATGGCGGCAATCGTGGGGATCATCGCAATCAACCGTTGGGCCGTGGTCTTACGATTTTCGGCGTCGGTAATATCCGTCGTTTCATGGTACAGAGAGGCCAGGCCAGAGATGGCAGCGCCAACCATCGACATGGGGTGAGCGCCACGCGCAAAGCCGTTGAAAATTTGTTGGAATTGCTTATCCACATGCTGCTTATCTTTGAGGCTGGCGTCGAACTCAGCCAGTTGGGCTGAACTCGGGAGCTCGCCGTTTAGCAGCAAATAACAGACTTCCAGATGGCTTGCCTGGCTGGCCAATTGCTCTATCGCGTAGCCCCGGTATAGGAGTATGCCGGCGTCCCCATCAATATAAGTGATCTTTGAATCACAGCTGGCAGTGGATAAAAAGCCGGGATCATAGGTAAAAATACCTTCGGCGATCAGGCCCCTGACATCGACAACATTATTGCCCTCGGAAGCTTCGAGAACATTTAAATCGATGGATTTGCCATCAATCGTAATTTCAACTTTTTGTACCATGAAAGAACTCCCAGGTTTACCCGCCGAATGGTCATTCGTTGACGATTGCCATCATTCAAATGAGCAATCCACAGATGCGGCGACGGAGCGACATGATTCCAAAACCAGCGCAGCTTGTAAAGCCTTGATATATCCGTCGCACGCGGGTCTGTGTTTGTCTTTTGCTAACAAACTCACTATTATTGCCCCGCGAAATTCAAAAGCCATTTCCCCGCGCGCACCGATCTCAGGGCTGACGTCCTGAATCGGGTCTGGTGGGCTCAATTTGAGAACTTATTTGTGAAAAACGATCCTCGTCCCGTTAACGTGAATCCATCAGATTTGATGTCATTCGCCTGGCCCCTGGCTGCGCTAGCCTCGATTACCCATCGAATAGCCGGGGTTATTTTATTTGTTGGTATTGCCTTTGGGCTGTATGCGCTGGACCTGTCATTATCCTCTGCCGCGGGCTTCGATGTCCTCAAGGGTCTGATGAACTCGCCGTTTGGGATGTTCGTAACCTGGGGGCTGCTGTCGGCGCTAGCGTATCACTTCGTTGCCGGTATCAAGCACTTGCTGCTTGATATGGAGATCGCGGATACCATCGAGGGTAGTAAGTTTGCTGCCAGAGTCACGTTTCTAGTCTCTGCAGTATTGATTTTTCTCGCCGGCATTTGGGTTATTCAGGGTTAAAGGAAAAAATTATGGTTACTCAAGTCACAAGTTTTTCTCGTAACGGCCTGTCTGACTTCATTGTGCAACGGGTGACGGCCTATATTCTAGCGGCCTACACGGTGTTCCTGGTGGGCTACTTATTGTTCCAAGGTGAGATGGTTTATGCCGACTGGCAAATGCTGTTTTCTCACACCTGGATGCAGATCTTTACCATGTTGGCGCTCGTATCAACCTGTGCGCATGCCTGGATTGGCATGTGGACGATCGGCACTGATTACATTCGAGAGCATTACTTTGGGCAAAATGCCAACGGTTATCGCTTAATTTATCAAGTCATCTGTATTTTGACGCTGGCCAGTTATTTGTTCTGGGGCGTGAAGATACTCTGGGGGAATTAGTTTAATGGGTGAGTTACCTACACTGGAATTTGACGCCATCATTATTGGTGGTGGTGGCGCCGGCATGCGTGCCGCACTGCAGTTAGCCGAATCGGGCCGTAAAACCGCCGTGATCTCGAAAGTATTCCCGACCCGGTCCCATACGGTCTCAGCGCAGGGTGGCATCACATGTGCGATAGCCAGTGATGATCCCAATGATGATTGGCGTTGGCACATGTATGACACCATCAAGGGTTCTGACTATATTGGCGACCAAGATGCGATCCAGTATATGTGTAGTGTGGGTCCTCAGGCGGTCTATGAACTCGACCATATGGGGCTGCCATTCTCTCGTAACGACAATGGCCGAATATATCAGCGGCCGTTCGGTGGCCAATCAAAGGATTTTGGCAAAGGTGGCCAAGCCGCGCGTACCTGTGCTGCGGCTGACCGCACAGGTCATGCACTGCTCCATGCGCTTTACCAGGGCAACACTAAGGCAGGCTCGGTTTTCCTGTCGGAGTGGTTTGCAGTAGACCTGGTAAAAAATGCCCACGGCGCCGTAGTCGGTGTCATAGCAATGTGCATGGAAACCGGCGAAGTCAACTACATCAAAGCCCAGGCGACAGTGTTGGCCACGGGCGGTGCAGGGCGGATCTACCAATCAACGACGAATGCCTTGATGTGCACCGGCGATGGCGCTGCCATGACTCTGCGAGCGGATCTGGCGCTCCAGGATATGGAAATGTGGCAGTTTCACCCCACCGGTATTGCCGGTGCGGGAACACTGGTCACTGAAGGCTGCCGGGGTGAAGGGGGCTACCTGATCAATAAAGATGGCGAACGCTTTATGGAGCGCTATGCACCGACAGCCAAAGATTTGGCAGGTCGGGACGTTGTGGCGCGGAGCATGATCCTTGAGATACTCGCGGGTCGGGGCGGTGGTGAGGATGGTGATCATGTGTTCTTGAAGCTGGATCACCTGGGTGAGGAAATTTTACACTCGCGGTTGCCTGGGATTGTAGAGCTGGCGAAGACGTTCGCCCATGTGGACCCCGTTAAAGAGCCGATTCCAGTTGTGCCGACTTGCCACTATATGATGGGTGGTATTCCTACTAATATTCACGGCCAGGCGATTACTCGAAATGCCAAGGGTGAAGACGAAATCGTTAACGGTTTGTATTCAGTAGGTGAGGCTGCGTGTGTCTCGGTCCACGGTGCGAACCGCCTGGGTGGGAACTCTTTGCTGGATCTGGTGGTTTTCGGCCGATCCGCGGGCTTGCATATCACCGATGCGCTGAACCAGGGTATGGACTCCGGCGTTGCATCAAGTTCTGATATTGAAGCCGCGACGCAACGTTTGAGTCGTTGGAATGAATCTACGAAGGGCGAAAGTGTTGCCGGCCTCAAGCGTGAATTACAATCCTGTATGCAATTGAACTTTGGCGTGTTTCGCACAGAAGCTAATATGCAGGCGGGTATGAAGACCCTCAGTGAATTGCGGGAACGGATCAGCCAAGCGGTGTTGACTGACAAGAGCCAGGCTTTTAATACTGCGCGGCTGGAAGCGTTAGAGCTAGATAACTTGCTTGAAGTTGCCGAGGCTACGGCAATATCAGCCGAGGCCCGGAAAGAGAGTCGCGGTGCCCATGCGCGAGACGACTACCAGGTTCGGGACGACGAGAACTGGTTGTGCCATTCATTGTATGACCCGGTAACAAAAACGCTGTCTAAGCGTGATGTGAATCGTGCCCCGGGTTTGCTCCAAACTGATAAAGATTTGCCGGAAGGCGTGTTTGAACCGAAAGAGAGGGTTTATTAAATGCAAGTCAGTGTTTATCGATACGACCCGGACAAAGACGCCGCTCCTTATATGCAGGACTTCGACATTGAATTGCCTGCGGGTAAGGATCTCATGGTGCTGGACGTGCTGGCATTACTCAAAGAGCGAGACGAAACGGTCTCCTATCGTCGCTCATGCCGTGAAGGTGTTTGTGGGTCTGATGGCGTTAGTATGAATGGCAAGAATGGCTTGGCGTGTATTACGCCCGTGTCTGAGGTCGCCAAGGGCGGCAAGCTGACGATTAAGCCATTGCCTGGTTTGCCGGTGATTCGCGACTTGATTGTGGATATGGAGCAGTTTTATGCCCAGTATCGCAAGATTGAGCCTTATCTGATCAACAATGAGGTACCGCCAACCAGAGAGCGCCTGCAATCTCCTGCTGAACGTGAGAAACTAGACGGCCTTTACGAGTGCATACTCTGTGCATGCTGCTCAACGGCTTGCCCGTCTTTCTGGTGGAATCCAGATAAGTTTATCGGTCCGGCTGGATTGCTCCAGGCATATCGTTTTTTGGCGGACAGCCGCGATACAGCGACTGAAGAACGACTGGCGAATCTTGATGATCCGTTTAGCGTATTTCGTTGCAGAGGTATTATGAACTGCGTCAATGTTTGCCCAAAGGGTCTGAACCCGACGCGTGCCATTGGCCACATACGAAATATGTTGCTGAAAAAAGCAGTTTAAGGCTCGCCCTGAAACCATAAGTTCAAGGCAAAGTATAGCCGGACAGCGGAAGCTGTCCGGCTTTGTTGATGTTGAGCTGACGTCCCTGCAGGTTTCGTGAAAAGCCTGTTTCCATGGGTTGAGCGCATAAAGCACAAAGGTTAAGTAGAGCTTAACGCACTATACATTGGTAAACGGTGGGGACATGCAAGAAAGTAATATGGAGCAATTGTGGCGCAGTGGCCATATATCAGCTGGTAATGCTGCTTATGTAGAAGATCTCTACGAAAAATATCTCGAGGACCCCTCCGAAATTCCCGATCAGTGGCGCAGCTATTTCGATACGCTACCAATGGTCGAGGGAGCGATCGCGCCAGACATTTCCCATTCCACCGTGCGCGACCATTTCCTTTTGTTATCGAAGAACCAGGCACGGGTCACCCCAGTGTCGCCCGCTAGTATCAGTGCTGATTTTGAGCGTAAGCAGGTTGCTGTTGGTGAGCTGATCAGTGGTTACCGGCGTCGAGGTCATCTGAAGGCGAACCTCGATCCCCTGGAACTTGAAGACAAACCGCCAGTACCCATTCTTGATCTTGAGTATCATCGCTTGTCTGCCGCAGACCTGGATACACCGTTTCAAACAGGAACGCTGTTTTTTGGTGACCATGTTGCCCCATTAAGGGAGATTATCCATGCTTTGGAACAGACCTATTGCGATAGCGTCGGCGCCGAATATATGCATATTGAGGACCAAGCTGAGCAGCTTTGGGTTCAGCAGCGCATGGAGAGTGCGCGATCAAATCCTGCCTACAGCGATGGCGTGAAGCGGCGTATCCTTGATCGGCTGGTTGCTGCCGAAGGCTTAGAGAAATACCTACACACCAAATACCCAGGCACCAAGCGTTTCGGGCTGGAGGGTAGTGAGAGCTTCATTCCTTGTATGGCGGAACTCATTCACAGAGCGGGTAAGGCTGGCGTACGCGAGACAGTGATAGGCATGGCACACCGCGGCAGAATTAATTTGCTGGTGAATCTTATGGGCAAGGATCCTGCAGGTTTATTTGACGAATTTGAGGGTCGCTACACACCGGGCTTCGGCTCTGGTGACGTCAAATACCACCAAGGTTTTTCGTCAAACCTGATGACGCCAGGTGGTGAGATGCATCTGGCCCTGGGCTTCAACCCGTCTCACCTGGAGATTGGTGCACCGGTGATTGAGGGTTCGGTACGCGCGAGAATGGATCGACGAGAGGACGTCTTGGGCGACAAGGTCTTGGCGATCAATGTGCATGGCGACGCAGCGTTTGCAGGTCAAGGTGTGGTGATGGAGACCTTCCAGATGTCTCAGACTCGGGGTTTCTACACGGGCGGTACAGTTCACGTCATCATCAACAATCAAATTGGTTACACTATTAGCAAACAGGAAGATGCGCGGTCTACGCGTTATTGCACCGAAATCGCAAAGATGGTCCAGGCGCCCATTTTTCACGTTAATGGAGATGATCCCGAGGCTGTTATCTTCGTCTCTCAGTTGGCCCTTGATTACCGCATGGAGTTTCATAAAGACGTAGTGATAGACCTAGTTTCCTATCGTCGCCGTGGCCACAACGAGGGTGATGAGCCATCGATTACTCAGCCAATAATGTATCAGCGCATCCGCAAGCACCAAACGACCTTATCGATCTTTGCTGACAAGATGATTAAGGAAGGTATCGTTGATGAAGCTGACTTGCAGCGTCGCGTTGATGCTTACCGCGATGCGTTGGATAAAGGCGAGGCGGTTGCCTGGGATTTTCTCAAGGAACCTGACACCAGCATGTTTGTTGACTGGCGTTCTTACTTGGGTCATGAATGGACTACCGCAGCGGATACTGGTTTTGTATTGAAGGATTTTCAAAGTCTAGCGAATCAGATGACAGAGTTGCCTGAGGGCTTTGTGATACAAAAACAAGTCAGTAAAATTTTAGACGACCGCAAGAAAATGACGGCTGGTGCTTTGCCTTTGAATTGGGGCTATGGCGAGATCATGGCTTATGCGACGTTGTTGTCTCAAGGTCATAATATTCGCTTAATAGGTCAGGACGTTGCACGCGGAACCTTCTCTCATCGTCATGCTTCATTACATGATCAAAAGGCCGGTCTAGAGCATGTACCCCTAAAAAATCTTAGTGACTCCAGCGCGCGCTTCGACATGTATGATTCTTTTCTGTCTGAAGAGGCGGTGTTGGCGTTTGAATACGGCTACGCTCAAACCAGCCCTAATACGCTGGTAATATGGGAAGCCCAATTCGGGGATTTTGCCAACGGAGCTCAAGTGGTGATCGATCAGTTCATTACCAGCGGTGAGCACAAATGGGCCCGACTTTGCGGTTTAACGATGCTGTTACCCCACGGCTATGAAGGCGCTGGACCAGAGCATTCGTCGGCGCGGTTGGAGCGATTCCTGCAGTTATGCGCTGAACACAACATCCAAGTTTGTGTGCCGAGTACCCCGTCGCAAATTTTTCATCTATTGCGCCGACAAGCTATTCGGCCCCTACGTCGACCATTAATCGTCATGACGCCAAAGAGTTTGCTCCGTCATAAAGATGCGATATCTACATTGGAAGATCTCTGTGAAGGGGAGTTCCAGAATGTCATTGACGACCCAGCAGTTTCTAAAGCGGCGGACATTACTCGCGTGATATTTTGCAGCGGCAAGGTCTACTACGATCTGGATGCCAAGCGCCAGGAAGACCAGTTAGGCCATGTCGCTATTGTGCGTATTGAGCAACTGTACCCGTTCCCAGACGTTGAGCTGAAAGCCATATTGAAGCGCTACAAAAATATTGCCGTCGCTGTATGGTGCCAAGAAGAGCCGATGAATCAAGGTGCCTGGTACAGTAGTCAGCATCATGTTCGGCGGGCTATGAATGCCAGTTACCCGGGCTTATATTTGCATTATGCCGGTCGTGAGGCTTCAGCGGCAGCGGCAGCGGGCTATGTGTCCTTACATATTCGTCAGCAGGAACGGCTGGTTCACGACGCCCTGTACAATACTAATATTGAATAACGAAGGAGGCTCTGAATAACTGGGTATTTTGGTGGTGCTGTTGAGATCGAATATGCACAGCGCGCTTTTTGACTGTTGTGGATAGGTATGAAACCTGCCATCGCTCAAAATTTTCTTCAAAGTATTTACGGCATATTAGTGGCATATGCCGCCTTAATCAGAGAGTCCCAAATTTATGTTCGCTTTGCAGCATAGGAAGGTAAAATGATAGAAATTAAAGCGCCTGAGTTTCCTGAGTCGATCGCCGACGGTGAAATTGCAGTCTGGCATGTTCAGGTTGGTGAGCAAGTCAGCCGTGATCAAGTTCTGGTCGATATTGAAACCGACAAAGTCGTACTTGAGGTGGTTGCTCCGGTAGATGGGCACTTGAGTGAGATCCTGAAGCAGGCGGGCGAAACAGTATTAGCTGAAGAAGTCATGGGCCACTTTGTTGCCGGTGAGGCCGCGGTGGTGGAGGCGAAATCCTCCCCTGCTGAGCCTGCTGCACTGGCAGTTACTGCTGCTCCCGAAGCTGATGCGATTGTGAGTCCAGCCGCGAAGAAAATGGCTGCAGAACATAAGGTTGATGTTACCCAAATTAGCGGCACCGGTAAGGGTGGCAGGGTCACAAAAGAAGATGTCCTGATGGCTGTCGCCAACGTGACTCAGGCTGCAGGAGCCGTCGGTCAACCGACCGTTCCAGTCGCGGCGAATGAAGCCACCGGTGCTTCGGATCGCATCGAACGTCGAGTCCCCATGACTCGGTTACGTGCCAGTGTTGCCCGCCGGCTGCTGGAGGCCCAACAAACCGCGGCGATGCTGACGACCTTTAACGAGGTGGACATGACAGCGATCATGGAGCTTCGTAGCCAGTACAAAGAGGCCTTCGAGAAGGCCCACAATGGCACTCGATTGGGCTTTATGTCGTTCTTCGTCCGAGCCTGCATCGAAGCCTTGAAGCGCTTTCCAGCGGTGAATGCCTCTATTGACGGTAGCGACATTGTTTATCATGGCTATCAAGATATTGGGGTTGCGGTGGGTTCACCCCGTGGGCTTGTGGTCCCTGTTCTACGTGATGCTGACAGCCTGAGCCTGGCGGAAATTGAAGAACAAATTCGCGACTACGGTAATCGAGCCAAGGATAACAAGCTGGCCATTGACGATATGACCGGAGGTACCTTCACGATTTCTAATGGGGGCGTGTTTGGTTCCTTGTTATCCACGCCGATTTTAAATCCGCCACAGACGGCTATCTTGGGGATGCATAAAATCCAGGAGCGGCCTATGGCCGTGGGTGGACAAGTTGTGATCAGACCAATGATGTATCTGGCATTGTCTTACGATCATCGTCTGATTGATGGGCAAGAGGCGGTCCGCTTTCTCGTGACGATTAAAGACTTCCTCGAAGAGCCAGCTAGAATCCTGCTGGACATTTAACGAACCTCTGTGGAGACGTATTAGTATGGCAACCAAATTTGACGTGATCGTGATAGGCGCAGGCCCTGCTGGCTATCATGCCGCGATCAGGGCTGCACAACTGGGTCTGAAAACAGCTTGTATCGATAAATGGATCAATAAACAAGGAAAGCCAGCTTTCGGTGGAACCTGTTTGAACGTTGGCTGTATACCATCGAAAGCGTTATTGGATGCGTCACATAAGTATAGTCAGGCCAAGAACGAATTTGACGAGATTGGCATCAAGATTTCAGGTCTGAAAATCGACGTTCCGACGATGATTGCACGCAAGGATAAGGTCGTTGAAAACCTAACCAAGGGTGTTGCCGGTCTGTTGAAGTCTAATGGCGTCACAACCTTCGAAGGTAGCGCGCGCCTGAATGCTGGCCGCAAGGTTGAGGTAACGACCCACGATGGCACTGTCGAGATGCTTGAAGCGGATAATATTATTATCGCCACGGGCTCCAATCCCGTCGCTATTCCACCATGCCCACTGACGCCGAACCTGATCGTCGATTCAAGTGGCGCGTTGGAATTCACAGCTGTACCCAAGCGTCTGGGCGTTATCGGTGCCGGCGTTATCGGTTTAGAGCTTGGTAGTGTCTGGCTGCGGCTAGGGGCCGAGGTCATAGTGCTTGAAGCCCTCGAAGAGTTTTTACCGATGGCGGATCAGCAGGTCAGCAAGGACTCTGCAAAGCTTTTTAAGCAGCAGGGCATGGACGTGCGGTTGGGTGCGCGGGTCACTGGCACCAGTATCAAAGGCAAGAAAGTCACCGTGACTTATGCAGATGCTGAGGGCGAGAAACAAGAGGTGTTCGATCAACTGATCGTCGCGGTAGGGCGCCGGCCATTCACCGAAAATCTGTTAGCAGCTGACAGTGGTGTGATACTGGATGAGCGTGGCTTTATTCATGTCAATGATCTGTGCTCCACGGATGCGCCGGGTATCTTTGCTGTTGGGGATGTTGTTCGTGGCCCCATGCTGGCCCATAAGGGTATGGAAGAGGGTGTGATGGTGGCGGAGCGGATTGCCGGCCACAAACCGATGGTGAACTATGATTGTGTACCGTCAGTGATCTATACCCATCCAGAAATAGCCTGGGTGGGCAAAACTGAGCAAGAATTGAAGGCCAGTGGTGACGATTATAATGTGGGAATGTTCCCCTTGGCCGTCAGTGGCCGGGCGCAGGCCTCAAACGATACAGCAGGGATGATCAAGGTGTTGGCTGACGCGGCAACTGACAGAATCCTTGGCGTCCATATGATTGGCGGCCATGCCTCCGAAATGATTAGCGAGGCGGTGATAGCCATGGAATTTGGCTCAAGTGCTGAGGATATCGGCCTGACAATGTTTGCTCACCCGACATTGTCGGAAGGCTTTCATGAAGCCGCACTGGCAGTGGCCGGACATGCCATTCATATAGCAAATCGAAAACGTAAAAAGTAAAAAGTAAAAAGTAAAAAGTAAAAGCAATAACTAAAAAACGATAAGCAAACGAGCGCATATCCTGGATGCAGGATGATTCTAATCACATTTTAAGGACCATGAAGTTATGAACCTTCACGAATATCAGGCGAAACAATTGTTCGCTGAATACGGTTTACCCGTATCCAAAGGCCATGCTGTAGATACAGCAGATGAGGCTGTAGCAGCGGCAAAAGAATTAGGTGGCGAGCGCTGGGTGATCAAGGTTCAAGTTCACGCAGGCGGTCGGGGTAAGGCCGGTGGCGTGAAGCTGGTGTCAACAGAAGCCGAGATACGCGCGTTTGCCGCTCAGCATATCGGCACTAATCTCGTGACTTTTCAGACTGATGAGCATGGTCAGCCGGTCAGCAAAATTTATATTGAAGAGTGTACGGATATCGCGCGTGAGCTGTATCTGGGTGCGGTCATCGATCGGTCGTCACGACGAGTTGTGTTTATGGCATCTACCGAGGGTGGTGTGGAAATCGAAACCGTCGCCGAAGAAACTCCGGAAAAAATTCTCAAGGCAGTGATTGACCCGGCTATCGGTGGCATGCCCTATCAGGGCCGAGACCTTGCTTTCCAACTGGGTCTTGAAGGCAAGCAGGTCAATCAGTTTGCCAATGTTTTCACTTCCTTGGCCAAGCTGTTCCAGGAAAATGATCTGGCGCTGCTGGAGATCAATCCGCTAGTTGTCACCAGTGACGGTGACATTCACTGTCTGGACGCGAAGGTCTCCATTGATGGCAATGCTATTTACCGACAGAAGACACTCGCCGCGATGCATGATCCGTCACAGGAAGATGCCCGCGAGAGTCAGGCCGCTGAGTTCGGTCTGAATTATGTTGCGCTAGACGGCAACATTGGTTGCATGGTCAACGGTGCTGGTCTGGCGATGGGAACGATGGACTTGGTGAAACTGCATGGTGGCAAGCCGGCTAACTTCCTTGATGTGGGCGGTGGTGCGACCAAGGAGACCGTCAGTGAAGCGTTTAAGATCATATTGTCTGACACCAACGTCAAGGCTGTACTCATCAACATTTTTGGTGGCATTGTCCGCTGTGATGTTATCGCTGAAGGTATTATCGGTGCAGTGAAGGAAGTTGGCGTCACCCTGCCAGTAGTCGTGCGTTTTGAAGGTAATAATGCGGCCCTTGGGGTGAAAGCCCTGGCCGATAGTGATGTCGATATTATTGCTGCAACAAGTCTGACGGATGCCGTCCAGCAAGCAGTGAAAGCCGCCGGAGGTGCAGCGTGAGTGTTCTAATTGATTCAAATACAAAAGTAATTTGTCAGGGTTTTACCGGTTCCCAGGGAACGCTACACTCTAAGCAGGCGCTGGAGTACGGCACTAAATTGGTGGGTGGTATCACGCCCGGTAAAGGCGGTCAGCGACATCTCGAGCTGCCGGTATTCAATACAGTTAAGGAAGCCGTGCGTGAAACGGGTGCGACAGCCTCGGTGATTTATGTACCTGCGGCCTATGCCAAAGATGGCATTCTGGAAGCGGCAGACGCCGGTATTGAATTAATCGTCTGCATTACTGAAGGTGTGCCGACCCTTGATATGCTGTCGGTCAAAGCCAGCCTTGATACTCGCGGGATTCGTTTGATCGGGCCTAATTGTCCGGGTGTCATCACTCCGGGGCAATGTAAGATCGGTATCATGCCCGGGTCGATTCACCTGCCGGGTAAGGTCGGGATTGTGTCGCGGTCAGGCACTTTGACTTACGAGGCTGTCAAGCAAACCACAGATCTGGGTTTTGGGCAGAGCACCTGCGTTGGTATTGGTGGTGATCCTATCCCGGGCAGTAACTTTATTGATATTCTTGCCATGTTTGAGGCTGATCCTGATACCCACGCTATCATTATGGTCGGTGAGATCGGTGGTAATGCCGAGGAAGAAGCTGCCGAGTTTATCAAATCCAATGTGACCAAACCCGTGGTGGGTTACATCGCGGGCGTGACTGCGCCAGCGGGTAAGCGTATGGGCCATGCCGGCGCGATTATTGCCGGTGGCAAGGGTACCGCTGATGATAAATTTGCCGCATTGAACTCGGCAGGTGTGCATACCGTGAAGAGCTTGGCAGAAATCGGCAACGCGCTCAAAGAGCTTACTGGCTGGTAGAGGCTGATGTTGTCGGGGGTAGCCATGCTTCATGCGGCGGCTACCCTTTTTTTTGTCCGCAAGATGGTCTTGGGTGGTTGAAAAAATGGTCCGGTAACCCCATCTCTGCTGGCAATGCAAGTTACGTAAAAGGTGTGAGCACACATGACCGTTGAAGCGAAAAAAGAAACTCTGGGATTCCAATCTGAAGCCAAGCAACTGCTGCAGCTGATGATTCACTCGTTGTACTCCAATAAAGAAATTTTCCTGCGCGAGCTGATCTCCAATGCCTCAGACGCCATTGACAAGTTGCGCTTTGAAGCTCTGCAAAAGAGTGATCTGCTCGGTGACGATGCCGACCTGAAAATTTGCATCGATATCGATAAAGAGGCTGGCACCATCACCATCACGGATAACGGCATTGGCATGACGCGAGATGATGCGATCAGTCATCTGGGTACCATCGCGAAATCTGGTACAGCCCAATTTTTCAGTGCGCTGACCGGTGATCAAAAGAAAGACGCACAGTTAATCGGGCAATTCGGTGTCGGTTTCTACTCAACATTTATAGTTGCTGACAAGGTTGTGGTCGAATCTCGGGCGGCCGGGAGTGCGAGCAATGAAGCCATACGGTGGATTTCTGCCGGTGAAGCAGACTTTGAAATTGAAAATATTGACCGTGAGCAGCGCGGTACATCGGTGATCCTGCATTTGAAATCAGACGAGACAGACTTTCTAGATGACTGGCGTGTTCGCAGCGTCGTCAAGAAGTATGCTGATCACGTTGCGGTACCGGTAATGATGATGTCACAGCCTGCGCCGCCTGCTGAAGGCGAGGAACCTGTAGAGGCGGAATATGAGGCGATTAATCTCGCTAAAGCACTGTGGACCCGCTCGCGAACAGAGATTACTGACGAAGAGTATCAAGAATTCTATAAACTGGTGTCACACGACTACCAGGCGCCACTGACTTGGAGCCATAATCGTGTCGAGGGTAAGCTCGATTACACCAGTTTGATTTATATCCCATCGAAGGCCCCCTTTGATATGTGGCAGCGAGAGGCGCCGCGTGGTCTTAAGCTCTACGTACAGCGAGTCTTTATCATGGACGAGGCTGAGCAGTTTTTGCCGCTCTATCTGCGCTTCGTTAAGGGCGTGATTGATTCAAATAATCTGCCACTGAATGTGTCTCGAGAGATATTACAGAAAAATCCATCCATTGACGCGATGCGTAGTGCCCTGACGAAACGGGTGCTGGACATGCTCGAGAAGTTAGCGAAGAAAGAGCCTGAGCAGTATCAGACCTTCTGGAGCGAGTTTGGCCAGGTCATCAAAGAGGGTGTGGCTGAAGACTTTGCAAATAAGGACAAGATCGCCAAGTTGCTGCGGTTTGCAACAACCCACAGCGACAGTAAAGATCAAAACCAGCCCCTGACGGATTATCTGGGACGAATGAAGGAAGGCCAGGAAACTATTTATTATGTGGCGGCGGATAATTATCACACAGCGATCAATAGCCCACATCTCGAAGTCTTTAAGAAAAAGGGCATCGAAGTACTGATCCTGACTGATCGCATCGATGAGTGGCTGATGAGCCATTTGATGGAATTTGAAGGCAAGAAATTTCAAGATGTAGCAAAGGGTACGCTGGATCTCGGTGACCTGGAAGATCCGAAGGAAAAAGCCGCTAATGAAGCGGTTGAGAAGCAGTTTGTTGATTTACTCGCGCGCATTCAGACCGTGCTAGGGGAAAAAGTCGAAACTGTGCGGATTACGCATCGTCTCACCGATTCGCCGGCTTGTCTGGTTGTCAACGAAGATGAAATGGGTATGCAGATGCGTCGCATACTCGAGTCAGCAGGGCAGGCTGTACCCGAGAACAAACGTACCTTTGAGTTGAACCCAACTCATCCGCTGGTTGAAAAGTTGAATGCTGAAACCGACGAGAATCGTTTCACTGATCTGGCGTTGGTGCTTTTTGATCAGGCTATGCTTGCCGAGGGTAGCCATCTAGAGGAGCCAACGAGCTATGTCAGTCGTTTGAATAAACTGCTCTTGGAATTGTCAGCGAGCTAGCTGCTACTAATGGCTGGGGGCGACTGGCGCTAGTGAGGCCTCAGGAGCTTCTTTCAGGAGAGGGCGCTGAAAGGCGTCCTCGCTCTGCTCCTGTTGTGATGCACGCAAGTTACCGATCACTGATTCGAGTGCTCGGCTAAAGAGTAGGCCGTTGCTGATCAACTTCACCGTGCCGTCTTTGAGTTCGCGGGCGAGACCTGCGCGGGTTTTTTCGACGACCTTGACACCTTGTTGAGTGACGAAGATATACTTATCGATAACCTTGATTTTAGCAGCGAGTTTGCAGCGAGTAGTCAGGTCAGCCTCTCCCAGAAATTCAAACCAATCACCGACGTCAACTCGATCGACGGCTTGCATATGGGGATCATCTTCATCGATGTCTTCAACGATAGCTGCTTGCTTATTAGTCCTCGCCGGCTGAACACCTTCGCTACTCGTACCCTGAAGTTCAACTGCATCGCCGGTGAACCTTGCGTCACCGGTGTCTGCGATTAAACCTTGCTCGAGCTGGGCGAAAGAGGCTTCTTGAATGATTGTCAGTTCCGCCATCAATCTATCGATTTCCAGGCTATCGAGTTTGGTAATTCGTAAAGCCTTACGCAGATTGTTCAGCAAACGTGGGTTGACGGTATCGAGACGGGGTCGGTCATCAGCGTGATCCTTAGGCTGGACTGTCCACAGCAATACGTCGATCGTGTTAATGGATTGTTTCCACGCGTTGCTGCCAGGACCCTCTTTAAGTAGCAGCATCACCATAAACTTGTGATATATCTGGCCCAAAAAGTCCTGGATAAAGGCTGGTAAATCTCGTCCAAGAATTCGCTCTGCAATTTTTTGATCCGCCAGTTCGCGGATATCTTCAATTCGCTCCTCACGCTCGTTTGCGCGCATGATGCGCTGTTCAAGGTGGTGGGTTTTGGCTGCCAAGCGCGCGCGAAATAGCCTGAAGTCTTTGAGCAGTTTATTGAAGAGTTCGATGTCGTCCGTATACTCGATTAACATCCGGCTGACCAATTCGTTCATTTTTTGATACAGCGAGTCGTTTTCTAAGTCGCGGACTTCTGTCCAGTCAATCGCTGCTGAGGCAAATTCATTGAGGATGCTGCGAGCTGGATGGTTCTCTCGGTTGAAAAAAGTGGTGTCTGATAAAGCCACCTTGAGGATGGTGATCTGGGTTCGTCCGATCAGTTCTTTTATGGGCAGGGCGACAGAATTATCTTGCCAGATGGCTTCATAAAGTAAGGAGACCAAACTGATAATATCGGCAGATTGCTGGTCGACAGCATTGGCCTTGCCCTTGCCCAATTCTTGGGTTTGTAACAAAAGTTCGTTGATTGACTCGGGCACATCGAGCTTCTCGAGCTCATGGTTTGTGATTTCATTGGTGCTACCGGCGCTACGCGCACCATCAATTTTCAATGACTGCTGGATGTTGGTGAGAATATCGAATAGCTCCTGCTGGCCGACCATCACGACTGTTTCGTTGTTCGCTGGACTCAATAAGCCTGCTGTCTGGGCGGCGTGAATCATCGAGCTGGGTACGGCGAATTGTTGACTTGCGGCATTAGCGGCTGACACACCACGAGCTGCTGGCCGCAGCAAGTTTTGCATCATGCCGAATAGCTCAGGATTATCTGACTCACTGTCTGCTGGTAGCGCTTCAAGCCCCCCAAAGCTATCCATCATCTCTAACTGCGGTCGAGCCTTGCTTCGACTTTGGGTTGCCCCCCGGGCAACATGGGTTGCCGTCTCTGTCCTTAGGTCCGGCATGACACCTGCTTTTATCAGCATCTGGTTGGCTTCTTGCAGGACAGTGTCGAGTTGCTTCAGCAGGACTTCATTGAATCGTCGGTAAGCGGCAAGATCATTCTTCGCTCGGCAATCAACCTTCAGCATGGCCGCCGAGAACGCCGTTGATAATTGTTGTGGGTCCAGGGGGTTCGACGACTCATCAATTTGCTTGATTTCGATCACGGCGCTTAGCCGAGTATTAAAACTGATTAAATCGGGTAGATTTTTGTTCCTGGCAGCTGCGATCATTCCTCTGGTAGCTACCATAGTGTTGAGTTCGTCTTCCTGAACCAGAGATAGGCTATCGAAATCAACGGTGGTACTTTTTTTCGGTTGGGTAGTGGAAAGTTCATCAAATGCGTTGTTTATATGCGTTATAAATTGCTCGGCCAACGGGTCCCTTGCTGACCCGAACAGCGCGACGCCTTCGCTTTCGTTAACCACCGTTTGGATGAGGTGTTGTAGCGTGCAAATAACAGTCTTCTGTAATGATTCGACCAAATTAGGCACGGAAATGAGCTGTTAGATAGGAGTGGAAAAATAACATAACGCCAATAGCAAGGTAAGTATAGCGATATAGGCAAGGTTGGGATTGAAAAATGTAAGTAATTTGTATTTTTAGAGGAAGCCTAAGCGCTGGGCTGGCGGTGCTTCTAGCGAGGTCCCGGCTGGTCTGGGAAGTTCGTCTTATGTGGTAATCTTTAGCAAACCAATGGGCATGCCGCCGCCATGAAACGTGACAAGGTGACCAGGAATGAATCTACTGTTAATGCGCCACGGTGATGCCGTGATGTCATACCCCGATGCGGATAGGCCTTTGAGTTTGCTGGGTGTAGAGGAAGTCATGGCTAAGGGAGCAAGCCTGCTAGACGCGAATGTTCAGGTATCTCACATCATCGCCAGTCCCTTGTCCCGAGCCCAAGAGACTGCGGGTTTGATGGCGACCCGCCTGGGGTATCAGGCTGCCATTCTCTGCTGGGATAGTCTTTCTCCCGCCGGTGATATGGGCCAAGTATTAGCGTTACTGGCAACCAGTAACTTCGCAACTCCGCTATTGGTCACCCATCAGCCCTTTGTCAGTGAATTCATAGATTATCTTACCGGTGAAGCCGTTATGATGGGTACGGCTTCGATTGTCGCCATTACATTGGACGTTTTTTCACCACAAGCGAGTGAGCTGAGATGGTCGATAGATACCTGCGGATAAAACGGAACCGAATAACTAACGTCGGTATTCGAGTTCAACTGATCGGTTTCCAGAGACGATGTTGCGCTTTGCTGTTGTTGGCCTGGTTGCCCCTGGCCGCAATGGGTGCAGACAACGGTGATAGTATCATCGCGCTGTATCCGCGTGCCCAGCTAGTTGAGAGCGCAAGCGAACAGGGCGTCTCGACTCATCGCGTCATGCTGGGTGCCTTGAAGAAAGTGAACAGCGAGATAGCGCCAGAGGCATCTCGCTACGTTCAAGGTGAACGCACGCGCAATACGTATCTACTGCCCGACGAGCCCCGTAGTAATCTGGTCTTCGATTTTTACTTGGAGCAGTTGGAGCGCCAGGGGCAGATTTTGTATCAATGTGCAGGGCGTGAGTGCGGCAGCAGTAATTATTGGGCTAACAGCGTGTTCGAGCGTCGAATCCTGTATGGCCCTGAGCAATACCAGCATTATGTTGTCGGTGTAGTCGATGGTCAGTACCTGGCGATCTATGTCGCACAGCGCGCAACCGGGCAGGTCTATGCCCATTTAGATACCATCAAACCGCAACGAGATTCCGCAGCGGCAGCGAACGCGTTGGATTCGGCGAACCTATTGCAGGCACTGACATCCGGTGCCGCCGTCAAGATCGGGCTGCGACCTGATGTTGCCGCCACAAACAAGGTGGTTGCGGCGCTGATGGATAACCCAGCTTTAAGTCTGTACGTCGTCGGCCATGACGCGCTGCAGCGAGACGAAACCGTCCTGGCTGCGATGACGAGAACGGCTGCGGCGGCTGGCGAGTTTCGCCTGCGTTTAATCAAATTGGGTATTGCTGAGTCACGGCTACAGGCCTACGGCGTCGGGCCGCTGGCGCCAAGCATTGATGCCCCTGCGCGCCTAGAGTTGTTGTTGGCCGATTAGCGAAACCCTAATTGGAAAGTTTTAAACGGGTTGTCAGTTAGCTTGAGGAAAGATTGAGCAGTGACATGAACTCCATACGTGTTGGTGCGCTATCTCTGAAGTCGCCGAGCATGACGGAGGTTTTCATCACCGAGTTTTGTTTTTCGACACCCCGCATCATCATACACATGTGTTTTGCTTCTATAATCACGCTGACCCCTGAGGCCGTTGTCACTGATTGAATGGCTTCAGCGATTTGCTTGGTTAGGTTTTCCTGTATTTGCAGGCGGCGAGCGTACATGTCCACCACGCGTGCTACCTTGGAGAGTCCTAGCACCTTGCCGGTCGGGATGTAAGCCACATGACATTTGCCGATAAATGGCAACATATGGTGCTCGCACATGGAATACAGCTCAATATTCTGGACGATAACCATCTCGTTAGTATCAGACTCGAACAAGGCTTCATTAACGACCTCATCCAGAGTTTGACCATAGCCGTGGGTCAGGAATGCCATGGCTTTAGCCGCCCGTTCTGGCGTGTCGATTAAGCCCTCACGATTAGGATCTTCGCCAATCTCAGTCAAAATTTTCTTAAACGCGTCTTGCATATACTCAAGTCCAGTCATTGATAGCGCTACCCTAAGCCAATCTTACAATCGGGTAAAGTGGTTGATTACTAAGTTACGACAGCGCAGCAGTTTCGGCTCACTTAGGGTTATAATGCGGGCTTAGGTAAAGGAGTGAGATATGCCGGGTAGCAGTATTGGAGACGTATTCAGAGTGACCACCTTTGGTGAGAGCCACGGCTTGGCGCTGGGCTGTATCATCGATGGTTGTCCACCGGGGATGGCGTTGAATGAACGGGACCTGCAGGGTGATCTAGATCGCCGCAAACCTGGAACCTCAAAGTATGCGACCCAGCGCCAGGAATCTGACCAGGTCAAGATTCTGTCAGGGGTATTTGAAGGATTGACGACGGGTACGCCCATTGGCCTGCTGATTGAGAACCAAGACCAAAAATCGAAAGACTATACGAACATCAAGGACGTCTATCGACCCGCGCACGCTGACTATACTTATGCGCAAAAGTATGGCGTTCGTGATTATCGTGGGGGTGGGCGTTCCTCGGCCCGCGAGACCGCCATGCGCGTAGCAGCCGGGGCAGTGGCCAAGAAATACTTAGCCGTTGAGCACGGCATCCTGGTTAGGGGCTATATGGCGCAGATGGGTGACTTGAGCCCGCAGATCATTGATTGGGATCAGATCGAGCAAAACCCATTTTTCTGTCCAGACCCTGCGCTGGTGCCACGCCTTGAGCAAATGATCGATGCCCTGCGACGCGAGGGTGATTCTATCGGCGCGCGGATTAATATTGTCGCCTCGGGCTTAATGCCTGGACTCGGTGAGCCGGTATTTGATCGACTTGATGCGGACATTGCCCATGCAATGATGAGTATCAATGCCGTTAAGGGCGTAGAGATCGGGGCTGGATTTGCATCCATCACCCAGAAGGGCTCCATGCACCGAGATGAAATGTCACCGAACGGTTTCACGTCGAACAATGCGGGCGGCATTCTGGGGGGGATTTCCTCCGGTCAGGATATCACCGTCAGTATCGCCTTAAAGCCGACATCCAGTATTACCAAGCCAGGTCAGAGTGTCGATAGCGCCGGTAATCCTGCCGCGGTCGTGACCAAGGGCCGCCATGACCCCTGTGTTGGGGTCCGGGCTACGCCGATCGCCGAGGCCATGTTAGCCATTGTCCTGATGGATCACCTGCTGCGGCATCGAGCACAGAATGCCAATGTCGTGCCGGTGGGGCCAAGGTTTTAAGAGGCGTCCTCGGCCAATAAGTCCATAAATGCCAGGGCAGCGTTAGACAAGCTGCGTTGGACGTGGTGAATAACGCCGAGTTTGCGCTCGATTCGAATATTCGGCACCGACAATACGCAGACAGTGTCGTCCAGCATGCTGCGTGGCAGGACGCTCCAGCCCAGGCCAATGGTAATCAGCATCTTGATGGTCTCAAGGTAGTTGGTGGACATGCTGACATGAATCGGCAGGCCTTGATCCTCGAATATCTGTTTGATGATGCGGCCAGTAAAAGTGCTCATGTCCGGCAGAATGGCGGGGAAGGCAGCGATTTGCTCAAGGCTGGGCAAGGCGTAACTCGCCAGAGCGTGATCTGGGGCGCAGACAAAGACTAGGTCATCGGTCCAAATCGCTCGAGACGCCAAGCGTTCGTGGGACCTTGGTGCCATCGTGATGATGCCAAGTTCAAGATTACCCTGCACGATTTGTTCGTGTGCAACCTCAGAGTCCATAAAGTGCAGATCCAGTATCACAGCGGGAAAGCGTTCCGAATAGGTTTTTAGCACCGTGGGCAATCGCCAAAGACCGATATGGTGGCTAGTGGCCAACGACAGGCGGCCGGCAACAGTCCCGCTGAGGTTGCGAATGGCCCGTTGCGAGTCCTCGACTTCCTGAAGAATCAGTCGGGCTCGCGGGTCGAAGACACGTCCAGCCTCAGTCAAACTAATAACTCTGCCGATACGATCAAACAAGCGAACATTTAACTGACTTTCGAGCAACGCGATCCGCTTGCTGACCGCCGGTTGGGTCAAATGTAGGCGATTGGCCGCAATGGAGAAGGAACCGGTTTCCGAGACGGCGACAAAAGCTTTAATGCTATCTAAATCGATCATTCCAGCCGCTTATAGGGTTAATAAGAAATATGAATTTGTGTTACAAGCGAATTGATCATAGCATCGTCGCGGCCACGCCAACAGGAGAGCATGCGCTGGTCTTTGGCGTCGACAAGCGAGGGTTCGACGGAGTTGATGCGGGCTTTGCCTGGACTTCTGTTGGGCTGGTGAGAATATCCAATATGTGACCTTGCGTAAGGGTATAATGCCGCGCTCTTAAAGACTTACATGAATGAACAGGTAAAAAATCATAACGGAGAACACAGTGGAAAAGGTTAACGTCGCCATCGTTGGCGCGACCGGAGCGGTCGGTGAGGTCATGTTAGAAATTCTGGCGGAACGTCAGTTCCCCGTAGATAATCTCGTCCTGTTGGCGAGTGAAAATTCGGCGGGCACGACGCTGCAATTTAAGGGTAAATCAATTCGGGTTGAGAATCTCGCCACCTTTGATTTCAGCAATACCCATATTGCGCTATTCTCTGCCGGGGGCTCGGTTTCCGCGCAATTTGCCCCCATAGCAGCAGCCCAGGGCTGCGTTGTCATCGATAATACCTCCTGTTTTCGCCGTGACCCCTCGATCCCGTTGGTGGTCCCGGAAGTTAACTCGGCGCGCATTGCCGACTATGTGGGTCGCAATATCATCGCTAATCCGAATTGCTCGACTATACAAATGCTGGTGGCCTTAAAGCCCATCCAGGACGCGGTGGGTATTGCCCGTATTAATGTCTGCACTTACCAGGCGGTTTCCGGCTCAGGCAAACGTGGAGTTGAGGAGTTGGCGGGCCAGACGGCCAGGTTGCTGAATGGCCAAGAGATTGAGCGTTCGGTGTATACCAAGCAGATCAGCTTCAATGCGATTCCTCATATCGGGGACTTTGAGGACAATGGCTATACCAACGAAGAAATGAAGATGGTCTGGGAAACGCACAAAATTTTTGAGGATGAGACTATCGAGGTTAATCCTACCTGCGTTCGAGTGCCGGTGTTCTATGGGCATTCGGAGGCGGTGCATATCCAGACTCGTGGCCCCTTATCTGCAGCTGCCGCGAGAACACTGTTGGCAGAAGCTGCGGGGGTCACGCTTGTGGATGAATCGGTCGACGGCGGGTACCCCACGGCCGTGTCTGATTCCGCTGGTAATGATCCTGTGTTCGTCGGTCGGCTCAGGCAAGACATCTCCGCGCCGAACGGTTTGAATATGTGGATCGTCTCGGATAATGTCAGAAAAGGCGCGGCGCTAAACAGTATACAAATTGCGGAACATTTGGTAAAAAGACTTTGATTAGCGAGACTTACCGCAATAAGTGTAGACCATTTCTAGGTAGCTACTCGAAGTCATCATGGGTGACGTGTTTTCGGTCTGGCAACTTCAGATAGGCTATGGGGCAACCAGAGGGAAAGACAATAATGATTCAGCGGCTACTAGTTTGCGGCGCAGCGTTACTGGTATTAACGACTTCACCGGCTTTTGGGGTCGGATTGGGTAGCCTTGATCTGCAGTCGGCACTTAATCAGCAATTTGTTGCAGACATTGAGCTTACCAATGTTCGCGGTCTGGATGTTGAAGAAATCCTGCCGCGTCTGGCTTCCCAGGAAGACTTTGATCGAGTGGGCGTGGAACGTAATTACGCTCTCACAGACCTGCGATTCAAAGTTGTTCAGACGAACGGTAGCGGAAAAATGCTACGTGTGACCAGTACGCGACCGATTAATGAGCCATTTTTAAACTTTTTGGTGGAGGTCTTGTGGCCCAACGGCCGTATTTTGAGAGAATATACGGTGCTGCTAGATCCACCGGTTTTTACCGATGATAGTGTCATGCCGCTGCAAGCAGCGACAGCTTCAAGCTCCCAGTCTTTTGCCGCAGCACCGGCTGCTGAGCCATCAGTCACTCCAGCCTCAACACTCCAGACAGATAACGCCGCAGCGATAAAGCGCGGGCGTATTGACGACGGCGAATATGGTGTGACCGGGGTCGATGATACGCTGTGGCAGATTGCGCTTGAAGTGCGCCCTAATCGCGGTGTCAGCGTTCAGCAAACCATGTTGGCCCTGCAAAGAGCCAATCCGGATGCCTTTATCGATAACAATATCAATTTGCTCAAAGCGGGTTATGTGCTTCGCATCCCTGATGAAGAAGAGATTCAGCGTGAAACTAAGGTAACCGCGATAGATGCGGTGCGTGTTCAAAATGATGATTTTGGCGCCCGCCGCAGTAGTGCGCCGGTCACTCAACTGGATGCCACCAGCCGGCAGCCCCGGAACCAGCAATCTGGTGGTCGCAATAACGACGAGGGTGAGTTGAGACTGGTGTCGGCAGAAAATAGCGATGCTGACGACGCGGGCCAGCGTGCTGGTTCCAATAGCAGCGCAAGTGGTGCAACGAATAGCGCGATGGCGGCAGAGCTTGCACTGGCTCGAGAAGATATTGACCGGACCCAAAGCGCGAATAGCGAACTCAACGCGCGGATGGACGATCTGGCACGCCAAATCGAAACCCTGAGTGAGATCGTCAAGCTGAAAGACGACCAATTAGCCGCGCTTCGAGCGGAAGTGCAAAGGGCGCAGGACGAGCTGGCAAATGCGGCGGTCAATAAGCCGAAGCCAAGCAATGTCAGCGCTGGGTTGCTCGCCGACCCTTTTGTTCTCGGCGGTCTGGGACTGCTGCTGATCAGCATGGTTGCGGGTGGTCTGATTTACCGCAAACGCCGCCAAGATAAAGCCATGGCGGATAATGATGAGCTCGAACATGCGGTTGTCGACGCATCGTCGGCGATGGACGATTCCCTGGACGCAGGGGATGTCGTTCCGGCGGATCAATTGGCCGATATAGAGGATGACGCCAGCCCGCAGACCACCGATGTGATGGGAGAAGTTGAGATCTACATAGCCTATGGGCGCTTCCCGCAAGCTATCAGTTTTTTGCAGAAGGCGATCGCGGCTGAGCCAGATCGGTCTGATATCCGTCTTAAGCTACTTGAAGTCTATGTCGAAACAGGAGATGCGGCGGGGTTCAATTTGCAGCTCGAAGCTCTTCGTCAGTCGGCCGATGACCAAACTATTGAGCAAGCTCTGGCGCTTCAAGCAAAAATTCCAGGGGCGGCGGAAAGCGAAGTCGCAGCGATGAGCGTGTCGACTATCGAGAGCACGCCAGCTGATGATGACTTGTCTTTTGATTTGGACGATCTTGACAGCGAGACAGACGCCAGTGACTTCGAGTTTAATAGTAACGATGATCTCGAACTCGATACTGATGGTGCTGAGGCGCCCGCAACCGACACCGTTGATGCTTTGGGCTCACAAGCCGATGATCTGGTGCTTAACGATGACTTGATTGATGATCTGGATCTGGACCTTGATCTTGACGGTGAGTCACTGGCAGAAGATGTTGCCGTCGATACGGCAAAGGACACGCTGAGCCTGGATGGCGAAGATGCACTCGAATTAGATGAAGACTTCTCCTTCAGTCTTGATGAAGCGGATCTTGATGAAGATCTCGATTTGTTAGCCGATAAAGATTCAGCGGAAGGTGATGCCTTGAAGTTGGATGATCTGGATGATGATGGCTTTAATTTGGATCTGGATGACGAAGACTTTAATCTTGATGACGATATGGGTACCAAGCTTAATTTAGCCCGGGCTTATATTGATATGGATGATGAAGAGGCTGCTCGGAAGACGCTGGAGGAGATCATAGTCGGTGGCTCTGATAGCGAAATTGAGGAAGCTAAGGCTTTACTTGAGCAGATAAGTTAGGTCATGAACACTCGGTTCGGCGAACTTATCTGCCGGCGAAGAAAAGGAATCAGAGATTTTGAGTCGAATCGTGTTGGGCCTGAGTTACTCGGGTGCTCAATTCCACGGCTGGCAAGCCCAACGTGAAGGCAATACGGTTCAGCAAACTCTTGAGGCAGCATTGTCGAAAATTGCAGATCATGAGGTTCGCGTCATTTGCGCGGGCCGCACCGACACCGGGGTACACGCCACTCGTCAAATAGTTCACTTCGATACCCCTGCCGTTCGCCCGGAGAAAGCCTGGGTGTTAGGAACGAATGCGCACTTGGCCGACAGTGTCGCTGTCAGTTGGAGTCGCATAGTAGACGAGACCTTCAGTGCGCGCTTTAGCGCCACTGCACGGCGTTATCTGTATTGTATACATAACACGACGGTGCGCTCAGCGATCGGTGCCGGGTTATTCACTCGAGAACACCGTCCATTGGATACGGCCAAGATGCATCAGGCAGCTCAGTCGCTGCTTGGCGAACATGATTTCTCCGCCTATCGAGCGTCCAAGTGCCAATCCAAAACCCCCATGCGCAATATCCACGAGATTACGGTCTCTCGCCGCGGTGAAATGGTCTTGGTGAATGTTAAAGCAAACGCTTTTTTGCACCATATGGTCCGTAATATCGCCGGGGTTCTAATGGATATTGGCGCAGGTGAACAAACTGTCGACTGGACCGCCCAATTGCTGGGTGGCCGCGATCGAACGGTTGGTGCCATGACAGCGCCTCCCCATGGTCTGTATTTAGTGGATGTAGTCTATCCGGATACTTTTGAATTACCCCAGGGACCTAAAATACCGCATTTTTTTGCTGATCAATAACTGCCGTCGCGTTACCGGGGCTGAAGATTGATGTTAAACTTCCGTGTTTTTAGCTATTGGATAATCGAGCGATGGTCACCCGGGTAAAAATCTGTGGCATCACCCATCCGGACGATGCCTTAATGGCCGTCAGGGCAGGTGCCGACGCCCTTGGGTTTGTGATGTATGAACCGAGTCCTCGTTTTGTCGACGCGCCATCGGCGCAAAAAATTTGTGCCCAGGTGCCGGTGTTTGTCACTCGAGTCGGACTGTTCGTCAATCATTCTCGAGAGCAGGTCGGTAGCATTTGCCGTCAGGTTCCATTCGATCTACTGCAATTTCACGGGGATGAATCCAACGAGTTTTGCGCCAGTTTCCACCGGCCGTTTATCAAAGCCATTCGAGTCGCGCCAGGGGATGACGTGGCCCAGTTAGTCGCCCAATACCCCGACAGTCATGGTGTGCTTCTGGATGCTTTCGTTGATGGTCTATATGGCGGTACTGGTCGTACTATTGACTGGAAGCAATTACCTGCGCTGAAGACCCCCGTCGTGCTTGCTGGCGGTCTCGATCCCGATAATGTCGGGTTGGCGATTGCCAACGCTGCCCCGTACGGGGTCGACGTGAGTGGTGGGGTTGAACGGTCTAAAGGCCGTAAAGATCCTGGCAAGATAATGGATTTTATGCGCGCGGTTCGCGCAGCAGATGATGTTTAATGGATAACAGGCTAACTCGGCAGCTAGATGCAGTTGTCAGAGGTCGCCAGTTAAAAAGTAAGGTGAGTAGATGACAAGTACAGTGGAAGATAACAGGCAGGTGGCTTCAGAAGTTAGGGCGGCGGGTATTAACGAAGCCTTGACCGTGATGCCAGATGAGAAGGGTCATTTCGGTCCCTATGGCGGGCAGTTTGTTTCAGAAATTCTGATGACGGCCTTGGCTGAACTTGATCAGGCTTATCGTCACCTCAAGAATGACAAGAACTTCCTGGCGGAATTTCATCATGACCTGGAACATTACGTGGGTCGGCCTTCGCCACTGTATTTTGCCGAGCGACTCACGAAGCAGATGGGCGGGGCACGAATCATGCTAAAGCGTGAAGACCTGAACCACACGGGTGCGCACAAAATCAATAACTGTATTGGTCAGGCACTATTGGCCAAATATATGGGCAAGCCTCGCGTGATTGCCGAGACCGGCGCCGGGCAGCACGGTGTGGCTTCGGCCACGGTCGCCGCGCGCTTCGGGTTGAAGTGCCGGGTTTACATGGGCAGTGATGATATCGCTCGCCAAAGCCCGAATGTTTATCGTATGAAATTACTCGGCGCCGAAGTTGTGCCAGTCACCAGCGGTTCACGCACTCTGAAAGATGCGTTGAGTGAAGCCATGCGTGACTGGGTCACGAATGTGGATGACACCTATTACATTATCGGGACGGTTGCCGGCCCGCATCCATACCCGATGCTGGTGCGTGACTTTCAGTCAGTCATTGGTATTGAAGCACGCGCCCAGTGCTTGAAGCAGTTCGGCACTATGCCCGATGCTGTCGTTGCCTGCGTCGGGGGTGGGTCTAACGCCATGGGTATCTTCTATCCATTCTTGGAAGACCGCGACGTTCGCCTCATCGGCGTTGAACCTGCCGGTCATGGATTAGAGACCGGCCAGCACGCCGCACCGCTGAGCAGAGGCAAGATCGGTATTCTGCAGGGCAATCGCACTTACCTCATGCAAGATAGCGATGGTCAGGTGCTCGACACCTATTCCATCTCTGCAGGGCTGGATTATCCTGGCGTTGGGCCAGAACACGCGTGGCTGAAGGATATTAAGCGGGCTGAGTATGTGGCCGTGGATGATAAGCAGGCCTTGCATGCCTTTCGTCAATTAAATCGTCTGGAAGGAATCTTGCCAGCGTTAGAATCAGCTCATGGCTTGGCTTATGCCATGGACCTCGCTGCGACGATGAGCAAGGACGAGATTATCATCGTGAATCTGTCGGGTCGGGGTGACAAAGACATTCCAACCATGGCCAAGCTTGATGGCATCAGCCTTGATTAACTCAAAGAACCCGGGAGTAGTAGCTTGAGCCGTATTGCTGATTGTTTTCAACGCCTCGCAGATAACCATCAAAAGGCTTTGGTGGTCTATGTGGTTGCCGGTGACCCGTCGCCTGCTGTCACCGTGCCGCTAATGCACGATATGGTGGCGAGTGGTGCCAGTATTATTGAGCTTGGCGTCCCCTTCACGGATCCTGAGGCTGAAGGCCCGGTGATTCAATTAGCGCATGAACGCGCCATGCGCCACAGAGTGAGTCTACGGGATGCCATCGCCATGGTGGCCAGCTTTCGTGAGCAGGATACTGTCACGCCGGTAGTGCTGATGGGCTATATCAACCCCATCGAGGCCATGGGGTATGAAGCCTTTGCCGCTCTGGCGGCCAGTGCTGGCGTCGATGGCACGATTTTGGTGAATGTACCTCCAGAAGAAGGCCAGGTGCTGGATAAGGCTTTGATCAGTCAAGATTTGGACCCGATCTACCTGCTGGCACCGACCACGCCGGAGGCCCGCGCGAAAATGGTTTTCGAACGTACCCGCGGCTTTACTTATTATGTGTCAGTCAAAGGTACCACTGGGGCTGGCAATCTCGATATTGATGAGGTGACTCGTCGAGTAGCAGGGTTTAAAGCCTATGCAACGACCCCGATTGTGGTGGGGTTTGGTATCAAGGATGGCGAATCCGCGGCACAGGTCGCTCGAGTCTCTGATGGCGCAGTGGTCGGCACGGCGCTGGTAAGTTTGATGGCGGCCAATGAGCAGGATCCTGTTCGGCTGCGGGCGGCGGTCACCGAACTCGTCGCTGACATGCGCACGGCCATGGATGCAGTATCCTGACCATGAAGTTGGCTGACTGGCTGCAGCGCATAGAACAACAACATCCGGTTAAATGGGACTTGGGTCTTGCCCGGGTAAGCGAGGTTGGGCGGCGCTTGGGGGTATTAAGCCCCGCACCGCTAGTCTTCCTGGTCGCCGGCACCAATGGTAAAGGCTCGACCTGTGAATACATTACCCAATTGTGTCGGGCTCGGCACCTGAAGGTGGGAAAGTCGACCTCACCGCATTTGCTCCGATTTAATGAGCGGATCGAGATTGATGGAGAGCCAGCCTCTGATGCCCTGATTTGTGGTGCCTTCGAGGCCATCGATCAGGCTCGGGCCGAAATCTCATTGACCTACTTCGAATACGGTACTTTGGCCGCCCTCGTGATTTTCAAGCAACTGGCCGTCGATGTGGCCGTTCTCGAGATTGGCCTCGGTGGCCGTCTTGACGCCATGAATATCGTCGATCCTGATGTCTCGGTAATCACGCGCATTGCCCTCGATCATCAATCTTGGCTGGGCGATACCCGTGAATTGATCGGTGCCGAGAAGGCTGGCATTCTGCGCGCTGGTATTCCTTGTGTGCTGGTAGACCGGGCACCGCCCATATCGATTCTTGAGCAAGCCAAAGCATTGCAAGTACCCTTGTATGCGCTGGGTGCTGAGTTTGATCATGCTGAAAGTTCCTTGTGGATCACTCAGGAAGGTGACCACTTTGCCCATGCTGGACTGCCGGCGCTGAATTTACCCGCTGATAGCTTTGTCGCGGCTTGTCAGGCTGTGGCCTGTGCCGGACTGACGCTGAGTCATCCTGATATTCAGATGGCCGCCGAGGCGGGGCAGGTGCCTGGGCGGTTTCAGCAATTGGCCTGGCCGCGAAGGACCATCCTGGATGTTGCTCACAACCCAGATGCCGCAATCTACTTACGCGATAAGTTGCAGGCCAGGTTACAGCAGTTGCCGCAAGTGGGTCGTTGTCACGCTGTGGTAGGTATGTATGCCGATAAGGACTATGCCGGGGTTCTGGATCTGTTGGCGCCGCTGGTTAGCCATTTTTATTGTACCGATATGGATGAATCTCGCGCCGCACCTGCCACTTTGCTGGCTGAGCATTTGACGAATCTCGGCGGGTCTGTGGTCAGTACTTATGCTAAAATAGCGCAGGCTTATAGGGCGGCAGTGCAACAGTGTGCTGATGAAGACTATATTTTGGTGTTTGGGTCATTTCCGGTGGTCGCAGGTGTGCTGGAGGTGTTTGCTGAACGGGTGGCCGACGAGGCTATTCAGGGTGCTGAATGACGAATGCTAAATTCATTGTAGCCAGAGAAGTGAATAACTAGTTGGATACCAAACTCAGACAACGGGTAGTGGGTGCAGGGGTGCTGACAGCCCTGGCTATCATTATCCTGCCAATGCTACTGGATGGTACGTCAGACGATCGTGCGCGTGTCATGGCGACGATTCCGGAACCGCCCACCATCGAACTCAAGAAGCTCTCAATGGAAGGTATGCTGGGTAAGATGCGCCAGATGGAACAAGAGAGCGCCGCACAGTTGCCCGAGTTGCTGCCAGACTACACCTCTTATGGCGATACCACTGCCAGTGATGGGAGCGAAAACGCGTCTGCCCTCGCGGCTACCGAGCTGACTCTCGACAAAAATCTTTTGCCAGTGAGTTGGAGTTTGCAACTTGGTAGTTTCCAGAATCCAAAAAACGCCCAGCGTCTGAGGCAACAGCTCAGAGATGAGGAATACCGCGCTTATATTATTCAGGTCATGGCAACTGAGAATAATACCGAGACGTTTCGGGTTTATGTTGGTCCGATGTTGCAAAAGAGCCAGCTTGAGAGAGTCGCTGAAGAAATTCGCGTGAAATTCAATATCACAGGACCAATTGTCCGTTATCGGCTAGAAGATGACGGGGGCCAATTAGGTGGTTAGTTTACCGATAGCCTTAGATGATTTTTTGAAGCGCAAGCTGTTTCGAAATATCGAGCGAGAGATTAAGAGGTCGAAATCATGGGGGAAATAGTCGCGGTAGACTGGGCAATCATTAGTGTGGTGGTGATATCGACTCTCATCAGCATCATGCGCGGTTTTGTTAAAGAGGCCCTGTCGCTAGGCACCCTGATTGCTGCGATCCTGATAGCTCGCCTGTTCGGCAACCAAGTCGCCGATATGCTTGTGGATTTTATCAGTGTCCCCTCGCTGCGTTTGGCAGCTGCCTATGGTGGTTTGTATCTGGCCACCATGATCATAGGCGGTATGATTAACTATTTGGTTTACCAGGTCGTTAGAATAGCGGGCTTGTCATCGATCAATCGTATACTGGGTATGGGATTTGGCTTTGTTCGTGGTGGTTTGATTGTGGTGGTAGCAGTTGCCATCATGGCTCGAATGCCGATCAGTGAAGATCCCTGGTGGCAGTCTTCGAGATTGATCCCACAGGTGATAGTGACGGCGGATTGGTTGCAGATTTTTGTCATCGATAAAGTCGACGAGTTTAAAGCGCACGGCATATCTATTTAGTGTCAGCAGGCAAGGTTTAGAACGTCAATACAGTTCAGTGATACCAACATCTAAGAGGTTAGAATTATGTGCGGCATAGTCGGAATGGTTGGCAGAAGCGAAGTTGCCTACGATCTTTATGATGCTCTGACGGTGTTGCAACATCGAGGCCAAGATGCTGCGGGTATTGTTACCTGTCAGGGAGATACGCTCAACCTAAGGAAAAATAATGGTCTGGTGAAAGACGTATTTCAACAGGATCATATGAACCAGCTGAAGGGCAACATGGGTATCGCTCATGTCCGCTATCCCACTGCCGGTACGGCAAGCTCGGCTGAGGCCCAGCCGATGTATGTCAACTCGCCCTTCGGCATTTGCCTGGCGCACAACGGTAATCTGATCAACGATCGTCAATTGAACGAAGATTTATTCCGCACAGATCGGCGCCACATCAATACAAGCTCTGACTCTGAAGTGTTGCTCAATGTATTTGCGCATGAGTTACAGAGCATTGCTGGAATGCGCTTGGCACCTGAAGACGTATTCAACGCGATAAGTCGTGTTCATGAACGGGCCGTTGGCGCTTATGCTGCGGTGGCGCTGATCATTGGCTTTGGCATCGTCGGGTTTCGCGATCCGAATGGTATTCGCCCAGTTTGCTATGGCAAGCGTGAGACTCCGCAAGGTACGGAATATATCGTTGCCTCGGAAAGTGTCGCATTGGACATTCTCGGCTTCGACTTTATCGATGATATTCAACCGGGTCATGCGGTCTGCATTCAGACCAATGGAGAGGTCTTCGTTCGGCAGTGTTCGCCTCAGGCTGAGTATAGTCCCTGTATCTTTGAGCAGGTCTATTTAGCGCGGCCGGACTCGATCATTGATGACGTGTCGGTCTACAAGTCCCGATTAAAGATGGGCGAGAAACTCGCGGACAAAATTCTGCGTGAATATCCTGATCATGATATTGATGTCGTCATCCCCATTCCGGACACCAGCTGTACAGCGGCATTGCCGATGGCGCATCGCCTCGATGTGAAGTATCGAGACGGTCTGGTTAAGAACCGATATATCGGTCGCACCTTTATCATGCCTGGCCAACAGCAGCGGCAAAAATCCGTGCGTCAGAAGTTCAACACCGTTGATCTCGAGTTTCGTGGCAAAAATGTGTTGTTAGTTGATGATTCAATTGTTCGAGGCACCACGACCCGGCAGATCGTGCAGATGGCGAAAGAAGCCGGCGCGAAGAAGGTCTATCTGGCATCGGCGGCGCCACCGGTGCGCTACCCCAATGTTTATGGTATCGATATGCCAGCAGCCTGTGAATTTGTCGCCGACGGGCATACCGTCGAGGAAATCGCCGCCTATATCGGCGTTGATTGGCTGATCTATCAGGACCTTGACGACCTGGTAGATTGCGCGATGGGTATCAACCCCAAAATCACCCGGTTTGACACCAGCGTTTTTGATGGTGTCTATATTACTGGTGGGGTCGATGAGAAGTACTTGACGCGGATTGAATCCCAGCGCGGTGATGGCGCCAAGAGTGGTCGTCGGCTGGCAGAAATGGAAATTATTGAGATGCATAACCAGGGCTAGGCAGTCATCCATAAGCTGGGTTCGGTTACCGATGGTTAACAGTCATTGAGATGGTTAATGATTCTGGTGCATACACGGAAGTGTGCGTCACGCTTGATCAGGGAGTTCTATGCAGGACGTTATTCAGCATACCATCGCGCAGATTGGGACAGTGTTGCTGGGCAAAGAGTCGCAGATCAAACTCGCGCTGGCTTGTTTATTGTCCCGTGGTCATCTGCTGATCGAAGACCTGCCTGGTATGGGCAAGACGACGCTGTCTCAAGCGCTGGCCCGGGTTCTGGGTCTAACTTATAGTCGAATTCAATTTACCAGTGACCTGTTACCTGCCGATATCCTTGGCACGTCAATATTTGATAAGAGCAGCGGCGAATTCAATTTTATGCCCGGGCCGATTTTCAATCAGCTGATTCTCGCTGATGAGATCAATCGCGCCACGCCAAAAAGCCAGAGCGCACTGCTCGAGGCCATGGAAGAGCAGCAGGTGACCATTGAGGGGGCAACTCGGCCATTGCCATCCCCATTTTTTGTGATCGCGACGCAGAACCCGAATAACCAGGGCGGTACCTTTGCCTTGCCAGAGTCCCAGCTGGATCGATTCCTGATGCGAATCGAACTGGGCTATCCTGATCCCGCAGCCGAACGGCAGTTACTCAAGGGCGAAGATCGTCGCCACGTGCTGGCACGTTTGCAACCCACGTTCGAGATCGATCAACTCGTTGAATTGCAGAACCGATGCCAGCAAATAAAGGTCTCCGATGCGCTGCTCGATTATGTCCAACGCTTGGTGCTGTACACTCGGCAGGCGCCGGAATTCGCCTACGGCTTGTCGCCCCGGGGTGCTCTGGCGTTACTTTCCTGCGCGAAAAGCTGGGCGTTGATTGACGACCGTCTGTACGTGGTGCCGGAAGATGTTCAGGCAGTTTTACCCTCGGTTGTCGAACATCGTTTGCGGGAGACCTCGGACTTCAGCGGTCATGGTGCCGGCGGCCTGACTCAGTGGTTGCTCTCCAAAGTCGACATCATAGGCTGATGGCAAATACAGATGACTATGCTGGCGCGCCTGAGAACCGATTGTGGCGTTCAGTATGGTTTCAACGCTGGTTAAATCGGCGTCTGCCCCCGGCGAATGCAGTGGTCTTGAACCAAAGCAATATCTTTATTCTTCCGACCCGGCAGGGTATCTATTTTCTGGTGTTGTTGTTTTTCATGGTACTGGCAGCCATCAACTACCAGAACAGTCTGATTTTTGGTTTGGCATTCCTGCTACTCAGTTTTTTTATGGTCAGTATTCTTCACACCTTTGGTAATTTGTCAGGTCTGACCGTGCAGGCCGGCACTGCTCGGGCTGCATTTGCGGGCGAGGATGCCAGTTTCAGCGTGCGCCTGTCTCGTCAGGGTGAGCGCCATCACGAGGCAATCGTTTTGGGTTGGGATCCTGAGCGCCTGATAGGTGCCGATTTGATTGAGGCTGAAGCAGCGCAGACTCGGCTGTTTGTTCAGAGTAAGCGCCGGGGCCGATTAAATCCCGGTCGGTTGTTGATCCAGACCCATTACCCTGTTGGCTTGTTTCGCGCCTGGTCGTGGGTCGATCTGGATATGGCTGCGGTCATCTATCCGCGACCAGTGTATGCCGCAGACTTACCCACTGCTATCGGTGTAAACCCTGGCGATGAATCACAGCAGCGTAACGGTGTAGATGATTTTTATGGCTTTCGCGATTATCAACCGGGGGATTCCTTGCGCCATGTCGCGTGGAAATCTTTTGCTCGAACGGGTGACTTGTTAGTCAAGGAATTTTCGACCAGTGTTGACCGACAAGTCTGGCTTGATTGGGAGCTGTTTCCCAATCTTGACCGTGAGAGTCGCCTGAGCCGTTTGTGTTACTGGGTCGTGACCTTGGGCAAGTCCGATGATGAGTATGGTTTGCGCCTGCCCGGGCTTGAAGTAGAACCTGACAAAGGCCCGGAGCATCAGGAGCGCCTGCTGCGGGAGTTGGCGTTGTTTGAGCTTCAACCGCCAGTTTCGGCGGTGAAAACATGACAGGCTTTCAGATCCCGAGAAACAGTCTGGTCTGGATGCTGGCCGCGCAAATCGCGGTCATCGCGCCCCATGTGCCCCGATTGCCCGTTTGGGTCACGTCGATTTGTGTCGGCTGCTGCTTTTGGCGAGTCATGGTCTATCAGGGTCGTTGGTCATACCCCGGTCGATGGGCCAAGGTCGTGTTTGTCGTCGCAGGCCTGATCGGTCTTGGCGTCGGCTATAAGGGCAGGGTCTATGGCTTGGAGCCAGCGGTGGCATTATTGGTTATAGCCTTTGTCTTCAAGCTACTTGAAATGCAGCATAAACGCGACGCTTACATAGTGATCTTGTTGGGTTATTTTGTGGCGATTACCGAATTTCTGTTTTTCCAAAGCATTCCCTACGCCTTCTATATGCTCTTTGCTGTAGTGCTGATTACCGCAGCATTGATTGGCCTGAACCAGACCCAGTCTCATCTCCAGCCACTAAAGACGCTGAAGCTGGCGGCGACGTTAATGGTGCAATCGATTCCCATGATGCTGGTGTTGTTTATTCTGTTCCCGAGGATTGCGCCGCTTTGGACTGTGCCACTCGAGTCACAAGCGGCTAAAAGTGGCGTGACTGACAGAATGAGTCCGGGCGATATCGCCAGCCTCAGTCTGTCGCCCGAACTGGCGTTCAAGGCCAGCTTCAGCGGTGCGATTCCAGCTCCTGGCCAGCTTTACTGGCGCGGCCTGGTGCTTGAAAATTACGATGGTAAAACCTGGACCCGACGAGCTAATCTAACTGATAGTATCTGGCGCAATAAACAAAGCAAGCCTGTCTGGGCCAAGGATATCGAGCGCTTGGGAAGTACGCAAAGCTATAGCATTATTCTTGAGCCGACTCGGCAGAACTGGCTGTTCAGTCTGGCTACAGCGGACCTTCCAGCCAACGCTGATATCGCGATGCTTGACGATTACACCCTCGCCTATGTTCACCGTCGAGGGGTTACCGCCAAGTTCAAGTATGCTGTGACCTCTGATCTGCAGTATCGATTGGAAACCGAGCTCAGTGATGAAGTACGGCAACGGAACACGAGTCTACCCAGCGACAGTAATCCGCGTACGCGAGAGTTGGTGAGTGCTATTTTGGCTTTGGCCAGTAATGATGCAGATTACGTCAATCGGGTGCTGAGCTATTTTGCTGACGAGAAATTCGCTTACACCCTACAGCCGCCGAAACTCGGTGATGATGATATCGATGAGTTCCTGTTCGATAGCCAACGCGGCTTCTGCGAACACTATGCTGGCAGTTTTGTGTTCATGATGCGTGCTGCAGGTGTTCCTGCGCGGGTCGTGTTGGGCTATCAGGGCGGTGAATATAATGCGCGGGCGAATTACATTGCGGTGCATCAATTCGATGCGCACTCTTGGGCCGAAGTTTGGTACGAAGGGCGTGGCTGGGTTCGGGTCGACCCGACTCAGATGGTATCGCCAGAGCGTATTCAACGCGGTCTGGAAAGTGCTGTGGCTGAGGAGGATACCTTCCTTGCCAACTCACCACTGTCGTGGCTTAAGTATCGACAGTTACTCTGGCTTCAGGATTTACGCCAGCAGTTGGGTGCTATTGGTCATTATTGGGATAACTGGGTTGTGGGTTATAACCCTAGAACCCAATTAGAATTTCTATCAACGTACTTTGAAGATATTAATGCCAGTCGTCTGGGTTTGCTGATGCTGACAACATTTTTTGTTCTGCTCGGCATTGTTGCGTTGTTTGTGCTGAGGAGCCGTAACACGCGCCTGCTGACCGCCGTCGACCAGCAGTATCTGCGCTTCTGTCAGCTGTTGGGTAAGCAGGGGCTTGCTCGACAACCTGGCGAAGGACCTTGGCGCTATAGCGAGCGGGTCAGTCAGGCAAGGCCAGATCTTGCGCCAGCAGTCACACGGGTGACGCAGGAATATACTCGTATGAACTATGACTTGGGTGCGCCGAATAATAGCAAGGCGCTAAAAAAAGCCGTCAGCGCCTTTCGAATTAAGGCGTTGACGACTAGTGTCTGATGTTATGTCACCGCAGGGCAGGTGCTCTGCGGTGACAGCAACAACACCCTTATGCGACGTTGACGATATTCACCGCAGGTATCACCGCGGTATCAGCTGACTTTTGGAACGCTTCAATCTGATCGAAGTTCAGGTAGCGATAGATCTCGCTAGCCATCGTGTCGAGTTCTTGCATATGTTCCAGGTATTCGGCGACGGTGGGCAGGCGCCCGAGTATCGAGGCGATCGCAGCCAATTCAGCTGAAGCCAGATAAACATTAGCGCCGTCACCTAACCGGTTCGGAAAGTTTCGGGTCGACGTCGACACACAGGTGGACTTCGGCGCGATGCGCGCCTGATTGCCCATGCACAGCGAGCAGCCCGGCATTTCCGTGCGAGCGCCGGCAGCGGCGAAGATGTTGTAGATACCTTCCTCGCGCAGCTGATGCTCGTCCATCTTGGTGGGTGGTGAAATCCACAGACGGGTCGGGATGCCATCGGTTTTATTCAACAGTCGCGCTGCGGCGCGGAAATGACCGATGTTGGTCATGCAAGAACCGATAAAGACTTCGTCGATCTTGGTGCCGGTCACTTCGGATAAGGGCTTCACATCATCCGGGTCATTCGGGCAGGCTAGCAATGGCTCTTTGATATCATCGAGGTTGATCTCGATAATTTCTTTGTACTCGGCATCAGCATCCGGTTCCATCAATACAGGATTGGCGAGCCATTCTTGCATGGCAGCGATTCGTCGACCGATGGTGCGGGCGTCGCCATAACCTTCGCTGATCATCCACTTCAACAGGGTTACGTTGGAGTTCATGTATTCTATGATCGGTGCCTTGCCCAGGCGAATCGTACAACCACCGGCAGAGCGTTCGGCAGACGCGTCGCTGATTTCGAAAGCCTGCTCAACTTTCAAGTCAGGCAGTCCTTCAATCTCGAGAATGCGGCCTGAGAAAATATTCTTCTTTCCTTCTTTGGCAACTGTCAATAAACCGCTCTGAATTGCTGCGTAAGGAATCGCGTTTACCAGATCACGCAGGGTAATACCGGGCTGCATGGTGCCTTTAAAACGTACCAGTACCGACTCAGGCATATCCAGCGGCATCACACCGATGGCAGAAGCGAAGGCCACTAAGCCTGAACCCGCGGGAAAGCTGATACCCAGAGGGAAGCGGGTATGTGAATCGCCACCGGTACCCACTGTGTCGGGCAATAACATGCGATTCAGCCAAGAGTGGATGATACCGTCGCCCGGACGTAAAGCGACGCCGCCGCGAGTCTGGATAAAGTCTGGCAGGGTGTGCTGAGTGTCGATATCAACAGGTTTAGGATAAGCCGCTGTGTGGCAGAAAGACTGCATCACCAGGTCCGCAGAGAAACCCAGGCAGGCGAGTTCTTTCAACTCGTCGCGAGTCATGGGGCCCGTGGTGTCCTGCGAGCCTACGGTGGTCATCTTCGGTTCGCAATAGGTGCCAGGCCGTACGCCAACGACACCGCAAGCCTTGCCGACAATTTTCTGAGCCAGAGTAAATCCTTTGGTTGAGGCTTCCGCGGGTACGGGGCGTCTGAAAATTTCGTTCTGAGGCATGCCCAGAGTTTCTCGAGCCCGCTCGGTCAGGCCGCGACCAATGATCAAGGGAATACGACCGCCAGCTTGAACTTCATCTAACAATACTTCGGTGGCGAGTTCGAATTCGGCAATGACTTCGCCGGTCTTATCGCTGGTGATTTTACCTTCATAGGGGTGAATCACGATTACATCACCGGTTTCCATCTTGCTGACGTCACATTCGATGGGCAAGGCGCCAGCATCTTCCATCGTGTTGAAGAAGATGGGGGCGATTTTACTGCCCAACACAACGCCACCGTCACGTTTGTTTGGAATGTTGGGGATATCGTCGCCCATATGCCAAAGCACTGAGTTGGTAGCAGACTTTCGTGATGAGCCGGTTCCGACCACATCACCTACATAAGCAATGGGGTTACCTGTGTGCTTCAGCTGTTCGATCGTCTGAATCGGGTTTTCCATAGTCTTCTGTAACATGGCAAGTGCATGCAGCGGGATATCTGGGCGGCTCCAGGCGTCGCCAGCTGGAGACAGGTCGTCGGTGTTGGTTTCGCCATCAACCTTGAACACGGTGACTTTGATTTGGTCGGCGACTTTCGGCTTGGCCATAAACCACTCGGCATTGGCCCAGGACTCAACCACGCGCTTAGCATGGGCATTGGTCTTGGCTTTCTCCACAACATCATGGAAGGCATCAAACATCAGCAGAGTGCGCGACAGAGCTGCAGCTGCGGCGTCAGCGCTTTCAGCGTCGTCCAACAAGTCGATCAGCGGTTCAATATTGTAGCCGCCGAGCATGGTGCCCAGTAGTGTCGTGGCATCGACCTTGCTGATCATTGGCGAGCTATCAGCACCCTTGGCGATGGCGGTGAGAAAGGCAGCCTTAACATAGGCGGCGTCATCAACTCCGGCAGGCACACGATTAGTGATCAGGTCGAGCAGAAACTCGCCTTCACCGGCGGGTGGCGCTTTTAAAAGTTCAACCAACTCGTTAACCTGTGCGGCAGTGAGTGGCTTCGGGTCGATACCCATTTCTAATCGTTCGGCGACGTGTTGTCGATAAGCTTCAAGCACAGTGTTGGTCCTCATTGATTCAAAAGTAGCAGTGGCGGCTCCGCAGGGGCGTAAACCGCTGAAAACAGGCGGCCCATTCTATCCTAATAGGCCCTTAAAGTTAAGATGTGTGGGCGAATGCCCCGACCAGGTTGCAGAATGACGATAGACGACTTTTTATATTGTAAAACGCCCGCAAGCTGGGTCGCGGCGGTTAATACCAATCTCGATATTCTCTTGATTGATCATGCCAACTGCGAGAAAAAAGCCGCATCCACGGCCATGAACCTGATGTACCGCTATATCGACAAGCCCGAGATGCTGATGCGCCTGTCGAAATTAGCACGCGAGGAATTGCGCCATTTCGAACAAGTGGTGTCTTTACTGAATGCCCGCAATATTCCCTATGCCAATGTGCCGTCAGCCCGCTACGCGGGAGAGCTACGCAAGGGTGTGAGAACCTATGAACCTGCCCGATTGATCGACATCTTGGTCGTTGGTGCGGTCGTCGAAGCCCGCAGCTGCGAACGCTTCAACGCCATGATTCCGGTACTGGACGATGAGTTAGCGGTCTTCTACACCTCATTGCTCAAGTCAGAAGCCCGGCACTTCATGATTTATCTGGATTTTGCGAAGCGCTACTACCAGCAGTACGAGGCGCAAATGAAAGAGTCTCTGGACGACCGCGTTGCCTTTTTCTTGAGCGAAGATCAGCGCTTGATCGAGTCCGAGGATCACGAATTCCGTTTTCACAGTGGCCTGCCGGTGTTGGCCGGCGGTATTGATGTGATCCCAGAGGCGAAAGTCGGTAAGCGTCGGTAAGCGTCGCTAAGATCTCAAAGGCTAAAAGACTCGAGCCGCACCCCCGTCGCATCGGCTTGAATAAACCAACCCTGCTGGTCCCAATCGCCGAGCACAATACGCTCGGCAGACTCGCCCGCGACCTGTAAAGAATGTCTGGCGGGGCGGTGGGTATGGCCGTGAATTAAGCGTAAGACCCCAGCCTCTGCCATCACCCTGGCCACCTCTGATGGTGTGACATCCATAATGCCCATGTCGGTGCTCTGAGTATGGGCCTGACTTTGCTGTCTGGCCTGTGCCGCGAAGGCCGCGCGATCGGCCAGGCTCTTCGACAGAAAATCTGTCTGAAATGCTGGGCTGCGCAATTGGCTGCGAACCTGCATATAGGCCGTGTCTTCAGTGCAAAGGCTGTCACCATGCATTAGCAGGGTTTTAGTGCCGTGCAGATCAATCGTGGTAGGGTCATTTAAGAGTGTTGCGCCGGTCTGGGCGCAGAAATGCTCGCCGAGCAGGAAGTCTCTGTTGCCGTGCATGATAAAGACCGGGCAGGGTAGCGCCTTGAGTGCCAGGATAATGGCGTCAACAGACGGATGACTATGATCATCTCCCAGCCAAACCTCGAAAAAGTCGCCGAGAATGTACAGCGCGCCGCATTCTTGGGCCTGATTGCTGAGAAAGTTCAGCAAGGCCTGGTGGATATCTGGCCGGCTGGGATCCAGGTGTAAATCTGAGATAAACAGCGTCGGTAGCGCAGTTGTCTTGTGAGCGGGCATCTAAAAGCCGTCCTTTGGGTAATTTTTTGGGGCGATGCGGGCATTATTCCTAAATTAGCGTCGAGAATCCATTTTCGTGTTTGACGGGTGGCATTAACCTTCAGTAGAATGCCGGCTCTCGCGTCAGAGTCTGTTCTTGAATAGCTCGACAACGGAGAATTACCCGGTCAACGGCCAATCGTTCGGGTAGTCGTCAAATCGCTTGGCCTATTGATGGCTGGGCACTATATCGGGGTATAGCGCAGTCTGGTAGCGCGCCTGCTTTGGGAGCAGGATGTCGGGAGTTCGAATCTCTCTACCCCGACCAATTTGCAAGATCTTGTGTCAACCGGGTAAAAGTTTTGCGCCCGTAGCTCAATCGGATAGAGCACCGGCCTTCTAAGCCGGGGGTTACAGGTTCGATTCCTGTCGGGCGCACCAGATATTGATCGGTTTAATGGTGGGCGTAGCTCAGTTGGTAGAGCTCCGGATTGTGATTCCGGCGGTCGTGGGTTCAAGCCCCATCGTCCACCCCATTGAATCCCTCAGCAAGAAAGCTTCAGCAAGAAACCTTCAGTCGTGGGGCTACGCGCCTCGGTCAAGCCCCATCGTCCACTCCAATTGTTACTGGTCTGCAAGGTTGGTGAAAACTGACCGCGACAGCTAATCCTCGTCTCGTGACAAGTACAGTTCCTTAGTGGTCTGGCGACAGTGCCAGTTCATAGTCATAAATCCCCCAGCACTTTGGCATCGCGGTGCATTGAAAAGCCCTGCTTATCGCCTGTCTCGTCGCTGATAACCTTGTGCCTGATGTCATTCGAGCCACCGAATTTGTGTCGCCAGCGATTGAGTTGGTTGATTTTAGTCTAACGCTACTCCGGGAATGGATGCGAGAGACACGATTGCCGACCCAGCTGCAGTCGGTGGCGTGATATGGGGCGGCAATCCCATGCGTATCGAAATTCTGGAGATTCGTAAAATATCCGGCATGCTACCGATTAATGATGGCGAAAAAGATACCGGACAATCTTTAGCGTTGATGGGCAATTACCTTAATGTAGTTGCCTGGCTCGCCAATAAACTCGGTGAATTTGATGCGGCGTTTACGCCGGGAGATGTCATTCTCGCGGGGTCTTTGACTGGTACTTTCCTGGTGAAAGCAGGGGGCAAGAAAGTTCAAGTCCGATTTGATAATGGCGTCTACAGTGTCATGATAGATTTAGAATGATTGTGTCACACTGTATCTAGCCTGTTGACAACGACAGCCTCCTCGAACTAACGCCGACACTCATACTAGCGAGCATCGCGCAAGCGCTCGCCCATACGCCCATACGAAGTAGAGAAATGACGTTCTTGCCGGGTTTATCAAGTTGAAGATCGGTGACAGGTGCCTTCTTTCCTATCGCATGAAGCGCTGCGCCTATTTGGTGCAAGCGTCCGATGTAAAGCTGAATCAGACAAAAATGAATGATCTTGTTTGAGTCTATGACCGCTGATGCACATATATAGGAGCTGACATTTAATTAAAGTGTGTAGATCAGTGCTTGCTTCGCTTATAATTTACGCAGGCGGTTTTTTATCAGAGGGTTTCTAGTAGGCATGCTGTTCCGAAAGTGTTTGTTCTTGATAGCATTGATTCTAAGTTTCGGTCAGAGTCTTTATGCGGTGCCAGTTAGTCACGCCAATGATGATGCCGATCACTTGAGCAGTCTCGTAAGAGAAGCCGGTGAGTATCAGCTTCACGGCTATCGGGGTCAGGCAGTTGCGTTGCTTGAACAAGCTGACCGGTTAGCTGCGCGACTGGGCATCGATCAGAACGATACAGGGTTACAGCTTGCCCAACTCTACTACGAACTAGGCGAATATCCACTCAGTCAGAACCTGACGACGCGCATCTTAGATCAAGAACCAGCAATAGGGATTCAAGCTAAAGCACTAAATATTTTGGCGGCAGTAGAGAGCACCCTGAATAGTCCCAAAGACGCAACCGTCAGTTTCATAAAAGCGTACCAGGCTAGCTTGAAATCTACTGACAAAGTGATGACGGCGACTATACTCGCCAATCACCTTCGGCACGAATTGGACTACGAAAACGCAAGTGTTGCGCTTGAGATTGGTCAGCAGCTATTGCCACTATCGACAGCTCAAGGGGTGCTGGCCGAACAAGTGGAAGTCCAGATCTCGATCGGTGAATTATTCATCAGGCTCGCCGACCAAACGGGCGAGTCCCCGTATTATAACCATGCCTTAAGTATTCTTCAGCGGGCTGAATCCGCTGCTGAAAGCCTCGGGCAGGTTCGATTACAAAGTTATGCGATCGGCCATCAGGGTCTATTGCTGGTTAATCAAGACAATTTTGACGAAGGTATCCAAAGACTCAATACCGCTAACTTTCTAGCGAACAGTAGCAGATCTTTTGAAAGTGCCTATTTGTGGCAGTGGCAATTAGCCCGCGCTCATCGCAGGCAAGGTAAAATCGATAAGGCAATTACTGGATATCAAACGGCTATTGCCACACTCGAAAAAGTGAGAACCGAGCTTATCAACGGTTCCCCGTTTACTTTCCCGCAGAAGGTTCAGCCGCTCTTTGCCGAATTCTCTGACTTGCTGCTCACGGCCGCGGCTGAGGCTAAAACAGCCGCAGACCAGCAGGCTTACTTAAAGGAGGTTCAGGCCGTTCTGGAACAATCGAAATCTGCAGAGCTTCAAGACTATTTCCAAAACGATTGCGTGGTGCCGGACCAGACGGTTGACTTGAAACTCGTCGCTGCAGCTACAGCGGTTTTGTATCCGGTGATTCTTGCTGATCGATTGGAGGTGCTTGTTAATATTGGTGATGAGGTGCATCAATTTGTTCATCAGATTAACGAATCAGACTTGGTGGAATTGGTCAATGACTTCCGTTATAACCTCGAAATTGACCAGGGTGATGATGAGTACAAGGAACTGGGAGAGGAGCTTTATGACATAGTCTTCGCTGATTTAGAGTCACTGTTTAAGGCGAATAATATTGAAACCTTGTTGGTCATACCAGACGGTATTCTGCGGACCGTTCCATTTTCCGCCATCTTTGATGGCGAGCAGTATATGATCGAAAAGTACGCGATTGCTACAACGCCCGGTATTAGTCTGACTTTCCCAAAGCCTCTCGATGCCGATGATGTTGCTTTCTTCGCGGGAGGAATTTCAGATTCTGTACAGGGATACTCGGGCTTGCCTGGTGTTCCGAGTGAGCTGGCTAAGCTCGAGGATCAACATGCCGCTGATGTATTACATAATGAGGAATTTCAACTCGGTAGTATTGAAGCACAACTAGGCGCGGGCCGTTACTCCATCGTGCACCTTGCGACCCATGGCCACTTTGATAGCAATCCTCTGCAATCCTATCTGCTCACCTATAATAGCAAACTAACCATGGACCTATTAGAGCAGAGTATTGATAGTAGAGGGCAAGCAGGTGCGACCCTGGACCTGCTTGTGCTGAGTGCATGTGAAAGTGCCGTTGGAGACAATCGTGCAGCGCTCGGGCTCGCCGGTGTGGCATTAAAGGCAGGTGCGAGAAGTGCTCTTGCAACACTGTGGCAGATAAGTGATGCGGCTACCGTACTTATTATCGGTAGCTTTTACGAAGATATGTCAAAAGAAAACCTCAGCAAAGCAAAAGCGCTAAGACTAGCCCAGACGAAGCTCATAAAATCTGAGCGCTATAGCCACCCCTCAGATTGGGCGCCATTTTTATTGATTGGTAACTGGTTATGATGGGGCCGCTTATCTTAGTTGTTGGAGTTTTGTTCGCGCTACCAAGCTGGGCTAGTCAGTCTACTGTCGTAACAGGTAGTTTTGAATCTAGAGCTAGTGCAGAAGAACAATTAAGACAGGTTACAGTCTTTTATCAAAAATTCATCGTGAATCAATCCAAGTCAAGTAGACCAAAATTCGGCAAAGCCAAGGCTGAAATTGTTGAGGCTAAGGTGCAAGACGAGAACGTTTTTCGTGTCAGGATAGGCCCGTTTGATGATAATGATAGTGCTCGGCAAGTTCAACGCGAAGCCTCGCTACAAGGCTTTAAAGAAACTTGGATCTATCTTGATAATCCGTCTAAACAGAAAAAACGGGTAGTTTCTCCAAGTAATCCAGACAGAGTGCAGCCTATCAGTGAGCAATCCAGCGTCGAAATTAGTCGATTTATTTATCAAGCACCTGCGCTGCAAGATGAGATTGCGAACCTGTTGTTAACGATAACGGGAAGATCCGTAGAAACATCGGAACTACTCGAGACTAAAGACAGCATTAATCAGTTATACGTGAGCAAGGGCTTCGTCAATACAGGCATGGTTATTCCCGACCAAGAGATTCGTGATGGTGCGCTTAAATTGGACTTCATCAGCGGGAAGATTTCCGATGTTCAAATTTCGAGCAGGTTGAAAGATAAATACATCAATAGGCGACTAGAGATAAGCGAGCCTTTTAATTTGGTTCAACTGCAGGACGCGCTCAAACTACTTGAACAGGATCCCCTGGTGTCCAAAATTGATGCAAGAGTGGCCGCAGGCATTCGACCCGGAGAAGCAACTCTAGCGCTCAATGTTAATACTCATCCCAGATTCAGTATGGGATTAGATTTAGCGAACGATCGTGCTCCGTCGATTGGTAGTCAATCTGCAAAGGTGACTGCTCGCGCCAGTAATCTGACTGGATGGGGCGAGACTTTTCAAATTGGATCTTCTGTGACGGAAGGATTAGATGCATACGACGCTACCATCTTTTTACCGTTGTCCTCAGCCGGCTCTAGTTTGCAAATTCAATATGCGCTTAGCGATTCGTCTGTTGTTGAAGAGCCTTTTAATGAGATTGATGTGGAGAGTGAAACTGAGTCTCTCGGAATAAGGCTTAATTGGCCTATACAGAAAACGCTTAACAGCGATCTTTCTGTTGAGCTGTCACTTGATCTCAGGCGCAATCAAACAACCCTTTTAGGGCAGCCTTTCTCTTTTTCTGAAGGTGCGATCAACGGCGAAAGCAAAGTCGCACCGGTTCGGATTGCCGTCTCATATACAGAAAGGAACACCAATGACTCCTTAGCTGCCCGGTTTTCGGTTTCTCGAGGGACCTCAAAATTTGACGCTACAGATGGTGGCGATTCACCGAATGGTCAGTTCACCAGTTATCTTGCTCAGATCCAATATTCACAACTGCTTGCGGAAAGACTCCACATAACTGCAAGAGCCCTAGCACAATATGCGGCTGACCCGCTTCTGTCTATAGAGAAATATGCACTCGGGGGCGTAAAAACAGTGCGTGGCTACCGCCAGAATCAAGTTGTTAGAGATAACGCTTACCTGGTCTCTCTAGAAGCGCACTATCTGCCTGAGCTGCCTATCTGGGTCGATTTTATTGGATTCTTGGATTGGGGGCGCGGAGAAAATCACGAGGATTCAACAGCAGACGGTCGGTCAGATCTAGCTAGTATTGGTGTCGGCGCTGTCATGAAGCTTTCGCAGAAATTTAGTGCTGAATTATATCTAGCGCATGGATTTGATGACTTCAAAGCCTCGGAATATGACTTGCAAGATGACGGTGTGCACTTTCGCCTGGAGTATCGACATGCATTTTAAATCGTATCTAGTCCTATCATTTGCATTACTCAGCGCGTCGATTGGACATGCTGAAGTCACGCTCGACGGCTCTGTGGGGTTGGTTAATGCCGGCGATCCAGTCTCCTCCGGCAACGGCTACACCTACAACATTACAGCCGATCTCGGTGAGCAGGCCGGAGCAAATTTATTCCATAGTTTTGATAAGTTTAATATTGATACCGGAGAGCTTGCGCACTTTTCCGGTCCAGCTAGCATTGTTAATATTGTGAGTCGTGTTACCGGAGGAGAGTCGTCAATCAGTGGCGAGATAACGTCGAGTATCAGTGGCGCTTCACTTTGGCTGGTTAATCCAGCTGGGTTCATATTTACAAATGGCGCAGTCGTGGATGTTGATGGCAATTTTCATCTGTCGAGTGCTGAGTACCTTGAGTTTGCTGATGGAGCCCGATTCTTTAGCAATCTATCCCCAATGTCCACATTGAGCACGGGTGAGATTGCTTCTTTTGGCTTTCTTGGGAGTAGTACAGGCGCGATTAAGATAGACGGTACTAGTGCAACGACCGGTGAAGTTAATTCTCTCGAACATAACTTAACGGTAAATTCGGATTTTGTTTCCATTAGGGATGCCAACCTATACGCCCAAGAAATTAGCATCGGGATGAATAGTCAAAATTTAAGCAATATTAATGTTCGAGATAGTCTGCTTGAAACCAATGGTGGCGGTATCTTTTTTGAGGGAGGAAGGATCTTTGCTGTCAATACGGTTATAGCAGGTTACGGTAGTGAGGGAATTAGCGATGGCGCAACTGTTCGACTAACAGCACCAGCCATCACTTTGAGTAACGTGGAGATGCGCGGAGAGACGAAGGGATTGGGCAGTGGTAGTGATATTTTGTTTGGTGCTACCACGATTTCAATTGGTAATGGCTCAACTATCGACGTTTCTTCAAGTTCTACTCTTGATAGTGCTGGAGATGCCGGAACGATTAGTATTTCTGCGCAAGACGTAGACATAGTTGATACGGAATTTCTTCTTGATACTCTTGGTGGTGGGTTGGGCGGTGCTCTGACGATCGAAGCAACCGATATTAGTCTTAGCCAAACTTCAATCAAAGCACAAACGGAAGGTCTTGGCGAAGCGGGACAGACATCGATGCGAGGTGAAACTATCGCTTGGAGTGATGTTGCCGTTAACGCTAGTAGTTCTGGTGCGGGGGTCGGGGGCTCCATTGTGCTAAGTGCTGACAACGTCAGCATTGCCGGCGGTAGTGTCTTAGAGAGTGATTCTTTTGGTAGCGGTGATGGTGGTGAAATCATTTTAACCGCGAATAGTGCGTTCAATCTGACGAACGCTCGCATAGAGGCGGAGGTTGGAGGCAGTGGTGCCGGTGGTCTAGTGGAAATCAAGTCGCCTGAAATAGCACTTGGACAAGATAGCGAGATTAACATCTCTGCGTTAAGTGGTACTGGCGATGCCGGGGTGCTGACCATTGCGGGGACTACGATTACTGCGGTTAATGCCAATATTAAAGGAGAGACTTTTGGCGAGGGCGAGGGCGCCGACATTGCGCTAACTGCAGACGATATTTCTTTATCTGGGACGTTAATCAATAGTTCTACGGAAGGTGTCGGTGCTGGTGGTTTTATTGCTTTAAATGCTGACACCATCAGCATAGTCGGCGGTAGCGCCTTAGAGAGTGACTCTTTTGGTAGCGGTGCTGGTGGTGAAATCATTTTAACCGCGAATAGTGCGTTCAATCTGACGAACGCTCGCATAGAGGCGGAGGTTGGAGGCAGTGGTGCCGGTGGTCTAGTGGAAATCAAGTCGCCTGAAATAGCACTTGGACAAGATAGCGAGATTAACATCTCTGCGTTAAGTGGTACTGGCGATGCCGGGGTGCTGACCATTGCGGGGACTACGATTACTGCGGTTAATGCCAATATTAAAGGAGAGACTTTTGGCGAGGGCGAGGGCGCCGACATTGCGCTAA
>Ga0255779_1000059_pt1 | contig 122354 bp, 106 predicted proteins | sample 011ome_21_FD_179977 | JGI IMG/M metagenome (GOLD analysis project Ga0255779, IMG submission 179977) | Coastal salt marsh microbial communities from the Groves Creek Marsh, Skidaway Island, Georgia - 011508AT metaG (version 2) | ecosystem: Environmental > Aquatic > Marine > Intertidal zone >... | reverse complement strand
TTAGGTTTATGACCGATTTCTTAGCCATAAGCCATCGCAAACTGTCCTATTCAAGCTCTCCAAACCGGCTGAGAATGCCATCGAGCTCATCCAGGCTGTTGTACTTAATCACTAATTTGCCCTTGCCCTTGGCGGTATGCTGAATATTGACTGGCTGACCCAGCTTGTTCGTCAGGCGAGTCTCCAGCTGCCGCGTATCCGAGTCGGCGACTCGAGTGGCTTTCACATCCTTGGGGTCTGCTAACAAACGTCGCACCAGCGCTTCCGCTTGTCTGACATTTAAATGCTGGGCGACAATGTCGCGCGCCGCTCGCGCTTGAAGGTCTGTTGATAGCGTCAGCAGGGCGCGCGCATGGCCCATTTCGATATCTCCATTACCCAGCATCTGCGCAACCTCACTCCCCAGGTGGGTTAACCGAAGAAAGTTTGTCACTGCCGTTCGACTCTTACCGACCGCATCTGCAACTTGTTGGTGAGTTAAAAGGAACTCATCAACCAGGCGTTGCAAAGCGAGCGCTTCCTCCATTGGGTTGAGGTCCTCCCGCTGGATATTTTCAATGAGAGACATGGCTACCGCGGCTTCATCGTTGACTTCACGGATAACAGCTGGAATTTTCTCGAAACCCGCCAGCTGCGTCGCTCGCCATCGACGTTCGCCAGCGATAATTTCATAGCGCTGCTCACCCACCGACCGCAAAACAATGGGCTGCATTAAACCCTGGGCTTTAATAGATGCTGCAAGGTCCTGCAACGCTTCCTCGTCCATCACCTTGCGGGGTTGGTACTTGCCCGGTCTAATCCACTCAATGGGTATCTCATCAAGGCGCTGCCCAACTTCCGCTTGGCTTTCCGTGGCCGAGGAACTTTGAGCACCGAGCAAGGCATCCAGGCCACGCCCTAGTCCGCGTTTCTTGCCTACCATAACTAATCTCCTGGCTGCTGGCTGGGGTTCAGCGGGATTCGAGGCTTCGTCTCGTAGCGGCGAGCCAACTCACTGGCAAATGCCAGATAGGCAGTCGCACCGCGAGACAACTTGTCATAATACAAAGCCGGCAAGCCGTAGCTGGGCGCCTCTGCCAGACGGACATTCCGAGGAATCACAGTCCTGTAGACCTTGTCACCGAAATGATCCAATAGCTGCTTTGACACGTCTTGGGTCAGACTGTTACGGGGGTCGTACATGGTTCTGAGAATACCCTCAATCGCCAGTGTTGGATTGAGACGAGCGGTTATTCTGCCGATGGTTGAAACCAGCGCCGAGAGACCCTCAAGGGCATAGTATTCACATTGCATCGGGATGATCACAGCATTCGCTGCGACCAGTCCATTGATGGTTAGCAAACTGAGACTCGGCGGGCAGTCGATAATGATAAAATCATAGTCGTCACTCACTGTCGCCAGGGCTTCTGTGAGGCGATATTCCCGTCGATCCATGCCGAGCAGCTCCACTTCAGCGCCAGAAAGCTCGACATTTGCACCCAACAGGGTGTAACCGGCAGACTCAGCTTTGACCATTGCATCTTTGATTGGGGTACCATCCACCAATACTTCATACACAGAGGCATCCAGGTCGCTCTTATCAACTCCGCTACCCATGGTCGCATTACCTTGCGGGTCCAAGTCAATCAACAAGACTCGGCGCTTCATTGCCGCCAAGGATGCCGCCAAGTTGACACTGGTGGTCGTCTTACCAACGCCGCCCTTTTGATTGGTTACTGCTAAAACAATCGCCACGACTCAGCTGCCCCTTTGATGGTTAGTGTGCCGACCCAGCACATAAAGATGCCGCTCGGCTTCAACGCCGGGCACTTGCAGTGAGTGAACCTCAGTGATAGACAGGTCTGTGGCCGGCAAATCTTCCTCCAGCTTACCCTTCATGGCTAACAGACTTCCACTCTCGGCAAGTAGATGCTGAGTGGTGGACACGATATTTGCTAAACTGGCAAACGCTCTACAGATGACCCCATCAAACACACCCTGATAATCTTCTGCTCGCGCCTGAACAACAGTGACATTAAAAAGCCCTAACTCGATCTGCATCTGCTGCAAAAAGCGGGTCTTCTTGCCATTACTGTCGAGTAAAACAAAGCGGATTTGTGGATAACACAGGGCCAGGGGTATACCCGGAAGACCGGCGCCGCTACCCACATCCAGCACTGTTGCCGCAGGCTCCGCCGACGCCTTCGTCGCCCAATGGGCCAAATAAGGCACAACCGCGAGTGAGTCCATAAGATGCAGGTAAACCATCTGTTGTGGGTCTCTTATCGAGGTCAGATTATATGCCTGGTTCCACTTTATCAGCCCTTGAAGAAAAAGCGCCAGCTGAGGGACTAGTCCGCTGTGGCCCTCGAGTCCCAGCTGACGGACTCCTGCTTCAATTGACGCCAGCAAAGCCGAACTCTGGGTCATGCGCTTTTTTGATCGTTAAGCGTGTGTCGCGCTTTCTTAAGAAAAACCAACAGCAGCGATATCGCAGCAGGCGTTATACCAGAGATTCGGCTTGCCTGACCAATTGTGGCCGGCCGCACCTGTTCAAGTTTCTGCCTGACTTCATTCGACAAGCCGCCGATGCCGGCATAACTAAACCGCTCTGGAATGGCGACTGAGTGTTGGGCCAGAACCCGATTAATCTCATCCTGCTGACGGTCGATATAACCCGCATATTTCAGATCTATTTCGATTTGATCGTTAACCTCCGCATCAGGCCAGTCGAGGCCAACGGCTCGCAACAAAGCGTCTATTTGGACATTCGGTCGCTTCACCAAATCCGCTAGCTTATACTCGCGACTCAGCGGCTGGCCCAGCAAAGCCTCAATGGCGGCGTCACCTGGATGGCGCCAACTTTCGTCCAACTGCAACTTTCTTGTCTCGATCGCTTCGATTTTTTCAGAATACCGTTGCCACCGCTCGTCAGATACCAAATTCATTGCGCGACCGGCCGCTGTTAGTCTGCGGTCGGCATTGTCCTGGCGCAATATCAGACGATATTCTGCACGGCTGGTGAACATCCTGTAGGGTTCTTTAGTCCCCATAGTGATCAGATCGTCAATGAGTACTCCAATATAAGCCTCATTTCGACCAGGACAGTAGGGCGCCTGTTCGAGACTGAGATTAGCGGCATTGATGCCTGCGATCAGGCCTTGGGCCGCAGCCTCTTCGTAACCGGTGGTACCATTGATTTGTCCCGCAAAGAACAATCCTGCCAGGTGCCGGGTTTCTAACGAGTTTTTGAGTTCTCGAGGCTCAAAGAAGTCATACTCGATGGCATAGCCAGGTCGAGTGATATGCGCTTGCTCAAAACCTTTAATACTTCGCACCAATGCTACCTGAACATCATAGGGCAGACTGGTTGAAATCCCATTCGGGTAAAGTTCATGGGTATTCAGCCCCTCTGGCTCAATGAATATTTGGTGGGAGCTTTTGTCCGCAAAGCGCACGACCTTATCCTCAATGGATGGGCAGTAACGTGGCCCTATGCCGTCAATTTCACCGGTGAACAAAGGTGATCGATCCAGACCCCCTCGAATAATGTCATGGGTCTCGGCGCTAGTATGGGTGATATAGCAGTCCATCTGGGCGGGGTGATCCGCCGTGGAACCCATATAGGACATGACTGGACGCGGAGTGTCACCGGGTTGAGCCTCCAGTCCTGCGTAATTAACCGACTTGCCATCAATCCGCGGCGGTGTGCCGGTCTTCAGGCGACCGACGCTGAAAGGCAGTTCTCGAAGCCTTTCTGAAAGCCGGTTTGAGGGTGCATCACCGGCGCGGCCACCTGCCTGTTTTTGCATGCCAACGTGAATGATGCCGCCCAAAAAAGTACCCACCGTCAAGACGACGGCATCGGCAAAGAAACGTAGCCCTGTGTTGGTCACAACCCCTGTGACTCGCTCGCCAGTCACAATTAAATCGTCAACCGACTGCTGAAACAGTTGCAGGTTCGGCTGGTTTTCAAGAAAACCTCTGATCGCCGCTCTATAAAGTTGTCGATCTGCCTGAGCGCGAGTGGCGCGAACCGCTGGCCCCTTTCTCGCATTCAGGGTTCGAAAGTGAATACCTGCTCTGTCTGCCGCGAGGGCCATAGCGCCACCCAGCGCATCAATTTCCTTGACGAGATGGCTCTTACCAATACCGCCGATCGCCGGATTGCAGGACATTTGACCCAGAGTCTCGATATTCTGCGTCAGGAGAAGGGTTTTTACACCCATACGCGCGGCCGCGAGAGCAGCCTCGGTACCAGCGTGGCCACCACCGACGACAATGACTGCATAACGATTTGGATAGTCCATGGCAGCTACGGCATTATATACGGGTCCGCAAGTATACGGACGGTGGCGATAAAGTCTATGTCCATGATTTTTTCGATTAATTTTGGCAACGACTACTTACCGATACAGAAGCTCGAGAAGATCTCTCCTAGCAGGTCATCACTGGAAAACTCTCCAGTAATTTCATTCAGCGCCTCATGGGCGATACGCAGTTCTTCTGCCAATAGCTCACCGGCCTGTTGGGTCTGTAATTGTTGCTGACCTGCAATCAGGGCCTCCTGGGCACGATGCAAAGCATCAAGATGCCTGCTTCGTGCAATGAAGTTGCCTTCCACTTGGCTATCAAAACCAATCACCTGCTGGATAGCGGCTTTCAACTCTGCCAATCCCTGAGTGGTTGTCACTGATATTCCGAGAACCGGGACCGAGAAGACCGGGATTGATGTAAGCGCGAGTTTATCGATCTTATTCAGCACGACAATGGCGACCAACGGGTTCCCCGACTCTGCCAGCATGGCCTCTGCCTCTTCCCGCCAGTCTACTGCATGTTCACTGTAGTCAATCAACAGCAGTAAGATATCTGCTGTTGTCATTTCCTGTCGTGCTCGACGGATACCCTCTCTTTCAACCAAATCTTCACTGTGACGCAGGCCCGCCGTATCCACCAGGCGCAGCGGCACGCCATCTAGGTGGATATCTTCTCTGACGAGGTCTCTGGTAGTTCCAGGCACACTGGTGACAATCGAGGTGTCACGGCCACTGAAATAATTCATCAGACTGGACTTACCCGCATTAGGTCGGCCTGCAAAGACAAGGGTTACCCCTTCTCGTAAAATCGCACCCTGTTCCGTTTCGGCAAGCGTCTCTACCATGGCCGCGGAAAGCTCTGCCAAGGATTCATGGATCGAATCGTCAGCCAAAAAATCCACTTCTTCTTCAGGAAAATCAATCGCCGCTTCAACATAAATTCGAAGCCTAACGATCCGTTTATTCAGCGCTTGAATTTTTGTTGAGAATTGACCTTGGAGGGATTTAACGGCACTTTTTGCTGCTCGCTGACTGCCACTATCAATGAGGTCAGCGATAGCTTCTGCTTGTGACAAGTCGATCTTGTCGTTCAGAAAAGCCCTTTGCGAAAACTCACCGGGACCGGCGATTCGAGCACCGGCTCGTACGACTCGATTTAACAACATATCCATCACCACGGGTCCACCATGACCCTGCAGTTCCAACACGTCTTCACCAGTAAAAGAATGGGGTCCCGGAAAAAACAAGGCGATGCCCTGGTCAAGCGCACTACCATCTGTGTCCAGAAAATTTGCGAAAGTGGCTAATCTGGGCTTAGGCACTGCGCCAACAATCACACTGGCTATCTCTCGAACCCTGGTACCGGAAATTCGAACAATGCCCACCCCGCCCCGACCCACTGGCGTTGCGATCGCAACTATAGTGTCAGTTTGCACTAGGATTCCGGTCATCGGTCACCCATTAGCCGGCTTTTTCAACCTGTTTGGTCACAACCCATTGCTGGGCGATCGACAGTAGATTGTTTACCAACCAATACAATACCAGCCCACTGGGGAACCAGAGGAAGAAGAAGGTAAACATTACTGGCATCACTTTCATGACCTTGGCTTGCATTGGATCTGGCGGTTCCGGTTGCATCATTTGGGTCACAAACATAGATGCGCCCATGAGAATTGGTAAAACGAAATAGGGGTCCATCACCGCCAGGTCATTTATCCACAACATGAAGGGTGCCTGACGCAATTCATAGCTTTCCATCAGGGTCCAGTAGAGTGCCAGAAAAACTGGCATCTGCAGCAATATAGGTAAACAGCCCCCCAAAGGATTGGCGCCTTCCTTTTTATACAGCTCCATCATTGCTTGGGTAAATTGTTGCTTGTCATCACCATAGCGCTCTTTCAGGCGCGCCATTTCCGGCTGGAGTTTGCGCATTTTGGCCATGGACTTGAAGCCGGCAGCGGATAAGGGGTATAGCAGAGTTTTCACGATAATCGTCAGAATAATAATCGCGATACCCCAGTTACTCACGATGCCGTGAATAAAAGTCAGCAACCCAAACATAGGCTGGGCTAGCCACCATAGAAAGCCGTAGTCTACCGTGAGATTTAATCCTGGCGATATTTCCTCAAGTTTATATTGATCTTTCGGTCCCACATAAAACTGCGCGCCTTTAGTATCTTGTTGGCCAGGAGCTACTGACCAATTAGGCGAGGTGAAGCCAAACAGGAAGGCATCCTTGTCTGCAAGTTTGCGGGCATGATACGTATTCTTTTCTCGTTTTTCCTTCGGTACCCAAGCTGTTACAAAATAATGCTGAACCATAGCAATGTAGCCACCATCGACAATAGCCTTATAGGGATTTTCTTCGACATCATCAAAGGTGATTTTCGTGTAGGGCGCGTCTGACGTGAAGGTTGCACCACCGGTGTAGGGCTGCAAACCCATGGCACTCTGGTCAATGAGTACTGGCGCTTGACCATCGCGTTTAATCTGACCGAATAAGGCGGCGGCCCAGGTTTGGTTGCTGTTGTTTTCCACCTGATAGTCGACGTCGACCAGATAATTGTCACGCCGCAGAGTAAAGCGTTTTGTCACCGATACTTCACCCTGTAGGGTTTTCAACTCTACCTGAATCTGATCTTCGTTTGAGGAAAGCTCATACTGACTCTGGGCGACAGTAAAGATTGGTCTACCAGCAGCGGTATCTGTACCGTTAGGACCTATCAGGCCACTCTGGGCGGCGTAGGCATTGCGTGGATCCATAAGGACAAAAGGTGAATCAGGCTGATCGATTGCCACGGGAAATTTTTTCAATGAAGCTTTGACGATATCGCCACCAACCGTATCGATCAAAAGATTCAGCACATCGGTTGTCACTGTGACATAACGTGCATTCTGACTGTTTGACTGGAGATCCATTACATCGCTGGTCGTCCCTAAAACGGGTTCTGGTTTGATACTGTCGAGGGGCAGAAAGTCGACAGACGCTTCGCTGAAAGGACCGTTTTGACTAGCACTCGGAAGGGAATTGATATTGGTGAGTATATCGGTATTTGGTGTGCTTATCGCGTCCGCTGACTCTGATTCGATTCTGCCACTGCCATAGTCTTCGCTCCACGCCAGAATCAGCATGTAGGTGGTAATCGCGAGACCTAGTAAAATTAAAATACGTTGAAAATCCATAGGTAACTCTCGTTGAAAATGGCTACTCGAAGCCGACCGGCTTTTTACTAGTGTCGTTAACGTTTAAAACGGCAGGGACCGAATCGATACCCCCTGGATGAAAAGGGTGACATTTCGACAGTCGGCGTACACCCAGCCAAGTGCCTTGAAATACACCATGTCGCTCGATAGCCTCACGGGTATATTCTGAACAGGTAGGATGAAATCGACAGCGAGGCCCAAGGACGCTACTAAGGCAAAGTTGATAAATGCGTATCGTAATTAACAGGAGCCTTTTGATCATCTAAGTACTCACAGACGCTTTTTTGAACAACTTTTTCCAGCCCTTTGCCAGCACGTCTGTCAAATGTTGGTTGTCTCTCGTTGAGACACCAGACCTTGCGACTATGACGATATCTAAACAGGGTGATTCATTTGCTTGAGGACCCTGGGTGCGAAAAGATTCTCGAATCAAGCGCTTGATTCTATTGCGTTGCACTGCCGCGCCAGCGTTTTTTTTGCCAATGACCATCCCGAGGCGACAATGCTTTACCTGGTTTTCGACAGCAAGAACAAGAAATTCCGGCCCACTCAATCGATACTTGTTGCCTTTAAATACAGCGTCAAATTCGTGAGATTTGTGCAATCGGTAGTGTGGCGGGAATCCTTGCGCCGCTGCAACCCTCACCGACTGTTCAAGTAGATCAGCCAAGAGCTCCTATCAGACTGTCAGTTCCTTGCGTCCCTTGGCTCGACGACGCTTCAAGACCAAGCGACCGTTTTTGGTTGCCATTCTGGATCGGAAACCGTGGGTTCTGTTGCGTTTCAATACGCTTGGTTGAAATGTTCTTTTCATTGGTTTTGCACCGGTAACGGGGTTTGAAAAACGAGCGGCGATTCTAAAGAAGATCGAAGCAACAGTCAATTTAGGATTTCAGACTTTATCGCTCCCAAGGTTGGTAAATTTTTGCTGCTCCTAAATAGTAGATAACATTATATATATATCATTTATTATTAGTGTTGTTATTAAGGCTTAACAGGCTGTGGATGAGTCAATAATATTGTTCTATATCAATAAGTTGAGTGACGCTAAAGGTTGTTGGCAGTTTGATCTATACCTGGGTGCAAACTGTGGACAAGCTGTGCAGCAATGATCGAGTTATCCACAGGCAACGGTTCAGGCGCCAAGATCCTAGATTTATGCACAGGTTGCCCACAGGTTATGCACTGGTTATCTACCGATTTAAAGCATAAATTATTGATTCGTAAGGATTTTCAATTACATTATTTTATACGGAACTGGTGGCTTGAGGCGTCAAATGGCGTTACTATTCGAGTCGGCTGGAGGCTGCCGGGATAGGGGCCTTGAGCAACGGTACGGTGTGGATTTCAATTTGCCGACTTTCTGATCGAAAAGACCATTTGGAGGTTTTGTGGGGGCGACAATCTGGCAAAAATGCTTGAACAGTCTGGAGGGAGAGTTGACTGCGCAGCAATTTAATACCTGGATAAAGCCTTTGCAGGCCGAGCTTGATACCAAAGAGTTATGTTTACTGGCGCCCAACAAGTACATTCGGGACCAGGTCAGCGATATGTTTCTGGCGCGGATCCAGGAGTTGGTTGACCAAAATGGTTTCGGGCCCGTGACCTTGCGTATTGGTTCTTCAGCCTCACTATCGAGCGCCAGCACCGGTCAGGGAACGTCACGAGGTAACGGCAATGCTCGCGTTGTCGATAATAGTTTTGCGGCTCGAGAAAGCTTTTATCCTTTGCTCAAACTCAATACCGAGTTTACGTTTGAGACATTTGTCGCCGGTCGTTCCAATGAGTTGGCCAGGGCTGCGGCCATTCAAGTATCTGAAAACGTTGGTGTCACTTATAAGTGCCTGCTGTTGTACGGCGGAGTTGGGCTTGGTAAGACGCACCTGATGCATGCGGTAGGTAATGCTATTCTTGAAAAGCATCCGCATTTGAAGGTGGCCTATATGTATTCTCAGCGGTTTATGGAGGACATGGTCAGGGCGATCGAGCATGGGACCATGTCGGAATTTACCCAGTACTATCGAACCGTCGATGTGCTGCTCATGGACGATATTCAGTTTCTCGCCAAGGGTATGAAATCTCAGGAGGAATTCTTCCATGTTTTCAATCGGTTGCAGGAAAACGGTAGCCAGATAGTACTGACGTGTGACCGCTACCCAAAAGAAATCGAGGGGCTGGAAGAACGACTCAAGAGTCGGTTTATGTGGGGTATGACAGCAACCGTTGAGCCACCCGATCTGGAAACGCGGGTGGCGATCCTGCTGAAGAAAGCAGAGGTAGAAGCGGTTTATTTGCCCCAGGACGCGGCCTTTTTTATCGCTGAAAGAATCCGCTCGAATGTTCGAGAGTTAGAAGGTGCTTTACGTAGGGTAATTGCTAATGCGAAATTCACTGGACGAGAGATCAGTATTGAACAGGTTCGAGAGTCATTGAAGGATTTGATTTCGCTGCAGGATCGGCAAGTCGGGATCGAAAACATTCAGAAAACGGTGGCGGAGTATTATAAGATTCGAATCGCTGAGTTACATTCCAAGCGTCGAACCCGATCGATAGCAAGGCCGCGACAAGTAGCTATGGCGCTGGCAAAGGAACTGACGAATCACAGTCTTCCTGAGATCGGCGATTCTTTCGGAGGACGGGATCATACGACAGTCATGCATGCCGTGCGAAAAATTGAAGAGTTGCGTGAGAGTCATCAGGATATTCGAGACGATTATACTAACTTGCTGCGAATATTGACGGCCTAGATGTGCAGGATTAGTAGTGCTATTTAAGTAAGGCTCCATAAGGACTGCCATGAAGTTTGAGATAGATCGAAATGCATTGGTAGAGCCATTGCAATTTGTGTCTGGCGTTGTAGAGCGTCGACAAACGCTACCTGTTTTAGCGAATCTCAAAATAACCGTCAAAAATGGTGTTCTGACGCTTGTGGGTACGGATCTGGAAGTAGAGCTCAGTGCGAGCCTGAAGACGATCACTAACGCCTCAGATGGCGCTGTTACCATACCGGCACGAAAATTTATGGAAATTTGTCGTAGTTTTCCTGGTAACACGCCACTCGTATGTTCGTTAGAGGGGGAGCGAATGAGTATCGTCAGTGGGCGCTTTAAATCCCATCTGGCGACACTGCCTACGGCGGAATTTCCAATTATTGACATGGATCCGGCTCAGGTCGAGGTGAGGCTCTCACCCCAGTCGCTCAAGCGTCTGTTGGACAAAACCAGTTTTGCTATGGCGCAACAGGACGTGCGGTATTTTTTCAATGGCATGTTGATAGAACTCAGTGCAGACCAGCTCACGGCGGTGGCGACCAATGGCCAGCGGCTCGCTGCTAACCGTCTAGCATGCACCTATGCCGTCGATGAAAAGCGGCAGTTTATTGTCCCGAGAAAAGGCATTGTCGAATTGATGCGAATGGTTAAAGATGACGAGCGGGAGCTGGTGTTACAATTTTCTAAAAATCATCTTCGCGTCGAGTCGAGTCACCTTTGCCTAGTGACTCAATTGATCGACGCGACCTATCCGGAATACGAACGCGCCATGCCGGTTGGGGGTAACATTGTATTGCGGGCTAATCGTCGTGAGATTAAGGATGCTCTAACCAGAACATCGATTCTGACGAACGAGACTTACAGAAACATTCGCCTGGAATTGACACCGGGAAACTTGGGGGTTTATGCCAATAATCCTTTACAGGAAGAGGCTGAAGAGAATGTGCCAGTGGCATACGATGGAGCTAAATTAGAGATAGGATTCAATGTCGACTATCTGATCGATGCCTTATCGGCAATGGATAGCGACAAGGTCCAAATGACGTTGATAGATGGAAATAGTGCGATGTTGCTAACGGAATCGAATGAATGCCAATCACGCTTCGTGGTTAGTCCTATGATCTTATAGCGGCTAGGGCAATAATAATAAGGTTCTTAAAGCTTGTAAGCACTCACTATAGGAAAATTCATGAAGTTACTTGTCAGTAGAGAAGCCTTGTTGAAACCACTTCAACAAGTCGCGGGTGTCGTTGAGCGGCGGCAGACTTTGCCGGTGTTGTCAAACGTGTTGCTGCAGGTCGAGGGCGCTGAGCTGTCGTTGACGGGCACAGATCTGGAGGTGGAAATGGTCGCTCGCGTACCCCTGATTGAAGGGGAGAATGGCGAGGTGACTGTTCCAGCGCGTAAGTTGATGGACATCTGTCGAGAGCTGCCCGACAAAGCCGAGGTTGAGTTATCCTTAGCAGGGCAACGTTTAACGATTAAGGCGGGCCGGTTTCGATCAACCCTGTCTACGCTGCCAGCAGCGGATTTTCCTGCCGTCGAAAAGTCTATCGCAGAGATGTCCACTCGAATTGATAGCAAGGCATTGAAGCGGTTGCTAGATCGAACAGCCTTCGCGATGGCGCAGCAAGATGTCCGTTATTTCCTCAACGGCATGTTGATCGAAATGGGGGGCGATTATGTTAAGACAGTAGCAACCGATGGTCACAGGCTGGCCATGAGCAAGTTGCAAATGCCAGGAGCCAGCGTGGATAGCCGGCAGGTTATAGTACCGAGAAAGGGCGTGCTTGAGCTACAGCGGTTGTTGCATGAAGTCGATGGCGATATAGGTATCGCCATTGGATCTAACTATCTGATGGCGGAATCCACGGATTTCACCTTAACGACCAAGCTCGTCGATGGTCGCTTTCCGGATTATGATCGAGTGATTCCCAAGAATGGCGACAAGTTGATTCTTGCAGACAAGTTGGAGTTAAGGCAGGCGCTGAATCGTACTGCGATTTTGTCAAACGAGAAATTTCGCGGTATTCGCGTCAATCTATCGTCAGGGGCATTGCAACTATCTGCTAATAATCCCGAACAGGAAGAAGCAGAGGAAACCGTCTCAGTGGATTATCAGGGCGACGATCTTGAGGTCGGGTTTAATGTGGGTTACGTGCTCGACGTGCTGGGCGTGATCGAAAGTGATTCTGTCAAGATGACGTTGCACGACGCCAATAGCAGCGCCTTGCTGGAAGACCCTAACGTCGAAGACTCAATCTATGTTGTGATGCCAATGAAACTATGAGTTTAAGCCGGCTCACGGTAGAGAACTTGCGTAACATTAAGCATGTAGAACTGGGTCTGGCGTCGGGCATCAATCTTTTCTGCGGCAACAATGGCAGTGGTAAAACCAGCCTGCTGGAATCAGTTTATTTTCTCGGCTCTGGGCGAACGTTCCGTGGACAAAAGCTAGAGCCACTGATTCGACGAGACGCGGATCGCGCCACCGTGTTCGGCATAGTGGCGACGCCGGTCAGGCAGTGTCGAATTGGTGTACAGAGAGATCGCGATGGCGGGCGAGACATCAAGATAAATGGTGAGGTAGTACGACGCGCCAGTGAGTTGGCGCTGGCGCTTCCGGTGTTGCAGTTGGGTCCGGACACAGTTGATTTGCTGTTGGGTGCGCCTGGGCAGCGGCGTCGGTTTTTGAATTGGGGTTTGTTTCACGTGGAACCTGGTTTTCTTTCGGAATGGGAGAATGCCGTGCGAGGATTGAAGCAGCGTAATAGCCTGCTTCGCGGAGGAGGTGGCAACCCCGCAGAGCTGAAAGTCTGGACCGAGAAGCTGGTTGATCTCGCCGAGTCTATTGACCTGTTTCGTCAGCGTTATTTTGAGAAATTTCAAACCGTGTTTCAAACCCTGTGTGGAGAACTGACGGGACTACAGCGGGTAGAGTGTGTTTACAATAGAGGCTGGGACCACCAAAGATCGCTGAAGGAAGTCATGGCCCAGCAGTTTGATGCTGATCGAAAGCGAGGATTTACCTTCAGCGGATTTCACCGCGCTGATATAGAAATACGGGTTGCGGGACAGAGCGCGACTCAGGTCTGCTCGCGAGGGGAGCTCAAGCTATTGGCATGGGCGTTGGTACTTAGTCAGGGTAAACTATCGGCCGCTCAGCGCAATCAGTCGCCAATATATTTGGTCGACGATCTGTGCGCCGAGTTGGACGAGGCGCATCGGCAGCGAGTCTGTAAAGAGCTGTATAATAGTGGCGGTCAGATATTGGCCACCGGAATCGATTTAGCGCAGTTGCGAAGCAGCTGGGCGGGGGTTAGCGCTAAGATGTTTCACGTGGAACGTGGGGCGATTAGTGAAATGGAGAGCAGTAATGAGTGATCAACGATCCTACGATTCAACCAGCATCAAAGTTCTAAAGGGCCTTGATGCGGTGAAAAAGCGGCCAGGCATGTACATTGGCGATACGGATGATGGTACCGGATTGCATCATATGGTGCAGGAGCTAGTGGATAACTCCATTGATGAGGCGCTCGAAGGCTACTGTTCCGAAATTAAAGTGATCATTCATCCCAATCACTACGTGACGGTCGCAGACAATGGCCGCGGCATACCCACCGACTTTCATGCAGGTGAAGGCAAATCTGCGGCTGAAGTCATCATGACGGTACTTCATGCTGGTGGTAAGTTCGACGACAGTAATTATAAGGTCTCGGGTGGATTGCACGGGGTGGGCGTATCTGTCGTTAATGCCCTGTCAGAAGAGCTTGTCCTGACGATTTGGCGAGATGGCAAGGTTTGGGAGCAGGTCTATCATGACGGAGTACCGGACGAGCCCCTCGCCATCGTTGGTGAGACGCAACAGACTGGCACCAAGTGTCGCTTTAAGCCCTCTGCGTCGATCTTTACAAATATCGAGTTTCACTATGATATTTTGGCTAAGAAGCTTCGTGAACTTTCGTTTCTCAATGCCGGTATTGTTATTGAGCTGGCGGACGAACGTACGGGTCGGGAAGAGCGATTCTGCTACGAGGGCGGGCTGAGAACCTTTGTCGAATATCTCAATCAGAACAAAACTGGTTTGAATCAAATTTTTCACTGTTCCGCCAGCCGCGCAGACGGTATATCTGTTGAAATCGCCATGCAATGGAATGACTCTTATCAGGAGTCTATCTTTGCGTATACCAATAATATTCCCCAAAGTGACGGTGGTACTCACTTGCAAGGCTTTCGAGCCGCACTCACACGCACGCTTAATAATTACATCGAAAGAGAGGGCTTGGGCAAAAAAGCACAAGCAACCACCACCGGCGACGACGCTCGTGAAGGTCTGACCGCCGTCATTTCGGTCAAGGTACCTGATCCTAAGTTTTCCTCGCAAACTAAAGACAAGCTGGTGTCCTCGGAGGTTAAAACGGCAGTGGAACAAGAGATGGCGAGTGCTTTCAATGATTACTTGTTAGAAAACCCTCAAGAGGCCAAGGCGATCGTGCAAAAAATGATAGACGCAGCCAGGGCGAGGGAAGCAGCGCGCAAAGCACGAGAAATGACTCGCCGCAAGGGTGCATTGGATATTGCCGGATTACCTGGCAAGTTAGCGGACTGCCAGGAAAAGGATCCAGCGCTGTCAGAGATTTATCTGGTCGAGGGTGACTCGGCCGGCGGATCCGCCAAGCAGGGCAGGGATCGAAAGAACCAGGCGATATTGCCCCTCAAAGGCAAGATTTTAAACGTCGAGAAGGCGCGATTTGACAAAATGCTGTCCTCGGCTGAGGTGGGTACTCTCATCACAGCATTGGGTTGTGGTATTGGCCGTGACGAATTCAACCCGGACAAGTTGCGTTATCACTCCATTATCATCATGACGGACGCAGACGTGGACGGCGCTCACATCAAAACCCTGCTCCTGACCTTCTTCTTTCGGCACATGCGGGTTCTTATTGAGCGTGGCCATGTTTTAATCGCCCAACCCCCTTTATATAAGGTTAAGCGCGGCAAACAGGAGAGGTATATCAAGGACGAAGAAGCACTGAATGCCTATTTATTTGAAGTTTCCATGGAAGAGGCAAAGTTGATTCCGAGCGCGGGTGCGGCGGCACTAGAAGGTGAAGAGCTCAGAGCTTTAGCGCAGCGGTATTTTGGCGTTCAGGCCCAGATAAAACGCCTGGAAAGGGTATTCCCAGCGGAAATCCTGGACCTGATGATCTATGCGCCGCGTCTTACAGTTGCCGATTTGAGAGACGATAGCCTAGTAAAAAAATGGGCCGAGGGTCTTCAAGCACAAATCGCAGGGTCGATCAAAACCCGTACCGAATATCAACTTACCGTTCGCGAGGACCTGGAGCGGCACCTCCACTATCCGGTTTTAATCGTTATAAATCATGGAGTTAGCAAAGAATACGTGTTTACTCGGGAATTTTTTCAGTCGAAAGACTATGAAGATTACACTGCGCTCGGAGAACAAATAACACATCTCCTGCAAAAAGACGCTGTCATTATGAAAGGCGAAAAGTCTGAAGCGGCCAAGTCGCTGAAACAGGCTCTCGCTTGGTTGCAGCAGGAGGGGCTCAGAGGTCAAAGCCGGCAACGCTACAAGGGACTCGGTGAAATGAACCCGGATCAGCTTTGGGAAACGACCATGGATCCGAAACGACGAACCATGCTACGAGTGACTATTGAAGACGCCATCGCAGCCGACCAGCTGTTTAGTACCCTGATGGGCGACGCCGTTGAGCCGAGAAAAGACTTTATTGTCAGTAATGCCTTGGCCGTCGCTAATCTGGACGTATAACTATCTGTACTTACGCTCGATTATTGACTCGAGCGTCGGCGAATTGGGCCAGATCTGCGAAGACCTCTAGCGCCATGCCTCGCTGAAGTAGCGTTTCCAAAGTAGCCTGGCCATTGCCGGTGAGCACCAGTACCGGTTGGCAGTTGCCATTTATGGCTGCCTCTATGTCCTTGACTGAGTCGCCAACGAAGCTGATTGTGGCAATCGGACTCGAATGGTATTGCCGAATTTGCTCAATAAGCCCTGGGCGAGGCTTGCGGCAAGCGCAGTCAGCCTCAGGATGGTGAGGGCAATAAAAGATTTGCTCAATCCGCCCTCCCGCATCACTCACCAGTCGAATCAGCTTCCTGTGCATGGCGTCCAGGTCTTTTTGCGAAAATTTCTGCCGAGCGAGACCGGCTTGATTGGTCGCGACGTAAATTTTAAATCCGGCCTGGAACAAGCGAGCGATTGCCAAGATACTTCCAGGGATAGGCATCCATTCCTCAGCTGACTTGATGTAGTCAGCCGAGTCGATATTAATGACCCCATCTCGATCCAGAATGATGATTGAATCAGCCATTCGCACAGTCCTCGGCCATCAGCATCTTCGTCTCATTGCAGTAAGGAGAAGTCTGCGATGTCCAGGAACAGATTGCGCATTTTTTGCAGAGTTGCAAGTCGGTTAGCTCTTACGGCGGGCTCATCTGCCATCACCATGACCTCATCGAAATACGAGTCAATAGCGACCTGCAGACCCGCGAGTATCAAACATTTCGCGGTGTATTCCTGACTCGGGTCAGCTTGCTGCATCCGCATGCCCGCTTCTGCGATCGCGAGTTCGGAAAACAGTTTGCTTTCGGCAGGCACCAAAAACAGGCCCGTATCAACTGTCGCCTCGATAGTGCCGGCCTTTTTCAGAATATTCGCGACGCGCTTATTGGCGGCAATCAGTTGTTCTGCTTGAGGATGAGCTCGAAAGTTTTGAATGGATCGAACGCGCCGGTCACAGTCACTCAAGTTAACGATGAGCTGGTGACTGAATCGAACCGCATTGAAGGTATCGCCAGGTATGCCCTGCTCCTGGTACCAGGTCCCGAGTCTATCAAGCAGATAGTCGTAGACGGCGGTCGTCGAAAAATCTGGACTGTGCTGACCCGCCGAGAAGGCTAAGGTTTCGCGAATATCCAGCTTGAGCTGCGCTTGAATACAGATACGAATGACCCCCAGGGTTTGGCGGCGTAAGGCAAAGGGGTCCTTGGATCCTGTGGGCGGTTGATTGATGCCAAACAGGCCCGTCAAGGTATCGAGTTTGTCGGCGATAGCGACGGCCTGACCACAGGCAGAAGTTGGTAACTCCCCCCCCGAAAAACTCGGTAAATAATGCTCTTTGATGGCCTGCGCGACGGACTCAGGCTCGCCGTCTATTTCGGCATAGTAGCCGCCCATGAGACCCTGCAGCTCTGGGAATTCTCCGACCATTGAGGAAACTAGATCGGCCTTGCACAACAAGCCTGCTCGTCGTGCGAGGGTCGGATCATCTCCGGCCTGCTCTGCAATAAACCCTGCGAGACTCGATATACGCTTGGCCTTATCCAGGTAGGTTCCCAATTTGGCCTGAAAAATAACATTGCCAAGACGCTCAAGATTGCTCTCAAGCGTTGTTTGCTGGTCACGTCGATAGAAAAATGCGGCATCTGCCAGGCGTGGAGAAATAACCCGCTCGTTACCTTTAATGACGGTGCCAGGATCCTTGCTTTCAATATTCGCGATCGTCACAAATCTTGGCAGTAGCTTTCCGGCCAAATCCACCATGTGGAAGTAACGTTGGTGCGATTTCATGGCGGAGACAAGAGCCTCTTCCGGTACTTTCAGGAAGTCCGGATCGAACCGACCGTTAAGAGCGACGGGCCATTCCACCAGGGAGGTGACTTCGTCGAGCAACTCGGGATCTATAACGACTGTGACCTTTTCAGTCTGTTGGATTTCAGCAAGTTGCTCCTTGATCGCTGTTTTTCTCTCTTCGAAATCCGCGATGACATAGTGGCTCTTCAGCGCCTTAGCGTAGCTGTTAGCGCTATCAATGCTGACGATATCCTTGCTCATAAAGCGATGTCCGACCGTGAGTCTGTCAGCCTCACAATTGAGGATTTTTACAGGCAGTATTTCGGTGCCGTAAAGCAATATCACCGAATGCACGGGTCGAACAAACTCTACTCGGCTTGAGCCCCAACGCATTCTTCGATCAATAGGCAAGTTACTGATGCTTTTCGACAGTACGTCATGAATCAATTCTCGAATATGACTCCCAGGCTTGTTTTGCTGGTATACCAGCCAAGTTCCTTTTGGCGTCTCCTGCTTTTCAAGAAGGTCGGGATTCTCCAGGCCACAAGAACGCAGGAAACCGATAAGTGCTTTTGATGGCTCGCCATGACTGTCATAGGCGGCCTGCAAGGCAGGACCCCTGCGTTCAATGGACTGGTCTGGTTGCCGCTCCGCAAGTTCAGTGACGAGAACGGCAAGGCGCCTGGGCGTTGCGTAACCCTTGACCAGGTTGAATGCCAATTGAGACTTTGTTAGTTCGGACTCAAGGTTGCTCACTAAGGCCTGCATCAATAATCGCAACGATTTAGGTGGCAGTTCTTCTGTCTGCAGCTCGAATAACAGGTCATTAACGACCATTGGCTACCTCCTGAAGAAACGTTTGCTTGATGGCTTCATCAGCCAGCGGAAAGTCTAACGCCTGCCTTGAATTAAAATAGGCCTCGGCGACGGCTCTAGACAGAGTCCTGACGCGAAGAATAAATCGTTGCCGCTCTGTCACTGATATCGCCTGGCGGGCGTCAAGCAGGTTGAATGCATGGGATGCCTTCATCACGAACTCATAGGCGGGCAACGGTAGCGAGGCGGCGAGCAAGCGAGTCGTTTCCTGCTCGCAGAAGTCGAATTGGGCAAACAGCGCTTCAACGTTCGAGTAGTCAAAATTATAAGCCGACATCTCGACCTCGTACTGATGGAATACATCGGCATAGGTAACGGTCGAGGTTTCGGACTTGCTCCAGATCAGTTGTTGAAAGTCCTCAACGCCTTGCAGGTATAAGGCCAGGCGCTCAAGACCATAGGTAATCTCGCCAGTAACCGGATAACATTCAAGCCCGCCGACCTGTTGAAAGTAGGTAAACTGAGTAATTTCCATCCCATCCATCCAGACTTCCCAGCCAAGACCCCAGGCGCCTAGCGTCGGTGACTCCCAATTATCCTCGACGAAGCGAATGTCGTGTACCAATGGGTCTATTCCCAAGTGGCGTAATGAATCTAAATATAGTGCCTGAATATTTTCAGGTGATGGCTTCAGCATGACCTGAAACTGATAGTAGTATTGATAGCGATTGGGGTTTTCCCCATAGCGACCGTCAGTTGGTCGACGGCATGGCTGAACATAGGCTGCTTTCCAGCTTTCTGGTCCTACAGCCCGCAAAAAAGTCGCAGGATGAAACGTGCCTGCCCCGACTTCCATGTCGTAGGGCTGCATCAACACACAGCCTTGATCTGCCCAGTAGCGCTGCAGTGTCAAAATCATGTCTTGGAAGGTGGCTACACTCATGTATCTGGCCTAAGGTTAGAATGGCGCTCAGTATACCGAACGAGTGGGAGTCATGGCCATCGGTGTGTCTGAATGTTCGTTGTGACAAAGTAGGCTAGAATGCTGGGAGATTGGTCGCTACCTCGATCGATAGGGGCAAATTTCGGTATAACCAGAGGTTTATCCGTGAGAACTGATGAAGTAAAGCGATGTGAATGGTGTCAGGGTGACGAACTCTATCTGGGATATCATGATGAGGTCTGGGGCTATCCGGAGTTTGATGATCGACGCCTGTTTGAGTTTTTGCTGCTAGAAGGCGCTCAGGCTGGGCTCAGTTGGATTACGATATTGCGCAAACGGCAAAACTACCAGCTGGCATTTGATGGATTCGATCCGGCATTGATTGCTCGCTACGGTGATGAGAAAAAAGCGGAATTGCTCGCGAACTCAGGCATCGTTCGAAATCGATTAAAAATCGATAGCTTCATTATCAATGCCCGTCGCTATCTCGACATGGAAGCCGCAGGTGTTAGATTCAGCGACTATCTTTGGGACGTGGTTGACGGTCGGCCGATACAAAACCAATATACCGCCAGCGCGCAGGTGCCTGCCAATACTCGAGTTTCGGATACTCTCAGCAAGCGCTTAAAAGCCGATGGCTTCAAGTTTGTCGGTAGCACGATTTGTTACGCGCTGATGCAGGCGACCGGCATGGTAAACGATCATCTTGTTTCCTGTTATCGTCACGTCGAATGTGCGGCAGCCAGCCCATGAGCCAGCGCATGAACGCCCAGAACTCATCGAATCCTGTCAAGGTTGCGATGTTGTATTTCCTGCTACAGTGTCTGGCAAGGTTGCCTCTGGGTGTCAGTCAGTGGCTCGGCAGGCGGCTCGGCAGTGGCTTGTTCCTGCTGCGGACCCGCGCAGCGACAGTGACGGAGATTAACCTCGACGCCTGTGGCATGTTCCCGAGTGCTGTGAAGCGTGATGAGTTCGTTAAGCGCCGGTTGCAGCATATGGGGCAAACCGTCATGGAAACGCCGGCGATCTGGCTCGGGTCGCGGCCACGCATAGAGCGTTGGATTAGCGACGTGACGGGTGTGTCCCTGTTGGATGATGCCTTTGCACAGGGAAAAGGCGTCATCATTCTGCTACCCCACTTTGGAAACTGGGAACTTCTCAATGTTTTCTTTGCTGGCCGACAACCTATGACGGCGCTCTACCAACCACCCGAAAAAGCGTATTTAAGACCTATCATGGCGGCTGTCAGGAAGAATTTTGGTAACGACATGGTGCCGACCAATCGCACTGGTATTGCTCAGCTGTATCGGTGCTTGCAGGAGGGGCAGGTCGTCACGATCTTGCCTGACCAGGTTCCAGCTAGCGGCGACTTCATCCCCTTTTTTGGCCAGCCGGCTTTCACGGATCGGCTATTGACTCGCCTGACTCAGAAAACGGGTGCCAGAGTCATCACCTGTGTGGTTATTCGGCAGCCTGCGAGTCAAGGGTTCACCATTCGGTTCGACCTGCCTGATCCGGACATTTATGCGAAGGACCCTTTGCAGTCCATGCTGGCGATAAACCGCAGTATCGAAAACTGTGTTCGAGTCGATCCGGCTCAATACCAGTGGGAATATAAGCGCTTTCGACGCTACCCGGAAGGAACCTTACCGTTGTACTGACCAGGTGTGTTATTTGCGCCAGAACATGGGCGTAAAAAGCACCAACAATGTAAAGATTTCGAGGCGCCCGAGCATCATCGAAAAGCACAGAATAAATTTGGCGGTATCGCTAATGTCACCATAGTGATAAGCGACGCTGCCGAGTCCAGGCCCGAGGTTATTGATCGTCGCACCGACGGCGGAAAAGGCGCTGATAAAATCCAAGCCACAGGCCATGATGGCCAGTAGCATAAATAAGAAAATCACCACGTAAATAGAAAAGAAGCCCCAGACGGACTCAATGATGCCAGAGGATACGGGGCGATGATTGAGCTTAATGGGAAAAATGGCGTTGGGGTGGATCAATCGATGAATTTCTCTAATTCCCTGTTTACAGATCAGCATGACGCGCATTACCTTCAGACCACCGCCGGTTGATCCAGCACAGGCACCGGTAAAAGCGCCAAAAAACACCAGAAATGGCAGCATATTTGGCCAAGCGCTGAAGTCAGCGGTAGCGTAACCGGTGGTTGTAAAGATAGAAACAACCTCGAATGCAGCAAACCGAAATGCGGGCGCAACGTCATAAGTACCGAGTGTAATCAGGCCGGCTGCGACGATACCCGTGCCGCCCACCAGTAAAAACAAATAGAACAGCACCTCGTCATCACGCAGATAGTGCAAGATGGAACGTTCCTTCCAGGCATAAAAGTGTAGCCCAAAGTTGATGCCGGCGAGCACCATAAAAAACATCGCGACCATCTCGATCGCGAAGGAGTCGAAGTAGCCGATGCTTGCATCATGGGTCGAAAAACCACCGATCGCGACAGTGGAAAAACTGTGACAGATCGCATCAAATAAGGACATGCCGGCGGCCCAGTAAGCCAGAGCGCAGGCAACCGTGAGCCCTATATAAATGGACCACAAGGCGACGGCGGTGTGCTTGATTCGCGGCGTCAGCTTGCTGTCTTTAAGCGGTCCCGGCGTCTCCGCTCGGTAGAGTTGCATGCCGCCGATACCCAACATGGGCAGTATAGCGACGGCCAGGACAATAATGCCCATACCACCAAGCCATTGCAGCTGCTGGCGATAGAAAAGAATCGAAGCCGGTAACTCATCAATTCCGGTGATAACGGTTGCCCCGGTGGTCGTTAGCCCGGAAAAGGACTCGAACAGTGCGTCGGCCCAGCTTAGATGGATACCCTCTTCCTGAACCATGGGAATAGCGCCAAAGCAACCCAGTGCCATATAGAAGAGGAAGGTGATAAGAAAGCCATCTTTGGTTCGCATCTCCTGCTGATGATTTCGAAACAGGCCAAAGAAGACTGCGCCGGCGGTAAAGGTCAGAATGAACGTATCGATAAAGATGATGCTGACGCCGTCAGCGAAGATCCATGAAACCAGGATGGGCGGCAGCATCGTCAAACTGAAGATCATCAGTAGGCTGCCAAGTATTCTGAAGGCGATTTGTATATGCATCTTTGACCGTCAAAAAAAGGTGAAGGGTGCCTGAAACAGCTTTTCGACTTCAGAGATTCGGCTTTTATCGACCATAAACAGGATTAAATGGTCATCGGATTCAACGATGATATCATCGTGTGCGATGATGACGTCTTGGCCCCTAACGATGGCACCGATGTTAGCGCCGGGTGGTAAATCGATTTCCTCGATTCGTCGCCCCACCACCTTTGAGCTTTTGCGATCACCGTGAGCGATGGCTTCAATGGCCTCGGCTGCACCACGGCGGAGTGAGTGAACCCGGACCACATCGCCGCGACGGATATGGGTCAGTATACTGCCTAGGGTTGCTTGTTGTGGTGATATCGCAATATCGATATTACTCCCCTCGATCAGATCCACGTAAGCGGGATTGTTGATCAAAGCGATGACTTTGCGGGCACCCAGACTCTTTGCCAGCATCGCCGACATGATGTTAGCTTCATCATCATTGGTCACGGCGCAGAAGACGTCAGTTTCCTCGATGTTTTCTTCCAGCAGAAGTTCTCTGTCAGACGCATCTCCAGCCAGAACGATGGCTCTGTCAAGTGACTCAGACAGCTCGTAACAGCGTTGCCGACTGCGCTCTATTACACGGACACCGTAGCGATGTTCCAGCGCGCGCGCCAGACCCAGGCCTATATGGCCGCCGCCGGCAATAATCAAACGGCGATTGGGTCTTTCGGTTTGCCGCATCTCGCTCATGACCGCCTGAATATCGGCGGCAGCAGCGATGAAGAACACTTCGTCATCCGCCTCGATAATAGTGTCACCCTGAGGCGTGATCGGTCGATTTTTACGGAAGATTGCTGCTACACGGGTATCGACAGTCGGCATGTGCTGGCGCAGGTAACGTAATTCCTGGTCTACCAGGGGCCCGCCATAGTGCGCCTTGATACCGACAAGCTGTACCTGACCGTCGGCAAAGTCCATGACCTGCAGAGCGCCAGGATTGTCAATCAGACGGCGAATATCATGAGTGACGATTTGCTCAGGGTTGACCAGAAAATCAACGGGAACAGCTTCGTTTCGAAAGACACCATATTCGAGATAAGTCGTAGAGCGAATCCGAGCGATCTTGGTCGGCGTGTGAAAGACGGAATAGGCCACTTGACAGGCGACCATATTCACCTCATCGCTATTGGTGACGGCAATCAGCATATCCGCATCTTCAGCACCGGCTTGACGCAGAACGTCCGGGTGAGAACCCATACCGCGAACGGTTCGAATATCAAAGCGGTCCTGTAAGGTCCGTAACCGATCGGCATCGTGATCGACCACCGTGATATCACTGGCTTCTTTCGTCAGGTTTTGGGCGAGATTGCCGCCGACCTCGCCAGCACCGAGAATAATGATCTTCATGGGCGAATGGCCTTTGCGACTCGCGCATAATAAAAACCGTCGTGGCTCTGCAAGTCTGGTAATAGTTGCCGGCCTAGCGTCTGGCGATGGCCCCATTCGGCATCTATAGGCATCAAGACTGCGTCGCTAGTCGCTGTGCAAAATTGACTCATGACATCTTCATTTTCAGTTGGCAATATCGAGCATGTGGAATAGACCAAAATGCCGCCAGGTTCTAACAGTGCCCAAGCGGCGCTGAGCAGCTCAAGCTGGGTTGCCGCCAGCTTAGCAATATCTGAATTTCTGCGCAGCAACTTAATATCCGGGTGACGCCGAATGATGCCGGTTGCCGAGCAGGGCGCATCGAGTAAAATCCGGTGATAGCGGGCTTCGGGCCTAAATTCCCGCAAGTCGAAGGCGACGCACTGGGCCCGCAGCCCGAGACGTTTTAAATTTTGTTCAACGCTGGCCAATCGATGCGCGTCCACGTCCAGCGCAGTGAGAGAGATATCGGGAAAAGACTCAAGAAGATGGCTGGTCTTGCCACCAGGTGCGGCACAAGCATCTAGCACTCGCATTCCTCGATCAGGCGCCAACAGATCGGCCGCCAATTGTGACGCTTCGTCCTGTACGCTGGCATAGCCGCGCTCGAATTCCGGTAACTGGCTCACGCTAATCGGGGCGTCTAGATAAATTGCCGAAGGCGCGTAGGGTGCCGGGCGGGCACTGATGTTCTGGTCAGCCAGGAGCGCCAGGTAGTCGCGACGAGTGAGCCGCTGCTGATTGACGCGCAGGGTCATCGGTGGTCTGGCATTATTCGCGCTGGTGATGCGTCCCAGTTGGTCCGGCCAAGCCTTGCTGATTCTGTTGATAAGCCATTGCGGATGGTTAAAGCGGGTTTGCTCATCGTCTGCGACAGCGGCTTCAATGGCCTGCTGGCTTCGCGAATACTGCCGCAGTACGCCGTTGACGAGGCCTTTGGCCCAGGCGATTTTGAGTCCCGCTGTCGCACTCACCGCCGCATTAACACTGGCATGTACCGGTCGATTCAGTTGATTGACACTATAGATACCCGCTAAGAGTAAAAGGTGAACATTGATATTTTTGCCTACCAAGGGCTTTTTCACCAGTTGAGCAATGAGTGCATTCAGATGGTAGTAGTCGCGGATGACCCCATAGCTGATTTGTTTGCTGAGCGCTGAATCGGCGCTATTGAAGAGGCCCTCCATAGACTTGCCTTCAGTGATCACAGCGTTCAGTACTTTTACTGCGCTCTGGTACTCTTGCATCAGACGAACTTCGCGCCGACCGCAAACAGAGCTTTGCGGGCGTTCATTATATCGGCACCCGTGAGGATGCTTCCCTTGCCCAGTGGCAGCTGGACAGCGGTTAGCCAGAGTTCGCCAGTGCCGCAAGCGACCAGCACTCCGCGTTTAGAGACGGCGAGTATTTCCCCCGAAAGCGCAGATTTGGCAGTAATTTGCGATAGGGTCGTATTAGCGTTATCGCACTCAGCCGCCCAAATTTTGACCCTCAAGTCCTGCAGCTCAGTAAACGCGATGGGCTCTGGGTTGAAGCCTCTGACCTGTCGCTCTATGTCGCTGGCTGTGCTGGACCAATCGATGCGCGCCTCTTGCTTGTCTATCTTGTGCGCATAGGTTGCCCCGGCTGGTTGTGGTTCGGGTCGAGCTGTATGCGAGGCAATTTGAGCGATGGCCTTCAACAGCGCTTCTGGACCCAGTGTGGTCAGTTTGTCAGCCAAACTCTGACTGGTCTCGTTCGGGACTATATCGGTCTTGGCGCGGACTAACACGTCTCCTGTGTCCAGGCCCTCGTCCATCTGGATAATGCAGACTCCGGACTCAGTATCGCCGGCGAGGATTGCCCGTTGAATCGGTGCCGCGCCCCGCCAGCGGGGCAGCAGCGAGGCGTGTACATTGATGCAACCGAAACGCGGGTATGCCAGAACGTCAGGTTTGAGAATCTGCCCATAAGCAACGACGACCATCAGGTCAGCATCGAGATGTGCCAGGTCACGCAGGCGCAAGCGGGTGGGCTGCAGGACAGGTAAGTTGTGCTGATCCGCCAGACGTTTCACCGCACAAGCGACGGGGTGTTTGCCCCGCTTGCCCGGTTTGTCCGGTTGCGTGATGACGCCAACCACCTGGTGCTCACTGGTGAGCAGGACCTCGAGGTGTTTTGCCGCGAACGCCGGGGTGCCGGCAAATAGCAGTTTCAAGCGCACGACCTAATCACGGTGTTTGCGCTGCTTGAGCAATTTCTTGCGAATCATTTGTCGTTTAGTATTGGAGATATAATCGACAAAGAGTTTGCCTTCCAGATGGTCCATTTCATGCTGAATGCAGACAGCAAGTAGGTCTTTCGCTGTCAAGTTGAACGGATTGCCTTCGCGATCAATCGCGTTAACTTGAATGGTCGCCGATCGAAACACGGGCTCGAAGTAGCCGGGTATCGATAAACAGCCCTCGTTCGTCTGAATTTCACCCTCACGTGCAACTATTTCTGGATTAATCAGCACCAGTGGAGACGAATTGTCCTCGGAGACATCAACCACCAGCATTCTCAGGTGCATATTGACCTGGCTTGCGGCCAAGCCGATACCCGGTGCGGCATACATGGTCTCAAGCATGTTGTCGGCGAGTGTGGCAATGGTTCCGTTGACGTCTTTGACCGGTACCGCGACCGTTCTAAGCCGAGGATCTGGGAATTCCAATATGTTCAGTAGCGCCATAATTGTTAGTGAGATACCTATAGTCAGAGTTCAACTTGTGCCTATAACAATCGGATCAAGTTGATATTTCAGTTCGTCTTCGCGTAGCAGCATCGATTGGGATAGCCGCTATTGTACTGATTTTAAAGATAGGATTCGCCCCATGAGGAAAATTCTTATCGCTTTTGCCGCCAGTCTGCTGCTAACACAGGCTAGTCTCGCGGCAGATACGTTGCTAACGCCTGATCATCCAGACCGCTACGTGGTTCAGCAAGGCGATACCTTATGGGATATCTCGTCGCTGTTTCTTGCAGAGGCCTGGCGCTGGCCGGAGATCTGGAAGGTTAACCCCGAGATAGAGAATCCTCACCTTATTTTTCCTGGCGATGTCATCGCACTGCGCTATGTCGATGGCAAACCCGAGCTAATAATGTCGCGGGGCGACGAGTCCCGCACCCTGCGCGTCACGCCAATGCCGCAACTGGATGTCAAAGCCAGTCCGCAGGTTAGGTGGGAGCCTTTAACCAGCGCGATTCCTGCGATTCCGCTGGATGCGATTGCGGGTCTGTTAAATGCAGGGCGAATCGTCGAAGTGGAGACACTAGAGCAGGCCCCTTATATCCTTGCGAACAAGTCTGATCGCATGATTTTTGGGCCTGGCGACGAGTTCTATGCGCGCGGAGATTGGCCTGGCGAGACTTCTGTTTATGGCGTCTATCGCCCAGGTCAGATTTATCGGGATCCGGAAACGCGGGAGGTGCTTGGCTATGAGGCCCAGGACGTGGGCGTTGCGACAGTTTTGCGCAGAAATGTTTTGCGCAGAAATGACGAGGTTGTGACCATGAACCTGGCATCGGTTGCCGCAGAGGTCAGGCTTGGCGATCGCCTTCTACCCACAGAAGAGCGACGAGTAGATTCGGTGTTTTATCCTGCCGCGCCCGCAGAGCCTGTGGTCGCGACAGTTATGACGATTGTTGGCAATGCCACCAAGGTGGGCAAAAATCAGGCGGTCACGATCAACCGCGGACTGCAAGCTGGTCTGGCGGTGGGTAATGTCCTGGCAATCTACAAATCGGGTGCATTGGTTAGTGACAGGATCGAAGGTGATCGAGTTCGGTTGCCGGCAGAAAGAGTTGGTTTGTTGATGGTATTCCGGGTTTTTGAAAAGATGTCCTATGGACTTGTGCTACAGACCGAAGAGCCCGTCACTGTCGGCGACAGATTACAAAACCCCTAAGCTGTTGGCTATCGACCAACGCTGAATCTGGCTGCTAAGTTAGGGGATCCTTCGATCAGGCTGAGCCCAATGGACTATTTCTGTGTCTGTGTCTGAAACGCAGTTGTATGCTTCCCTGCTACTGATTCGCGCATCGGGTGTGCAGCCACGAGTCTGTCATCGTCTGTTGGCGTTGTTTGGTGATGCCAGAGCTGCCTGTCATCAGTTTTTGGCCGCGCAGCACGGTGCCACCTGCGGATTAAAATATGCGGCTGCCTTGGTTCTGCAGAAACGCTTGCGGGATCCGTCGCTGCAGCAATGGGTGGACCATGATCTGGCTTGGCTTTCTCTACCCGGGCACTGCTTTATTGGGCTTGGTTCCGCGGCGTATCCGCCGTTGTTGCGAGAAATTGACGATCCGCCGATTGGACTATTTTGCGCCGGTAACCTGTCGATTTTTCGAGCCCCCAAGCTTGCTGTTGTGGGCAGTCGTCACCCGACGCGCTATGGTCAGGCCGTTGTGCAACGGTTAGTAGGTCAGTTAGCCGACCTGGGTCTCGCTATCACCAGTGGTATGGCTTTGGGCATCGACGGTCTGGCCCATGAAGCCAGTCTTGCCAGGGGTGGGGCTACAATCGCCGTACTGGGTACCGGCCCTGATCAAGTCTATCCACCGCAGCATGCCCGTCTGCATGCCCAGATCCAGGAGCGTGGCTTGATTATTTCCGAGTTTCCACCGGGTACAACTGCCGCTTCGCGCCATTTCCCCCAACGTAATCGCCTCGTCACCGGCTTAAGCCTCGGAACGCTCGTGATTGAAGCCAGGTTGAAAAGTGGCTCCTTGATTTCGGCGCGACTGTCGATGGAACAGGGTCGAGAAGTTTTTGCTGTACCAGGTTCTGTTCTTAGCAAGCTGAGCGAGGGCTGTCATCAATTGTTGCGGGATGGGGCTAAGTTGACAGCCCATGTGGCTGATATTCTGGAGGAGTTACCCTTGGATCCGCAATCTCTCTGTGGTCAGGCTGTCTGTGCTCAGGATTCAATGGCGTGCAGCGAACCGCTGACACCAGAGCAGGTTCGTTTACTCGAGGTCCTGGATTTAGAGCCTCAGTCACCAGACCGATTGGCGGAGCTGTTGCAAGTCTCTGCTCGAGAGTTGATGGGTGCTTTGGTGGAGCTGGAACTGCTAGGTCTGGCGCAGTTGGGTGTCGATGGCTATCGGTTGAATCAGCGCTGGCCCTGACTGGCTTCAGAATCTCAGAGTGGTTCTTGAAAGCGGGCAAAGACTAGGGTAAGTTTCGATCCTTTTTGAAAGAGGCGTATTTATGAATTCGCCATTCGTCGCGATTTTAATGGGTTCGGACTCAGATCTGCCGATTATGAAGGCAGGCTGTGCGGTATTCATTGCGGGCGCCGGTATGGCGGCGCATCTTGCTGGCGCAGTGGCGGCGCAGACCTTGCGGCCCGTGATCGGCGTGCCGGTAGCGACGGTCGCGATTGCTGGCTGAGCGAGCGGCAAATGCCGAAAGCATTCGACAAAAGAATCATAACCTCGAGATCTAGGAACTCATTCGCTTTAATGCCCAAGCCTCAATCCTGGCGTTACAAGATGGTCGCAACCCGGTTGCAACAGGGTGCCGTGATCGCCTATCCAACGGAAGGGGTCTGGGGTCTGGGTTGCCTGCCAGAAGACCCTGAAGCGGTGAATCGTATTTTGTCGATGAAGCAGCGTAGCTGGCGCCAAGGCTTGATTCTTGTTGGTGCCAGTTTCGAGCAGGTCGAAGGATATATAGGTCACATTACCGAAGAACAACGAAGCTTGCTCCAACAGGTTTGGCCTGGTCCAGTGACCTTTATTGTGCCGCGCAGCGAGCAAGTACCCGATTGGATTGCGGGCGATAGCGACAGGGTCGCGATTCGAGTTTCTGCCCATTCGGTGGTTCAGGGCGTGTGTTCAGCCTTGGGGCAGCCTATCGTCTCGACTTCTGCTAATCCTGGTGGCAAGGCGCCCGCCCTTTCAAAATTGACGGTGCAGCGCTATTTTCGAGGCGCAATTGATCTTATCGTTCCAGGTGCTCTGGGTGGCCAATCCGGGGCCAGTGAGATTCGCGATCTGGTGACGGGTGCTGTGATTCGTGCCCCCAGCCCAAAGGCTAACCCCTGATGTTGCGCCTTGCGGTACTAGGTCATCCGGTCAGCCACAGCAAGTCGCCTTCCATTCATCAGGCGTTTGCTCGCCAAGTCAGCATCAACATTCGTTACGATAAAATAGAGGTACCGCTGCAAGAGTTTGCGGCCAGCGCTCGCGCATTTATCGCGGAAGGCGCTAAGGGCTTTAATATCACGGTGCCGTTTAAGTTCGATGCCTACCAGTTTGCGGATTTTGTCTCAGATCGAGCCCGCCTTGCCCAGGCGGTCAACACAATCAAGGTGCTGCCAGACGGCAAGCTGTTTGGGGACAATACAGATGGTCCAGGGCTGGTGACTGACTTGACCCAAAACCTCGGCTGGCAACTGCAGGGAAAGCGAATTTTGGTACTGGGTGCGGGCGGCGCGGTTCGCGGCGTGCTGGGTAATTTACTTGCCGCAGGACCCTTGTCCCTGGATCTTTGGAATCGAAACCCTGCTAAGGCTGCAGATTTGGTCGCGCACTTAGATGGGTCAGTTCGCTTGACCGACAGCGACAGCCTGGCGTTCGGTTATGATCTGGTGATCAATGGCACCTCGGCAGGTCTCACGGGCGGGCGACCGCAGATACCCGCCAGCGTGATTGGCGCCAACAGCCACGTCTACGATATGGTCTATAGTGACCAGATGACTGACTTTAACCAGTGGTGCATGAATAATGGAGCGGTTGCGGTCAGTGATGGTTTGGGCATGTTGGTTGAGCAGGCGGCCTTGGCCTTTGAGCTTTGGTTTGACAGGAAAGTACAGACTCGTTCGGTGATCGACTTGCTGCGCGGGGCTTCAATTTCGGAGTGAAGAATGACGAATCCACTGCTTGAGACCTACGAGTTGCCGCCGTTTCACTTGATCAAGCCGGAGCACGTAGTGCCTGCCATAGAGGCTCGTCTCAAAGCGAACCTGCTGGCGATAGAAAATCTGTTAGATGCGGAGCAGGCCGCCTGGGCCAGTCTGGTGCCAGCGATTGAACAGATGGAGGATGAGCTTCGACAAGCCTACTCGGCCGTCGGTCACCTGAGCGCGGTGGTGAATACGCCTGAATTACGTGAGGCCTGGAACGCCTGTCTGCCCAAGTTGGCGGAATATTCTACGGCGATTGGACAAAATCAGAGATTGTTCAAGTCTTACCAGACAATTGCCGCCAGCCAGGAATATCACGAGCTGGACCAGCCCGAGCGCAAGGCGCTGGATAACGCGCTACGGGACTTCCGGCTAGCCGGTATCGATCTACCGCCAAACCAGCAAAAACGCATTGCCGAGATTGGCCAACGACACGCTGAGTTGTCGGGTCGATTTAGGGATAATGTGCTAGATGCCACTATGGCATGGTCAAAATTGATTACCGATGAATCCGAGTTAGCGGGACTACCTCCCAGTGCACTGGCGCTTGCTCGGCAGACAGCAGAACAACGAGGTCAACAGGGCTACCTGCTGACCTTGGATTTTCCCAGCTATATGCCGGTCATGACTTTCTGTGAGAATCAGCGACTTCGGCGGCAGATGTATGAGGCGTACGTGACGCGAGCCTCAGACACCGGACCTCATGCGGGGCAATGGGATAACTCAGACGTCATGACAGAGATACTTGCGCTCGAGAAAGAAAAAGCCATGCTATTAGGCTTTAACAATTATGCAGAGTTGTCACTGGCCACCAAGATGGCGAATTCGACAGAGCAGGTATTGTCTTTTCTGAACGAACTCGCAGCTCATGCCAGGTCCGAAGCGGCCAAAGAATATCGAGTGCTTTGTGAATTCGCTCGAGATCAATTCGGGGTAGATACATTGAACCCCTGGGACCTGGGATTTTATGGCGAGAAGCTGAAAGAAAGTCAATTCAAACTCTCCAGCGAGACTTTGCGTCCCTATCTGCCCGCGCCCAGGGTTATTCTGGGGATGTTTGAGGTGGTTAATCGCTTGTTCGGTCTGGAGATAGTTCCGGTGAACGATATGCCCACTTGGCATAAGGATGTGACGACCTATGAGGTCGTCAAGAATGGTCAACTGATCGCACGTTTTTATCTGGACCTTTACGCTCGGCAGCACAAGCAAGGTGGTGCCTGGATGGACGATTGTCGAGTTCGACGGCTTCGATCTGACGGAAGCCAGCAATTGCCAGTCGCCTACCTGACCTGCAACTTTTCTGCGCCGGTAGGCGATCAGCCCGCGTTATTGACGCACGATGAGGTCGTCACGCTATTTCATGAATTTGGCCATGGCCTGCATCATATGCTGACGCAAGTCAATTGCGCCGACGTTTCTGGTATCAATGGCGTTGCCTGGGATGCCGTCGAACTACCCAGCCAGTTCATGGAAAACTGGTGTTGGCAAGAAGAGGCGCTGGCCTTTATTTCCGGCCACCACGAAACGGGAGAACCCTTGCCGATCGAGTTGCTGAATAAGGCGCTGGCCGCTAAAAATTTCCAGTCTGCCATGCAGATGTTGCGTCAGGTCGAATTTTCCTTGTTTGATTTCCGCTTACGCTGTGAGTTTGACGCCACCCAGGAGCGACAAATACAGCAGCTTCTGGATGAGGTGAGGGCGCAGGTAGCCGTGTTGCCAGCGGCGCCGTTCAATCGATTTCAGCATAGCTTTGAGCATATTTTTGGTGGTGGCTATGCCGCTGGCTATTACAGTTATAAATGGGCCGAAGTGTTGTCGGCCGATGCTTTCTCGCGCTTTCAGCAAGACGGTATTTTCAACCGTCAGACCGGTGAAAGATTCCTGGCAACAATCCTGGAGAAAGGTGGCTCCGAAGAGCCGATGGATATGTTTGTCGCTTTTATGGGCAGAGAGCCTGAGATCAAGGCGCTTTTGCGTCAGGAAGGTATCCTTGGCGACTAGGAAACGTTTTATTGCTGGTGCCATCTGTCCGCAATGCAGCGCTGAAGATACGACCTATGTGCTAGTGACCGCCGATGGCCAGAGTCGACACTGCAACCAATGCAGTTTCAACCAAAATATGTCCGACTTGTCCCCCGCCAGCGAAGTCGAGCCGGTGAGTGATTGGCAGCCGATCAAGTTGACCGACTAATCCCAGGGCCGCCGCCTTACTGCACTATTAAGATCCTCGTTCAAGACCTTTTGTCGAGGCCTGCTGGTTTTCTGAGGATCTTTGGCCTAATTGAGGTCGGCAGAAGATCGGGTTTTAAAGCGTGTTCGTGGGCTGGTCCCTATGCAAATCCCTATGCAAATCCCAAGAAACTGTCGACATTCGATCGAAAAGCTAGGTAATCAGCTGTGTCGGACCTTGAGAAACCGGTTGGCATTGCTATAATTGCCGCGGTTTCGCGTCCATACAGATTGGTGATATCGCGTCTTCGGGCCCTGGAAGGATCACGTCTGTCAAGGTGACCGTGGTAGTATGCGATAACTCGGGGTCGCAGGGGATGCCAGTCAAGAGTCTGGTCTGGTTTTGAACCGTAATCGTATATGCCATGAGCGTCCAATCAAGGTCGACATAATTAGAGAAAGCGATAGAGCAAGTTTAGTGTCCAGCGGGCAGCGCCTGACTGGACGGTATTTATTTAAAATTGGAGTTCTTGGGATGGATAAAGCGAAGCAGAGTAAGTGGTTAGTTGCTTTGTCGCTGCTACTGCCCAGCAGCGTGGTTCACGCTGACTGGACGGTGAACATGAGACAAGGTGTTACCGAGATCAGTCGCCAGGTTTACGACCTCCACATGCTGATATTCTGGGTGTGTGTCGCGATTGGCGCAGTGGTATTTTCGGTCATGATCTATTCCATGCTGACCCATAGAAAATCCCTTGGCGCCGTCCCTGCTGATTTCCACGACAACACCAAGATCGAAATTCTCTGGACCGTCGTACCGGTGCTGATACTGGTTGCCATGGCCGTGCCGGCAACCACGACCCTGACCGCTATGTACGATGCGGGTAACTCAGAGATTGATATTGAAGTCCGCGGCCTGCAGTGGAAATGGCAATATACCTATCTCAACGATGATCCCACTAAGGAAGTGAAGTTTATCAGTTCGTTGCTGACGCCTCAGGAAGAGATCAAAAACGAGGTTCGAAAGCGCGAGCATTACTTGCTGGATGTCGACAACGAGTTGGTCATTCCAATCAATACTCGAGTGCGCTTTCTGGTGACCTCTGGCGATACGCTGCACGCCTGGTGGGTGCCGGATTTTGCGATTAAGCGTGACGCCATTCCCGGCTTTGTCCACGAAGCCTGGACTGTTGTTGATACCCCGGGCATTTATCGCGGTCAGTGCGCGGAACTCTGTGGTAAGGAACACGGCTTTATGCCAGTCGTAGTGCGAGCGGTAGAGCGGGCTGAATACGATGCCTGGTTAGCCGGCAAGCAGGAAGAGGCACGGCAAGTCTACGAAACAGTGGGTAAGGAATGGTCGCAAGAAGAACTCATGGCGAAAGGCGAAGAAGTCTATGTTCGAGTGTGCGCTGCCTGCCATCAGGTCAACGGCCAGGGTTTGCCTCCGGCGTTTCCTTCCCTTGTGGGTCGGGGACTGGCGGTTGGACCCATGGAAGGCCATCTCGATATCGTCCTGAATGGCAAAGCGGGTACCGCTATGCAGTCTTTCAAGGGGCAATTAAACGCAGCGGAAATCGCCGCTGTCGTTACCTATGAACGAAATGCTTGGGGCAACAACATGAATGATTCCATTCAGCCTCGAGAAGTGAACAACATGATGAGCACCGGCCAGTAGTCAGGAGATTCAGGATGAGCGCAATTATTGAAGAACATCATCACGACGACCATCACCACGGCCCTGCCAAAGGCCTGATGCGTTGGGTATTTACCACCAACCACAAAGATATTGGTACTCTATATCTGTGGTTCAGCTTTGCCATGTTTCTCCTCGGCGGTACCTTTGCGCTGGTGATTCGCGCTGAGTTGTTTCAGCCAGGTTTGCAGCTGATTGATCCGGCGTTTTTTAATCAGATGACGACCATGCATGGTCTGATCATGGTCTTTGGTGCTGTGATGCCAGCCTTTGTGGGTTTGGCAAACTGGCTAGTACCCATGATGATTGGTGCGCCTGACATGGCGTTACCGCGAATGAACAACTACAGCTTCTGGATTCTGCCCTTTGCGTTCACGATGCTGGCAAGCACCTTGCTGATGGAGGGGGGCGGTCCGAATTTCGGCTGGACCTTCTATGCGCCATTATCGACAGATTATGCACCGCCCAGCGTCACCTTCTTTATCTTCGCTGTACACCTGATGGGTATCTCATCAATCATGGGATCGATTAACGTCGTAGTGACCATTTTGAATCTGCGTGCACCTGGCATGACCTTGATGCAAATGCCCCTGTTTGTCTGGACCTGGCTCATTACTGCCTATCTCTTGATCGCGGTGATGCCTGTTTTGGCGGGTGTGGTGACTATGATGTTGATGGACATTCACTTTGGCACTGCCTTCTTTAATGCCGGTGGTGGCGGTGATCCCGTACTGTTTCAGCATGTCTTCTGGTTCTTTGGTCACCCGGAAGTCTATATCATGATTCTGCCAGCGTTTGGCGTGGTTTCTGCGATCATCCCGACGTTTGCTCGCAAGCGCCTGTTCGGTTACGCATCAATGGTGTACGCGACCTCTTCCATCGCCTTCCTGTCCTTTATTGTGTGGGCCCACCATATGTTTACTGTGGGCATGCCGTTGGCTGGTGAATTGTATTTCATGTACGCCACCATGCTGATTGCCGTACCGACAGGGGTCAAGGTGTTTAACTGGATCGCTACCATGTGGCAGGGCTCTATGAGCTTTGAGACGCCCATGTTATTTGCCATCGCATTCGTCATCCTGTTCACCATCGGCGGCCTGTCTGGTCTGATGCTGTCGATTGCTCCGGCTGATTTTCAGTATCAGGACACCTACTTTGTCGTAGCGCACTTTCACTATGTGTTGGTGCCTGGTTCGATTTTCTCGATCATGGCGGCTGTCTACTACTGGCTGCCAAAGTGGACTGGTAACATGTACGACGAGACCTTGGGCAAAACCCATTTCTGGTTATCATTTGTCGGCGTCAACGTCACATTCTTTCCACAGCACTTTACGGGTCTAGCAGGTATGCCACGCCGAATTCCAGATTATGCGTTGCAGTTTGCTGACTACAACATGGTTTCCAGTGTGGGTGCCTTCCTGTTCGGGTTTTCTCAGCTGCTGTTCCTGTTTATTGTGATCAAGTGCATCAGAACAGGCAAGAAAGCGACCGCTCAGGTATGGGAAGGCGCGCATGGATTGGAGTGGACGATTCCGTCCCCGGCCCCCTACCACACCTTTTCGCACCCAGATCAAGTGGATTTAAAAGAAGCCCACGGTTAGATTGCGAGGAATAGAAGCTGATGAAAGCGTCAAACCCAAAAAGTCGAATGGTCCTCAAGCTGGTGCTGGTCACCTTTGGTATGTTCGGCTTTGGGTTTGCTCTGGTGCCGTTATATACCGTGTTTTGTGAGCTTACCGGTCTGAATGGCAAGACTGGTGGTCAATATACCCAAACGGCGACCAGTTCTGTTGATAGAGACAGGACGGTAACGGTTCAGTTTATTACCAACAATAACGCTGATATGTCTTGGGAATTCCGGCCGCAGGTTCGCTCGATAAAGGTACACCCTGGCGAGATGAACACGACCAGCTTTTATGTTCGCAATCCGACGGGTTCGGCGATTACTGCCCAGGCAGTGCCGAGCGTGACGCCGTTCAGAGCGGCAACCTATTTACATAAGACAGAATGTTTCTGTTTTGAACAACAGCAGTTGGCAGGCGGGGAATCGCTGGATATGCCGTTGCGTTTTATTGTTGATAGGGACGTGCCTGCAGAGATTGAGACACTGACCTTATCGTATACACTTTTCGATATAACCGAACAAACCCTGGATCAGCCGGCAGTGGCCGCAGAATAGGCAGATCCGCGCCGAAATTGATGGAGATTAAACATGGCGAATGACGCAACGTACCAAACATATTATGTGCCGCATGACAGCAAGCTTCCGATTTTTGCGTCATTAGGTATATTTTTGATGGTCTTTGGTATGGGCAATATGCTCAACGAAATGAAAGCCCAGACAGATTCCTCCTTTGGCACCTGGGTGCTCCTCATTGGTAGTTTTGTGATGGCACTGACGCTGTTTGTTTGGTTCAGTAAGGTGATAGAAGAGAACCATGCGAAGTTGTACAGCGACCAGATGAATCGATCTTATGTCTGGGGTATGAGCTGGTTTATTTTCTCCGAGGTAATGTTTTTCTCAGCGTTTTTCGGCGCTTTGTTTTATGTTCGCGCGTTTGTTGTTCCCTGGTTAGGCGGTGAAGGCACGCGAGGTCCGGCTGACTATCTGTTTTACCCGGGCTTCTCCGGCGAGTGGCCTATGATCAACACGCCGGATCCATCCCGTTTTCCCGGTGCTAATGAGCCCATGGGCTGGTATGGCTTGCCATTGGTAAATACGATCTTGCTGGTCACCTCCAGTTTTACTGTCACCTTGGCTCATCACGGCATCAACGAGGGCAATCGCCGCAAATTGGTGGGGTGGCTGAGTGCGACCGTTGCATTGGGCATTGTGTTCCTGGTCTGCCAGGTCTTGGAGTATCAGCACGCTTACCAAGAGTTGGGTTTAACCTTGACTGCCGGCATCTACGGTACCACCTTCTTTATGTTGACCGGTTTTCATGGTGCCCATGTGACCCTGGGAACCTTTATGTTACTGATTATGCTGTTCAGAGCCATCAAGGGTCATTTCAAGGCAGATGATTGTTTCGGCTTCGAAGCAGCGGCCTGGTACTGGCACTTTGTCGACGTGGTTTGGCTAGGACTGTTTTTGTTTGTCTATATACTCGGTAGCTAGCGCCTTAAGACGGAAGCTCAAGCGAGTTTCCGGGCAATAGCTGAGACGCGTGAAGGCCTCGCATATGCGGGGCCTTCTTTTTAAGCGCAGGCAATCAAGGGCATTAAGCCAGTGTACACCCGTCAGGAGAGAGGTTTTCTGATCTCGCCATGCCAGGGCGCTGCAATACCCAGATCTCCGCTCCAGACGCCGTAGATCACCACCGCCAGCAGTAAAACTGCGAGCGATACCCTGACAAGCAACAGGTTAGCCGTGCGTTTTCCACCGCGCCCCTGGTCCAGCATCAGCGTATAGAAAGCGCCGCTCAACGCCGCGAGATTGGCGATAAATAACACTACAATAATGATTTTGATCCACATAATAGACGGCGCCGTAGGTGCTAACAGAAGAATCCGATAGATTATACGGGTGAGCCGCTGAATGAATAGACCTCGAACGCTCAATTTAAACTGGAGAATGGCGGTATTCTCGAGCGTGTCTCTGGTCGCTTTTGTTGGCCTCGGTATCTGGCAGCTCGAGCGAGCGACCGAAAAAGTCAAGTTGCTCGCCGGTTATGAGGCACGGCTTCAACAGCCTCCACTGACCTCGACCGCATTACTTCAGCGACAGGACTCTGTTGATGACCTGCCACTGCGCCTCTTTGGACGATACGAGCCTGAGCCAGCACTGTTGAAAGATAATGTCGTACTCGAAGGCCAGGTCGGCTTTGAAGTGCTACAGGTCTTCATCGATGATGCCACTGGTCAGCGCTTTCTTATTGATCGTGGATTCGTGCCAATGGCTGAAACTCGTCAGATCAGACCTAAAATACCTCCTGCCAGTCTAAGCCAAGTCAGCTTGCTAGGACGGGTTTACGTTTCGAAATCTAATGATGAACGCCTCAATGGTCGCGAGTTAATCGACGATTTGCGCATCGTCCAGAGCACCGACCCTAAAATGCTGCAGCCGGTGTTCCATGAGACGCTGTTTCCTCACCTTATCAGGCTGGATGCAGCCGACCCGTTCGCCCTGCCCCGCCACTGGGTATTAACGACCATCTCACCTGATAAACATCGCGGCTATGCCGCCCAGTGGTTTTTGATGGCGCTAGCGGTGCTTATCGCGTTCAGCTATTTCACGTTAAGATCAGTACCCAGCGAAGAGGCAAATTGATGACATTAAACTCCCAGGACACTAAAGAACTTAGTCCGTCGCAGGTGCAGCGCCAGAATCGCCGCAAACTCGTCGGACTTTTTAGCATCGCATTCGTACCTATGCTGATCGCCTACGGTCTGTTTTTCTATTTTCCGAGTCTGATTCCAGCCTCCACCATCAATGAAGGCGAGCTTATTCAGCCCCCGATCGACGGTGCCGTGCTTGAGCTCATCGAACCAACCGCTTTACCGGTCGGTCTTTGGACGCTGTTGATACCTGTTGATAGTCACTGCGATGATCTGTGCGTGCAAAGCCTGTATCTGAGTCGTCAAATCGTGATAGGTCTGGGCAAAGATGCTGATCGCGTTCAGCGAGTTGCCCTGCTTGAGGGCCCAGCGGGCAACGGCCTTAAGACTCTATTAGAAACAGAACACCCTAACCTGCTGCCATTCACCTATAATGCTGAGGCCTTAACCGGCGCTTTGCAGGCTCGCTCTCAGCCGATGGTGCCGAACGAACCCGTTATTTTGCTGATGGATCCTAACGGTAACATCATGATGTGGTATCCGTATGCCAAGATCGGCATGCCTTTGCGCAAGGATTTGCGCCACCTGCTCAAAATTTCGGCAATCGGCTAGCGCGGCTGGTCGATCCTGCAAATACCAACTGAAATGAACTGGGGATTTGGGTACTATGCACGCCTTTATTAATTTCAAAGAATTACGTCATCGTGTCTGAAGCCAATAGCGATACCCTAGAGACAAGAGCCAGCTGGCGCGACTATCTGGAAATGTGCAAGCCCAAGGTTGTCCTGCTCATGTTGCTGTGCGCCATGGTGGGCATGTTTTTGGCGACGCCTGGAATGGTACCTTGGGATATCCTGCTTATCGGCAATCTCGGCATCGCGTTAGTTGCCGGCTCAGCGGCGGCGCTTAACCATCTATTGGACTCGAAGATTGATGCAGACATGGCACGAACCCACCTTCGACCTGTTGCCCAAGGGCGAGTCAGTATTCGACAAGGTGGACTATTCGTCGCAGTGACCGGTATTCTGGGTTTTGTATTGCTTTACGTGTTTATCAATCCACTGACTGCCTGGCTCAATTTGGCATCCTGGTTGGGATATGGCGTGATTTATACTGCCTACCTGAAGCGTGCAACGCCACAGAACATTGTCATTGGCGGGCTGTTTGGAGCGGCTCCGCCTTTATTTGGTTGGACGGCCGTCACTAACAGCATCGACGGCGGCGGACTGTTGCTGGTGTTGATTATCTTTGCCTGGACTCCGCCACACTTTTGGGCGCTCGCCATTGATCGTGTTGAAGACTATCGTAAGGTCGATATACCCATGTTGCCTGTCACCCATGGTGAGGCTTATACCAAGCTGCACATTCTTCTTTATACGATTGTCATGATTATCGTGACGATTCTGCCGTATCTCATTGGTATGAGTAATTTGTTTTATTTGGTGTCAGCACTGGCCTTAGGCGGCGGATTTCTCTATTGGAGCCTAATCCTTCTGCGAGGCGTCAATCGGCAAGCACCCATTGAAACCTTTCGGTATTCGATTGTGTACCTGATGTTGCTATTTGTTGCGCTGCTGATTGATCATTATGCCTTTCCAGTGGACTACATCCTGACGTTAAAACCGGTCTGAGCTGCGAGCTCAGTTCCCGGCACTTGTTTTCTGGCACTTGTAAAGAAGAGCAGGCTATGAAGAACGGTATCAGAACCACGCTAATGTTGATTGCGGCTTTTATCGCCCTGATGCTCGGGTTGTTTCTCCATAGCTTTCTGGCGCCTAAAAGTCTGAGTGTAATTGAGTATCAGGAGCTGGGTTACTTCGGCTATCCAGAGGCGCGAACTATTGAGCCCTTCAACTTGCTTGACCAGAATGGACAGTCGGTGGGCTTGGCGAGTTTGAAAGGCCAATGGTCACTGCTGTTTTTCGGCTTTACCTACTGCCCCGATATTTGCCCAACCACGCTGGGTGTGCTTAACAGAGCGGTGCAACAAATGCAGAACCCGCCGCAGGTAGTGCTCGTCTCAGTCGATCCTGAGCGCGATACACCAAAGCAGTTGGCTGAATATCTGCCGAGTTTTAACCCGCAATTTAAAGGCTATACCGGTAGTTTCGATAGCATTGTCGGACTGGCGACTAACGTTAACATCGCCTTTGGCAAGGTGCCGGGCTCAGAACCGGGCACTTACACCGTTGATCATAGTGCGAGTATTGTGGTGGTTGACCCCTTCGGCAGGTACGCAGGTTTTATCAAAGCGCCCCATCAAGCTGAGAAAATTCGAAAGGTTGTCGAGTCCCTCCAGCGCTAGCGTGACTAAGCTAGGTCACGTGCGATTCGCAGAAACTCTTCCGGATCTTTAAGAGGAGCGCCCCTATCGCCACTGAGAAGTCTTGTTAGGATAAAGCGTAAAGCGCCGATTCGCTGAAAGCTACCAAAAAGCTTCTGCTCAAGGCTCGTCAAAGGGCGAATCGCCTCATATCCCTCGATCACACTTTTTTTCAAATCAGAATCAATCTTGCCCGCTAAATTACTGCACCAGTCATTCACGGTGATGGCGAGATCCTGAATCAGAAAATCTTCACACGCGTGATAAAAATCGATAATACCCGTCAGGTTGTCGTCTATGAAAAGCGCATTGTCTCGAAACAGATCGCCGTGAATAATGCCGACAGGTAAGTCCATACCCTTAATGTCCTGCTGCTCTGCCAGAATTCCTTTAAGCAATAACTGATCTGAGTGCTGCAGCGTCGAACGCATTTTGTTGAAGCTTGTAGACGTCCAGTCAAGGTCATAAGGGTTTGCCCTTGAAATGCGAACCGTGTGAGCGGCCTGATGGAGGTTTGCCAGGGCTTTGCCAATCTCGAAACATTGCTTTGAGTTGACTAGATGGGGATGAGCGCCCGGCAATTTTGAAAACAGCCAGGTGGGTTTGCCACAAAAAATCGTGCTCGACATGCCATCGAGTGTTCGCATTGGCTCAGGAACCGGCATACCTGCGCGAGCCAGTTGATTGAGCAGTTGGCTGAAGAACGGCGCCTCATGAAAACCAAGTCCCTCACTGATTGTCAGCACATATTCGATGGTCTCATCGACCAATTGCAGGCGGACGAAATAGTTGGAATTTTCGATGCCGGTGGTGATTGGGGTAAAGGACAACAGCTCGCCCAGCTCGAACATATACAGGTAGCGACTTAAGGCAGACTCAGAGAAGTTTGTGAAAGCAGCCACGAGTCACCATTCAAATAAGACCCAACTGGGATACAGACTTTTGCTATGGTCAATATCCGTGAAATGCGGCGATCCATCGGCAGGCACCATGTAGTAGGGCCGCCCAACCTTGGGAACAACCTTGATCATCATCAGTACGCCGTTGGCGCGATATTCGTAGATAGTGCGATCGTCACCAATCACAATTTCGACATCTCGACCTTCATTGCCAGGGTCTGGTAGAGCAATTTCGCTGGCAAAAGCGGAGATCAAAAAGCCATTAAGCAGTAAGAGCGCGACAAGTTGAACTAGGGTTGGAAAGTTGCGTGAGTTCAAAGTATGGTTCCCCAAAATACTTGAGCGATACGTGATGAAAGACAACTACCCATTGGTTCTGATTGATGGTTCATCCTACCTTTTCCGCGCCTTTCATGCACTACCCAAGTTGATGAGTACCAAGGGTGCACACACGGGCGCTATCAGGGGCGTCATCAGCATGATTCGAAAGCTAATGGCAGACTATCCTAAAAGCCATATCGCTGTCGTGTTTGATGCCAAGGGTAAGTCCTTTAGAAATACACTGTATCCAGCCTATAAGGAAAATCGTGCTGCTATGCCTGATGAGTTACGGGAGCAAATCGTGCCCATTCAGACCATCATTCGTAAAATGGGCTTACCGCTATTGATCGTGGATGGCGTCGAGGCTGATGATGTGATTGGCACTCTGGCTGAGGCGGCGACTCGGCAGGAAATGCCGGTACTGATATCGACCGGTGACAAGGATATGGCGCAGTTGGTCAACCGCCATATCACCCTGGTCAATACGATGACGGACACAGTGCTTGACCCAGCAGGCGTCGAAGAAAAGTTTGGTATTCGACCAGATCAGATTATCGATTATTTGGCGTTGGTCGGTGACGCATCTGACAACATACCTGGGGTACCGAGCTGTGGACCAAAAACAGCTGTAAAATGGCTCAAAACGCATGGCAATGTTGAGGGAATTATCGCGCACGCCGATGAAATTCAAGGCAAGGTTGGTGAAAACCTGCGGAACTCACTAGAAACCTTGCGACTCTCTTACCAACTCGCCACGATCAAGTTGGATGTACCGCTGGATATCACGCCGAAAGCATTGGTGCTGATGCCGCCGGATGTTGAGGCGCTGCGTCAGCTGTTTACCGAGTATGAGTTTAAGCAGTGGGTGGAAGAGCTTCGAGGCGACGGTGAAGTCAACGCTGCCAGCATCGAGCCGAAGACGGCTTATCAAACCGTGCTGAGCCCTGATGAGTTGAGCCACTGGATAGCTATTTTGGAGTCTGCACCGGCCTTTGCGTTTGATACAGAAACCACCAGTCTCGATTATATGCAGGCAGAACTGGTTGGTGTGTCATTTAGCGTTAAGTCTGGTGAGGCGGCTTATGTCCCTTTGGCCCATGCCTATTTGGGTGTTCCTCAGCAACTGTCGCGAGACTGGGTGCTGGGAAAGCTGCGGCACCTGCTGGAAGATCCTAGCAAACCGAAGATTGGCCAAAACCTCAAGTATGATATGAGCGTTCTGGCACGTTATGGCATTGAACTGCAGGGTATTGCGTTTGATACGATGCTTGAGTCATACGTTCTGAACTCTGTCGCGAGTCGGCATAACATGGACGATTTAGCCCTGAAGTACCTGGGTAAGAGCACTATTGCTTTTGAGGAAGTGGCCGGTAAGGGGGCCAAGCAAAAGACTTTTGATCAGGTCGAAATCGACGTTGCTGCCAGTTATGCTGCAGAAGACGCCGATATCACTTTGCAGTTACATGAGACGCTTTGGCCGAAGCTCACAGCGACTCCTAGCCTGCAAAGGGTGTTTGAAACCATAGAAATACCATTGGTCAGCGTTCTGTCTCGGATCGAGCGCAACGGCGTGTTGCTCGATAGTGGTTTACTCAATCGACAAAGCATCAAGCTCAGCCAGCGTCTTGATGCCTTGGAACGTGAGGCCTATGACCTGGCTGGCGAGCCTTTCAATCTCGGTTCGCCCAAACAACTTCAGACGATCTTTTTTGAAAAATTGAAGTTGCCGGTTAAGAAGAAGACCCCTACTGGTCAGCCTTCGACGGCAGAAGAGGTTTTACAGGAGCTGGCGCTAGATTATCCCTTGCCCAAGGTGATACTAGAGTATCGCAGTCTCTCAAAATTGAAGTCTACGTATACTGACCAGTTACCCAAGCAAGTCAATCCGACCACGGGTCGCATCCACACCTCCTACCACCAGGCTGTAGCCGCCACAGGCCGCTTATCAAGCACCAATCCCAATTTGCAGAATATACCTATCAGAACCGAAGAGGGTCGCCAGGTACGTAAGGCGTTCATTGCTCCGAGCGGCTATCAACTGATCGCAGCCGACTATTCGCAAATTGAACTGCGAATCATGGCCCATCTGTCATCGGATGCTGGCCTACTCAGCGCTTTTGCGCAGGGCCTGGATATCCACAAGGCCACTGCGGCAGAAGTCTTTGGACAAAGCCTTGAGGCAGTGACCCTTGAACAACGACGAAGTGCCAAGGCAATCAACTTTGGTTTGATCTATGGCATGTCGGCCTTTGGCCTGGCACGTCAATTGAACATTGGTCGTGGTGATGCGCAGTCCTACATTGATCTGTATTTTGAACGATACCCTGGCGTCCTTGACTATATGGAGAGAACCAAGGCGCTTGCGGCCGAGCAGGGATTTGTTGAGACCCTGTTTGGCAGGCGCCTGTATTTGCCGGAGATCAATACCAGCAATTTTCAACGTCGTCAGGGCGCTGAGCGGACCGCGATCAATGCGCCGATGCAGGGATCTGCTGCAGATATCATTAAGCTTGCGATGATCGATGTTGATCGGTGGCTCACCAAGGATCGACCCGATGCACGGATGATAATGCAGGTGCATGATGAATTGGTACTTGAGGTCAAAGAGGACCAAGTCGCTGAGGTGGCAGCGATCCTGACAACCAAGATGAGTCGCGCAGTTGAACTTAAGGTCCCGCTGGTGGTCGAAACCGGTGTGGGTTCAGACTGGGAGGCCGCGCACTGAAAGCCCGCCCGTTCATCAACAAAAGCGTAAACTCATACACGGAAGCTTCAGAAGAATCGCGAAGGAAAAGAATAGTTTTTTTAAAACATTTTGAACTTTGCGGAATTGGGCCAGTCTTATCTTCCGTAACAGCTAGAACGTGGCAACTTGGTAAGCAGGTTGTCAGAAACCGGTTCTAGAAAGCGGCGCTAGAAAGTAGTTTTAGAAAGTAGTTTTAGAAAGTAGTTTTAAATAACAGGTTTTAGAAAGCTTCGGTAATTTACTCCCCTAAAAGAGCCGAAGACCCCCGGCCCTGGTCACGCCCTCCCCCAAAGGTGACCAGGGCTTTTTTTTACTCGAAGCTTTTTACTCAAGCTTTTTACTCAAGCTTTTAATCCTAAGGTTTTAAGCCTAAGCTTTTTACTAGAAGTGCTTCCCCTCAGCGAAGACCAGCGGTCACTAACCACTCCTTCCCAGCCAGTCACTACCAGCCATTGACGTCTAGACAGGCTTGTCTATTGCGGCTCGTCCCCGTCGCCTTCTGCATCAATCTGTTGCAGGTTATTTCTGGGCCCAGCTCGTTCAGACCCGCCCGCAGCCAGCCAATCGGCTAATTGATTCAAAAGGATTTTCTGACCAATCTTCTGTGTCGACGAGAAGAGTTGAATGCTGGCGAGTTTGCCGACCTCACGTTTGACCTGCAGCAAGGCAGCCTGTTGAGCGCCACGTTTGAGCTTGTCGCATTTGGTCAGAAGAATATGCAATGGCATCTCTGCGCCAGTGCACCAGTCGAGCATGGTCCGATCAAAAGGCTTTAAGGGATGGCGAATATCCATCAATAATACCAGCCCGCATAAAGAGTCGCGGTGACGCAGATAGTTGTCGATATTCTCATGCCAGTCTCGCTTCAGAGCGGTGGGTACCTTGGCATAGCCATAACCAGGTAAGTCCACCAATCGAAATTGATCGGATACGCTGAAAAAGTTGATCAGTTGGGTACGCCCTGGCGTCTTGCTGGTTCGTGCCAGTTTGTTGAGGCCGGTCAGATAGTTGATTGCGCTGGATTTCCCGGCATTTGAGCGACCACAGAAGGCGACTTCAAGGCCGTGATCTGCCGGGCATTGACTAAGTTTCGCGGCGCTTTTCAGAAACTGGATAGTCTCCAGGCTGATATTGGCGCGATTTATTTTCGGTTCTGGCATATTCACGATATATTTGCTGCTATGTGACTTGGGCCTTCCGGCTAAGTTTGTTATATACTTGCGCGTCTATGTTAACACCGCTCATCCTGTAATTAGTTTTTTTAGGGAAACTCATGTTTAGAATATTAGTGGGACTTATGATTGCCTTGGCATCAACTTATATATTTGCCGCCGGGGACCCCCAGCAAGGCAAGGCTCTATCTGCTGTCTGTGCCGCCTGCCACGGCCAGGATGGTAACAGCTCAGCGGGTGCTTTTCCCAGCTTGGCGGGTCAAGGACAAAGATATTTGGTTAAGCAGTTGAAGGACATTAAGTCGGGAAACCGGGCTGCCGTTCTGATGACCGGTATTTTGGATAATTACTCGGAGCAGGACATGTTGGATGTCGCCGCCTATTATGCGGCTCAGACTGCTGCCGGTGGCGCTGCAGATCCGGCCTTGTTAGCGCAGGGTGAAACCATTTACAGAGCAGGCGTGGCGCGCAAGCAGATTGCTGCCTGTACCGCATGTCATTCACCGACGGGCCAAGGCAATGCCGCCGCCGGTTTCCCCATGCTTGCCGGCCAATGGCCGGATTATACCGAGGCACAGCTCAGATCTTTTCGAAGCGGGGAACGTCATAACGATGGCGACAGCCAAATGATGCGACTCAACGCGATGGACCTAAGTGATCAAGAAATCAAGGCTGTGTCCAGCTATATACGTGGACTCAGAAAATAGCCTTCAAGCAGAAATGGACGGAATATGATTAAGCTTATTTTTCGGGCGATCTTATTGTCGCTGGCCTTTGCTTCGGCAACTAGTTATTCAGCAACTAGTCATTCAGCAGTGGGCGGGTCGATTCCATATGAGGAAGGGACCCATTATGTGGCGTTGCCAATTCCGATTAAAACTCGCGTTGCGGATAAGATCGAGGTGGCTGAGTACTTTTCCTATGGCTGTCCCCATTGCTATCAGTTTGAACCCTTAGTTGGCGCCTGGAAGCAGGGCCTTGCTTCTGACGTTGAGTTCGTTCGAACTCCTGCCGTCTGGAACAAAGACTATGAAGTGTATGCGCAGACCTACCTGACGGCCCAAGCATTGAAGGTTCTGGACCAGATCCATGTACCCCTGTTCGATGCCATTCATAACAAGCGCAGACCATTGAACAACCCGGAGAAAATGGCGGGTTTTTTCGAAGAAATGGGCATTGATCCTATGGCTTTCGCGCGCACTTACAGCTCCTTTGGTGTAAACGCCAGCCTGCAGCAGGCTGCAGCCAAAGGGCGCGCCTATCGATCAGGCGGCGTTCCTGCAATCATTGTTAACGGCAAGTATCGTATCGAAGGCTCCATGGCAGGTAGCAGTGCGGAGATGCTGCGGATCGCCGACTACTTGATTAAAAAAGAACGTGAGCTTAACGAGAAAGTTCGCGCAACGCAGCAACCCGTCAGTTGATGAGCGCGCTGACAATCGCGGAGATCAAGATCGAGGATGAAATCGTTGTTGGTTGCCGGTCAGAGGAGATACTTTCCAGATTACCTCGGCGATTAAGCCATCAAATCCTCTCCTGGATTGAAAAAACCCCTGAAGCTATTGCCCTTCAAGAAGCGGATCAGAATGTCACTTATAGTCAATTAGGCCTCCGTGTTGCCGAGGCCAGGGCCTTGCTCCTTCAGCGGGGCGTCCGTGCGGGCGACAGAGTGATGCTGGTGGCGGAAAACGGGATTGCCTTAATGGTGCTCTTTTTGGCGCTCAGCGAGCTTGATGGCATCGCCGCAGTGATAAACGCGCGCTTGTCAGATCGAGAAATCGATTTGATCGCAGCAGACTGTGATCCGCGCATGATCATCACCACCTCAAAATCTGCCGAGGCGGCCGCCCATGGGGTGCGCCTGAAGGCCATGCCGGTGACGACCAGTTTTGGCGATATTGCATGCACCGCGCCACGTAACAGCGAGCCTGAAGTCGTGATCGACGATCCTGCAAAGCAGGTTCTGGCGATGATTTATACGACCGGTACGACAGGAACGCCAAAAGGCGTCATGCTGACCCACCAGAACCTCTCGTTCATTGCGTTTATTTCAGGCCGGCTGCGTGGTATTGGCCCTGGCGATAACATCTATTGTGTTCTGCCCATGTCCCATGTGTTTGGGCTGTCAGCTGTCAGCTGCTCGGTGCTGTTCAGCGGCGGTTGCGTCCATCTGGTACCTAGGTTCTCTGCAGTGGCAACGCTAAGTGCCATCGAAGAAGGTCGGATTGTGGGCTTTCTGGGCGTTCCGACCATGTACGCCATGATGCTTGAGGTGCTGGCGCAGCGGGGAGACTGGCAACCTGGTCAGTTACGCTTTATGTACTCTGGCGGTGCACCTCTGGATCCAGATTTAAAAGCGCGCATCGAGTCAACCTTTGGTATGCCGCTGCATAATGGCTACGGGCTTACGGAGACTGGACCCACCATCAGTCAAACGCGACTCTATGCGCCCCTGGCAAATTGCTCGGTGGGTTATTGTTTACCCGGTGTCGAGATCAAATTGCTGAGTCAGGATGGCCAAGCCGTTGGCGATGGAGATATCGGTGAGTTGTGGGTCAAGGGCCCAAATATAATGAAGGGTTACTTTCGTAAGCCGGAATTGACCGCAGAAGTGATCAGGGATGGTTGGTTCAACACGGCAGATCTGGTGTTTCAAGACCCTTCTGGTGCGATCAATATCGCCGGCAGAACCAAAGAGCTGATCATTCGGTCTGGCTTTAACGTTTACCCGCCAGAGGTAGAGGCGGTGCTTGTCAGTCACCCGGCCGTGAGCTTGTGTGCGGTATTGGGAAGAAAAATAGATGGAGATGAAGAAATCGTCGCTTATGTCCAGCCGGTGGAAGGCAAAGTGATCGATGTTGAAGCCCTGCTTCGCTATGCCCGTGACTACCTGGCAGGTTATAAATTACCCAGCCGGGTGTTGATTAGACAGCAACTACCGACGGCCCCTTCGGGCAAAATACTCAAGCACCAGTTGGCGCAAGGGCTGGAAAATGAGGACCTGAATAAATAGCGAGTTGGGTGGCGTCAGGCGTGGGGATCTTTGGCGTCGTCAACTCGACGTTTAAGCTCCTTGCCCGGTTTGAAGTGAGGCACATACTTACCCGGCTTACTGATGCCGACCTCTCCGGTCTTCGGATTGCGTACCGATCTGGGCTTGCGGTAGTGATTCGAAAAGGTGCCGAAACCACGAATTTCAATGCGCTCGCCCTCTGCAAGGGATTCAGACATGATGTTAAGGATCGTCTGCACTGCCAGGTCGACGTCGCGGCTGGTCAATTGATCCAGCTTGTCGCACATTCGCTTGATGAGTTCTGATTTATTCATATACAGCGCACTGGACTATCGGTCGTGAGTAGGTGGCAGCAAAACCCATATAGTACAAGTTTTACCTCTAATATCAATACTTTAAATCTCTTCATTCAAGTGAAGACTTAACGGCCAAGCACAGCGACATCACCCGTATTGCGCGTCTCAAGCGTGGCTCTGTCATACGCCTTAAGGCGTCCCTTGGCATGCAGCCCTGAAAGAGCGAGCTTTCAGGATTATCAGAGCGTTGCATTGAATCGATGAGAATATTCGCCTAGAATTCGCCATGGCGAAATCCAATAGGTTTTTCGAGCTCTGTAACCGGGTTCGATACAGTTGTTATACAGCGTTGCTACCCACAACCTCCATGCTCGCCTGCCTTTTAATCCTGAAAACACTTATCTTGAAAACACTAAGCACGAACTGCGATTGCGCAGGGCGTATGCCGCATATTTTGGAGCTCTAGATGGCGAAGATTCTTGACGATATTTCTCGGACTTTCTCGGAATACTTGCTAATCCCGAGACTGACTCGAAAGGGCCAAAGGGCGGATCTGGTCGACCTTTCGACGCCACTGGCAGCGCTTGGGAAATCGACTCAAAAGCGTTTTAAGATCAACGTGCCGGTCGTCTCAGCCTGTATGCAAGCCGTGTCAGGCACTCGATTGTCGATTGCTTTGGCGCGTCAGGGTGGTTTGAGTTTCATTTTCTGCTCGCAGGCGATTGATACTCAGGCGGAAATGGTGCGTCAAGTTAAAGCGCATAAAGCGGGGTTCGTACAGAGCGATTCAAACGCGACCGCGACAATGACGCTGGAGGAGGTCATGGCGCTGATGGCCAGCACTGGTCACTCCACAGTGCCTGTGACCCATGACGGCAGCGCGACCGGTAAGTTGGAAGGGATCATTACTGACAAGGATTTTTGGGTTTATGAGGACGATCTGAGTCGTGCCGTAGGCGAGCATATGACGCCATTCAAAGATGTCATCCATGGAATAGATGGCATTAGTCTGCGAGAGGCCAATGAGCTTCTGCACCGTCACAAAAAAGACTGTTTGCCGGTCGTTGACCAGCGAGGCCATCTCACAGCACTGGTGTTTAAAAAAGACTACGAAGATCATCGTCGGCATCCCAATGAATTACTGGATGAGTCGAAACGCTTGTGTGTCGGTGCTGCAATTAACACTCACGATTTTCGAGAGCGAGTCCCCGCCCTGCTCGCTGCTGGCGCCGATGCGCTGTGCTTCGACTCCTCTGATGGTTTTACCGAATACCAGATGGAAGGTATCCAGTGGATTCGAGACAATTATGGTGATGACGTCGTGATAGGTGGTGGCAACGTGGTCTCTGCCGAAGGTTTTGATTACCTGGTGCAAGGACCCGGTGTGGACTTTATCAAGGTGGGTATTGGCGGCGGATCTATCTGTATTACACGAGAACAAAAGGGCGTCGGTCGAGGTCAGGCGTCTGCATTGCTTGAGGTAGCTGAACGCCGTGATGCCTACTTTAAGGAAACCGGACGCTATATTCCTATCTGTTCTGACGGCGGACTGGGTAACGATACGCAGATCGTGGTTGCCCTTGCCATGGGCGCCGACTTTGTGATGATGGGGCGCTATTTCGCGACCACAGAAGAGAGCCCTACCCCCAAAACCTCAATTAATGGTCAGGTCTTTAAACCCTATTGGGGCGAAGGAACTCTGCGTGCGCAGAACTGGCAACGTTATAGCGAGGGCATGAGCACCCGTAAGATGGTATTTGAAGAAGGCGTAGATGCCTTTGTACCGCTGGCAGGTCCCTTGGCTGAAGTCCTGGAAACGACCTTGTATAAGTTGCGCAGCACCATGGTGAATGTGGGTGCTGAGAATCTCGAACAGTTTCGTGAGCAGGCAATTCTGACGCTGGTCTCAGAGCAGTCGGTGGTCGAGGGTGGTACTTCCAGCGTTTTCCAGTTCAATCGCAGCCGTGAAAACGATGAGGGTCGCTGGGGAAATTCGGGCTAGTGCCGTTGAGTCGTGTTTTTTTTGGTGAGCGGTCATGTATAATCGCGGTCTCTCGCAACCTCGATTTAGGGAACTATCTCTGTGAAAATTGAAAAAATCCTATTGGCCATCGCCGTGCTTGCAGCGATGTTAGTACAGACGGCTAGTCCCAGCACAATGGAGAAAGAGGTCGCCGAGCGAATTAAGAAGGTCGGTAGTATCTGTGTTCAAGGCGAGTCGTGCGAGCAGGCGACCGCAGCGACTGGCGTAACGACCGCGGCAAGTGGCGGTGCTGATGCTATTTATCAGGCGAGTTGTGCAACCTGTCATAGTATTGGCGTGGCTGGAGCCCCGAAAATGGGCGATAAGGCGGAGTGGGCGCCTCGTATCAGCAAAGGTATGGACGTCTTGTATGCCAGCGTATTCAATGGTCTTGCCCCCGGTATGCCGGCGCGAGGTCTATGCTTCACTTGCTCTGACGACGACCTTAAAGCAGTCGTCGATTTCATGGTGGAAAAAGCTAACTAGTCACGCTGCGATCTAGCTGGCGAAATGCCAGTGCTTCTGTCAGGTGCGGGGTCGCTACATCGGCCTCGCCAGCAAGATCTGCAATAGTCCTTGCGATTTTCAAGACTTTAAAATAGCCACGCGCCGAAAGTCCGAGCCTTTCCATGGCTCGCTCCATTAATGAGCTGTCGGCACGCGAAATTCTACAATCTCTTAAAACCTCTGGGCTGCTCAGGTGGGCATTGGCCTTGCCTGCCCTTGCCAACATCAGTGTTCTCGCCGCCAGTACCTGAGCAGTCGCTAATCCCTGTTCCTGCTCATCAGGTGAATAGTCTGGGTTTGAAAGTAATCCGCGCTTCAGGCTGGGCACCGAGATATGCAGGTCGATTCGATCTAGCAGTGGACCTGAGACTCGGTTCCGATAGGCCAAAATACGCTCCTGGCTGCAATGGCATTGGATTCGGTCATCTCCATGGTAGCCACAGGGACAAGCGTTCATGGCGGCAACCAGTTGAAACTTCGCCGGGTAGCACACCTGGTACTGGGCTCTGCTGATCATGATATGGCCAGATTCGAGTGGCTCTCGTAAAACTTCCAGAACCCGTCGTGAGTATTCTGGAAGCTCGTCAAGAAACAGGATGCCATGATGGGCCAGGGATATCTCCCCTGGCCGCGGCGGGCTGCTGCCTCCGACCAAGGCGATGGACGAGGTCGTGTGATGGGGCGAGCGAAAGGGTCTTTGGCCCCAGCTTGAAGGATCAAAGTTGTTGTTTGATACGGAGCGAATCGCGGCAACCTCCAATGCTTCTCGCGTCGATAAGGGAGGCAACAGGCTGCACAGTCGGTTTGCCAACATGGTCTTACCGGTACCGGGCGGGCCTATAAACATTAAGTTGTGGTTGCCGGCAGCAGCAATCACGAGGCCCCGCTTAGCGATGAGTTGACCGCGAACATCAGCCAGGTCGTACCCCTGGGCCGATGGTGCCAGGTTGGGCGTATGAGTTGGTCGAAGCAGGTCCTGAGTACCTTTGAGATGAGCAATGACTTCCAACAGATTGTCAGCGATTCTGATATTGGCTGTTGCCGCCAGGCTTGCCTCGGCACCGTTTAGCCTGGGTACGATCAACACTCGCTTCGAGGCGGCAGACTGAATGGCTGCGGGTAATACGCCATTGACCGGACGCAGTTGACCATCCAGAGCCAACTCTCCCAGCCATTCGCATTGATGCAGTGCCGCTTGCGGTAAATCGCCGTTGGCAGCAAGGATTGAGACTGCGATCGCCAGGTCATAGCGTCCACCGTGTTTGGGTAAGTCTGCCGGCGCAAGATTCACGGTGACCCTTCGACTGGGCGTCTTGAGCCCTACGTTCGAGATGGCTGACTTGACCCGGTCCTTGGCCTCTTTGACTGCCGTTGCCGGCAGACCGACAATCTGAATTTGAGGCAGCCCTTGTGAGATATCTGCTTCGACGGTTACCAGGGGCGCTTCAATGCCAATTTGGGCGCGAGAATAAGTAATCGCAAAGCTCATAAGTTCAGTTGGCCAGAATATCGAATGACACGGTCGATGTTACTCGGTGGCGTTCAAGCACGCGTGCGAGAGGTGGGTGACTGTCTGTGCGAGTTTGTCGGATTCCTGACACCTGAGCGTGTGCCCCTTAAATGCGCACAAAAGGCCGCAGTAAATCCTTCAGGCGCACTGTCCTGGTGCGAAGCTGGGCTCGGCAAATACCGGGAAAACCCTATATCTAATTGATAAATATGTTTTTATTAAACTTGGCACGGTCGATGCTGAATCAAATCAAAGAGATTGTTCGTCTGGGCTTGTGAGTAGTTCAGCAGCTTAGAGGGTTGGTCCCCTGAATTCTGCGCCCGGTTCGACGAGTCTTCGTCGTGGCAAGGTGAAGCTCCGGCTTGTTTGGGTCAGCTGTCGAACCTGCTGCCTTCGACATTCATTGGAGTAACCTTGTGATTAAGCATAGCCAAGCGATGACAATTTCGATACATTTGCCGCACAACAAAGACAGAGGCGACTCTGTTCAAGGAGAACCAATATGAAGTTAGTCACAGCAATTATTAAACCGTTCAAGCTCGATGACGTGAGAGAAGCCTTATCAGAAATTTCTGTACAGGGCATGACAGTCACTGAGGTCAAGGGATTTGGACGTCAAAAGGGCCATACGGAACTGTATCGGGGTGCCGAGTATGTGGTGGATTTTCTGCCCAAGGTGAAAGTCGAAGTGGCTATTGCAGATGAGAGCCTTGATGCGGTCATTGAAGCCATTACGAGCGCCGCAAACACCGGTAAAGTGGGCGACGGCAAAATATTTGTCACCACATTGGACGACGTCATCCGTATCAGAACTGGCGAGACTGGCGGTGACGCAGTCTAGTGCGACCCAGTCTAGTGCGACCCAGTCTAGTGCGACCCAGTCTGCGTAACGAGGCAGACTGGCGATTCGCCTGAGACCTGCTCGTCTCTACCAATCCAACTCCGGTCTATGCCAATCCAACTCCGGTCTATGCCTGTGAAGAGCAGACTGGGCGAGAGCAATGAAGAGTTATAGGCGCTATTCTGAATGGTCATTGTATCTTCGCTGGAATCCTCTTCTATAATGTGCGTTTAGTACCTGCACAGTGAAACTAGCATGAAGTATCAAAGCACACGAGGCGGCGTTTCTGGAATCAGCTTCAAGGATGCCGTCCTTATGGGGCTCGCAGATGACGGTGGGCTGCTGGTGCCGGAAAGCATTCCTGATGTGCGGGCTGAACTGGATGCTTGGAAAGGCTACAACTATTCGGAGTTAGCGCTGGAGATCATGAGTCGATTTATCGACGATATCCCGCGGCCCGCCTTACAACAGATAATTGAGCGCAGTTATTCGACCTTTTCGACGCCTGATGTGACACCTTTAGTGCCGCTGGGCGACGACTATGTGCTGGAGCTCTTTCATGGCCCTACACTGGCTTTTAAAGATATTGCTCTGCAGTTTCTTGGCAATGTGTTTGAGTACATATTGCAGGAGCGTGGTCACAGCGTAAATATCTTGGGTGCGACCAGTGGTGATACCGGAAGCGCCGCCATTGCGGGGGTTCGCGGTAAGCGCAATATCAATATCTACATCATGTTCCCTGAAGGCAAAACCAGTCCCTTGCAGGAACTGCAGATGACCTCCATTTTGGACGATAATGTCCATAATATTGGCATTCATGGTAGTTTCGATGACTGCCAGGCATTGATGAAGGGTACTTTTTCGGATCTGGATTTCAAGCAGAAATACAATCTGGCTGCTGTCAATTCAGTCAATTGGACTCGAGTGCTTGCGCAGGTGGTCTATTACTTTTCAGCCTGGTATCAGCTCGGTAGCCCTGCGCGGTTCGATGTGTGCGTTCCGACGGGAAATTTCGGGAATATCTTTGCGGGCTATATTGCTCGGCAGATGGGTCTGCCGATTCGGCATCTAATCCTCGCAACGAACGCTAACGATATTCTGTGTCGGTTCTTCAACTCGGGTCGTTATGAGCGCCGAGAAGTCAACTTTACCCATAGCCCGGCCATGGATATTCAGGTTTCAAGTAATTTTGAGCGCTATCTGTTCTATAAACTAGACGGCGATGCGGAGCAGGTAAAGTCGTTCATGGCTTGCTTTGCAACCAATGGTTCGGCTGAATTACCTCGGCAAGGTCAGTCGATCGATAGGGTCATTAAAGCCGGTGCCGCGAGTAATGAGGCGACCTTGGCAACGATCCAAAACACTTACCTCAACCATGGTTACTTAGCCGATCCCCATACTGCCGTCGGTTTGGCCGTCATGGAGACATTTCGTGAGCCTAAGGTACCGCTAGTTTGTCTGGCGACAGCCCATCCGGCAAAATTTGAAGACTCGATACGAGAAGCATTACCGGAGGTCAACGCCAGTCACCCCACGCTGGAAGCATTGCGAGAGTTGCCGACTCGCAAGACGATCCTTGAGTCGACAGAGGCGAGCGTTAAGGCGTTTATTGTTCTGGGTGGTAATCCCTAATTACGGGACTGCAGGCGGGCGACAGCCGCAGGCAGCTCGTGAAGATGCTCAATAGTCTCGTCTGGCACAGATTCACCGGGTCCTGGCCGCTCTGAGTTTTTAACCCAAATAGTGTGTAGGCCGAGGCGATTGGCAGCGTCAATATCCAGTAGCGGGTCATCGCCGACGTAAACCATTTCATGGGGTGCTGTTTGCGTGTATTGGAGTGCTGCATTGAAAAGCTGTGGTGCAGGCTTGGGGGCACCGACCTGCTCGGCAGAAAAGGCAAAGTCAAAAACGTGACCCAGCCCCAGTCGTTTGATATCAGCATTGCCGTTGGTCAAGGCGCCGAGGACGTATCCTTTTGCCAGAGCCCGGATGGCAGTTTCTGCGCCCTCAAACAGCTCTATGTCATTTCTGGCAGCCAGAAATATTTCAATGGCGACCTTTGATAATTCGGCAGCGCGGCTCTCTTCAATATGACTGAGGCGCAAGGCCCGCTCGATGATTCTGCGCCGCAGCTCGGTAATTTTTTTGCCAAGCTCAGGTTCTTGGCTGATAAGATCGTGGCGTAAGTCGCGCATGCTGGTGACATCAAAGAGTAGCTCGGGAATATGCAGGGTGAACCATTCATCAAGGCGCTGTTCGGCGCGAATAATCACCGGTTTCACAGCCCACAGGGTATCATCTAAATCAAACGCTATGACCTTGATCATGCTTCACTCTGACCGGGTAAGGCGGTCTTCCTGTGTGCTCTTGGGTGGGCCTTGTCGTAGACTTCGGCGAGGTGCTGAAAATTGAGATGGGTATAAATCTGCGTCGTTGATATATCTGCATGCCCAAGCAACTCCTGTACGGCGCGCAGGTCTCCGCTGGACTCCAGCAAGTGGCTGGCAAAAGAGTGCCTGAGCATATGCGGATGGACATTACCAGGCAGGCTTTGAGCCCGCGTCCAGTGGCGAAGTCTTGCCTGCACATTACGCGCACTGATTCTGTTGCCTCGTTCACTGACGAACAAGGCCTCGACATCCTCTTGAGTGCGTTTGACCGGCAGTGGCCGGCGTCCGGCTTGCCATTTTTTCAAGGCGTCCAAGGCGACTGAGCCAACTGGCAGTAATCGTTGTTTATTACCCTTGCCGGTGACTATGATCGAACCATCCTCCCAGCTGATGTCATTCACATTGGCATTGACCAGCTCTGCCAGGCGCAGACCGGAAGAATAAAAGAGCTCCAGGATTGCGCTATCTCGGCGCGCATACCAATCGTCAGAGGTGAGATTTAAAAGTTGCGCAACCTGGTCCGCATCGAGAGTGTCGGGCAATTTTTTAGCCATTTTTGGCGCGCTGACGCCGATCGCAGGATTGTGTTTGCACTGGGCTTCCCGCACCAGATAGTGAAAAAAGGTGCGAGTACTTGAGAGCCTGCGTTGTAGGCTCTTGCTGGTCAGACCTCGTCGATAACCGGTTGCAATAAATTGACGCAGATGATGGGTCTGCAGCTCCCGCCAGGCATGGATCGATTGATCAATGCAAAAAGCCTTGAGATGCACCAGATCTCGCAGATAACTGCTAATCGTATGTCGCGAGAGCCCTCTCTCGTTGATTAAGTGCTGAATAAATTGATCAACTTCATCTTTCAAATCTGTGCCTGCTGGTTTCGCCATCGACAACTTAGTAGGGTGTTAATCGTGAGGGCAGCTGGCGAGCCAGGATGTCGGCGATGAAACCAAGGAACAAAGTGCCCATGCCTGACTGAAAATAATGAGCGTCGCTACTGCCGATAGCGAGCAACGCTATCTGCTCGCCGGGAGCTTCTTTTTGGGCCGCAGCCCTTACGGCCAGCACGGCCGCTGACTTGACCTTCTCACTATCGTGTCGAAACAGGAACTCCTGCTCTGCCGGCCGCAAAACGCCGAGAGTCGCCTTTTTGCTTTTCATTAGCGCGCCGACCGACTCGCGCGCGGCGGCAGCTGACACTGTGTAGGTAAAATGATTGATTTGCAGGTCATTGTCATCAAAGACGATCAAACTATAGGCCTGACACTTGAAATCTCTTTTGAAGCTGAGCTCCAGGGCTTCGTAGAAGGCCTTGTTGTCTCGTGCTTCCAGCAATGCCAAAACCAGGCGTTGGCACTTAGCGAATGTTTCATTGTTGGCGGTCCCAGCATTGATCACAGCATCCAGGCGCTTGCGGATCTCTCTATTTCGTTCTCTCAGCAGGCTGACTTGGCGTTCTACCAACGACACGTCGCCACCATGAACATGAGGCAAGTGTAGATTCCGCAGAAGCTCATCCCGGTCTATAAAAAAATCAGGGTTGGCGGCCAGATAGTCCGCCACTTGGCTTGGATCCAGGTCAGAAGCTGGTTGCAACAATGATTTGGGTGGCGGCATAGTCTTCACTTCATAGTGGCATGGTTATACTTGTAATCGACCGTCGTAGACTCGAGTCGCCGGTCCCGTCATGATCACGGGGCAGTTATCGCCCTCCCAACCGATCATCAAGCTTCCGCCTGGCAGTATGACCTCTACCTGGGCGTCGAGTAAACCTTGTAGTCTGCCCGCGACCATCGCGGCGCAGGCGCCGGTCCCACAAGCCTGGGTCTCCCCCACGCCTCGCTCGAAAACCCTTAACCGAATTTTGCCACGATTGATCACCTGCATAAAACCAACATTGACGCCTGCGGGAAATCGTTCGTGTCGCTCAATCAGCGGACCGAGCTTTGCCACGGCTGTAGTATCAACGTTTTCAACCGTCATAACTGCGTGCGGGTTGCCCATGCTGATCGCTGCCAACGTGACGATGGAATGGCTGGCATCAACGGCTGAGGGAATCTCGACCTCGTAGACGATACTCGGGGTCTGGGTCAGGAATGGTATTTTGTCTGGCTGCAGTATGGGTGCCCCCATATTGACGCTGATATCGCCATTCCGCTCCAGCTGGCATTGAATGCTACCTGTCTTGGTTTCCAGCCTGACGCTGGCCTTGGTAGTTAATCCTCGGTCACGGACAAAACGCAGAAAACATCGAGCGCCGTTACCGCATTGTTCTGCTTCGGAGCCATCAGCGTTGAAAATTCGATATTTGAAATCCATGCTCGGATCATTGGGTGGTTCGACCAGCAATAATTGATCAAAGCCGATACCCGTCTTTCGATCTGCCATAGATCGAATGTGCTCCTCTCGAATCTGAAAATTCTGAGTGATGAGGTCCAGAAGCACGAAATCATTGCCGAGTCCGTGCATTTTTGTGAATCTAAGTAGCATAGTGGGCGTTCAAAACCTTTGCAGTAAATAGTGAAAAACCTGTCATCAACGCATACTAGTCCAGGGTCAAACATTGCTCCAGACGCAACTGATCATCAATGGTTTCCCGCTGCCGCACACATTGTGAGGTCTCGCCATTAACGATGACTTCCGCAGCGCGATTTCGACTATTGTAGTTGGAGCTCATGGCAAAACCATAAGCACCGACTGAATGAATAGCCAACAGGTCTCCCGGCGCAATGGCCAGCGATCGACTTTTACCGAGGAAGTCGCCGGTCTCACAAATCGGACCAACGACGTCAAACACCTGCTTGTCAATGTCGCGGATTTCCGCTTCGGTAATACGTTGCCAGGATTGGTACAGAGCCGGCCGAATCAGATCGTTCATGGCCGCATCTACCACCGCAAAATGTTTATCTTCCTGGCTTTTGACATTGATCACGCGGGTCAGCAGAACACCCGCATTGGCCGTCAGATAACGACCTGGCTCAAACACCAAGGTCTGAGGTCGGTGGCCCATGCCTTGCAATATAGCATCGGCGTAATCCCGTATATTGATAGGGGTTTCGCTATCATAACGAACGCCCAGTCCACCACCCAGGTCTATGTGCATGAGGCTAATGCCGGCGGACGTCAGGTCATCTACGAGCGTCAATACTCGGTCCATAGCATCCAGGAAAGGGGCTAGTTCAGTGATCTGGGAGCCGATGTGGCAATCAATACCCTTGACCTGGATGTGGCTCAGACGATGGGCTCGAAGATAGAGGGTATGGGCATCCTCCATAGAGACACCAAACTTGTTCTCTCTAAGACCCGTCGATATATACGGGTGAGTGCCAGCATCGACATCCGGATTGACGCGCAACGATATGGGCGCAACCAAGTCCATGTCGCTGGCAAGCCTTTGAATCTGGTCCAGTTCCATGGCGGACTCAATGTTGAAACAGGCAATACCCGCTTGAAGTGCAGCCTGAATCTCCCAATCCTGCTTGCCTACCCCGGAAAAGACGACTTTTGCAGGGTTCCCGCCCGCTCGCAGAACTCTCGCCAGCTCTCCGCCTGAGACTATATCAAAGCCAGCACCGAGCCTTGCCAGCAGGCTAAGTATGCCCAGGTTTGGGTTGGCTTTGACGGCGTAACAGACCAGGATGGGTCGGCGCTCAAAAGCCTCGCAGAAGGCGTGATATGCAGCGGTTATACTGCTCTGGGAATAGACGTAAAGTGGTGTGTCAAATTGCTCTGCAAGTGCTGTTGCCGCGACATCTTCGATAAATAACGTCGTATTTTGGTAGCGGATGTGTGTCATTGGATATTGTTGCTGCTCATAGGGGTTGGTTCGGGTTCGACGGGCACTGTTTCAGACGTGCCCGTCTGGGGCAGAAACAAAGGTCCTTTTTGACCACAAGCTGCCAGCAAACTGGAGAAGAGCAATATTAACGTTACGAGTCGCATCATCGGTTTGCCCTGCGCAATGGGCTGACCGAGGCCAGCAGGAAAACAGTGGAAGCAGTATACGTGAGTGATCTGGTACAGCAAAGAGCATCGCTTGGTTTGCGCCAAGAGCTTATACTGATGCCGAAGGGTCGGTGGATGATTCGGCAAGGCAGGCCTCATAGCCTAAGCAGGGCCCAGAGCTGATGTTAATTGACAGAATGAAGGACGGTGACGATTTTGCTAGAAACTCAATATAATCATCTGATTGACGAAATCTATCGCGACATTGAGGATCAGCTAGATGCGCTAGAGCAGGATCTGGATGTGGACTCCTCGGGGTCTGTGTTGACTGTCACTTTTCCAAATGGCTCACAGGTTATTCTAAGTCGCCAGTTAGCAACCCGTGAAATATGGGTCGCCGCTAAATCTGGTGGCTTTCATCTTCAATGGATCGAGCAGCAATGGCGCTGCAACACCACCGCTGAAAACCTTTCTACCCTGCTTAGCCGAACCTTCACTGAGCAATTGGGCGAATCAGTGACTCTGCGAGTCTAGCGCGTCAAGTCGAGCAGTTGCTCGCTCAATCGCTGCAGTGACTTGGCGGGGCGCCGTGCCACCTACATGATCTCGAGCGTTGACGGATCCCTCAAGGGTTAATACGGCATAAACATCCGTTGAAATCAGGTCTGATTCGGCCTTCAGCGTTTCTAGCGGTAGCTCAGCCAGGTCAACTGCTTCGCGAATGGCGATGGCAACCAATTTGCCGACAACATCATGAGCGTCTCTGAAAGGCATGCCAGCCTTAACCAAGTAGTCAGCCAGATCTGTCGCAGTGGCGTAGCCGCGCGTGGCAGCAGCGCGCATGTTTTCTCGCTTTGGCACCATGGCTGGAATCATGTCTGCAAAGGCAGTGAGACAGTCTCTAAGTGTAGCCACCGTATCAAAGAGCGGCTCCTTGTCCTCCTGGTTGTCCTTATTGTAGGCCAAAGGTTGACCCTTCATGAGGGTGAGCAGCGCCATCAGGCTGCCATACACTCTGCCAGTCTTGCCACGGACCAGCTCCGGAACATCCGGGTTCTTCTTTTGCGGCATAATAGAGGAGCCGGTACAAAACCTATCAGGCAAGTCAACAAAATCAAATTGCGGTGAGGACCAAAGAATAATCTCTTCCGACCAGCGTGACAGGTGCATCATCATAATACTTGCACACGCGCTGAATTCGATGGCGAAGTCTCGATCACTGACGGCGTCCAGGGAATTTTCCGCAACCCCGTCAAAATCGAGCAGCTTGGCCGTCAGGGCTCGATCAATTGGATAGCTGGTACCCGCGAGTGCGGCCGCGCCCAATGGCAGCACGTTGAGCCTGGCTCGACAGTCCTGAAGGCGCGTATAGTCCCTCTCAGTCATGGCGTACCAGGCCATGAGGTGATGACCAAAAGTGATCGGCTGGGCAACCTGCAGATGCGTCAAGCCGGGCATGATAGTCGAGGATTCTTGATGCGCGAGCGCCAGAATGCCGCGCTGTAGGCGAACCAGCAGCTGACTGATCAGGTCAATCTGGTCTCGTAAATAGAGGCGAATATCTGTGGCAACCTGGTCGTTTCGAGAGCGGCCTGTATGCAGTTTTTTACCGACACTACCAATTTTATCGGTCAGCGCGCTCTCAATGTTCATATGGACATCTTCCAGAGCGACTGCCCATTTGAACGTGCCACGATGAATCTCAGACTGAACGGATTTAAGGCCTTCGACGATGGCGGTGAGTTCGACCTCCTTGAGTACACCAACCTGGCATAACATGGTGGCGTGGGCGATAGAACCACGAATATCCTGATCGGCCATGTTTTGGTCAAAACCGACAGAGGCAGTGAATTGCTCGACAAAAGCATCTGTTGCTTCTGTGAACCGCCCATCCCAAAGTTTTTTCCCTGTTGGATTATCGTTTGTCATCTGCCAACCTGTTGATATGTATTTGTCGTCTGAAGGCCCAGATTATAGCAGCAAGCGTCAGGGGCTATACTAGTTGGGCCACCGGTTCGCCTGAATTAAATGAAGGAGGTCGACTTTGAGTACCAGAAATGACTTGGAGGAAGATTTTTTCCTACCGGATTTGTGTCAGGCCCAGAGTATTCTGTTTCTTGTGCTGATTGCTGAACTGCTGGTTCTTGTGCTCGTTCTGGCAAGCTCCTCCTTGCTCAGCTTCAGTTGGTCGAAAATGGGGCTGACTTCCTTGTTTGTTCAGTGGGTTGTGCTGACATCAGCGACGGTGCTGTGCAATTTTCGACCCCTGCTCATGCGTATGACGGTCCCCTATGCGACCTTGACCGGTTACGGCATCATTTTGTCTTTAACCCTGGTTTTCAGCATTCTTGGAGAATGGATTACGATGTTGCCGGAAGCGCCATGGGACCTGGAGCAGACCGGAAATGTCAGTCGCAACTTGATTGTGGCCGCGGTAATGACGGGTATCGCTTTTCGCTATTTCTTCCTGCAGCATCAGTTGCGACGTCAGGAGCAGGCTGAGCTAAATTCACGTATTCAGGCGCTACAATCGAGAATCAGGCCCCACTTTCTCTTCAATAGCATGAATATTATTGCCAGTCTGATCAGCGTTGATCCGGAAACGGCCGAAGAGGTGGTAGAGGACCTGTCCATGCTGTTTCGAGCCAGCCTCAATCAAAGTAGCGATCAACCGGTGCCCTTAGCAGAAGAATTAGCCCTGTGCCAGAAGTATGTTCATATCGAGTCTCTGCGACTGGATGAGCGTCTCACCGTGAACTGGAATATTAATGTTGACCCCCAGTCGGTGAAAATTCCGCTGTTGACGCTTCAACCTCTGCTTGAAAACGCGATCTATCATGGTATTCAGCCGTTACCGAGTGGCGGTATTGTCGAGGTCAATATCGATATTAAGGACAATAAACTGGTAGCCAGTATTTCAAATCCGCTACCTAACCCAACACATGTACCTTTGCAGGGTAACCGCATGGCGCTGGACAATATTCGCCGACGCCTTGAGGCAACCTATGGTGCCGGAGCGGCGATTGTTAGTCGAAAAGATGGGAAAACCTTTAATACCACCATCAGCTATCCACTGAATAAAGCCGCGGATCGGCCAACTTAGCGTAGTCTATGATATCTTAATGATGTTATAATTTTGGTCGGTACCGGTAAATGGCCTACTTCAATAATGTGAACTGGTTCACATTATTGAAGATGGAATGGCTGATACTGTTCCAATCTGTGCAGTATGTCGCAGAATTGTTGATTCAACTGAGTAACTTGCGGTAGGTAGGAGTCCCTTGTCTAGAAAACGGGTGACCCCAAATAACAATCTAAATGCGAGGTTTCTCCGCCATGAAAGTGTTAATTGTAGACGATGAAAAATTAGCTCGAGAGCGATTGATCAGAATGGTCAATACGCTGGATCAGTATGAGGTTGTTGGTGAAGCTGTCTCTGGTGATGAGGCGATCAGACGAACACTGGAGTTTGAACCGGATATCGTCCTGCTGGATATTCGAATGCCGGGTACTGACGGTATGGCGGCTGCCCATAAGTTGGCGGCGATGCCTGCACCACCGGCCGTGATATTCTGTACGGCGTTCGGTGAACACGCGATTGAGGCTATCGAAGCGAATGCAGCAGGCTATCTGTTAAAGCCTGTGCGTCGAGAGGCACTGGTTGAAGCGCTGAAGAAAATCGGTCGGGTCAACAAAGTACAGGAGCGTACCATCTCTGGTGAAGACGAGTCGATGAAGCAACGCGTCAGAACCCACATCAGTGCGAGGACTCGCCGGGGTATTGAGCTAATCCCTCTATCAGAAATCCGATTTTTTCAGGCAGATCACAAGTATGTGACGGTACGCCATGAGTCTGGCGAGGTTCTGATTGACGATAGTTTACGTGATCTTGAAGACGAATTTGGTGATCGTGTGGTCAGGATCCATCGCAACGCGTTGGTCATGACAGATCATCTGGAAGGCTTGGATCGTAATTCTCAGGGTCACTACCAGGTTCGAATGCGCGGCGTAGAAGATAAATTGGATGTCAGTCGCCGGCATGTCTCTGGTCTCAGGCGCTTGGTTCAGGCGTTATAGGGCGCCTGCAGGTCTCAAATTTTCAAGGTTCAGTGATGTCCTGTTAATCGGGGCAGATAGCGACAGAAAAGGCGGCTATAATGTCGCTTTTTTTGTGCGCGGTAGTTTTCCACTTGGGACTGGCTTTGGCATCACTGCCCGTCTACTGGAAAGCCATGCCGGCGATGACGACAGGACAGTGACATTGGATAGGATTCGAATAGCAACGAGAGAAAGTGCGCTCGCGATGTGGCAGGCCAATTACGTCAAATCTGCTCTGGAGCTAGCTCATCCCGGGCTGAGGGTAGACATTCTTGGTATGACGACTGAGGGCGACCGAAATAAGGAGTCGCCCTTACGGCAGATGGGTGGCAAAGGCGTCTTTGTCAAAGAACTGGAAATGGCGCTAATGGAAGGTCGCGCCGATATTGCTGTTCACTCGATGAAGGATGTGCCCGCCGTGTTGCCTCAGGGGCTTGTGCTGGCCGCCATGTGCGAACGTGACGATCCTCGGGATGCACTGGTGACGAACCGATTTGATGCGCTGGAAAAGATGCCTGCAGGGTCGCGGATCGGCTCATCAAGTCTGCGGCGACGCCTGCAATTACAACAGGTTCGGCCCGACCTGGAATATTTGGAACTGCGAGGCAATGTAGACACTCGCCTGCGAAGACTAGATCAGGGTGACTTTGAGGGTATTATTTTGGCCGCTGCTGGTTTGAGGCGACTTGGACTTGAAGACCGAATTACGGCGCGGATCGATCCAGTAATGAGTCTACCGTCGGCGGGACAAGGTGCTGTAGGTATCGAGTGTCGAGAGGATGCCACGGCGGTTAAAATGCTGTTGGCCGCGATTAATGACGCAGACACACAGTTCTGTGTCACTTGCGAGCGAATGATCTCTGCCGGTTTGGGGGCGAGTTGTAGCTTACCGATTGCGGCATTTGCCCAGATTGTCGATGATCGCATCCATCTTTCCAGTTATGTGAGTGACACGGCTGGTCAGTCGACTCTGCGTGCCAGTCGGTCAGGTCCTCGGTTGAGCGGTTTGGATCTCGCTCGTCAGGTGACGGCGGAATTGATATCTGGTGGCGCCTTGCGACTGATCAATCAAGTGCCATGACGACACAGAACGGGGGTCCTAAAGACAGGCTCTTGTTGACCCGCGCAGCGGCGCAGAATCAAAGACTATTGGCTGTCCTTGATCGTCACCACCGCTTCGGATTGCAGGTTTTCGAGCGTCCCCTGATGGACATTCTGGCGCTAACGCCTGAACCTGCGGATCACCAATTAATACAGCAGCTGGATCAGTATGATCATGTGATCTTTATCAGCCAAAACGCCGTCGTTTACGGCCTATCATTATTAACCGATTATTGGCCGCAGTGGCCGATTCATTTGCGCTGGTACGGCGTCGGGGCAGCAACCGGACAGATGCTGAATAGCTTCGGTATCGATTGCAGAGTACCGCAAGATTACTCCTCTGAGGGGCTATTAGCCCTGGCTGAGCTGCAGCAGGTGGCAGGCCAAAGAGTGTTGATCGTCAGAGGTGCTGGTGGCGGGCGGGAATGGCTTCATGATGAGTTGCAGAGCCGTGGCGCAAAGGTCGATTACCTCGCGGTCTATCAGCGGCAGTGGCGGGCCTATCCGCAGGGGTTGCTGACCCAGGATGAGGCATCACACTTGTTGATCACTCTTGTTTATAGCAACGAAAGTCTGAAGCGGCTCGTTGAGCTGATGACCTGGCCGCTCGAGAACAGTTATTTGGTGGTGCCGTCTGAGCGCATACAAATGCTGGCAAAGGATTTGGGTTTTGTTAAAGTCAGTGTGGCAATGCCAGATGATTCAGCGATGGCAGAGGAAATTCTAAGGATAGCGGATTCAGCGGGCGCCAAAGTCTTACCAGGAGCCGACTGAAATCTTGGCTTTGGCTGAAGCCGAACGGCAGGACTGGGTTCAGAGACGAGCAAGCAGCAATCGCAAGAAATAAATGCCTCGAAGATACGCCGAACGGAATATGGTGCAGCTCGAGGCAGGACTTGGAGTATGTATTTACCTGACTGGAACGAGCGCATATGAGTGAATCCAACCAAGATTCAAGGCCGGCGTCAGCACCTGTTGAACCACAGCAGGTCAGGCCTCGGTCGACAGGGAGTTTTATGGGGATTCTGGCTATCTTTTTGGCGCTTATTGCCACAGGTATGGCTTCCTACCCCCTCTATCATCTGCTTCAACCACCGAGTTCTCCTGTAGCCTTCCTAGAGGGGTCAGTGCAGCAATTAATCTTGTCGCAGCGCGAGCAGCAGCAACGGCTCGCCAGCTTCGAGCAGAGTTTTCAGGATCTGGTAACCCGTGTGAGTGACGCTCAAAATAGTGTTGCTTTGGTCGAAGAGAAAGCGGCCAAAATGCTGGCGAATCAGCGCGAAGAGCTGTTGTCGATGCTGGGAACCACCAGTCAGGATTGGTTAATGGCTGAGGTCGAGTACCTGTTGCGGCTAGCAAACCAGCGGGTACTGATGGAACGGGACCCTCAAGGCGCGATGGCGCTGCTACATGCCGCGGATGAAATCGTTCGAGACGCGCGTGGAATAACTGGGTTTGAGTTACGTCAAGCCATTGCCGTTGACTTGGGCCAATTAGAGGCCGTCGAGCGCCTTGATGTTGATGGCCTTTATCTGCAGCTTTCAGTCCTGGCTCGACAAGTAGATCAGCTGATGCAGAAACAGCAGCATTTCGAGGCTCCGGCCCCACTTGCTGTTACAGCGCCTGTTGAGAACCCAACCTGGGCCGAGCGATTTTGGGGGCTTGCGGAAAATGCTGGACGGCGTCTTGCGACGCTGGTTGATTATCGCCGTGGCGCAGCAGTGATTACGCCGGTGCTGCCTCCAAAGGAAGAGTATTACCTGCGTCAGAATCTGGTGCTGAAGTTCCAACTGGCGGAACTGGCGCTCCTCCGTGGCGACCAATTGATCTATAAAAATGCACTGTCAGAGGCGAATCTCTGGTTGCCACTGTATTTCGATCTGGAGAATTCGCAGACTCGAGCAATGCAAGCGGCGATCGAAAAATTGCTGCGAGTCGATATCTCCCGACAGTTGCCGGATATCTCCGGCTCACTGCAAGTGGCGCGAGAAATGATGGCAAAATTCAGTCAACAGCCTGGCCGCAGGCCGGCGCCTGAGTCGATCCAGTCAGGTCAGCCCGGAGCCACACAATGAAACGGTCCCTGATCGCGCTAATGCTGGTGATCAGCATCGCTGGTGTGTTGGGAACCTTGGTCGCCAAGGACCCCGGATACGTATTGATTGCCTATGGTGACCAAAGTCTTCAAACCGGCTTATGGGTTTTCCTGGCACTGCTGCTGACAATGGTCACGGCGGGTTTTTATCTGTTGCGCAGTATTAATTGGCTGCTCGGTACGGGCAGCGTTTTGCATAGCTGGCGCGTCAGTCAGATACGAGCCAAATCGATTAAGTTAACGGACAAGGGAATGCTTTTGTTGCAACAAGGCGCTTGGGATCGTGCAGAAAAGTTTTTAGTGAGTGGCGCGGTTAATAGTGCAACACCAAGTGTTAATTATATTGCTGCGGCGAGAGCAGCTGATGCTCAGAATCATGCCGAAGATACTGAGCATTATTTTCGCCTCGCCGTGGAGGCTAACCCAGAGGCTCGAGACGCGGTCGCGCTGGCACAGGCCGAGGTCCACCTTGCTCGAGGTGAGTGGCGAAGGACCTTGACCGATCTGGAGGGCATTAAGCGCAATAAATTGTCTCTCGGATTGCGTAAGCAGGCTTTATTGCAGCTTCGAGACTGGCAGAGTTTAGCGGATATGATGCCAGAATTGCGTAAACATGCAGATGATGAGGCCAGTCAGCTGGCATTTGAAAAGCAAGTGGCGCGGCAAAGGTTTGCGTCACCTAATAACACCGATGAAAGCTTGGAGATCATCTATAACCGATTACCGGAGGCGCTGCGTCGAGATCCGGAAGTCGTCTTGGACTATTGCCAGCAGGTTCGAGACGACAAGCAGAACGAGGCCGTACTTCGAACAACGATTAAACATCTGTGGCACGATCAACTGGTGCTGGCCTATGGGCGCTCTGCGAAAGATATGTTGAGCAAGCGCATAAAAACGGCTGAAGGATGGCAGAAGAATCACCTCGACAACTGGGCGCTGCATGCCTGTCTGGGCCAGCTTTACGAAGCCCAAGGGGAAAAGATACGCGCAAAAGATGCTTATCTGAAGAGTTTGCAATTGCAGCCTTCTGTCCTGGCTCACGAACGCCTGGCGAAATTATTGGCTTTTGAGGGTGAATATGCCAAAAGCAGTGAACATCTGCGACTGGCACTACATATCAATGAGGCAAGTGGCCGTCGGCAGGCATAGTTTGAGCGGCAGGTTAGCCTGGAGCGCGAGTGCAGCGCGCTGATTACGCTTTTTGTGCTCTTGGCGCGTAGGCGAAGACATCAGAAAATATCGCTTTGGCATCGATGCCATGCTCGATAAACCGGTCATAGGTGGCATAAACCATGCCCGGGCTGCCAGAGACGTAAACCTGCATATCGTTCAATTGATCGAAGTCCTGTAAAACTGCATCTAGCAGCAGGCCAGTCCTTCCTTGCCATTCTGGCGAACGATGGGGTTCACTAACGACGGGGACAAACGTAAAACCAGAATATTGCTCCTCCCAGCTCAAACACAACTCTGTGAGATACAAGTCCTGCGCAGAAAGCACGCCCCAATACAGCCAAATGGGTTGGGTTGGTCCTCTGGGTAACAAAAACTCGATGATACTTTTCATCTGGGTGATGCCGGTGCTCGCGCCCATCAAGATCAGCGGGCTGTCGATAGTCGCATCAACGAAGCAGTCGCCTATAGGGATTTCTATATTCAGCGAAGTGGCGCTATCCAGCAGTTTTTCGATCTCGACCGAGTCTGCAGAATTTGGTGTCGGTCTGATATGGAGTTCCAGGGAGCCCTCGATATCCGGTGAACTCGCGATAGAAAAGGGACAGCGCTTGTCTACCAAGACAATGTTGAGATACTGACCAGCTTTGAAACTGATGGGTTCGCCATCAGGAATCTCAAGAATGACGCGCCGAGTAGTGGCGTTGTATCTTTCGATGCTGCGTATTTTACAGTTCAGGCTTTTCAATTGTCGTCTGCTGCCTTGAGGTGCGCTTAACTACGCTTCATCGATGCAAAAAACTCCTCATTACTCTTTGATTTCTTCATGCGTTCCAACATAAATTCGATGGCGGCAATATCATCCATCTCATGAAGAATCTTGCGTAAAATCCAGGCTTTCTGCAATTCTTCCTCGCTCATCAATAAATCTTCTCGACGAGTTCCGGAGCGTCGAATATTGATCGCCGGATAGACGCGTTTTTCGGCAATTTTTCGCTCTAAGTGGAGCTCCATGTTGCCGGTTCCTTTGAATTCTTCGTAGATAACTTCATCCATCTTGGATCCAGTATCGATAAGGCAAGTAGCGATAATTGTCAGAGAGCCGCCTTCTTCGATATTTCGAGCAGCACCAAAAAATCGCTTCGGTCGCTCCAGGGCGTGCGCATCAATACCGCCAGTCAGCACCTTACCCGAGGCGGGTATGACCGTGTTGTAGGCGCGAGCCAGACGAGTGATGGAATCAAGCAGAATCACGACATCGGTCTTGTGCTCGACGAGACGCTTGGCTTTTTCAATGACCATCTCGCTCACTTGCACATGTCGAGAGGGAGGTTCGTCAAAGGTGCTAGCGACGACTTCCCCGCGTACAGAACGTTGCATCTCTGTGACCTCTTCCGGCCGCTCATCAATCAACAGAACAATCAAATGGCACTCGGGGTTGTTTCTCACGATAGCCTGAGCGATGTTTTGGAGTATGAGGGTCTTACCGGCTTTGGGTGGCGAGACAATGAGCCCTCTTTGGCCTTTGCCGATCGGGGATGTCAGATCGATAATGCGTGAGGTCAGATCTTCAGTGCTGCCATTTCCGGCTTCGAGTCGAAGCGGTTTGTCCGGGAATAGCGGAGTCAAGTTCTCAAACAGGATTTTGTTTTTTGATTCAGCGGGATCGGTGAAATTAATTTGATCCACTTTCAACAGTGCAAAGTAGCGTTCACTGTCTTTGGGTGGTCTTATCTTTCCGGAAACACTGTCTCCGGTGCGCAGATTAAAGCGTCTGATCTGACTGGGTGAGACATAGATATCGTCAGGTCCTGCCAAATAGGAACTATCAGCCGATCTTAGAAAGCCAAATCCGTCTTGCAGAATCTCGAGTGTCCCATCGCCATAAATGGCCTCACCACCTTTTGCATGCTTTCTCAAAATACTGGCAATGATTTCTTGTTTGCGTGAGCGTCCTAGATTTTCCATACCCATTTCTTGGGCAATTTCTAGTAACTCAGGGATCGGTTTGGCTTTGAGATCAGTAAGGTTCATAGGTTCACTTGTTGGGTTGGTCTAATTGTCTGAGTGTGAAAAAGGGACTTCAAAAAGGCTCTTCAAGTCGAGGCAGAAATTTGAATCTGCTACGAATCTGCAACGGTTCTACAACCAAGCTGGGCCCAAATGGGCCAGGGAGTTCACGTATTTTGGATTGTCAAACAAGAAGAGGATGAGCTTAGAGCGGAATACAGATGATGTGTCGCGTTCCCTACGCGTGATCCAAAATAAAGTAGTGCCAAAATTGTCGCTTTTTCGCGCGCTTGTCAACTGTTTTTTTATTGGGCGCTATCGAGCTAATTTGCAGCGGCCTAGTCTTATGCGATCTGCCGTTAAGGCTGAGTTTGCTCCTCGAGTCGCGCTTCAATATCAACCGAGTACCTGCGGTAGGACACTCGGTTGCGAGAGAATCACAGAGCAAGGTAGCAGATCAGATGTTGCTATCTAAGAATGCAGTCAGTTGTGATTTGGATAAAGCGCCGACTTTGGTCGCCTCGACGGCACCATTCTTGAACAGCATCAGGGTTGGAATACCGCGAATGCCATACTTTGGTGGGGTGTCCTCGTTAGAGTCTATGTCTAATTTGCAGACTTTCATCTTGCCGGCATATTCGTTGGCAATCTCTTCCAGCACGGGTGCAATGACCTTGCAAGGCCCGCACCATTCCGCCCAGTAGTCGACCAGAACAGGCACGTCGGATTTAAGAACTTCGGATTCAAACGTGTCATCTGTAACATGACTAATCTCTGACATTTTGGCGGGCTCCCTATAAAAACCGGTGGTATTATCGCTGAACTAAAGTGGCGTATCCTAATCCGAGTCTGGAATTTTCACAACCACAAACCGTTACTCAACCCGCTTCACTTGTCCTTAGAAAACGCCGCACTCAGTCAGAGCAGCGAAATCTTGAGCGCGAGCATCAGTGAGCGATCTAACCAGCCTGTCTGAGCATGGTGGCTGCTTTTATAGCGAAGTAGGTCAAAATGGCATCAGCACCGGCTCTTTTCATACCGAGTAATGATTCCAGTATCACTTGCTCATTCAACCAGCCATTTTGAATGGCCGCCATATGCATGGCGTATTCACCACTCACCTGATACACCATCGTTGGTACGCCAAACTGATCTTTGACCCGGCGGACCACATCCAGGTAGGGCATTCCTGGCTTTACCATCACCATATCAGCACCTTCGGCCAGGTCCAGCGCGACTTCCTGCAGGGCTTCGTCAGTATTGGCCGGGTCCATCTGATAGCTGTACTTGTCACCGCCGGCGAGGTTAGCGGCTGAACCCACGGCGTCTCTAAAGGGTCCATAATAGGCTGATGCATATTTTGCAGAATAGGCGAGTATTCGAGTATTCACATGCCCTGCCTCTTCCAGCGCTTTGCGAACTGCACCGATTCTGCCGTCCATCATGTCAGAGGGGGCTATAACGTCTGCGCCTGCTTCGGCATGAGACAGTGCCTGCTTGACGAGTGTCTCTACCGTTACATCGTTGAGAACATAGCCCTGGCTATCAAGAATGCCATCCTGGCCATGCACCGTAAATGGATCTAGAGCCACATCTGTCATGACACCCAGCTTCGGTACGGCCGCCTTGATGGCTCTGATTGCACGTTGTGCAAGGCCTTCGGGGTTGAATGATTCTTCACCCAGTTCGGATTTTCGAGCGGCACCAATAACCGGAAACAGGGCAATCATGGGAATACCGAGCAGTGCCACCTGACGGGCTTCGGCCACCAGCAGGTCAATAGTTTTTCGTTCGACACCAGGCATACTGGCGACCGCCTCGGTGCTGGCCTCGCCTTCGATCACAAAAACCGGGTAGATCAGATCGTCACAGGTCAGCTGATTTTCGCGCATCAGCCGTCTGGAGAAGTCATCACGGCGCATACGACGCATTCGGGTAAGGGGAAACTGTCGGCTCATGATTCTGTCAGGCGGGTAGTGTGTGAGGCATCGAGTATATCGTTGATGTTCACGAGGTACGAGTGCTTCTGTGAAGCTGTTGTTGGTTTGACAACTGATGAGTCGCCAGCGTCTAATCATTGGCTCGAGGGCGCTGCGGTTGTGTGGATAAGCTTTGAAAAGCACAATCGGTCGAGCAGCATAGTGGTTGATAGCATGGCCACGCAGCAAATGGAAACGGGGGCGGTATGAGTAGGCTGAGTTATAGCAAGGCTGAAATAGAGGCGGAGCACGACTATGCAATGCCCCACATTGAGTGTGGCCAGAAATTACATGGTGGTTTTTCTGAAGACGGTCAATATCTGTCGCCGCGCACGCGATATCGCTGGCCAGCTATCAATGCCTGGCTCGCCGACATGCAGCGCCGAAATATACCGATCGTTGAGGCAACGACCGAGCTGCTGGTCGAGCCCAACTATCCCACGATCGAACAGCAGATCTGGCTGCTGCAACAGGGTGTAGAACAGCCGCTATGGGATTCATTGACCATCACCGGCTTGATTGAGGGCAGAGGCAGAGCGCTGGCTGAGCTTAGTCCACCGGATTTCGCCTTGATCATCAAAGAAGATATTAGTCAGACCGCGCTCGGTCATCTGCATCTGGGATTGCTGACGAGCCATGGCTGGGATGAAGGTGGTAACCCGCGAACCGAAGCAGGCGGTCACGATGTGATGTGGTTTGCGACCCGAGATCTGATATTTGGTCGAGAACGATTTCCGCTACCGACCCCGCCCGCCAGTATTGGACGCGAAAAATCGGGTCGCGAGATGCCACAGATTGCTGAGGCATACGAGGCCGTTATTGTTTTCCTGATGAATCTATTGATGATTGAAGTCAGGGCCGAGCGCGCCTTTGATTTTTATGAAAAGGTCATCAGTCATTCGAGCGTCTTTCCAGAAAAGCGTCAGGAAGCGCAGCATGCGGTCGCGTTAATCAATCGGATTCGGCAGGATGAGTCGGTACATGTCGCCTGGTTGAAGGCGGCAATTTCCGTGTTTCGCCATTCGACCATCAAAACCCTTACGGGTGCAGAAGTGTCCGGCGCTGACCTGCTTGACCCAGTTTGGAAGGCGATGGTGCATTGGCATGCGGTGGAAATGCATCAGGCTAATCGCCAAAATCAGCGCGCTGAACTGAGGGTCAAGATTTTGGCTGCGGCAAATGGTGCCAGCATTCTGGCGGCATTTGAGCAAATGGGCACCAGCCCCGATGTGGTTTGCGTCTGATCGATAATACAGGCGCGTTTAACTGAGGTTTTCTATCGTCTCGTGATGGCTGAGCCACTCCTCTTCGAGCAGCTCTATTTCTTCTTCGAGACCAAGCTTTTCTCGAAGCAGGTTCTGCAGATTCGAGTCGTCAGCCTGCAGGTAGAGATCGGTATTCGTAAGCGCCTCATCCGTGGCTTGCAGCTTGCTTTGTAAGCGTGCGAGGCGTTCTTCCAGGGTTTTGATACGGGTCTTGAGCTGGCGCAGCTGTTTGCCTGTGTTTTGATCCTTTGGCATCGCAGGTTTCTCATTAGCTGGCCGATCCATTGCAGATCTTTCGATGACCTTTGAAGACAGAACGCGCATGCGATAGTCCTCAAGATCGCCCTTGAAAATCGTCAAGTTGCCGTTCTCGACGAGAAGAAAGTGGTCTACGGTGTTGGCCAGCAGGTGTCGATCGTGTGAGATGAGCAAAAGTGCGCCTTCAAAGGATTGCAGTGCTACCGTCAAGGCATGCCGCATGTCTATGTCCAGATGGTTAGTTGGCTCGTCCAACAGGAGCAGGTTGGGCCGGCTAAATGCAACCAGGGCAAGAGCTAGTCTGGCTTTCTCGCCACCAGAAAAGACGCTAACCGGCTCAAGTACCTTATCTCCGCGGAAATCAAAGCCACCGAGGTAATTGCGAATTTGCTGTTCGCTGATAGCTTTATCGCGGCGACGGATATGCTGCAGTGCCGACTCCTCCAAGATTAGGTCATCAACCTGGTGCTGAGAGAAGTAACCGATTTGCAGATTCAGACCCGCCTGACGCACACCTCTCAGAGTGGGTAATTCGCCCTGCAAGGTCTTGACCAATGTTGTCTTGCCAGCGCCGTTGTGACCCAGTAGGCCGAGACGGTCCCCTGGATGCAGGCTCAGACGAATATTGGACAAAATCGGCGTAGAGTAGCCAATATCAACATCAACCAGCGACAGCAATGGGTCTGAAAACTTATCTGCAGTAGGTATCTGAAAGTGGAATGGCGAGTCTATATGTGCGGGTGCGATCAGCTCCAGGCGGCTTAACGCCTTGATTCGACTCTGAGCCTGACGAGCCTTGGTTGCTTGCGCTCGAAAGCGTCTGACGAAGTCTTGCATGTGTTTGACTTCGCGTTGCTGCTTTTCATAGTTGCTCTGTTGTTCTGCGAGTCGCGCAGCCTTAAGTAATTCAAATTGCGAATAATTGCCCGTGAACAGTTCGATCGTTTGATGGTGAAGGTAAGCAATACTGTCGACGGTTTCGTCAAGAAACTCTCGGTCGTGAGAGATCAGCAGCAGCGAACCGCGGTAGGCTTTGATCCAGTTTGCCAGCCAGACGATTGCATCCAGATCCAGATGGTTCGTTGGTTCGTCAAGCAATAGCAAATCTGAGGGCGTCATTAAGGCTTGCGCCAAGTTCAGGCGAATTCGCCAGCCTCCGGAAAAGGCACTCAAGGGTCGCTGAAAGTCAGGAGCCTGAAAGCCCAGACCCAGCATCAGTTGCTCTGCTCTGGATTTGGCTGTGTAGCCGTCAAGGCTGTCCAGCTTCTCGTGTAATCGGGCTATCTGGGCGTAGTCACCACTCACTTCAGTTTCCTGAATTGCCGTGAGAGTCTGAGTTAGCGCTTTGTCACCGGCCAGGACATACGTCAAGGCAATTTCACTGCTGGCCGGGGCTTCCTGTTCTAGGTGCGCGATACGGGTTCCCGGCGGATATTCAAGGGAGCCCTCGTCAATTTCCAGCTCACCTAGTATCAGCTTGAAAAGGCTGGTTTTACCGGCACCGTTAGCGCCGATAAATCCAACTTTACGGCCTTGGTGGACTGTGAAGGATGCGCCGGAAAACAATAGATCCGTGCCTCGACGCAAAGCAAGATTATTCAGCGATAGCATTTATTCACGACTCAGTGCGGACAGGAGAGTATAGCACTGACGATGCCAGCTGGGGTCTGCTGATGCCAGACAGCAGGTAACATGTCAGGTCCTGGGTCGAAGGATTTGCGCAGCGCCGGCGATCAGCAAACCAGTGAAGCCCAGTAGAGTCCAGCCAGGGATGCTAATACCAAATAGAGACCAGACGACTTCCGCACAGCTGCCATCACCACTGAGCACAATGCTCAGAACATCCGTCAGGGGAAAGACGTCCAATAAATAGTCGAGGCTCGGGCCACAGGCGGGAACCTGGTCAGCTGGCAGACTCTGCAGCCATAGCTGGCGACCAGACAAAAATCCGCCACCCAGGGCAGCGAGCACGACGAGCCAGCCATACACTTGAATTCCTGATTTTGCGGGCCCGTGTACCGCGCCCACCAAGGCAATCAAGCCGATGGATATCACCATGACCCGCTGCATGATGCACAAGGGACAAGGTTCCAGCGCCATGACGTGCTCCATGTAAAGAGCAACAGCCATGAGCACCGAGCAGGCGATAAAAAGGCCAAGATAAACGAGACGAGAAGATGGGTATTTCAGGCGTGATAGTGTCGCTGTAGGCATGGGTACTCTAGGTCTTTTTGCAGAATAGAATGACCAATAGTATCTAACAAACTGTCCACAAACGCTTTAAGTAATTCAAGCTGAATCCTATCGGTAGCAACAAACAGGCATGCGACTTTGCAAGCTCCAAATGATACTTTATGCGAGTACTGGTAGCTAGGTGTCGGCGACAATCGAGGGCGCCGTGAGGCTGGGGTTCAAGGTTTGCCATTGCGAGGAGAAAGCGAGAACTTCGGGGAAAAATTGGAGGAAGTCTGCCTCGAGGGCGTCATAGTGGATCACGAAGTCTCGATATCCCTCTCGTAGCGGGTTGGCCCTCGTTATTCTATTCGACAAGCTTACGAGCGCTGAGGCGACAAATTTTCGGCTCTTGTAGTGCTCCAGGCGACGGTACTGGTGCAGGTCGTTGATGAGACGCTGGGCTCGTAGCGGCAAGGATGCATCGTAGCTGATTACTATGTCACAAACCTCGCGACTAAATGTTGCAAGATTGACTGTCGAAAAATCGCGCCAATGGCGGGCGAGAAAGTGATCAAAGATGATATCGGTGATGACCGGTGAAAATCGCCGAAGCTGAGGGCTAAATCGCGCCTGTGACTGCTTCACAACAGGATGCTGGTCAGTGAAGGAGTCAATGGATCGATGTAAACGTATGCCGCGATCAATGGCGGCGTCAAAGCTCGAGGGTAACCTGCCTTTGACGAAGTCTCCGAGAAATCCGCCAACGATGAGGTGGTGCTCTGCACCTGCCAGCTGAAAGTGAGCCAGATGGTTCACAGGTTTTCGTAAGCCTTCAAGATAGCGCTGAGATAATCGTCGAAACTAGGGCCAGGAGTCGCTTCGATTTTCGCCTGTTCAAGTCGAGACCGCTCACTAAGCGCTTGAAAATAGTTTAGCTCTGCTTGGCTCAGTGGCTGTTGTTGAAACTCTCGCTTGTGGCGCTGTGACTGATTCATCGCAAAACGAAAGAAGGAAAAAGATTCCGCCTCCATATCGGCAATCATCCGTGTGCTTGGAATTTTGCTGTTGTCCAGCAGCTTGGCTTGTTGCACTCGAACGCTTGCGGCATAGAAGTCGACATCATTGGTTTTATCCAGCCACTCGGCGACCAGCAGCACCTCTGTCAGGATATCCTGGCCCCAGGACTTGATGGATTGCTTTTGCCCCCTGTTATCTATAAGGGTTGACGTATCCTGGCCCTGCTGCACGACCGTGCTTAAGTTGCCACTGACACTGGCACAGAGCGCAGGGTCGTGTTCTGGGCTGGTGGTTAACAAACAGTACAACAGAAGGGTATCGAGAAAGTGAATCTGTGTTGAGTCAATGCCCAAGGGCAGATAGGGATTAACGTCCAGCAACCTCACTTCGATATATTCAACCCCATCTTGTTTTAAGGTGGCAAGAAAGTTGGCGCCTTTAGGCGGGACGCATTTAGCGCGTACAGTGGTATAAAATTCTGCCTCTGACTGCAAAATATTGCCGCTGACCTGCAAATACTGCTGATCCTTTTTGATGCCGATTTTTTGATAGATTTCGTGTGGTGTGAGAATGGCTTTTGCCAAGGTCGAGATGTAACTATCTAGTGAGTTGTAGCAAATATCGAGCATGCTCGATTGGGTTTCGCTTTGATAACCCAGATTGCCGTTGCGTAAAGAGGTCGCTTGCTTAAGAAACAAACTATCCGCGTCAAACTCCTGAAGTGCGTGTTTTCGACCTCGAACAAAGCTTTTGCAGACCGCCGGAGATGCACCGAAAAGGTACACAGGTAACCAGGATAGCCGGCGAAAATTTCGCATCAAGTCGAAGTACCGGCGATTTCGGTACGCCTGATCATTGGATTGGTTCTCCATCTTGGAGAGATGTTGCCAAAGCGCCTGGTCAAACGAGAAATTGTAATGAATCGCGCAGATGGTTTGCATGGCGCGACCGTAACGGTTGCTCAACCCGTGTCGATAGGTGGTCTTCAGTCGTCCCAGATTTGACGGACCATACTGGGCCAAGGGAATCTGCTGGTCGTCTCCCAGTACACAGGGCATGCTGGCTGACCAGAGCGTTTCATCGCCGAGTCCCGAATAGACGTAGCGATGAACATCATTCAGTGACGCAAGCGCGTCAGCAGCCGTCTTCGCAACGGGCGTAATGAGTTCGACTTGAGACTCTGAAAAGTCTGTTGTGATCGTCGGGTGGGTTAATTTTGAACCCAAAAAATCTGGATGTGGGGTCTGCGCCAGGTGGCCAAACGAATCGACCCGCAGCGCTTCGCGTTCAATGCCACGATGAAATGTGAGGCCTTTATCACTATAAGCCTTACCGAGTAAGGTCAAGGTGTCGATAAGAAGTTGGCTCATTGGCTCTAAAGTGCTCTTGAAGGTTTAGCTGGGCCTCGAGGGCCAGCATTGATGATGATGTCATCGACTGAGTATTGCTTGAAGTTTTCCACAAATAGCGCGGCGAGTCGGTTCGCTGCCTGTTCATAAGCCGAGACACTAGGCCAGGCTCGGCGTGGATCCAGAAGCGCCGAATCGATACCCTCAAGGCGGCTGGGTATCGTCAGGTTCAAGGGTTGCAAATCAGTGGCGTCCGCCGCGAGGATTTCGCCCTGGTGAATGGCGCTGATGACTCGCCGAGTCTGCATTCGGGAAATAGGCTCGCCGCCTTCGTTGGCGGGTCCGCCATACCAGCCGGTATTAACCAGGTAGACCTGGGCGCCCTGCGCTTTGAGGCGCTGCAGGAACAAGTCGGCGTACAGGGTGGCAGGTCTAGGTAAACATGGCGCGCAGAAGCAGGGCGAAAATACCGGCACTATCTTGTCTTCGACTTCAGCGCCTGCCGCCTCGGCCCTGTCAGGGCTCTGCGGAATCCTGTCAAGGCGATTCGAATAGCCAGTCAAGAAATGATAGGTCGCAGCTTCGTGGGAGAGTTGCGCCACAATCGGCAGGAGTCCGCTCAGATCATGAACCAGCATGATGACCATCGTGGGTTCAGGCGCAGTGATGGCACGGAAACGATGGTTAATGTGACTGAGCGGATAACAGGCTCGACTGTTGTGAGTCAGGCGAGTATTGGCAAAATCGGGCAAGTGACTGGTTGGGTCTATGACGACATTTTCGATCAGGGCACCAAAGCGAATCGCCTGGCTGATTTCCGGGTCATTGACCTCGCTCAAGTTCAGACATTTTGCATAGCATCCGTTCTCAAGATTGAACAGAGTGTCCTTGCCCCAGGCATGTTCATCGTCGCCGATTAAAGCGCGGCTTGAATCGAGTGATAAGATTGTCTTGCCAGCGCCAGAGGCACCGAGAAAAAGACAGACCGCACCGTCTGAGCCGATGTTGGCAGCGCAGTGGAGAGGCAGCACATCCTTTTCCGGAAGCAGGAAATTTTGCACGGTTAACAGAGCCTTCTTGATTTCACCTGCACATAGCAAGCCAGCCAACAGGATTTTGCGGCGCCCAAAGTGAATGATGACGGCTCCCTTGCCCTGAGTGCCATCTCTAACAGGATCGCATTCGAAGTGAGCAGCGTGGAGAATTGACCATACCTCCTTATTCTTTGGGTTATAAGTTGACGGTCGACTATAAAGCGTCTGCCCCACCAGATTGTGCCAAGCGGTTTCAGTCTTTAGGTGAATGGGAAGGTAATACTCGAGATCCTGACCCACATGCAGGTCAGTGGAGTAGGTGTCGCGGTCTGCCAGGTAGTTGCTGACCCCAGACCAAAGATCATCAAACTGGCGGCTGGTAAAAGTCTGGTTGGCCTGGCTCCATTCAAGCGCCTCTCGTGTGCTTGGTTCCTCGACGATAAAGCGGTTCGCGGGCGTCTTCTCGGTATAGGCGTCCGAAGTAACCACCAGGGCGCCAAGATTGGTCAGCTCGCCTTCACCGCAGAGTACAGCGCGCTCAATCAAGGCAGCAGGGCACAATTGCTGGTATTCATTCGCAAGGCTGTTAGTGGGTCCGAACATGGATGGTCTCGATGCCCTGTGGCCAATCATGGTTCTGGCCGGTTGAACTTCTAGTCGATACAGTCAAGGGTGAAGGGTTTTCGAGTAGGAATCCTTCAAGCGTGCAGAGTATGCCAAAATCTCGCTCGACGATACATTGTCTTTATCAGGGAGTTTATTGCTGGCCGCTTTCGAGAAACTGATGAATACGGCGTCTGTCCTTTTTGCTGGGACGGCCCGCAGACTGGCTGGCAGGGCCGGCTGCTTGGCGCTGGGCCTGAGCGAGTTCGCGCTTGGCAACGCTGTCGCTGGTTTCCTCATAGAGTGCGAGGGCACTGCTGGATTCTCGTCGCTGCTCTGACAAGCCCATGACAACAACAGTTTTTTCGTCCCAGCCTTGACGTATCAGCAATACCTGGCCAATTTGTAACTCTTTGCTGGGCTTGAGTCTTTGTCCTTCGAGGTGAACTTTGCCTCCCTCGATCGCTTCTTTTGCTTTGGCTCGAGTCTTGAAAAACCGAGCAGCCCACAGCCACTTATCAACCCTGACTCCACTCATATACTGGACCTGTGTCTTATCAGATGGTATTCATTGCACAAATGGCTGTCTTGGCGAGTCGGGTCCGCGCTACCATCAAGGTATAAGATCCGCCAGTCTGACCCGGAAAGCGCATTGGGCAATGGTCTTACTGATAAGCATACTAACATTGGAAAGTCTCGCCATGCAGGAAGTTCTAGAAGGGGTCATCCGGATTGCTCGAAATGCCGGCGCCGCGATTTTAAATGTCTACGGGCAGGATGACTTCAGTATCCAAAACAAGTCCGATGACTCGCCCTTAACGGCTGCCGACCTTGCGGCAAATGCTGTCATTGTTGCCGGGCTCGAGCAATTGGTCCCGGGTACGCCGGTACTGTCTGAGGAATCCGACGAGGTGCCCTTCAGCGAGCGCCAGCAGTGGCAGCGTTACTTCCTGGTCGATCCGCTGGATGGTACTAAGGAGTTTATCAGCCGTAATGGCGAGTTTACGGTGAATATCGCTCTGATCGATAAAGGCGTGCCGGTATTGGGCGTGGTCTATGTACCCGTATTGGATGTACTTTATGCGGGTCTGCTTGGGTCGAACACTGGACATCGCGAAAGCCAGGCGTTTGTTGAGCGCAATCAGCAACGGCGAGCGATCAGGGTCAGACCCGTCGCGCCGCGTCTTGCCGCTGGTAACTCGTTGGTGGTGGTTGCCAGTCGACGACATTCCAGTCCGGCGATGGAGCACTGTATGGAGACACTAAGCGCTCGCTTTGCGACGCTCGAGACGCTGAACATGGGCAGTTCACTAAAACTTTGCCTGGTCGCTGAAGGTCAGGCTGACCTGTATCCGCGCTTGGCACCCACATCTGAGTGGGACACAGCCGCAGCGCACGCAGTGGTTATTGCCGCCGGTGGTGAGGTGGTTGATGACCAATTTGTGCCGCTGAGGTACAACACTAAAGCCGGACTGTTAAACCCCTATTTCTATGTGTACGGCGATACTGAATTTGACTGGCGGGCGAGCCTGTCTTGAGCCTGGACACCGAAACTACTCGCCAGAAGAGCCCATAAAAAGGCTAACCAGAAACAGGCCATACCCCCTTTGTTATTTCCCAGGAGCGTTATCAATGGTTAACTTGATGGCAGATAAAGCGAAGATTCCGGTGCCCGAACCGACGCCTGAGACAGCCCACTTTTGGGCGGGTACGCAAGTTGGTGAGCTGCGGTTGCAGCGCTGTGATGACTGCGAGCAAGTCTATTTTCCGCCGCGACCCTTTTGTCCAGCCTGTGCTTGTCAAAGGGTCTCGGTATTTGCCGCCAGTGGTCAGGCAACCCTCTATAGCTATGTGATTAATCACCGGCCACACCCGGCGTTCAGTGGCCCTTACGCCATCGCAGTCGTGACGCTCGCCGAGGGCCCTCGAATGATGACCAATATTCTCAACACGCCTCAGACGCCTGAAGCACTGCAACTCGATATGCCCTTGGAGGTTGTCTTTGAGGCGCTCAATTCGGAAATAACCCTGCCTTACTTTCAGCCTGTGGAGGGTCAATAAATGCAGTCAGGATCCATTGCCATTGTCGGGGCCGCAGAAACGACGGAGCTCGGCAAGATTCCCCATATGAGCCAAATCCAGCTCCACGCTGACGCGGCACTGAATGCGCTGGCTGATGCAGGTCTCAAGCTCGCAGACATAGATGGTATCGCAACAGCCGGGGAGTCGCCGACGAATCTCGCACACTACCTGGGTATCGTTCCTACCTGGGTCGATGGTACTTCTGTGGGGGGGTGTTCCTTCATGCTGCACGTGCGCCATGCCGCGGCGGCGATTAATGAAGGTCTTTGTCACACGGTACTGATTACTCATGGTGAGAGCGGTCGATCCAATGTAGGGCGTTCTGGCTATCGTGGCGGTGGTGGGTCGAGCCTCGCAGGACAATTTGAGGCACCCTTTGGATTGATGGGGCCGCCATCCATGTTCACCATTCCGTTCCTGAGGTATATGAAAGAGACGGGCACCACCCTCGAGCAGTTGGCCATGGTTGCTGTTGTTCAGCGCGAATGGGCCGCTCTTAATCCGCGGGCGTCTTATCATGATCCCCTGACTGTTGAACAAGTGATGAGCGATCGAATGATTGCCTACCCCTTCACCAAGCTAGAATGTTGTCTGGTAACAGACGGTGGTGGTGCTTTGATCTTGACCCGTGCTGATCGAGCCAAGGATTTACCACAAAAACCTGTCTATATTCTTGGCACTGGCGAAAGTGTTGAAACGCCGATGATCAGCCAAATGGCAGACTTCACAAGTTCTCGAGCGTTTCGCATCGCAGGCCAAAAGGCGTTTGAGGAGGCTGACATCCAGCATGCTGATGTCGATCACTTGATGATTTATGACGCTTTTGCTCACTTACCCTTTTACGGGCTTGAGGATCTTGGCTTTTGTGCCCGTGGTGAGGCGGGGGCCTTTATTGAGGCGCGTAATACGGCGATTGGCGGTATTTTGCCGCTGAATACTAATGGTGGAGGCTTGAGTTATATGCACTCGGGCATGTACGGCATGTACGCACTACAAGAGAGTGTCAGGCAGTTGCGCGGCGTAGCGCCAGCCCAGGTTACTGATGCGAAAATATCTGTGTGTCACGGCGTCGGAGGTATGTTTGCTGCCAGTGGTACCATCGTGATGGGTAATGAGCCACCGCAAGGCTAATTGAAGATCGAAATAATTTGTGCCGAACCTGACTGATGATGCGGCCGCCCAGAGAGAGTGACAGAGAGCGTGTTAGAGAGACTGACAGAAAGAGTGACAGAGAGCGTGTTAGAGAGAAGCTGCCAGTTTAAGTCTATAGAGAGGAACTAAAAGATGGCTCTTAATAGATAGCTCTTAATAGATGGCTCTTAATAGATAGCTCTTAATACATGGATAGGAAGAGATGGCTCTTAATAATTAGCGTTCTATAGATAAGTTGGCCTCAACTAGCCGGGCTGAACAAAATCTATCAAACCCATCAGATTGGCATCAGATTGGCAACAAAAGGCCGACACTGGATGGAGCTGAATGGACAAGACTGAATGGACAAGACGCTGAGTTGATAAAGCGTTGTATTCTTGAGACGTTTGTCCGGCCCGGCTAGGGAGGATTGAGAATGTACAATAACTGGCTGCGAAAAAAAGTCAGGGAAAATGGAAGTTTCTCCCCTTCGCCTAACCCTTCGTTGAGATAGTGGCGCTAACTGTTTGAAATTATTTCCAAATATACGCCTACCAAGCTGTGGTTCAGAGTTTGAGATAGCTGCTCGCTGTCAAATTTAGTTTCAACGGGTGAAATAGACTCGACGGTGTTTTTTTCGGACCAAAGGACTGGTGTTTTTAGAAGAATATGAAATAGTGATGGACAAGGATTGAGGAGCTACTGATAATGCACAAGGGGCGGGTTTCGTCCGTCTCGCGAGCCTTTTAGAGGCGTGCGACCTAACGACAAAATCCAATGAGTAGTCGCCGAAACTTATTACGACTCAATCCGTCAAATGGGGTGCAAAGAGCGGCGCACTAACTGGCCTGACAGGCATATTGGACCACCAGGTTTAGCATTGGCGGCCAAGACATTAGCGATATTCTCGAGCGAATCTATTCGAAACAAATCGGTCCTAAATAAGGCTATTTCAGACGAAATTATCGTAACCAAGGTTAGCGGGAAACAGGCTACCTCAAAGTCTTTTGCCAGCGCTCAATTGCTTAAACGCTAACCGATGGCTGCGAAGGCGACAAGGTGAAGGTCTCGCTGAAGAAGGCGATAAATCAGTAAGTTCTGAATTGTTTGTGAATTAGAGGGGTCTGAAGGGTGGTAAGAGCCTTTAAATTCAAAAGTCTGGCACCATATCGTGGCTCTAAGTAGAGGCTCGATGATCGTCAGGCGAGAGGGGTCGAGGGGCTTTTTGAACTGTAACCGTGCTTTACCCAAGAAAACAACAACCAAGAAAACAACGCGACCAACACAATGACGATCTGCTTCCGTGAACTATTCTCTCGAGTTGGCGTCAGTAATTGATGAGTTTGCAGGCAAGAACTCAAATAAGATGAAAACCAGACCTTTTGGTTTCGATTTGGCCTTTTTTGCGATAATTCGCATGATTATTACGGAGTCCTAGCCCTATGACTAGCAATACACGCGAAGGCGATTTCGATTCTATTTTGGAAGACGACACCCTGGAAGATGCCACTCAAAACTTCGATGATGTTTTGTCCCAGTCGCGGTCCATCATTGAGGGTGTTGAGTCTGAAGATGATGAAGAAGTCACCGATCCCTCCAAGATAAAAGTATTGATTGCGAAAGGTAAAGATCAGGGTTATCTGACCTACGATCAGCTCACTGAAGTGCTCCCCGCCAGTATCATCGAATCTGACGAATTTGAAAATATCGTTCAAATGTTCGACGAGATGGATATTACTGTTTACGAGCAAGCGCCGGAAAACGATAGCCTCTCGGACAGAAATGGTGATGAGGGCAATGCTGACTCCAATATCATAGGATCTATGGAGTCCGTAGTGGGTAAGACCATGGATCCGGTGCGTATGTACATGCGCGAAATGGGAACAGTACCTTTGTTAACCCGTGAAGGCGAGATTGTCATAGCCAAGCGGATTGAGGAAGGTCTGCGAGAGACCATGGCGATACTGGCTCGATATCCTGGCAATGTGGGCAAGATACTCGCCGTATATGACCAGGCGGTCGCGGAAGAGGTTGATCTGGCGACAGTGCTTAGTGGCTTTCTTGACCCGGAAGATATCATCCCTGACATGTCCTTGGTTGCCGAGGCGAAATCCAGTGGCAATTATGAAGCCAGCGAACACGAAGAGAAGAAGGGTCTTGATCTGGAGCTGACCCATAAGCGCTTCTCGAGTATACGTAAAGCGCTGACAAAATATGAGAAATTACTGGCCAAGGAAGGCAGCAGTGCCAAGACAAAGAAAGCCATCGATGAACTCGCAGAGAGTTTCAGCGTTCTGAAGCTGGTGCCGGCATTGATGGACCCTTTGCTGGAGGATGTGCGTGCAGAAATGCAAAAGATCCGTGATCAGGAGAAATTGGTGCGCGATCTGTGTGTTACCAAAGCGGGTATGCCGCGCGAGTTGTTTATCAGTTTGTATGTCAATCATGAAAATAATATCGACTGGCTCGACCAACAAATTCAGGCGGGAGAGCCTTGGTCTGACGCGCTGGTGAGATATCGTGTGTCTGTGCGCCATGCGTTGAAAACGGTAAAACGAATATCCGATCGAACGGGTCTGGAAATTGCCGAGATCAAGGATATCAATCGTCGTCTGTTCATGGCGGTCGGTAAAACGCGAACCGCCAAGAAAGATATGATCGAGGCAAACTTGCGATTGGTCATATCGATTGCGAAGAAATATACCAATCGGGGTCTGCATTTTCTCGACCTGATACAGGAAGGTAATATCGGGTTGATGAAAGCAGTCGATAAGTTTGAATATCGCCGTGGATTCAAATTTTCAACCTATGCAACCTGGTGGATTCGGCAAGCGATTACACGCTCTATCTCTGACCTGGCACGCACGATTAGAGTGCCGGTACATATGATGGAAACCGTGAACAAGCTGAATCGCCTGACCCGTCAACTCATTCAAGAATTAGGTCGAGCACCGACCATTGAAGAGCTCGCCGTCAAGATGGAGCTGCCGGAAGACAAGGTGCTTAAAGCCCTGGATGTTGCAAAACAACCAATTTCTCTTGAAACGCCGGTGGGTGACGATGATGACTCCACCATGTGGAATCTGGTTAGCGACACATCAGCTGAATCGCCCTTGGATCATGCGACGGACGAAGGTCTGAAGGAAACAACGACCAGTGTGCTAATGGCCCTCACAGACCGTGAAGCTAAGGTGCTGCGAATGAGGTTTGGTATTGATATGAATACCGACCACACGCTTGAAGAAGTTGGGCGGCAGTTCTCTGTAACGCGAGAGCGCATTCGACAGATCGAAGCTAAAGCATTGCGCAAGTTGCGTCATCCGGCACGATCAGAGCAACTGCGAAGCTTCATCGACGCCAATTAGGCGAGAGCTCAGGGAGGGCGACTGTCGCAAAAGCCGACGGTAGCAGTAGCAAACGAAAAAACGCACCTGTTGGTGCGTTTTTTTTGCACCTCGGTTGCCGATGTTATGTCCCCGGGATCGCCAGATTAATCAGCAGTTATGGCCTGGATACCTCTGTGGTGGCTAACCTGGGCGTACCCAGGGCAGACTCGATTTTGTCGCGTAGCGCCGTGACGACCCGTTCTTTGGGGTCGTTCCAGGCATGCTGGCGGCGTTCATATTCCGTCAAGGTGGTTAAAGCGTCAGCATACTTCTGGTTAGTATGTTGAAAATTAGCCAGCGCGAACAATGGAAACGCGCGCTCCTGGATGTGCTGACTCGCTGATCTATACAAGACTTCGGCCTCGTCAAGCTTTTGTTCTTTGCTCAATAGGCTGGCCTCAGCCAGCATAGCCCAATTAGGGCTAAGGGCCTCGAGTCGAGGTAGTTCTGCGCGAGCCTTTTTCAAGTCACCGCCGGCGATGCTTGGTGCAGTCGTATAGAAGCTGATGACGGCGTAGAGACCCTCAATGTGTTTCGGGTCCAGGCTCACGACCTTCAGCCAGGAAGCCAGCGCGTCCTTGGCAGTGCTAACTTTTCTAAAAACACTCACTCCTGGGACTCGCGCGACATTGATCGAGCCCATCAGATAGTGCGCCTCAATATGGTTTGGATGGTTTTTCAGAAGGCCGTCAAGGGTCGCCTTGGCTTGATCAAAGTTATCAGCACGATACTGACTGCGCGCCAGGTAGTAGAGAACCTCAGGATTCGTGGGTTGCTCAATAGCAAGCGCATCCAACTTCTGCTGCGCTTCGGTAAAGGCACCGTCATCGAACAGCTGAAGCGCTGTTGAGAGGTCTGCAGTGGCAGTCTGCGGGTAACTCATGCTGGCCAGTATTAGGAAAAGGCCAATGGCTCGACGACATTCGAAAGTGACACGCAACATATCTGGGCTCCTGGGCTATAGAGGCCACCAAGGCTCTAGTTTGACATAGCTGCTAGTTTACGGTGGAAATGCCAGTTTAGATGAGTGCGCGACTTGGATCGCGAAGAAATTCAAGGCGGATTCGTGTATGCTAGGGTCCCAAATCGAAACGACGAAAGGTTTCCCGTGACTGACAAGCCGGTAATTGACAAGCCTGTAATTGACAAGCCTCGGACGGCACCTCCAAAGAAGAAGCAACCAGCAGCCTCAGAAACGTCGTTGTCTATCGCGGAACAAACCGAGGCCTTCTTCAAATCTGGTGGTACCATTAATAAAATCAAGTCCGGTGTCAGTGGTCAGCAAAGCGTTGCTGGTCCCAAGCATATCTCTCTTGGCAATAAACCTCGAAATACCTGATTCTTCTCACGTGTTCTCGACCAGTGCGCCAATAGCAAGTGCAGTTGCACTCTAGTACCGACAGCCAATAAAAAAGGACAGCAAAGCTGTCCTTTTTTATACATGGGTCTAAAGGCTATTCACCCACGCTCTAAAACGGGGTGAACAGGTCTTAGAACTGGTTCATGGTGTTATCTTTACCACCTGCCAGCAGCGCGTTATCGCCAGAAAAGTACTCTTTATGGTCATCGCCAATGTTTGAACCGGCGAGGTCCTGATGCTTGACTGACGCCATGTCACGTCGAATTTCTTGACGCTGAATATCACGGACATATGCGAGCATACCCAGATCACCAAAGTAACCTTCACTGAGGATATCTGTCCCCAAGGCAGTTTCGTGATAAGTCGGCAGCGTGATCAAGTGATGGAAGATACCAGCTTCGCGGGCTGCGTCTTTTTGAAAATGCTGCACCAAGGTATCTGCCGTTGCTGCCAGCTCAGATGTGTCAAGATCTGCCGCCATCAGTCCTCTTGGTTTGACAGCAGGGTCCGGGTAGGCTGAAAGATCTTTGCCGGCGGCTTTCCATTCACCGTAAACCTGCTCTCGAAACGCCAGCGTCCAGTTGAAGGACGGTGAGTTGTTGTAGACCAGTTTAGCAGTGGGGACATGCTTACGAATTTCATTCACCATTGCCGCGATCTGCGCGACATTTGGCTTTTCAGTTTCAATCCAGAGCAGGTCAGCGCCATGGTTCAGGCTGGTAACGCAGTCGAGAACCACTCGATCAAATCCGGTGCCTTCGCGGAAAGAATAGAGTCCGTTGTCGAGACGAATGGGCTTTACCAATTTACCACTCTGGTGAATCGTGATGTCGTTTTCTTTTAGTTCACTGAGATCATTGATGGCTTTAGTCTCAAGGAAAGAGTTGTACTGGCTCGCGAGGTCGCCTGGCTCTTTTGAGACTGGAATTTTCTGCGTCAAGCTGGCACCCAGGGAGTCGGTTCGAGCGACGATGATGCCGTTTTCGACGCCCAGTTCCAGAAACGCGTAGCGAATTGCATTGATTTTCGAGAGGAAGTCCTCATGCGGTACCGTTACCTTGCCCGCCTGATGGCCACACTGCTTCGCGTCTGATACTTGATTTTCTACCTGAATGGCACAAGCGCCGGCTTCGATCATCTTTTTAGCGAGCAAATAAGTGGCTTCTTCGTTACCAAAACCGGCATCTATATCAGCAATGATGGGGACTACGTGGGTTTCATAGTTATCGATCTGCCGAATAATGCCATCGACATCGCCGCCTTTAGCGCGTGCTTCGTCAAGGGCGATAAAAATGTGGCGCAGTTCACGTGCATCGGCCTGTTTGAGGAACGTATAGATCTCTTCGATCAAAGCTGGAACCGTGGTTTTTTCGTGCATGCTCTGGTCTGGCAGGGGACCGAACTGTGAACGCAATGCTGCCACCATCCAGCCACTCAAGTAGATATAACTCTTGTCCATGGTGCCTCGGTGTTTCTTGACTGACATGGCCAGTTGTTGGGCAGTGAAGCCGTGCCAGCAACCCAATGACTGCGTATACCGAGATGAGTCCAAATCGTAGTCAGCCATGTCCTTACGCATGATGTTGGCGGTATAGCGCGCTATGTCCAGACCGGTCTTAAAACGGTTCTGTAGGTCCATGCGGGTAGCGAATTCTGGGTTAATGCCATTCCAAGTTGACTGGGCATTGCGCAGCTTTGCAAACGCCTCGATTTTCTGCAGGTAATTAGACATGGGAATTCCTCGTCAATAAATGAATAAGCGAGCAGGCTCTGAGCGCGGCACTCTAACAGCGACTGAGCAAGATGTTAATGGAATATTAGGATACTAATAGATTCCAAAAGTTCATCAATCAAGCTTCTGCACACGGCGTGTGCAGTGACCGGAAAAGCAGGCATTTGACTCAAAACTCAAGGCGTTGAGTCAGTTGTTCTAAGTAGCTTAGACGGCGTTGCAGGAGCCGATTTTGATCAAGCAGATCAAGCACCAGGGCCAGACTCTGAAGATCGAGTTCAAGGTCCTGTTGCAGTCGTCGAGCCTTAATGCAACGCAGAACCTGTTCGCTGTCGAATTGGTTGCTGGCCAGAGTCTCAATGATGCCGAGGTTAATCAGTTCTTGAATATCATCCTGCGTCAGTTGGGTTGCGCGACAGAATTCTGCCAGGGTTAGTATCTCGAGGCTCATTCTTGTGCCCTTAGTCTGGGATTAAAGCGCGAGAAGCGCGCGGCGAGCGCTTCAAAGGCCGCGCGTTCGGCATCGGTACTCAGCTTCGGGTTAATCAGTTTCAAGACGACGATCTGATCACCTGCGCCCGCCAGACCTTTACCTTTAAGGCGCAAACGAGTGCCGTTCTGGCTGTTTGACGGAATACGTAGCTTCACGCGGTTGGTGAGCGTTGGTACCTCAATGCTACTGCCAAGCGCCGCTTCCCAGGGAGATACTGGCAGGACCAGAATGATGTCATTACCATCAACTTCAAACTGGGCGTGAGGCAGAAATTCGATCTGCAGATACAGGTCACCGGCTTCTGCGCTCCCCATACCGGCTTCTCCTTGGCCGCGCAGTCGAAGTTCCTTGCCACTGCTGATGCCGGCCGGGATCTTGACGCTGATGGTTTTTTCGCCTTGGCGGGTTTGCAAACGAAGCTGTCGATCGCCACCCTTGTGCGCCTCCTCAAGACTGATCTGGAGCTTGTAGTGCAGATCTCTGCCCGGTTGACGAAAGCCCTGAGTACCGGAAAAGCCGCCGCGATCGAATCCCTGTCGACCGAAAATGGAGCCGAGAATATCTTCAAACCGGGTATCACCGCTAAAGTCGCGGCTATCAAATCGAAACCCCTGATTAGCGCCTCTTTGACCCTGGCTTCTCACATAAGCTCTGAGTTCGTCGTACTCGGCCCTTTTGGTCTCGTCCTTAAGCATCTCATAGGCTTCGCTGACGGCCTGAAACTGTGCCTGAGCATCAGCCTCATTGCTCACATCTGGATGATATTTACGCGCAAGCTTTTTGAAGGCGCGCTTGATTTCCTCTTGGGTCGCCGTTGGCTCAACGCCCAAAATTTCGTAATAGTCAGTAAAATCCACAATAGTGCTTTCTTATTTGAGTGAACGTCATGACTCGGTTGCGAGCGCCTGTAACCTGCGACAGACATGCTGAGTCGAACCCAGGCCAGGCAAATTTAACCGATGACGAGGTAACAGAATTATCAGGGGTGGTGGATCAGATACAAGAGGTGATGACTTCGAGGTTGCGCCAGGTCAAAAAAGAGCCTGGGTCAGGGACGTTTTCTCAGCGGCCGAAAACCTTCTTCGATGGTTTTCTTAGAGCCATCTGTCGAATTTACGTTCGCCGGTTTTGCTGTTGCAGGTCTTGGTGGCGCGGCTTTACGTTTCAGATGCTTTTGTTTTGCGGGTTTGACCGGCGTTTTTTTAGCATTGGCGGCAACCTTCTTTTTTGCTGACTTCTTGACGCCTGCGGCCTTGCCAGATTTCTTCAGCTTTTTGGGTCCACGATAAGTCGCCTCCAGGCCCTTGACTTGCCGGGGTTCAAACCGGATCTTCAGGTAGCGTTCTATGCTCGACATCTGATTGAACTCGAGGGAACTGACCAGCGTGATGGCTTTACCCGCGGATCCTGCTCGACCCGTACGACCAACACGATGGACATGGTCGTCGCCAGAGTGAGCAACCGTGTAATTAATGACCAGTTCGACATCCTGAATATCCAGTCCTCGAGCTGCCACGTCTGTAGCCACCAATATCGTGATCTTGCCATCACGAAAGCGACTCATGACCTGCTTTCGAATACTCTGGGCAATTTCGCCATGGATATGACCGATCTTTAAACCCTGATTCTGCAGCGTGCTGCCAAGTTGTTGGCACTGTTCGCGCGTGTTACAGAAAACAAATACGCGACTCGCGCTCTCCTCCTTGACCAGCGCAGTGATGAGACGTTCTTTGTGCTTGGCGTCATCGGCAAACACAAACTGCTGCTGAATCTGGCTGTGGGCCTGACGGTGCGAGTCTGTCACGATCGACTCAGGTCGGCGCAGAATAGCCTTGATATGGCTAAATCCCTGATGGCTCAGAGTCGCCGAAAAAAGCAGATTCTGGCGGTTTGGGTTGCAGGCTGCGGCGATGGCATTCATATCTTCTGCAAAGCCCATGTCCAGCATTCGGTCTGCTTCGTCCAGGATAAGCACCTCGAGATCCTTAAAGTCCAGGTTACCCTTCTCAAGGTGCTCTACCAGTCTGCCCGGGGTTGCAATCATCACCTCAGGATTTTTCCTGATTGAGGCTACCTGGTGCTTGAAGGCCTCACCTCCTATGACCAGGCCACACTTGATGGGAGTGAAGCTCGCGAGTTTTTCAAACATTTTTTGTGTTTGCAGCGCCAGCTCACGAGTCGGCAGTAGTATCAGGGCGCGAGTACTGGTTTTAGGCGGATTGCTGGCCAGCAGTTTGTTCAGTACCGGTAACACAAAGGCGGCCGTTTTGCCGCTGCCGGTCTTGGCCGAAACCATCAGATCTTTACCTGCCAGGGCCGCAGGTATTGCCTGCGCTTGAACCTCAGTCGCTTCAACAAAGCCGAGTTTGTCCAGGGCCTTGAAGAGCTTAGGATTGAGCTGTAGATCAGTGAGTAACGACACGTAAGCCTGCTTGAGTCTAATGGATGTGTTGGGGTCGACGACGATACCAAGTCAAGGGGGTTTGAACCAGCTTTCTTCGCGCTATTTAGCGGGCTTGGTCTCCTCTGGCTCGCATAAACACGGCCGGCAGAATGGCAATAACAAAAATGATCGCCACTGCCAGGAAACCCTCACGAAAAGACATCACCATGGCCTGGCCATAGACAGTGCTGGCCAGATAGCTGAAGGACAGATCAAATTGCATCAAGAACCCCAAGCGTTCGCCAAAAATCGTATCCTGTATTTGTTGCAAGAGTTCTAGGGTAGCAGGTTTCGAAGACTGGGTTGAGGTAAAAGCCTGACTATATTCAGCGGTTCTTTGCGCCAAAAAAATCGATAGCAGATTGACGCCGAAGGCGCCCCCTAACTGGCGCAGGAAGTTGATAGCACCGGAGCCCTGGCTCAGAAGCTCCAGCGGCAGACTCGCCAGAGAAGCGGCGTTCAGAGAAGGAAAAATCAGCGCCAGCCCCAGTCGTCCAATTACCGCCCAAAACATCAACGCTGCATAAGGGGTATCAAAGTCCACCAGCCGCATGAGCCAGCTCGAGACGGCGAATAGCACGAGGCCAGCGATAATGACAAATCTTGGTTCGACTCGGTCACTCATGGCACCGGCAAAAGGAAACAGCGCCGCCATCGCCAGCCCAGCAGGCAGCATCAGCAAACCTGAGTTGGTCGGAGTGATATGCTGTAACGTCTGCAGGAACAGTGGTACCAGATAAGTTGAGCCATACAGCCCAATACCCAGAATAAATGTAACCACAGAGGCGGCCAGGAAGCGTCCGTGAGTAAATAGATGCAAGTTGAGCAGGGGGTGGGCGACGCGATTTTCCCACCAGACGAACAGCGTCATAGAGATGACCGCGGTTGCCATCAGGCTGACAATGGCATCGGATGTCCAGCTATCTCGCTCACCATTGGTCAGCCCGGTCAGCAGACTGACGAGAAAAATCGAAGACAGTATGACCCCCACCCAATCCAATGGTGGCACCGCTGTTTGTGGTTCTCGCTCGGGCATAAACATGATCGCCATGGGTATGCTGACCATGGTGAAGGGTACGGCCAGGTAAAATACATAACGCCAATCGTAATTATCGATCAGCAAGCCGCCTAAAGTGGGTCCCAACGCCGGTGCAAGTACGACCCCAATTCCAAAGATACCCATTGCCAGGCCTCGATGCCGAGCTGGAAATATCTGGTAGTTGATAACCATCGACAGGGGGCTTAAAACCCCCGCTGCAGCACCTTGAATGATTCTCGAGATGATCAGAAGCTCAGGATTTGAAGCAATGCCACCCAGCAGCGAGCCGGCCAGAAACAGCAGCATGGAAAACACATAAGTCGTGCGCATACCAAATGCTGCAGTACCCCAGGCTGCCAGGAGCATGGTTACGGTGCCGGCGGCAAGAAATCCGGTCGACAGCCATTGAGCCTGATCCTGGCCGATACCAAAGGCGCCCATGACCTCTGGAATCGCAACATTGATAATAGTGCCGGTGAGAAGCGTTGCAAATGAGCCAATCATCGCCGTGGCGACGGCGAACCAGGTATAGACAGGTCCATAGCGCTCGAACATAAGCAGTACGGCCGGTGACGCCTGGATTCCCGCCGGTATTCGAGAGCTCATGGTTGCCTAGATTGCATCAATCTGCAATTCCACCATCATGCCGGGTTTCAACAAGCCGCGGGGATCATCGATAGAGATTTTGACCTCTAAGCGCTGAGTGATCTTGGTAAAGTTGCCACTGGGATTTGGGCTGGGTAGTAAGGCGAACTGGCTGGTTGCTGACTGGCCAATGCGGGCGACTCGGCCATGGAAAGTCTCATCAGGCCAAGCATCGACCAGAATCAACACACGGCTGTCGAGCTGCAGATGCCGAATTTCGGTCTCCTTGACATTGGCTTTAATCCAGATGTCTTGCGGGTCATGTAGCATGATGATCCGCTGGCCAGGGTAGACATATTCCCCTGGGTTGACAAAGGTCTCATCAATCACGCCATCGATAGGGCTTGTCACGCTATGATCTGCCAGTTGGGTCAGTAACTGCTGTTTCTCAATGGCGAGCTGATTTTGCCGGCTTCTGATAATCAGTAATTCGCTTTCGATGACCTGTGATTCTGCTCGAGCGGCCTCGGCCTTGATGACTTGAGCACGAGCCACATCGACCTCGGCTTGGCGACGCAGATATAGCTGTTGAGTCGTCTGCAGGCTCAGATCGCGCTGTTCCCAGGTTTCGTCGGCGATGAGTTTGTCGAGACGTAAACTGTTGGCCCGGTTTAAATCGTGCCTGGCTTGCGCAACCAGAGCTGCAGACTCTGCCAGTGCGGCTTGAGTCGCCGTAAGCTGATATCCCTGTCTATCAATTTCTGACTCTATTTGGCGAGTCGTGTGTGCCAGCTGATTCTGCTGTCGGCCGAGCTCTGCTTGCAGTGTCTCCAGATTCGCCTCAATGGCCTCGATTCGAAGCCGAATCTCTCGATCGTCGATCCTAGCCAGCTCCTGATCCGACTGGATAAAGTCACCCTCAACGACCTGGAACGCGACAATTCTGCCGGGAATACGACTGCTGATGCTGATCATATTAGCCGCAACTCGAGCGTCATTGACGAAAACATGGTCTGCCCGGGCGATGAACCACCAGGTTAACCAGAGTGTGCTGATGAGTAGAATGAACAGTGCGCCGACATTGGTCTTCGTCCAGATAGCGGGTCGAGTCGCGAGAGCAGCCCCGTCTCCTGTGCCGGTATTCGAAGAGGACAGAGGCTGATTCATGATTCAGTGCCTCGGTCGGATGCAGCGAGTATTTTGTCAAGCACGGAGATACAGGTCTCGATCTCGGTAGCGCTGATATCGGCAAGTAGCGCCGCACGAACCTGGGCTGCGCTAAGGTGCAGCTCGGCAAGTAACGTTTTTGCCTGTGGTGTTAAATGTACTGTCTTACCGCGCCGATCGTTCGCAGCCGGCTGTCGTATCAGCAGCGCCTTGGCTTCGAGCTTGTCTAGCAGTCGAACCAGTCCGGGGCTTTCAATGCCCATGACTCGAGCCAGATCTTTTTGTAGCACACCGTCACCGGATTGCTCGAGATAGAACAGCGTCCGCCAGGTCGCATCGGTGATGCCAAGTGGTTTGAATTGGTCATCCATGGCGAATCGGTAGCGATTTCGAGCGAGAAACAGGCGGGTGATGAAGGCGACCTTAGGGTCTTCTGAAGCGTTCAACATATTCGTTTGCAAGCAATCTAATCGTTAGTTAACTATAGGCTTGCTCCCTAGTCCATGCAATGTCACCGTGCGACAAAACTCAAGACTCGGTATCGAAAGATTGTGCGCGCAATACCTGCGCGATGAAAGGGGGGTTTGATACAGCTGCGAAAAAGCATTCATGCCAACACCTGATACTTTAAAGACTCTGCAGGTCAAGCTAATAGATTGTAAGCCGATGAAATATCCTGGCATCAATGACTTTGGTTTTCGGCAGAAAGATCCAAAGGGCTGAGCGCGAGTGACGGGCAAAAAAAAGGCCGGATATCCGGCCTTTTTTAGATCGGGCGGCATAGGCCACCGGGTTTAGGCCTTGGCGGCTTTGCGCTCCAGAGTTTCTTTGACCACTTCGTCGGCGACATTTTTTGGTGCCGGGCTGTAGTGACTGAACTCCATGGAGAACTGACCACGACCGGAGGTCATGGTGCGCAGATCACCGATATAGCCGAACATTTCAGACAGGGGAGCCTGGGCCTTGACGCGAGTACCGGTTGCACCAGCTTCTTGACCCTGGATCATGCCGCGACGACGGTTCAAGTCACCGATCACATCACCCACGTGGGCGTCCGGTGTGAATACGTCGATTTTCATGATGGGTTCCATGATTTGTGGACCGGCTTTGGGCATGGTTTGCCGATAAGCAGCTCTAGACGCTATCTCGAACGCGATTGCCGATGAGTCGACCGCGTGAAAGCCGCCATCCATCAGCAATACTTTGACATCAAGACAGGGGAATCCTGCCAGTGGACCTTCTTCCAGGCTGACTTTGAAACCTTTCTCAACGGCTGGCCAGAATTCGCGAGGCACGTTACCGCCAGTGACCTTGGATTCGAACTGAAAACCCGTACCCACTTCTGCCGGCTCGACAACATAATCGATCTTAGCAAATTGACCTGATCCACCCGTTTGCTTCTTATGTGTGTAGGAATCTTCGACTCGTCGAGTGATAGATTCGCGATACGCTACCAGAGGTTTGCCGACGACAACGTCAACGCCATGGGTTCGGCGAAGAATGTCGACCTTGATGTCCAGGTGCAATTCGCCCATGCCTTTAAGAATAACCTCTCCTGACTCAACGTCGGTTTCCACACGGAAAGATGGGTCTTCTTGAATCATTTTTGACAAGGCTAAGCCCATTTTCTCCGCAGCGCCCTTATCCTTTGGCGACACCGCTATGTAGATTACCGGTTCCGGAAAGACCATGGGTTCCAGCGTTGCGGGGTATTTGGGGTCGCACAAAGTGTGCCCTGTCTGGGTATTCTTCATGCCGATCAGTGCGACAATATCGCCGGCCGTCGCAGAGTCAATCTCGATTCGCTCATTGGCATGCATTTCCACCAGGCGACCGATTCGCTCGGTTTTGCCTGTAAAGGTATTCAATACTGTGTCGCCTTTCTTCAGTTTACCTGAGTAGATTCGAGTGAAGGTCAGCGCGCCGAATCGATCGTCCATGATTTTGAAGGCCAGCGCCCGAAGTGGCTTGTCCGCATCGACGATGGCAAAACTACCCGTCTCATTGCCTTCCATATCGACTTCAGGTTGAGGAGTCACCTCTGTTGGGTTTGGCAGATAGTCGACAACGCCGTCCAGCATCATCTGAATGCACTTGTTCTTGAAGGCTGAGCCGCAGAAGGTGGGAAAGAAGTCCAGGGCAATCGTGCCTTTGCGAATGCATCGCTTCAGGTCCTCGATAGAAGGTTCTTGACCTTCTTCAAGATAGGCCATCATGATGTCCTCATCCTGCTCCACGGCGGTTTCTATGAGCTTTTCTCGGTATTCGGCGACCAGATCAAGCATGTTCTCAGGTATGTCGGTGATGACATAATTGGATGGATCGCCAGAGTCGTCCCAGATGTGGGCCTTTTGAGTGATGAGGTCAACCGCACCAACGAAGTTTTCTTCCTCGCCAATGGGTAATACCATCACCAGCGGCTTGGCCGCCAGCACATCCTCGACTTGCTTGATGACGCGGTAAAAGTTCGCACCGAGCCGGTCGAGCTTATTGACGAAAATAACGCGAGCGACTTCTGACTCGTTGGCATAGCGCCAGTTGGTCTCTGATTGAGGCTCAACCCCACCCGAACCACAGAAGACGCCGACGCCGCCATCCAGGACTTTCAATGACCGGTACACTTCAATGGTGAAGTCAACGTGGCCCGGTGTGTCGATGATGTTAAGGCGGTGGTCTTTCCAGAAAGCCGTGGTTGCAGCAGACTGAATGGTAATGCCGCGCTCCTGCTCCTGTTCCATGAAGTCAGTGGTGGCAGCTCCGTCATGAACCTCACCGATCTTGTGGATTTTGCCGGTTAACTTCAGAATTCGTTCGGTAGTCGTGGTCTTACCAGCATCAACGTGGGCGAAAATGCCGATATTTCGATAGCGGCTCAGGTCAGTCATGGCTCTATGCTCTGTATAAAAGGATCAAAAAGTGCTTGTGAAAAGGCGCGCCATCTTATATTGACACAGCGGCAATATCCAGTGCTGTTTTATAGGTGTCTGGGATAAGAACGAATTGTTGTTAAGCGACGGCTTAGGCCGGCCAAAATAGGCGCTCGGCAGCGATTTTTTGAGTCGTTCATCAGATATTTGGTCTTGATCGCGAACAGCCTAAAAATGGGCGATTTCGGCTTTGACTAAGATTTCTATCAGCTATATCGTAGGCGCTTCGCAGAGCTGGGTAACGCCGAACCAATCTTGGTCGGTAAATTCAGTACCAGGGAGATATGTATGAAATTTCGCTTCCCTATTGTCATCATCGATGAAGACTTTCGTTCCGAAAACAACTCGGGTTTGGGTATTCGCGCCCTCGCCGATGCCATTGAAAAGGAACAGATGGAGGTCCTGGGCGTCACTAGCTATGGCGACCTGTCTCAATTTGCGCAACAGCAATCCCGTGCATCGGCCTTTATACTGTCGATTGATGACGAAGAGTTTGGAACTGGCTCCGCGGAAGAGACCGACGGAGCCCTTGTGCAACTGCGGGCCTTTGTGAAGGAGATCAGGCACAAAAACGCTAATATTCCCATTTATCTCTACGGTGAAACCCGTACCTCTCGCCACATTCCCAATGAAATCTTGCGTGAGCTGCATGGATTTATTCACATGTTTGAGGATACGCCAGAATTTGTTGCCAAGCATATTATTCGCGAGGCCAAGTCTTACCTGGATGGCCTTTCACCCCCGTTTTTTCGCGCCTTGGTCCATTATGCGCAGGACGGCTCCTATTCTTGGCACTGCCCCGGCCATTCTGGCGGCGTCGCGTTTCTGAAGTCTCCCATTGGGCAGATGTTCCATCAGTTTTTCGGTGAAAACCTGTTGCGTGCGGATGTCTGTAATTCCGTCGAAGAGCTGGGTCAGCTTCTGGATCATACAGGCCCTGTGGCAGCATCAGAGCGTAACGCGGCACGCATCTACAGCGCCGATCACTGCTATTTTGTGACCAATGGTACCTCGACCTCCAACAAAATGGTCTGGCATTCCATCGTTGCCCAAGACGACATAGTCGTTGTCGATCGCAACTGTCATAAGTCCATATTGCACTCGATTATCATGTGTGGCGCTATTCCGGTTTTTCTCATGCCGACTCGAAACCACCTCGGCATCATTGGGCCTATCCCGCTTGCGGAGTTTACGGCCGAAAGCATTGCAGAAAAAATCGAGGCTAATCCGTTTGCGAAAGACGTGCAGGACAAGAAGCCGCGCATTCTCACCCTGACCCAATCGACCTACGATGGCATTATCTATAATGTGGAAACCATCAAGGAACTGCTCGACGGCAAAATCGACACGCTACACTTCGACGAAGCTTGGCTGCCGCATGCGACCTTCCATCACTTCTATAAAGATATGCATGCCATTGATAAGGATCAGCCGCGTGCCAAGGAATCTATTATTTTCTCGACTCAGTCGACCCATAAGTTGCTGGCTGGCCTGTCGCAGGCGTCGCAAATTCTGGTGCGAGAGTCGGAGACGGTCAAATTGGACAAGGATGCCTTTAATGAGGCTTACCTGATGCATACATCCACATCACCACAATACTCGATAATTGCCTCGATCGATGTCGCGGCGGCCATGATGGAAGCACCGGGAGGTACTGCGTTGGTCGAGGAGTCGATCTTTGAGGCGCTTGATTTTCGACGAGCGATGAAAAAGGTCGATGCTGAATTTGGCCAGGATTGGTGGTTTCAGGTTTGGGGTCCTGATCAATTTGCCGAAGAAGGAGTGGGCGATCGAGAGGACTGGATTCTTCGTGCCGATGACGAGTGGCATGGGTTTGGCAAAGTGGCGCCGGGATTTAACATGCTTGACCCCATTAAGGCGACCATCGTTAACCCGGGTCTATCACTCAAGGGTGAATTCAGCGATACGGGGATTCCTGCGTCAATTGTCACCAAGTACCTGGCGGAAAATGGCGTCATCATTGAAAAATGTGGCCTCTACTCCTTCTTTATCATGTTCACCATCGGGATCACGAAAGGTCGGTGGAACACCCTGTTGACTGCACTGCAACAGTTCAAGGATGACTACGACAAAAACCAGCCCATGTGGCGCATCATGCCAGAGTTTGCGCAGGCGCATCCTCGATATGAAGGCATTGGTCTGCGAGATCTTTGCCAACAAATTCATGACTTTTATAAAGCCTATGATGTCGCTCGATTGACGACTGAGATGTATCTCTCCGATATGCAGCCGGCCATGAAGCCATCAGACGCCTACGCCAAGATGGCGCATCGACAGGTCGAACATGTTCGGCTTGACGAGCTCGAAGGCCGTATCACCTCGATCCTGCTAACGCCTTACCCGCCCGGTATTCCATTGCTGATACCAGGCGAGCGTTTTAACAAGACGATTGTCGACTACCTGCGGTTTGCGAGAGATTTCAACGAGAAATTTCCTGGATTTGAGACGGATGTTCATGGCTTGGTGAAGCGAGAAGTGGACGGGCGCAAGGACTACTATGTCTATTGCGTCAAGCAGGACCATTAGGCGTTCAATCTGGAGACCAGATGCCCTATTTTAAGCGTGATCAGGTCAGCCTTTACTATGAAGTAATCGGCGTTCAGGGTGATTGGATTGTGCTTACTCCAGGCGGCCGAGGCAGCCTGGAGGACGTGCGTTATCTGGCGAATGTACTGGCTCTGAAAGGTTATCGGATCCTGCTTCATGATCGGCGTAATTGTGGTCGATCAGACGTCTTTATTGATGGCGAGCTGAGTGAGCAGGAGGTCTGGGTCGAGGATGTCCAGGCGCTGCTGGAGCAGCTTGAGGCGACGCCGGTAATTGCCGGTGGCGGTTCTGCAGGTTGTCGATTGTCGCTGTTACTGGCGCTGAAGTACCCGACATCGGTGCGCGGGTTACTACTTTGGTGGGTCACAGGTGGACAACACGCGGCAGTGCATCTGGGACAGGAGTATTACGGACAATTCATTGAATTGGCGGCCAGTCAGGGTATGGCCGCAGTCTGCGCAACAGATTTTTTCTCACAACGCATTGCTGCCAATCCGGCGAACCGCAACATTCTCATGTCACTCGCGCCCGATCACTTTGTTTCGGTCATGTCTAGATGGCGAGAGTACTTCCTGCAAGGCGCGGAACTACCGGTCATTGGTCTGACTACCCACCAGCTGCGAAGTATCCGCATCCCGACCTTGATTGTTCCGGGTTCAGATGCAGTTCACCCGCGAGCGACATCGATATTGTTGGATCAGCTGTTGCCTGACAGTCAATTGCAATACCCCTTTGAAAGGACAGATTTGGCCGCGCTTAAACGACAATCTTTGGATTTCATTCAAAGTGCTTTCAGGCAACGTCTTGCATCTCATATGACGGCCTTTCTTGAGCAACGGGGGCTTTAACGGCCCAAGCCTGTCCAAGATAAATCCTGCTCGGCGCGAACGGTTAGCAATCGTTGGCGAATTTGGTGCAGAATGAGGGCATTCTGTCGAGGAAAAGTATGCTCGAGCGTCGAAGCGCAGAAGAAAAATTGATTCTCATGGTCTGCTCGATTGCCGCAGTGACGCTGCTTCCTTTCGCGATCATGGGTTTTATCATCGATGATCATTTCCTGGGTTGGGCGAACAGCTTTGGCAGCCTGAGCGCCGCCAGCCTGGGAGCTTATGTCTACTGGCGGCGTGAGGTGATTATCGCCGGCGTATTGGTCAGTTTGCTGGCGATCACGGGCATGGTGATGAATGTCTACATGAACGGCATGTCAGAGATTTATTTCATCTATCCCACTCTGGTCGCCGCCTATTTTATTACCAAGCCCGATTACGCTCTCGCCCTGAATGTGCTCGCGTTGGTCGCTCTGCTGCCGGAGACGCTGGTGCAACTGGATGGTCTGACTTTTGCGAAAATCAATTTGTCCTTGCTCGGTTGCGTGTTGTTTACCTACGGTTTTGCAAGTCAGCGAAACCTGCAACGAGATCAGCTCGTTCAATATTCCACCAAAGATAGTCTGACCGGTGCCGGTAATCGGCGAGCGATGGACAAACAATTGGCTGAGGCGATTCAACGCTTTGAACGCTCTGGTCAACCCATGTCTCTGATTATTTTCGATCTGGACCAATTCAAAGACATAAATGATTCTGCGGGTCATGCAGCGGGCGATCAGCTTCTGAAGCGAGTGACTAATATCGTTCTGTCTCGAATCAGAGTTACCGATCATTTATTTCGCTATGGCGGCGATGAGTTTATTGTTCTGGCTGATGCCTCAGATCTGGCGACTGCAGCGTTGCTTGCGGAAGATCTGCGTGCTTTGGTTGAGGCTGACCTGAGAATATCTGGCTGGCAGTTATCAATCTCCCTGGGCGTGGCGGAATATGTACTGGGTGAGTCGCAGGAAAAATGGTTGAGCCGGGCCGATGAAGCACTCTTTGAGTCAAAACGCCTGGGTCGTAATCGCGTCGCTGTCAGCGAGTCACCGCCAGGGCTGGACACTGAGTCATTAATAAAATGAGTCATGTGCCTATTAAATGATGCCTAGGCAGTGTATTTTGCCTGCGGAATTCTACTGAAACCACTGGAGATTGATCCAATGACGACCTCAATACCCGATACTGCGCTGCAATTACGTTCCATGGTAACTAAAGCGGGAGAGCTCCAACTCTCTCTCGAGTCTGTACCCGTCAAGGCTCCCGGTGAGAACGAAGTACTCGTTCGAGTGGAGGCCTCGCCCATAAACCCCTCTGACCTGGGATTGCTTTTTGGTGGGGCGGACATGTCCACAGCGGTTGCTGGCGGCACTGCGGACCGTCCGGTGATTACCGCGAAGGTGCCAGAGGTCATGTTACGTGCCATGGGGGGCAGAATCGATGAGTCGATGCCGGTGGGCAATGAAGGCGGCGGCGTGGTCGTTCAAGCGGGATCATCAGCCGCTGCGCAGGCCCTGCTTGGTAAGACCGTTGGCGTTCTAGGTGGCGCCATGTACTCGCAGTATCGCACTCTTCATGTGAATCAGTGCCTGGCGCTGCCAGAAGGTACCACCCCGGCCGAGGGCGCCTCCTGTTTTGTCAATCCGCTGACTGCATTAGGTATGGTAGAGACCATGCGATTAGAGGGTCATACGGCATTAGTGCACACGGCGGCGGCTTCTAATTTGGGCCAGATGCTGCAAAAAATCTGTAACAATGAAGGCGTCAAGCTCGTCAATATCGTTCGTAACCAGTCTCAGGTCGATATTCTCAAGGCAATAGGTGCGGAGTATGTGTGTAACTCGAGTTTGCCCACGTTTATGGATGACTTGACTGATGCGCTGGTAGCCACCGGCGCGACGATCGCTTTTGATGCGACGGGCGGTGGTAACCTTGCGAGCCAGATTCTGACCTGCATGGAAGTTGCAGCCAACAAGACAGCCAAGGAATTCAGCCGTTACGGATCTACCGTCTTCAAACAGGTTTATATCTATGGTGGCTTGGAACGCTCTACTACAACCTTGAGCCGGAATTTCGGCATGTCCTGGGCGCTTGGAGGTTGGCTTCTGACGCCATTTCTGGCGAAGATAGGAGCCGAGGCTGCGGAAAAGCTGCGCCAGAAAGTGGCCGCAGAAATCAAGACGACTTTCGCCAGCAGCTACACAAAGACAGTGTCTCTCCGCGAAGCTCTGAGCCTGGACGCAATCAAGGTCTATGGTAAGCAGGCGACGGGAGAAAAGTACCTGATCAACCCAAACCAGTAACCACTCAGTCAGCAGGGTTGTCCTGATGTGAAGTCAGGATGACCTTGCCGGCGACCTGACGGTCAACCAGTAATTGGTAAGCCTCGACGATATCCTCCATCGGTAACTGATGAGAGATAAAAGGCCTGATTCGGCCGCTGGCGAGCCAGCCCAGTAGGGTCACTGCGTTTTTTTCGGCGAGTGCCGGCTTGTGCCTTTGTAGTCCGCCGATGGTAAAGCCGATCACACTGGCATCTTTCACCAGCAGGTGATTAGTCTTCGCCACGGCTGGCCGACCTGAGGTGAAACCCACGACAAGGATTCGGCCGAAGGGCGCGATACAACGCAAGGACTGATCGAATATCTCGCCCCCCACTGGGTCAAAAATAACATCAGCGCCCAGCCCGGCGGTGAGATGTTTTACTTCATCTCTAAAGTCAGTAGTGCTGTCGATGACGTGATCTGCGCCTAAAGCTGTCACGACACCCCGTTTTGCATCTGTACTGGCAGCGCCGATCACGCGAGCACCGAAAAGCTTGCCCAGGTCGACAGCGGCGAGTCCAACGCCGCCAGCAGCACCATGCACCAGCAGCGTCTCACCGGGCTGTAAGTTGGCGAGCTGTAATCCGTAATAGGCGGTTGCATAGTTACTGCGAAAGGCGGCAGCGACCGCGAGATCGACATGCGGCTGCAACACGGATACCCGTTGCGCGGCCACGTTGATTTGCTCGACACATCCGCCGGGGCTTAAGACTCGGTCGCCGACCTTGAGATCTATGACCGAGCTGCCAACCTCGATGATGGTGCCGGCAGCTTCGCCACCCACCGTAAATGGTAACGCTGCTGTGTCTTGATAGTCACCCTTAATGCGCACCAGATCGCTAAAGGAAATGCCTCTTGCCTGAAGATTAACCCGCACCTCGTTGGCTGCCAGAGGACCGGGTACTGGCACCTGCTTGATCACAAGATCGGTGTGGCTGCCCCATCTCTCACATTGGACGATTTGCATCGTTTGACCTTGAAGTTGCGTCATGTTGACCCCTCGAGCACTAAATACTGGATATCAGGCACCGAATATAGGTGCAATTCAGACGTCGTCTAGGCTGAAGGCGCGCTCAAATCCGTCTGCGAGCCTGCCCAGGACCGATTCTATCTCACTCTGATCCTCAGTGTTGACCGCCACCAGGGCATTTTTTTCAGCACCGGCAAATGGTTCAAAGGCCGCCTGCTGATGCAGAAATTGATTAAAAGTCGCTTCAGACGCATCAGCTTGTCGATTCATGAGACGTTGGCGAGCTGCGTCTGCCGAGACTTGGCAATGGAGGATCTTGATAGGCAGTGAAAGTTTGCTCGCCAACTGCAAAAACGGCTGACGCCAGCCTGCGCTTAGAAAGGTGGCGTCAATGATGACGCCATAGCCAGCACTGATGATCTCCTTGCAAAGTTCCAGAAGGCGTAACTTCGTTTGCTCGCTAGCTTGCTCAGTATAGATATCAATGAATTGCGAGTGGCTGTTGGCATCCAGGCTCAGCCCAAACAAGCGTTTACGCTCAACGTCAGAACGCAGATGAATAAAGCCCGTGAGCTTGCCTAGTTGCCGAGCAAGGGTGGTTTTGCCGCTGCCAGAATAACCGCACATGAGGACCAGGCCCAGTAACCTGGGCTGACAAAAGGCTTGTGCATGGCTTATATATTTTTGGCACCGAACCACATGCGCAGTAGTGCTCGTGCTCACAGACTGTTTGGCTCGAATACCTTCAACCTTAGCCCTGACGAGCGCACGATAGACGCAATAATAGTTGAAAACTTCGAGCATTCCGTAGTCCCCCGTGTGCGCCAGATAGGTGTTTAGAAGGTGCTTCGCATGACCCGGTTGCGCGCGAACCTGCAGATCCATGCAGGTAAAGGCGAGATCGCTGGCCGTGTCGATCCAGTAGAGATCGGGATTAAATTCAATGCCATCAAAGACCGTGCATTGGTTGCCATCGAACAAGATATTATCGAGGTGCAGGTCGCCGTGACACTCACGAATATGACCCTGTTGATAGCGTAGTCGCAGGCGGTCCTCTATCCGCAGGTATTCTCTTTCGCTCCATAATTGCAGCGTCTCAAGGGCTTCCTGCGGTACCAGTCTGGCAAGAGACCGCAGCTGCTGAAAGTTATCCAGAACAGGACCATGGATGCGTTCTCGAAGCTGAAAACCTGGCGGTACGGTTTTTGCCAGGCTGGAATGGAAATTGGCAAGCGCCTTTGCCAGTGCGTTGACCACAGGTTCGTTGATTCGATCCTCCAGTGCCAGCCTGCCCAGGAGTTGGGATTGTGGAAACCGGCGCATTTTGACCGCGTACTCAAAGATAGCCTGTGGTAAAGGCTGGTCAGGGTGGATGGCTTTAACGACTGGTCTGGCTGCAGAGCCGCTGATCCCAACCACACAGAGATACAGAGACGGCGCCGTACGGCGGTTCAGTCGTAGCTCCTCGGTGCAATAAAACTGGCGTAGGTCCAGGCTCGTATAGTCCAAGAAGCCCAGATTCAGGGGCTTTTTGATCTTGTAGGCATAGTCGCCGAGTAAGATGACCCACGAAATGTGGGTTTCAATGCACTGCGGATTAGCGCAGCTGTGGTCAATTCCTCGACCGGCCAAAAGGGCTTGCGTCAGTGCTTGAGTCACGGTGCTAGCCTCGGCTGTAGAGTGTGTCACTATTCCACTCGACGAGCCGCCCTTGGGTCAAGTCACCGATTGATCTAAGCCAGGTTATTGATCAATCTTGTCTCGTTTTGGCGCTCCCAGCATCTCGAGGTTTTTAACCAAATCTGCTCCCGCACTGCGCGGACTCACAGCCTTATCGATTTTACGAACGATGCCCTGTGCATCCATGTAGAAGGTCCAGCGTCGAGCCAGACCATTATCTGAGAGTACGCCATAAGCCTGGCTCAGCTGTTTGTCAGGATCTGACAAAATCGGAAAACTTGCAGCATTTTTTTCGGCAAAGACCTTGTTGTCCTGCGGTTGATCGACACTCGCCATAAAATAGGCGACGTCAAAACGACGTATCTCTTGGTCGCTGTCACGCAGCGCCTTGCATTCCAGCGTTCAGCCGCCGGTAAAGGCCTTAGGGAAAAAGGCAATAACAACAAACTGCTTATCCCGAAACTCCGCCAGCGAATATATCTGGCCATCACTGCCAGCCAGGCTAAAGTTGGGTGCCGAGTCGCCGACCTGTAATTCCGCCGCATTTGAGGCGCAGGCTGCGAGCAGCCAGGCAATGAGCAGCAGATGATTAATACGCATGTCGTCTCTCCAGGTTGATGTTAATGGGTCGGCTCACGGGACTGCACCGAGTGCTTGCAGAAACGTAGCTGAGCTAGGGGTCGCGAGCAAGAGGGGATTAAGACCTATCTTGGTTTGGCGCTACCAGCAGAGATTGACAGTTCGCTGCGGTCGTCGAGCCAGCAGGCTGGCGGCCACACAGGTAACCCAATCTTGCATTCAGGTTTTCCAGTAGCGGGCCATCGATCTGTGTTGCATGCCAGGCGAGCAGGTTTTTGTGCAGACGCCGCAGCGCTCGAAAATTCCGTCCGGCAAAGGTGTCATCTATGCCGCCATCTTCAATGTGACCCTCGCTCAACTCATCCAGTAAGGTCAGCGCGGTCTGGCTGATGGTTTCTGTTTGCTGAGGTGCCAGTCGAATCAGACTATCAACATAGCTGACGCCCCACTGCAACCGAGTGGCCCGCCCTTCGCTCACCTGGTATGCCTTGTTTCGCCATGCCAGCGCCTCTTCAATGTGGCCTTGTGCTTCAGCTAATGCACCCAGACTGCTCATAAAATAATAAGGCGCTGCAGACCTCTCCAGTTCCGCCAGCAACAGCTGTCGAGCCTCATCCTGCAGCCCAGCCGTCTCAAGCAAGTAGCTGACTTGATTGACGACACTTTGTCGCGCATAAGCATTGCGGGTCACTCGGTTGGCTGTTTCTGCATCCTGGCGAATGGCAGCCAGTTGATCTGCAGGGACTGCAGTGTTGGTTGACGCGTCCTCGAAGTAAAATGTCAGGTAAGGAAACCAGCCGCCTAGCTGCTCGGCAGTCGACAATGCGGCATGGTGGCGCTGTTCCAGCATGACCTGCTGCCACCGATCCTTCAGGTTATCCAATGCGAGATCGTCTAGGTCCAACACGCTGGAGATCTCCTTGGCTTGATAGGCAAGATAATCCCAGGTACCTATGACTAGCGCGGGCGAGTTCAATATAACAAGGAGTTGACCGGGCTCGACTTTAACCAGGTTTTCAGTTTGCGCTTTGGCTAGCATCACCAGGTACTGTAGGTACAGCCGTGCACTGGATTCAGGATCCTGGTCCAGGATGCGTTTGGCGAGTTGATTGAAGAGGATGGGGTCGGTGCCAGCGGGCAGCGCCTCAAAATCTTGCCCCCAAGAATAATAAGCAAGCTGACGATAGTCGGTGCTAACTAACAGGTTGGGTGTGTTCAGGGCAAGCTGCACCAGGAGGCGCGTGGAACGCAGGCTGTCAAGACTGGCTGCCAGTATCGCGTTATACCGGGAAATGTCGATGCCACCGGGAATGCGAGTCACCTCCTCTCCCTGCGGGCTAAAGACAATCATGGTCGGATAGCCCTTGACGCCGAATTTCTCGCCCAAAGTTTGAGCCCGGTCAGTATCACCATCTAGGTAGACCGGAATAAATAATTTTGATTGCGCGATAAATTGCGAACTTTTGAAGACCGTATGTTTGATCTCCTGACAAGGCGGACACCAGACGGCGCCCCAATATAAGAAAATGGGTTTGCCGCTGCTCGCAGCCAAGCTGAAAGCCTCTGCCACTGAGCCCTGAAACCAGTCAATGCCGTGCAGGTCATCATCGGTTTCCTGTGGCGGCATCATTATGGCGCTTGATGTGGCGACCGAGGCGCTGTTGTTCGGTGTCGACGTCGGATTGCAGGCGGCCAAGCACAGCAGCAGGGTGGCCAGAAGCAGACGAAGCGTGATTGTCAGCATGAGGCGCACTCGGTTGCGATTGGCGCGTTCAACTGGCGACTCTGGCTTCTGGCCAAAGGCGCAGGAAATTTTCGCTAAAAAACTTCTCTTTCACAGTTTCGGTCTCGCCAGCCAGCGAGTCCTCAAATTTTTTGATGGGATTCCGGCCGCCCTCGACGTGGGGATAGTCGCTGGAGAAGAGATAGAGATCGGCGTTCGATTGTTCCACCAGGTTAGCCACATCTTCATGCGGAAAGGGGGTAAATCCCATCTGCTCGCTGAGCTGTTGACTGGGTGGGCGGTCAAATCTTACCGAGGTATCAACTCGGCTGTAGATTTTTGTGACCCAGTCCAGGCGCTTGACCAGCTCCGGCACCCAACCCGCCCCCAGCTCCACGGCTGCCCCGCGAAGTTTCGGATGGCGGTCAAAAACGCCGTCGAGGACTAGCATACTGACAAAGGTCTCTGGTGGCTGGTGCATGACGGCGGCATCTTTGGTGCGAACATTCTCGCCGCCGCCCATCCAGTCTTTGACCGCCGCGCGGCCATTGTTGCTCCATGATTTCAAGGCCTGTAGGGGCGAGCCGCCAACATGCAGGACAAAGGGCGTGCCGGATTCCGCCAACAGGGCCCAGAAAGGTTCCAGATCAACATGCCCAGGTGACATATCAATCGGCGCACGATGGGGAACCCAGATGGCCTTCAATCCAGAGTCTATGGCGAACTTTAATTCAGCGATGGCGTGTTCAGGACTGTCCAGCGGAACGATACCGACACCCAATAAACGATCGTCGGCCTGGCAGAAGTCAATCATATGGCGATTGTGAGCGCGGGTTGCACCGTAACGCAGATGGGGCGGCTTCTTTGAACTGGGGTGAAACGGAAAGGCGACACTGTGAGTGGCAAACACCAGCTGCTTCTTGAACCCTAACAGGTCCAGAGCAACGCTGCGGTCGGCGCCGTTAAAAGCGCCCAAAGCTTGAATCTCCTTAGAGCTTTCGATCAGCTTGTCACCCAGCGCCACCATGCTGGCCTTGTGCTCAGCTGTGTGTTGTCCGCCTTGGGCCATGATGACCGCAACTTCTTCGTCGGTGACCAGTGAAGCGCTGTAGCTGACTTGGGGAATTTCATCACGTATAGCCGGGTCGGCATAGTCCTTGAGAAAGTTGGGAAGCTCCATGATGTGGCTGTCAGCGTCATAAAAAGCCCGATTGTCAGGTGCATAGGCCATGGTCAGGCTCCTAATGATTTAAATACAACTGACTCTACCTTTTAACACCAAAGCCTGTCCAGCGCGCCACCAACTCGGGTTAGAGAGTTGTTACTCTGCTCCGCTTTTTGTTATGTTGATAGGCTAATAGGCCATGGGCCACAGACATGGGGTGACAGACATGGTTTCGTCGAAGTCAGCAACGGGTGACGGATGGGTAAATTCGAGATTCCCTCTGCCTGAGATCAATGACCTGCCCGAGGATATCAAACTTCGAATACTCGAGGTTCAGGAGAAGTCGGGTTTCATTCCCAACGTATTTTTGGTCTACGCTCGTCGTCCTGCCGAGTTTCGCGCCTTCTTTGCCTATCACGACGCCCTGATGGACAAACAAGGCGGCTTAAGCAAGGCTGAGCGTGAGATGATTGTTGTCGCGACCTCCGCTGCCAATCAATGCCTCTACTGTGTCGTCGCCCATGGTGCTATTCTGCGAATTCGTGCCAAGGATGCCATCATTGCCGATCAGCTGGCCATCAATTATCGCAAAGCCAATCTATCTTCACGACAAAGAGCCATGTTGGATCTGGCGATGAAAGTCAGCCTGGATGCTGCGGCCGTCACAGATGATGACTTTCAGCAGCTGCAGGCCCAGGGTTTCAATGATGAGGATATTTGGGATATCTGCGCCATTACTGCATTTTTTGGCCTGAGCAATCGTATGGCAAGCGTCACTTCAATGCTGCCGAATCGAGAATTTTACGGGTTGGGTCGTGACATCACGGCGCCAGCAGACTGAATATTGACGGCGAATCAGGAGCCTCATCATCAACGAACCAGCAGACAAGACCCATCGCAACGATATTTACGGTGATCTGAAGCCCGTCAGCGAAGAGAACGTAGCTGCGCCAATTCCGGCGGCAACCGTAGTGCTTCTCAAAGACTTCGGCGCCGCCGCGGGTGTAGAGGTCTTGATGTTACGAAAGAACTCAAAGATTGCGTTTGGTGGTATGTGGGTTTTTCCGGGTGGACGTATAGATCCAGAGGATTATCCTGAAGATGGCGATGTCGACGTCGCTGCCCGAAACGCTGCAGCCCGAGAAACGATGGAAGAGGCAGGGTTGGCCTCGGCTGCTGACGACTTTGTGCTGTTTGCCCACTGGACGCCGCCGGCGACCACCCCTAAGCGTTTTGCTACCTGGTTCTTCGCGACTCGAACCCTTGTTGATGAACCCATAAGAATTGATGGCGGTGAGATACTTGATCACTTATGGATTAATCCTGCCGATGCGCTGGCGCGACATAAGGCGGGTGAAATAGATCTTGCTCCACCGACTTGGATCACCCTTCACCATCTGGCGCTACATGGTTCTGGTCAGGAGATTATGGCACATTTTGCGAGTCAGCCGCACAAGGTCTATGAGACTCGAGTGGTCAAAAATGCACAAGGCGTCAGAGTCGCCCTTTGGCAGGGTGATGCCGGTTATGAGCGCGCCGATGCAGATATTGACGGAGAGCGGCATCGCCTGGTTCTGGCCGAAAGTGGGTTCGTCTTTGAAAATACCGTCGAAATCTACTGACAAAGAAGGGCGCGAACAGGTCAGTTTGAGTCCGCAATCCGATCTAAGTAGGAAGGTAGAGTCGACGCTAACTTAAAAACCCAAGCCCGGCTGTCATGGGAATCGATGGTAGATTCTTCGAGTCTGTCTAGTGACTCTCGGTCACTCCAGTTCAATGACGAAGGCCTTGTTCGGTGCAGCACCAGCGAGGACCTCGGCATAGGTGGTAAGAAGCCCAGTTTCACCGTGACGAACCTCGATCGTGATCCAGTCGTCAACCCTTGTTAGAAAGAGGTCCCAGGCCGTGGCCAGCGTCTTCTGAAAATTCTCGGCACCCCATTCCTTGTGGCGCTTCTGAATCTGGCTCGGTGCAAAGAACATGACTGGCTTGGGTCCAGGCAGTGTCGCGAGGACTTCGCCATCTCTTGACTCCCAATGGGTGATACCCACGCCGCAGCTGTATTTGAGTTGGTCCTGAAAATGCCCATGAATGCGCGACAGGACTCTACGGTTGCCGGCCATGTCCACAAAGACACTCGGTTGGCGGTTGTCCAGGGTTTCAATTTCCTCGTAGGTGACAAGGGTGTCATACAGACCTAACCGGTTGACAAAGTTCAGGTTGCTGCTTGAGGTCAAGCCTGTGATGGACAGGTTTCGGTGCGCTTTTAGCAGCGAGGCGAGACCCAGAGACGTCTTGCTGGAAGCGCTGGAGAGGATGATGTTGTCTGCGCCAAAATGCCCGTTGTCGACAATGAAATCATCCAGAACAAAAGAAGTTGTAAATAATGGCCGGTAAACCATCTGGTGGCGGTCAAACTTTGGCGGGTAGCCATTTTGCGGGTTGACTCGAGAATATTGGTTATAGGTCGGCGGCAGTGCTGCACGATGCGCGATGGCATCGACAAAGCCACGCTCACTGACTCGAGCGGCTTGTACCACGAGATAGCTGGACATTGGGAAATAGCCATAGAATCGCTGACCCGGCTCAATGCCTTGTGCCTCACTGCGCATGACCGTCGCCATGCCCCAGACCGGAATTCGGCCCCAGCCGGTTTCGGCCGGAAAAAATTGCCAATAGCCGATCATGTCTCCGGCGACGCCATAAGTGATGTTATTCGCTGTCAGAGCAAACTGATCGACCTGCAGCAAAACCGACTGGCTATCCAGAACCACCTGCGCAGGGTCGGCCATGGGTGTGACGCGAGTGGTGGCAAGATTGGACCTGAGTATCTCGATACTGTAGGCAGACATAGACGATATCCTCGTGGCGTTGAGCGAAGCAGGTTAACGACGCGGACCGGGCAAATCAAGCGGCGAACAAGTCGTGAAAAGTCGTGAAAAGTCGTGAAAAGTCGTGGATAGGCTGCCAGCGAGCGGCTAACAAAGGGCGAATAGACTTCTTTGTTGAGTCTAGGCTGCCGTTCAAGGTATGTTAGTGCCAGTGACAGAGCCATCGCTCGGCGCTTATTGAAAACGGGTCGTCGCAGGGCTAATGGCGATCGACAGCTCGCATCTCTTTTGGCAATGAACGAGGCAGACTATTCATGGACGCGGAACCTACTCCTGGTATCCAGACGCTGTACGGCACGCCTTTGTCTCTGTACACGGGCAAAGCTCGGGCGTACCTTATCAAGCAGCGAATTCCCTATCGAGAAATCACGCCGACCACTGCGCACTTTCGAGACCAAGTCAGACCCCATGCAGGTGGTCAATCAATTCCCATACTAGAGACGGCCGAGGGCCGAGTGATCCGTGATAGCACGGCCATCATCGACTATTTTGAAAACCTTCGCGGTGGCCAGTCGCTGCCCAAGACGCCTTGGCAGCGCTTTCTGGCTCGCCTGTTTGATGTCATCGGGTCAGAAGGTCTGTTGCGTCCGGCCATGCACTATCGCTGGAATTATCCAGCAGAGAATTTGAATTTCCTCGCCTTCCATTTTCAATCGATGATTCCTCGAGATCGAGACAGGGTCGCCCTGGCGGAGCAGACCATGGCACGAATGCGCAATGCTGGCGAAGCATTTGGTGCGGTGACCTCGACTTTTTCGTTGGTTGAAAGCCTTTATGCCGAGTTTCTGAGCCTGCTCAATGACCACCTGCGCGACGTACCCTACCTGTTAGGTGCGGCGCCGACTATCGCTGACTATGGCATGATGGCGCCCATGTACGCGCATCTTGGTCGTGATCCAAAGCCGCTGGCACTGATGCAGGCGAACGCGATTCATGTCTTTCGCTGGGTAGAGCGAATGAATCGGCCCGAGCCGGATATCGGTGAATATGCGCTCGCTGAAAGTGATGCAAGTTCGGTCCAAAGCGGCCAGGAAGCCGATGATCAGCTCCTCGGTACCATGATCGCGTTACTGCAGCATATTGCCCGCGACCTGGTGCCGGAAACCTTGGCCGCCGCGAACTTGATCAATGAGTGGCTCGACGAACAACAACCGCGAGCCATGACTCCGATCCAACGGGGTGTAGGAATGTGTCACTTCGAGATCGACCAGATTGGTGTCAAAGCCCTGGCGCAACCTTACCGCTTCTACCTGCTGGCAAGATTACAGTCGGACTACTCGGCGCTATCTACCGCTGACCAAGCCCGTGTGATGGCGATGGCCAATCAGTGCCACCTGGCACCCTTGTTGGCTGCGAAGCTGACCCGCGAGATAGGCCGCGTGGACAATCGAGAAGTCTGGATGTAGCTTGCTTGAAACATCATCGACGAGAGCTGGATATTGAGGCGGAGTGGCGGCAGAAATTAATGAGAAACATGGCATAAGAGGTGGATTCGATGAAAATAGATCTCCTTAACCCGGCATCATTTCGCGGTGGACATCCTCAGGATCAGTACCGTTGGTTGCGCGAGCAAGCGCCTTGCTATTGGCACCCTGAGCCAGATGGCCGAGGCTTCTGGGCGATAACCCGGCACCAGGATGTCTACAATATCGGCCGTGATGCGAAAACCTTTTCGTCCGAGCCAACCATCATGATCCAGGATCCGGATCCGAGTCAGGCGAATTTCTCTGGCCCGGACAAGATGATGCTGATGATGGATCCTCCCGAGCACACAACCTATCGAAAATTGATCAGTCGAGAATTTACCCAGGGCCCAGCGAAAAGCTATAACGCTCGAATTGAGCAACTGGCGACCCAAATCGTCGATGCCGTTATCGAAGATGGCGAATGTGACTTTGTCAGTGCCATTGCCGGTGAGATGCCCTCGTTTGTTATTGCCGATTTGATGGGGCTGCCATTAAGCGATGGTCGTGAGTTATATAAGTTGACGGAGGTCATCCATTCCGCGCCCGAGTCTCTGCCAGAAAATGCCATCAATAAGGCGGTGCTAAAGATGTTTGAGTACGGCCAGGGTGTCATCCGGAATAAGCGTGCCAGGCCAGCGGATGACCTTGCCAGCAAACTGCTGCATGCAGAACTTGATGGTCGCAAACTGACTGACGGCGAGTTTCTGTTGTTTTTCATGCTGTTGATTGATGCCGGTGGCGACACGACCCGTAACCTTGTCGCAACAGGCATGTATGAGCTGCTCAATCATCCAGATCAGCTGGCGCTTTTGCAGTCGAATGTCAGTGAGCATCTGGAGACCGCGCGTGATGAGTTGCTCCGCTGGACATCGCCGGTGATCTATATGCGACGCACGGCAACGATGGATACCCGTATTCAGGACCAGGATATCAAGGCCGGTGACAAGGTCGTTCTTTATTACGGCGCGGCCAATCGAGATGCCGCGGCGTTTGCCGAGGCTGAACAGTTGAATATTCTGCGCACGCCCAACAGGCATCTCGCATTCGGTGGCGGGCATCATGTCTGCCTGGGTCAATGGTTCGCTCGGTTAGAGATTGATGCGATTCTGCGGGAGGTTTTGTCCCGTATGCAAAACCTGCGGGTCGCCGGCGAGCTCAGCTGGATGCCGTCGAACTTTATCTCTGGTTTAACTCGAATGCCCGTCACTTTTGATCCGGCGCCGCGAGTCGGTCCCGCAGTCTGAAAGCGCGAGTTTGCTAACCCTGGGCGTAACGCAGAACTTCAAGAAATGCAGGGCCATATTTATCCCGCTTACGCTCACCAACGCCGGAAAGCTGGCTGAAGGCTTCGATGGTTTGGGGCCTTTGCTCTGCCATCGCTTGCAGCGTGTTGTTGGAAAAAATGACATAGGGTGGGACCCGTTGCGTTTCTGCCAGACCGCGGCGACATTCCCTTAAGGCTTCCCAGAGTTCGACGTCGATATCATTGCTGATGGGGGTTCGAGTCTGCTGCTTCGCCGCGGTCGTTTTCAAATCCCGACGCAGCTCCAGGGTGATCTCACCCCGCAGCAAAGGCCTCGACTTTTCTTCGAGCTGCAGCGCGCCAAAGGCATCCACGTTGACGCTGAGAAATCCTCTGGCCACCAGCTGGCGGAAAACCGAGCGCCACTGTTCTGCGACGAGTTCCTTACCCAGACCAAAGACGGGTAACAGCTGGTGATCGAATTGACTGACCTTAGGCGTAGCGGTACCCCTTAAGACATCAATGACGTGATTCACACCAAAGCGCTGGCCGGTTCGAAAGACCACGCTGAGTGCGCGGCGGCAGGCATCGGTAGCATCCCAAGTCGAGACGGGACTCAGGCAGGTGTCGCAGTTCTCGCATCGCTCTGAAGAGACCTCATCAAAATAGGCCAGCAAAGCGTGTCGCCGACAGGAGGTGATTTCACAGAGACCCAGCATCGCATTGAGTCGATGTTGCTCTAACCGCTTGAACTCTGCGCTACCGTCAGAGCCTTCCATCATCTGCCGCAGTTTGATGACGTCTTGCAACCCATAGATCATCCAGGCATCGGCGGGCAGACCGTCCCGCCCGGCTCTACCAGTTTCCTGGTAGTAGGACTCGATGGTCTTGGGCAGATCCAGGTGCGCAACGAAGCGCACATCCGGCTTGTCGATTCCCATCCCAAAGGCGATAGTGGCGACAATGATGACGCTCTCTTCACGGAGAAAGCGGGTTTGGTTTAGGGCGCGCCGCTCCGCAGACAGGCCGGCATGGTAGGGCAGCGCGCTAAATCCCTGGCCCTGAAGCCAGACCGCTGTTTCTTCCGTCTTCTTGCGAGACAGGCAGTAAATGATACCGGCATCATTGCGGTGAGCGTCGTTCAAAAAACGCAGCAGCTGGACCCTTGGATTCTGTTTCAGGGTGATGGTATAGCGAATATTGGGTCGATCAAAGCCGGCGAAGAAATGTCCGGCAGCACCAAGGTTCAGGCGCTGAATGATTTCCTCGCGAGTCCGGCTATCTGCGGTGGCCGTCAACGCTATTCGTGGTATGCCGGGAAATTCGCGATGCAGCAGACTCAGTTGCAGATAATCGACTCGAAAGTCATGACCCCATTGAGAGACGCAGTGCGCCTCGTCAATCGCAAACAAGCTAATCTGAGCGCGCTTGAGTAGGGCTAGCATCTGCGGCTGCACCAAGCGTTCAGGCGCGATATAAAGCAGGTCAAGTTCCCCTTCAAGCAGGGCCTGTTCGATGGCCAGTGACTCGTCTCGGTCCAGGGTTGAATTAAGGAAGTTGGCGCGAACTCCGAGTTCGTGCAGCGCATCGACCTGATTCTGCATCAGGGCGATGAGTGGTGAAATGACCACGCCACAGCCAGGCCTGACGATGGCCGGTATTTGGTAGCACAGAGATTTACCGCCGCCTGTAGGCATGATCACCATGGCGTCACCGCCACTGATCAAGCAGCTGATGATCTCGTCTTGGGGGGGCCTGAATTCGAGGAAGCCAAAAGTCTGCTTCAGGACAGTCAGCGCATTATTCATAAGCGCGCACTATTGAAAAGAGAGTCTTAAGCGCGCTAGTGAACTGCATCATAAAAATCGACGAGGCCGGTCTCCAGAGAGTACTCAGCGCCAACGACCAGCAGCCCTTCTTCTTGAATGAGCTGCTCCAGTATCTGAGAACCGTGTCGCAGGTGGTTGGTCGACGCCTGGATATTAGCTCTAACAGCGGTTCGACGAAGCAATTCCGGGTTGTTTTTCATCTCGGTTAGCAGCAGAGGTTGAATCGATGGCCGAATACGATCAACGATAGAGTGTAGGTTCGGTGACTGATCCGCAGAAGGCCGACCTAGCTCGCTAATTGTCGCATCGATTGCTCCGCAGTTCGTATGGCCCAGCACTACCACCAGAGGGGTGCCAAACTGGGCAGCAGCAAATTCAACACTGCCCACTTGAGAGGGCGCGACAATATTCCCCGCCACTCGAATCACGAACAGGTCGCCGAGACCTTGGTCGAAGACGATCTCAGCAGGTACGCGTGCGTCAGAGCAACCCAGTATGATGGCGAAGGGAGATTGTGCGGCAGATAAATCACTAAATTGGGCCTGGGTCGGTGGTACCCGTGTGTTGAGGTTGCTGACAAAACGTCGATTGCCGGATCGCAGGCGCTCCAGTGCTTCTAAAGCAGTGATCATATGATTATCGAACCTCCCGTTTTTCGTAAGGATACAGGAGTTGAGGATGTCGGGGAATCAAGCAATCAAGCAATATCAACCCGAGCCTGGTGAGCACTGCTAGAGCCATTGTTTTCGTTTGAAGTAAATCAGCAAGCCGCCGGGAATACTGACAAATAGTATCCAAAGGGTTGGATATGCCCAGGGCCAGTGAAGCTCGGGCATATTGTCAAAGTTCATGCCGTAGATGCCCGTAATAAAGGTGAGTGGAATAAATATTGAGGCGAAGACGGTCAGGACCTTCATGATCTCGTTCATTCGATTACTGATACTGGAGATATAGATATCCAACAGTCCAGTGGTCATGTCGCGATAGGAGTCCAGGGTCTCGGTGATGCGCAAGCAGTGATCAAAGACGTCCCTTAGATAGATCTGAGTGCCTGAATGTATCAGGTTAGAATCAGAGCGCAGCAGACCATTGAGCAACTCTCGCAGGGGAGAGACGACTCGCCGAATCTTGATCAGCTCGCGCTTCAGGCGCTGGATTCGAATCAGGGTTTCGCGGGTTGGGTTAAGGAGTAATTCCTCCTCGACCGCCTCGATCTGCTCGGCCATGTATTCCTCATATTCGAAGTACTGATCAACAATAGTGTCGAGTAACTCGTAAGCCAGATAGTCGCTGCCCATAGCACGAAGTCGACCTCGACTCGTCTGCAACCGCTGTTTGATGGGGTCGAAGGTTTGCCCTGATGTTTCCTCAAAGGTGATGACGAATTTGTCGAGCAGCAGGATACTGATTTGTTGGTATTGAATACCGGATTTGAGTCCCTGATGATCAGCAACCTCAGTGCCGGGCTTTGGAACAACCAGACCTTTCAGCACCAGGTAGATGAAGTTCTCGTGATGCTCGCACTTTGGTCGTTGATGGGTGTTGAGAATATCCTCGAGCACCAATCGGTGAATACCGAACTGAGCGCCGACGGCCTCAACAGCTTCTATATCAGCCAGCCCCGCGATATTGATCCAGGTGACAGTATCTGCCCCTTGGGTGTCTCCTAAATCGGCAATAGATTCGAGCATCCGCGACTCGATGCCCTTTGGACCGTAGCTGACCAAAGAGATGCGCGATTCGGTCCTGTGATCCTCGCCGATGTGGATCAGCGAGCCAGGCGGCAAACCGCCTTTCCTCGAGACGTGGCGCACAGGACCCGCGACTTTGCCTTTTGAAGTTTCAGTCATAGCGACGCTTCCATTATGAATAGTGAACTGGCCCCACAGAGGATCTGAATCGGCAGATCTGCTCCAAAATCACCCCATCAAGCCTTAAACCTGCGAGTTAACACAATTCTTGCGACATCTTAACGCCGCCTTCATCTCCTTTATTTGACCTTCACGCAGTCGCCTTAATGTGCGCGCCTAACAATAACCAGAATAAATAGTTCAATTTTAGCCAAATAAGTAGAGGCAAGCGATGACATCAATCCGTAACAAGCTAATGTTTACCACCCTGGTTTCGATTCTGACAGCCTGTGGTGGTGGAGACATCAATGTGAGCCCGGTGACTCAGGACTCCTCCGTAGATAACTCGGTGACAAACAGCAACAACGTCTCTGCACCGGTGACAACGGTTAATTGTGCGTTCTACATTAACGAAGCAGGCCAGACGATCGAAGGTGACTTTGACGGTCTCGACTGCATCTATGCACCTGCGTTTGTCGATGCGGGCAACAATCTCACCTTCGACCTGACGATTCCCAGTCTTGATAATGGTGGCGTGCATGTCTTTCAGGGCAGTTTGTTTGTCGGCGAAACCTACGACACGGATGCCAAACTGTTAGCAGCAGGTATCAGTAAAGGCGGAGACGGTCCGACATTGACTATCGAACCAGGCGTTACTCTGGCATTCACCTCTTCCAAGCAGTTTCTGATAGTCAATCGCGGATCCCAGATCTTTGCCGTCGGTACTCAGCTTGAGCCGATCACCCTGACTTCGTTCTCTGACGTTGAGAGTGCTCGCGCCGCGACGCCGACGCTTGAGTATGATGCCGTCCAGGAATGGGGTGGTGTGGTCATCAACGGTTTTGGCATTACCAACAAGTGCGCTTATACGGGAACAGCCGCCGCCGGTGACCTGGCGACGACTGACTGTCACGTAGATGCAGAAGGCGCAGCTGGTCTTGATGAATCACAGTATGGTGGTGATAACAATGCTGACAGCTCCGGACGACTGGAATATGTGATCGTCAAACACCCCGGTGCCGAGGTGGCCAATGGCGATGAGCTCAATGGCATTTCCTTTGGCGCAGTTGGCAGCAATACGATTGTCAACAATCTTGAAATCTATTCCAGCTACGACGACGGTATCGAGATGTTTGGTGGCGCGGTTAATATCTCAAATTACGTCGCGATGTATGTCCGTGACGATTCTATCGACCTTGATGAAGGTTACGTCGGGACGATCACCAATGCACTGGTGATTCAGGCGGAAACCGATGGCGATCACTGCATAGAGTCCGACGGAGTTGGCAGCTGGACTGCGCCTGTGGGTCTGGCTGCGGTAGCGCAGGGTATCATGAGCTCGCCCACTATCAGCAATCTGACGTGTATCACATCTGCCAATGCTGCGGACACGGCGACTCACTCGCCGGGCCATGGCTTCTTGTTTCGCGAGGATATCCAGCCGACAATCAATAACTCCCTGATGATATCTGCGTTCAG
>Ga0255779_1000057_pt1 | contig 122620 bp, 82 predicted proteins | sample 011ome_21_FD_179977 | JGI IMG/M metagenome (GOLD analysis project Ga0255779, IMG submission 179977) | Coastal salt marsh microbial communities from the Groves Creek Marsh, Skidaway Island, Georgia - 011508AT metaG (version 2) | ecosystem: Environmental > Aquatic > Marine > Intertidal zone >... | reverse complement strand
TTGTTTGTTTCGAGACGACGAGAGGTGGAATTTTTCAAAACAAACTCGTGTTTAGTATTCGAAGCAAAGTACACAAAGGCCAAAGGGAAGAAGAAGAATATTTCAGCGAAGGATAAAAGAGAGAGGGTGATGAAGATTAACATCGTTTTTGGGGCATTCCAGTTGAAAAATTCTAGTTGAATGTGAATTTGTATTCACTTGTGGGTCGTCATTTTCCTCTGGGAACTCCGCCCGAGTTCGCACGCATTCACTTTCTCTGCAAAACGCAAAGAGCAGGAAGTTTCTTCGCTCGAATCTTCCTCTGGACTGACGTTTACAAACATCAACGTCTTTCCATCGCCTCCCAAACATGGTGCTAAAAGATACGTCAATTTCGAATTTCTATACGGCACGTGTTTTGCTTTGCTGGCAAGCGCGGCAAAGACATCACCCAGGGACGACAAACTCTTGTTGATCGAACACGCTTCTTTCAATCGCTCGCCGCTGGCTCCAGATCGAGAAACTCGCTCACTTCCAGCTAAATCTACCAGGTTCAGCACACCTTCCATTCTTGTGCCACTCGAGGCATGTTCCCCGGAGACGTGCAAAATGAAAACGGCGTGCGAACGAGACGAGTGAGCGTTCATCTGAGTCGCTTCGACTTTACGAGCACCCGCAGCTTTGCGCACCAACACGTTCGCCTGTTCAACAGATTCTACAATTGCCGTCGTGACTCCAGAAATAGTCGTGGATCCATTCTCGTGAATAATTTTGTGTGTCGTATCAGAGTGACCGACTGTAGAAAGTAAATCCCGAATAGTCTCGTTGTAAATCTCCACGTACGACGCTTTCAGTGTATAAGACCAACCTTTAACTTCGTTTATTTTTGACGCTTCGACAACTTTCTCAACTGCTCGCGGAATGATGCCTCGTGAAGTAGCGTCGGATCCCCCGAGCATTGTGTGCGTCTTTCCGCTTCCGGTTTGACCGTAAGAAAACAAGCACACGTTATACCCGTCCAAAGCAGATTGAACCAAACCAGAAACTTCGCCAAAGACGTCTTCCTGGGTGGATTCCTGACTGAAAACGCGATTGAATGCATATGAAGATGACTTCTCCGGACCTAATCGTAGATGAACAGTAGCTGCATCAGGTAGAGTTTCAAGGCAAATGGACGCTGAAGCCTCCGAAGTTTCACGCGGTGACGGCGGACGAACTCGACAAAACACGCGGACGTTCCCTCGCAATTCTTGAATTTGGTTAAACATCTCTCTGCGCACCGCTTCAGCTTTTAGTAACTCGGCTTCCAGAGCCGCAATACGCAGCATAGCTTCACAACTCCCTGGCTGCTCGCCTTCTTTATCCTTTGATTTGCTTTGATGTTGTAATCGTAGTTGTTGTTGCTCTCGGTTTTGCCGCTCTTTTTGTTGAACAGTTTCCTCCAAGTGTTCTTTCTCTCTCAAAACTTGCTCGTACAAACTCTCCAGCTTTGCAAACTTTTCGCGTTCTGCATTAAACTTCTCGTCGAGAAGGACGGCGTCTTTTTTCGAAGTTTCAACCGCGCGCTCCAAGTCACCTTTCACTCGCTCAAATTCGCACATCATGGACGCTTTGTCTTCCTTACTAGCTTCGCACTGCTTCTTGAGCATTTCACACTCTGACTTTGTATAATTTACTTCAACTTTACTGCATTTGATTTCGCTGTTTGCCTCTAATAGTTGTGCTTTGAGCTCCTCTAACTTTTCCTTCTCTTTTCGAAGCGATTCAAACTCTCCAAGCAACTTCTCGCCATCGGATTTGGACGTTTCCAACTGAATTCTATAAACGTTGTTTTCTTCCAGAACGCGGGCAATATTGGCCTTCATACTTTCAGTTTCCGATTGAAAGCTATTGGCCTTTTCTTGTTTCTTTTCGCACTCGATGGTGAGACGCGCGATTTCTCTCTTCAAATCGTTCGCTTCTTCCTTGACTGTTTCACACTCTTTAGCTATCGTTTCTGCTCGGGCATTCGCGGATTGAATTTGCGTTTCAATTTGCGAACGTATTCCTTTCAATTCACCAAGTTCCATCATCATTCCAGCCTTTTCCGCGAGAAGCTTTTGAACGTTTTCTACCGATTCTGTTTTTTGCGTCAAGGCGTCCTCGAGCTTTTGCCGGGTCAAATTTTGCTCTTCTTTCATTTGCCCGATAGTGTGTCTGCTCTCGCTCAGTTTCAATTCTAATTCTTCGGTCGATGCCCTCGTGTTTTCTAAAATACGATTCGTCTCCTCAAGGGTCGCTCGAAAATCAGCGACTGCTTTCTCATTCGCGCTATGCTTTTCCAGCAGTATACCGCATTCCTTTACTAGTGTCTCCCGTTCCAAAACTACCGCGGCGTATTTTGATTCTGTCAGCTGAAGAGCTTCCTTTGCTTTCTCAACTTGTTCGTTTGCACTCGTTGTCGCTTGCTCCGAAATGACTTTGTATTCAATCATCTCCCTCGATAAGGACTTCACCGCTGGTTTGAGCTTTGTTTCAATGAAATCTGTCATCGCCTTCATCTTGCCAATGTGGTCAAACTGCGTCTTTCCTTTCGGTTTGTATTGCAACAACTTTGCTACGAGCGCCTCCGAGATGGAATCGTTCGAGTCAATCTTTTCGCCTTCCGCGGGGAGAGTCGTCGTCGTCGTCTTCTGGCGTTTCCTCTCTCCCGTGTTGTTGTTGTTGTTGTTGTTGTTGTTGTTCGTATCGGCTCGTTCTTTTTCTTCTTCTCGTTTGATCCTCTTCATCCTGTTCGTTTTGTTCATCTTCGCCGCCGGCGGCGGCAGCGGCGACCAGACGCCCGCAATTCTCTGTTGCTGCTTCTCCGATTGTAACTCTTTTCCTTCCTCCTCGTCGTCCTCGTCGTCGTCGTCGTCGTCAAAGCACTCCGCGTCGTTATTCTCCTTGTTGTCTTCTCCTCCTTCTCTTCTCCCCCCACTTTTTCTGTGACTCTCGTTCTGCTTCTGCTTCCTCGTCTTCTGCTTCATCTTCGTCCGACCACCTCGTCCGTCGTCGTTTACGTCGTCGTCGTCGTAACCGCCACTTCTCTCCGCGTTGACGATGATACCATCGCTCCTCGAGGATGATGATATCTTTTGCGTGTTTTCAGTTCGTTGCGATAAAATTTTCTTCCCCGACGAAGGAGACTTTAAAAACGTTTGATTTGTTGGAAGTTTCGGTATCCGAGTCTGGAAAGTAACGCCTCGATCCATCTTCTTCTTCTTCTTCTTCTTGAGATGAGATGAGATGATTATTGTGTTTTATAATAAAAGAGCGCGCGTTTCCGCGTTTCCTTTAACTATTTGTGTTGTGAGGGAGAAAATTCCATTTTCCAAAGAGGGGAACGAAACACGGCATTTAGGGTTTTAGAATGCAACCCTAAATGCTCTCCTCAGAAGAATTTTTACGACGACGTTACAGATAGAACGCACAGTAGTAAACACAGGAAGAAGAAGAAGAAAAGAATATATTAAACGCACGAAAAGATGGTGGAGTATTCAGAAGAAACCACCAGCGACGCGGTGGTGAAAGCCTCTTCTCAAAACCAAGAAGAACAGTTTAACGACTTTGAAGATGAACGCGAAGAACAAAATTTATTTCCGTCGAGAAAAATTGCGAAACTTTTACGAGAGAAAATCTTCCTCGTCTTGCGCGTCGTTTGGAGGCAGTTTGAACTGTACGGGTGGTATTTCTTGTTCGCACTTTTGGTGTACGTAACGTTCAAACGACACATCAGAGGATTTTGTCGCACGCTCTGGTCGCGAACGGCGGGGAGACTCCTCGAGAGAACAACGAAAGGGAAGAGTTCCATAAGCGAAAAAGACCGAGAAAAGCAGCTGGAACGAGCGAGACGAAAGCAAGAGGAGGAGTGGGAGAAAGCGTCGAAGGAGAAATTGACGAGCAAAACGAACGCAGATAAACGAATAGAAGCGGTGGAGAAGAAAGCGAGCAGATTAGGAGTAGCGAAGCACAGGAAAGGGCACGTTTTAGGTAGAGAATAAAAGGTTGCGTTATTTTCATTACGCGCCGCGCATTAAAATCAAACCGCAAACTCTTGGCGCAAATCGGCTTCAATTTTCTTCTTTTCTCTAAATAGTCTCTCTACAGCGCGTTCCGCACTCGCTCGAACGTCATCGACGAGTTCGCTGCTCCATCGCTGGAGGCGCTCTAAGGTAGTCTCGTTACTCTTTCCATTCTCCTCGTCCTCGTTGTTGTCTTCTTTTTCTTCCGCCGTTTCCGTTTTCTTCGCCTTCTTCTTCTCGGAAATGATCGGGGGAGCGACTCTTTTCTTTGGCCCAACCGAAGGCAAAGGACTCTTCGCGGGCACATCTGCTAAGTTATCGTTGTCGGTTTTTTTATTCCCTTTCGCCGAAGCCGATAACGGCGACTTCTTCGTCTTCGTCACCTCTATTGCTACTACTCCTACACTTTTCTTACTCGCTCCAGTTTGCTTCGTTTTCTTTTTCTTTTTCTTTGCACTCTCTCCTTCTCTTTCATCGTCATCGCCGACTTTTTCTTCTCCTACTTCTTCTTCTCCTTCTCGCGGGCGTATCCTCGCCCTCACGGTCGTTTGGTTCCCGATCTTTATCGTGCTCCCATCTTTCAACGCTCTCGCTTCCGAGTGTTCGTCCAATTCCACGTCGTCCACGTACGTCCCGTTCGAGCTTCCCAGATCTACAATTTCCCATCGATTGGTACTCGCGTTCCAAAAAATGTGCGCGTGCTTTTGCGACACCGCGTCGTCCTTCACGTGAATCTGGTTCCCTGGTTTCACTCGGCCGATTTTCAACGAAGGAAGATTGTTTGGATTTTCGAATCGCGTGCCTTTGAATGGGCCTTTGACGAACTCGAGCGCGATCGTCTCCTTCGGTCTCTCTCGTGGATCTCCCGGAGGAACTGCGCCTTGATTTTGGAGACGACTCCTACTTTTAGTCGTGGTGATGGCTTTTGCTTTTGCTTTCGTTTGTTGTGCTTTTGGTTTTCCTTTCGTCGTCGTTAAAGTCGTCGTCGCGTTTGATTTCTTCTTCTTCTTTGTTCCCCGCGCTGCTATTTTTGCGGTTTCTTCTTCTTCTTCTTCTTCTTTTTCCGTCGTCTGAATCGTCGCGCTTGTAATTTGCGCGTCAAAATCGTACACGTCCACCGTATCATCTTCTCCTCTCAAAGTCTTAGCAGTCGTCTTCATTTTCTGCCTCTTTGGCGCCATACTTAAAGAGGAAGGAAGTGTAAAGTGCTTCGCGTCTCTCAAGAGTTCGTTTTGGTGTGATGAGTTTTTGGTTCATTTTTTTTTGAAAAAAGTGCGACGTTTTGCCTCAAGAATACACCTCTACTAAGAGCACTTAAAACTATATGCTAGGCGTGATTTCCATCGCACGGGATTCCGTCGTGAGAATGATGATGATGATGATGATGATGATGATGATGGTTGTGTTCCGCATGCGACGAGTCTTGAAGAGAAGGTCTCGCCGCCTTGTTATGAAACGTGCAAAAGAGAGGGTACCGTTGATGTAACCATCGGTAGGAATACTTTTTCGGCTCGGCGATTCGTTCCTCCCCGCTTTTTCTGGCTTCCATATTGAGAGCATCCCAGTCCGGTATTTGGTCCTCTTCGGTGAGAAACGCGAGACAGTTGGGAGCTAAACCGCGATCAAATGGGTTCAAGAACGCTAAATTTTCTTTACTCATTCTCAAATACTCGTATCGATGAGAATTTGACATCTCGTTTGTGGTCAAGTTGGAAACAGCGCAGAAGGTTTGTCGGATTAACAAAATGCCGGCGTAGCCGACGCCTCCGAGAACTTGAAGCGCAAAGAGGATGGTTGACATCGGATTACTGTTGAGCGTTCGGAACCACGTGTAAAGAAGTTGTTCATCCGGGTTTTCCAATCGATTCGCCACGAAAGATTCGCTTATGTAACACCAATCGAATCGAACGAACGTGCACGCCGCTATGAAACAAGTCAACAAGGCGAAAAAGAACCATTTTTGATTTTTCGCGCCGATGCACGTCAACGCAATCGGGCAATGGTGATCCATTTTGTACACGCATCTTTGACAGAACGGACAATGCTTCGACCTCAATGGTCTCGCTGCGTGACACGAGGCGCAGAACCGTCCATTTTGTGACATCGTAGACGCTTTTACGGCGATACTTCCGTTTTCAACGTCGTAAGTATTTGCAACGCGCACCATATTGCGCATCCATTCGTCTTTCTCGTTCGTGTCAGTCACTCGGGGAACGTAACCCGGTCCGACAATATACGTCAATAGAAAAAATATAGGGCAGGAGACACCGATAGCTAATCCAACATTCACCGCTGAATAATCTTGGGAATATTTTGGTACCAGAAATATGCAATAGTGCACGAGCGTGATTCCCAACAAACCATGAAACCACATGGCGTGACGAGATGCCGATGCGTCCCGCGCCTCTTTTGGGCCAAATTTCTCCACCGCTTCCGCGCTGACCAACGAGAACGCGTTACTTTGCGTTCCAGCTAGACCGTCAATCTTCCCTTTTGCAAGATGTAACAGACCAAAACTAATGATTAAAACGAACAGATTCGCTCCAGGAACTAAGGAAATCGTATACCACAAGTACATGAATACAAACGGAACGTAATAATCGAAGTTTGGTATCCACGATCGGAAATACGTCATAACTAACGCTTTATTCGAGCGTTTTTGCGCAAGAGCCCTTGACGAGCGCTCTTTGGCGTATACTTCCTCTTCTGCGGCCGACGATTCTCTCGGTTGTTCGTTCGAGTTGGACGGATCGTTGTATTTAAACTCTCGAAATTGACTTTGCATGGTGGCAATTTCTTCCAGCTCGTCCGCGAGTTTTCCAACATCACCCTCGCCGATTAAATCTTGGTACGTCGCGAATAAGGCAAAATTATCCTCTCCTCGTTCGTTTCCAACCGTACTTAATTGGAGCGCTTTTAATAAATTATCTATGCCCTCTGGAGTCGAGATTACTTTCTGAAGCGAAGGCTTCGCGAGTATCATTTTACCGAGTACCGGAAAGACTCCAGTCGTCCGAGCGAGCAAGTCATGTTTCGGCATGTGACCGCATACTCCTTGGTTTGGATTCAATGCCATGTAATCTAGCGAACGCTTGCGTACCGTTTCAAAAGTAAATTCAGCATACGGAGGAGGTGCCATGTACTGTTGTTGCTGCTGATTGCGCTCGTGGATGGCAATCGCTTCATCGATTTTCGCATCTTTCGAGGCTTGCGCGAGCTTTCGTAAACTCTCCCTCGCGCGCTCGATTTCATCTTGCTCCATCTGTTGCTTTTGTTTTACGTTACTATCGTCGTCGTCCTTATCACTCTTTGCGTTATTACTAGTAATATTGCTACTACTCTTGCTCGATTTCTTCTTCGTTTTGAGTACTTTAAGATCGCCCAACCCACCTTTCATCGTGGCCATCGTCGTCTTCGAAGCTTCCTCCCCTTCCTTTTTCTCTCTTCTATTCGCGCTAAGACTGTTTAAATATTTCTCACCTAAGTTTATGGCCCCGCAGTGACAACCCGGACACTGCCCGTTCCTCGTCGCCTCTACGAGTTCTTCTATGCTCAAACCCAACATTTCTGTGCTCTCGTCAGCGCTCAAAGGCTTTTGACTTCGATACTTCTCAATGCATTCTTGCGACGTCAACTTTGTACGCGTCACAAATACGGCGCAAGCTCTTTTATTAACTTTTCGTCTCGACAACCCAAGGAACAGCAATTTCTCGCACTGCGATACCTCCACTCCCGTCTCCTCTAGCAGCTCTAGACTTGCGCTGTCAAATAATTCAAACGTAACGTCTAACAACTCATCATCCTTGCGAACCTGAACGTTTTCCGGTTCAGGATGGCCACCGGCGAGTACAATCATCCCCGCAGCCTCGCCGACGTTTTGCGACCGTCTCAACGCCAACACTTTCCCGTCTTCGCACACGCAAAACACCGCCGTTCCGAGCGGATTCGCCAAACTTTTCTCAGGCAAGTCTTGCCAGTCTTCCGCTAAGTTCGTCCCCACGAACGACTTATAATCCGTCTCTCCGACGTGAATCTCTACCGTTTTATGTTCTTTTCCGTCATTACTCGAAGATTTCTGCTTCTCCTCCCAGGAACTCAACCGGAACTTTGTCCCGTTGAACAAGCTCGCGTTTGTCTTTGTCTTTTCCAGCCATATTTCGTTGATGAAATTTTCTCTCGTCTCGTCTGGAATAGATAAACGGTGCGCGAACTTATCGATCGTGTCCACTTTGTTCTTCGTGTGAAAGAGGCACGAGACGTTCGAGCGCGGAAGTGGACTGTCCGCGCAGTCGATCAACAGCTCAAAATCGGAAAAACTAACTCGCCGCCGCCGCTGTTGTTGTTGTTGTTGTTGTTGTTGTTGTGCGAAATGCGACGAACCGTCAAAGTCGTCATTTTCATCGTCCTTCTGCTTTTGCTTCTTTCCGTTTTCGTTTTCTGTCGCCGCTGGGATTGAGATCGTTTTGATTGGCGGCGACGATGGCTTGACCGTTCGTAACGCCATGTCTTTAGAGCGCTTCTCTCCCAGCGGCGCTTTAAAAAGCGACGGGGTACTAATCTGTTGTGTGGATTTAAAATCCAATAAAGATATTATTACTAATATGCGGGGGGCGAAGAAGTTGGGGAGACGACGAAAAAGCAAAAGAACACAGACGAGAATAGGATTGGTAAAAGAGAGAAGGAGAGAAGAATGTTCGGAAGTATACGCATAAGTATATTTTAAAGCACAAAGTCTTCGGCTTTTCGCATCTCGTCGGCGAACGCCTCCAACCACTCGCTCGCGTCCGCTTCATCCATGCACCTGTTGTCGATGCTCAGCGTGGCGGATATGGACAGCTGAGTCGAGAGTTGGTCCTCGCTAAAGACCGCATCCGTCGCGGGTTTGTCGACATTGCCGTCGTCGTCATTTGATGATGAATCACTTCTCGCGCTTTTTGATATGACGACTCGCTCGGTACCTCTTCCTACGGCTAATATAGCGCCTTGCGGTGGATTTTGTATGGCTTGAAACGAGTCCACCGAGAACATGCCTAAATTCGAAATCGTAAACGACCCTCCAATCATTTCGCTCGGTTTCAACTTGCCATCTTTCGCTTTACCAGCCAATCGACGAACGTCTTGACCAATTTCGGAGACACTTTTGTTGTCCGCGTTGAACACGATTGGAGTGACTAAACCCGTAGGCGCTGCTACGGCTACCGAAATATCCACCGTGTCAAACTCCATCCTCTTCCCTAATTTTTCATCGTACCTCGAATTCACCTTCCTTACTCGTCTCAACGCTTTCGACGCGGCGTATAAAATGCAGTCGTTTACGGATACCTTCGTCTCGTGCTCTTGCATGGCTTTCTTCCTAAATCGATCCACTCCGGATGCGTCCACGTCCATAGTCACGTAACTGTGCGGCTGCGCGCGTTTCGACGCTAACAGTCGCGAGGCGATCACTTTTCGAATCGCGCTGTTTGGCACGTCCTCAAATTCCGAGTTCACCACGACTACTTTTTTCTTCCTTTCATTCCCACCGATATCGTCGGAAGAAGAAGACGTCGACGCGTCTTTCGTCCCGTCAATCCTGGCGTAGTTCTCAATCAGACGATCGTTGTTCGTGTTACTCGAAGAAGAAGAAGAAGAAGAGAGGAATCGCATCACGTCTTCTCTCGCGATCACTCTTCTCGATCCTCCGGAGGAAGGAGCCCCGGTGTCCTTCAGCGAAGCCACGACTGCGTCCACCAAAAGATTCAAAGACTCAGACGACGACGACGATTGTTCAGACGGCGACGACTTTACTAATGTTTTTTCTTTCAACAAACGCAACGCGGACGGCCATATTCTCCTCCTCATCGTCGAGTTCTCGTTTTCGTCGAGGGAGAACACGAACACTTTTAACAGAAAGATTCCTTCCGTGATGTGTAACTGCACCGCCGCGTGTTCGTTTTGTGTGTTATTCGTATTGGAATACTAATATATATATATGTACTACTCTGAGTAGGTAGTGTTTGTGTCGTCGACACTCCTCTCTCTCAACTGTGTAAGTACTAAGTGGACTTTCGTTTCAAAAATGTGGTCGTTCTTTTTTCGAAGAAGAGAAGAAGAGAAAAAAGGTGAAAAAAAAAAGGACTGCTCTTTTGCCAAGAGCTTTTGTGTTGAAAAGGACTGCTCTTTTTGAGGATTCTTTTTGCTGAGGATCGTCTCCACGAAAAAAAAATTTGTCTCTCTTTCGCACAGAGAACACACAAAACACGAATACACGTTCTTATTATATTCGTTCGCGCCTCACTTACTTTTAAAACGTTTTCGTTTTGCTGCTGCGATAGAATAGTCGAACAACACTATTAAGAAGAAGAAGAAGAATAACAACAACAACAACATGTCTTCTTCTTCTTTGTTGTCTTCTGATTTCGCCAAAGTGCAACTTCAAGCCTCTCTTGCGACGAGAGATTTCACGTGCGAACCGAGAGTGGAATATCGAACGGTGACTGGGGTTTCCGGCCCTCTGGTGATTTTAGACCGGGTGAAGAACGCGAAGTTCGCGGAGATTGTGGACATCACTCTGAGCGATGGCACGAAAAGGAGAGGACAAGTCTTGGAAGTCGACGGGGAACGCGCGGTGGTGCAAGTCTTTGAAGGGACGAGCGGCATCGATAGCAAGCACACGACGTTAGAGTTTACCGGGGACGTGTTGACCACCCCAGTGGCGGAGGATATGATGGGGAGGATTTTCAACGGGAGTGGGAAACCTATCGACGGAGGACCGAACGTTATGGCCGAACAGTATTTAGATATTAACGGCAGTTCGATCAACCCATCGGAGAGAACCTATCCAGAAGAAATGATCCAAACCGGAATATCCACCATAGACGTGATGAACTCAATCGCGAGAGGACAAAAGATTCCTTTGTTTTCCGCGGCTGGCTTACCGCACAACGAAATTGCGGCGCAGATTTGCCGACAGGCTGGGTTGGTGAAACAACCCGGCGCGGCGGAGGAGACGGAGGAGGACAAAAGCGAGAACGACTTCGCCATCGTCTTCGCCGCCATGGGGGTGAACTTGGAAACCGCGAACTTTTTTCGAAGAGACTTTGAAGAAAACGGTAGCTTAGAGAAAACGGTGTTATTCTTAAACTTAGCGAACGATCCAACGATTGAACGGATCATCACCCCTAGGATTGCGCTGACGACGGCGGAATATTTAGCGTACGAAAAAGGGAAGCACGTTTTGGTCATTTTGACGGACATGTCGTCGTACGCGGACGCTTTGAGAGAGGTGTCCGCGGCAAGAGAGGAGGTTCCCGGAAGGCGAGGTTATCCCGGTTACATGTACACTGATTTAGCGACGATTTACGAAAGAGCGGGGAGAATCAAAGGGAGAAAAGGGAGTATTACGCAGTTGCCGATTTTAACCATGCCGAACGACGACATCACTCACCCGATTCCAGATTTGACCGGGTACATCACGGAAGGTCAAATTTACGTCGACAGGCAGTTGCACAATCGACAAATTTACCCACCAATTAACGTTTTACCGTCTTTGTCGAGACTGATGAAATCTGCAATCGGGGAAGGGATGACGAGAAGAGACCACGGCGACGTTTCGAACCAGTTGTACGCCAACTACGCCATCGGCAAAGATACGTTAGCCATGAGAGCGGTCGTCGGCGAAGAAGCCTTATCTGGCGAAGATTTGCTTTATTTGGAGTTTTTAGAAAAGTTTGAGCGAAAGTTTATCGACCAAGGAAACGAAGGCCGATCGATTTTTGACGCGTTGGATTTGGCGTGGAGTTTGTTGAGGATTTTCCCGCGAGAGCTTTTAAGGCGCATTCCGGCCAAGACTTTGGATCAGTTTTACGACAGGAAAGTATGACGATGAAAGAGAGAGGAAAGAGAAAGAGAAAGAGAGAGAGAGAGAGAGGGAAGAGAGAGAGAGAGAGAAAGAAGAGAGACATACACACACTTACTATTAAATACACTTAGCTAAAGTTTCATTTCTAAAGACTACTAAAACTATGTACCCACCACATACGTAGTACCCCGTACACATCATCAAAAATGAAACATGTCTTCACGAAAATCTCTTCATTTTGGATGCGTTTTGTCGCACGACAACACCCGAAAGCGTCGTCGTGGTCTCCTCAAGCGTCTGTCAACAACAACGAAAAGAAAACAGAGAACGGAAGGAAACAAAGAAGAGTAAGAATCGTGCACGTGAAAGAGGTGCTCGACCAGGAAAAGATGATGAATTCTTCTTCTTCTTCTTTGAAGATGTGTTCGTCGAAATCGAAAGTTGTCGAATGGAAAACGTTGATGGAAACCAAATGGTTGAGGTTTTCTTCGATAACGTATATCGATCCAACCGGGGAAGAGCGGACGTGGGACGCGGCGACGAGAACGACGAAAGATCCAAACGCGGTGGCAGATGCCGTGTGCGTGTTTGCGAAACTGAAATCGTCCAAACGCGAGACGCAAACGCTGTTGGTGAGGCAGTTTCGTCCTCCGATGGAACGAGAAACTATTGAACTTCCCGCGGGTTTAATCGATAAAGGCGAAACGGCTGAACAAGCCGCGCTGAGAGAATTGAAAGAGGAAACTGGATATACGGGATATAACGCCAAAGCGACGCCGTGCTCCATGGCTCTTTCGCCGGGACTGAGTAACGAGACGGTAGTTTTAGTCACCGTGGACGTAAACTTAGACGAGTACGAGGAAGACGAACGCGGAGGCGAGGATAAAGTCGTCCCGGAACAAGAGCTCGAAGGGTCGGAGTTTATCACGGTGATTAAAGTGCCCCTGAATAAAATGAGAGAAAGTTTAGATAGTTTGAATAGCTCTGGCTATAAAATCTTTGCGGGATTGTATATGTTCGCGCTCGGATTAGAGTTGAACGAGGCCGAATGACTGAACTACTGAATTACGTATTTATTGTCATTATTATTATTATTATTATTATGTACTGCTAACTAAATCGCGTCTGCTCTATCTAATCTACGTTATCATCCCTAGTTATAGTAAAGCTCTAAATTGCTCCCATCTTTAACCTCGTAATCGTCCAACGTGATGTGGTCTTTGTATATCGTGTACCACTTTTGAATCCTGTTTTTGTTTGTTTGTTTGTTGGAGAAGAGCAGAAGGAATTTTAGTTTTACCAAACACACATTAAACGCGCGTTTTGCTGCTGTGCGAACACACACACACACACACAGAGAGAGAGAGAGAACGAGAGAGAGAGAGAAAGAGAAAGAGAGAGAGAGAGAGAGAATTCTTCTTCTTCTTCTTCTCTGCATCCAAACTCCAAATCCAATTCACAAAAAGCGACTCCACAACAAATCGTCCGACATTAAATCATCACATCAAAAACGAATATCATCATTAGTACCGTATTTTCTCCGGCCTGGTTCCCGTTTGCGCCGCGACTAACTTTTTCAAATCCCCGATGGTGTCGTCCTCGTTGCACTTCACGCGTATTTTCTTCCCCAAGCGGTCGTTTAAGATCACCTCGATCATTTGTATTCTCTTAGTATTCTCTTAGTAGTACGTAGTATCGAACAGGAAAAAGAATCCTCAAAAAAGAGTCGAAAAGTGACGCGCAAAAGAGACAAAAGTCTTCTTCAATTTAAGAGGAGTGTTAGAAGAAGAAGCAGAGAAAGTATCACACGACGAGGAAAGAAAAAAAAAAGGTGGTCGCCGATCGGGTCGTCTTGCTCGTGATGTCGCGTGGAGGAAGAGCGTTTGTTGCGAGTTTTCGGAGTCGGAGTCATCGTCTCGATGGCGCGAGGAGGAGGAGGACGACGATGGAACGATTTTTGTTTTCGTTTCCGTCGTCGTCGTCGTCGTCATTTTCGACGAGAGACGCGAAGAAAGCTTTTTCATCGACGACGAGAATGACGGAAACGAAAGAAGAGAGTTTTGGAAAGAAGAAGAAGACGAGAGAGTTTAATTCGTCAATTCCCGCGAAAGTGGACGTCGCCATCGTTGGTGGGGGGCTCGTCGGCGTCGCGTTCGCAAGGGCGTTGCGAATGAGCGCAAAAACGAAACACTTGTCTGTGGCTGTTTTAGACGGGAACCCGCGAGCGTTCTCGAAAAGAGAAAAGAAAGAAGAAGAAGATAAACAACAACAACAAGAAAATCCTTACAAACCGAAAGCGAGAGTCTCTGCGTTGACTCCGGAATCGATTGACTTTTTAGAGCGCGAGTGTGGAGGCGTGTGGACGCAGATTGAGAAGACCAACTTGGGGAACGAGTTTGACGCCGTGCAAGCGTGGGACGCGATTGGCGAAGGATACGTACGGTTCGAAGCAAAAGAGGCGAACAGAGATAGACTAGGGGTGGTGGTTGAAAACGACGCGACGCGGAACGCGTTGTGCGACGGACTGATTGAAGAGTTTGAAAAAGGAGAAGAAATGGAAGAAGAAGGACAAGAGAGGAAGAGAAGAAGTTTGTTTTTGTTGCCCGGGACGAGCGTGGTTGGTACAGAGACGACGGAATCGTCACCATTTCGAGTGGTCGAGTATAAGAGTTCTACGGGTAACTACGCTAACGGGGACGGCGAATATGAAGAAGAAGTGAAGACAATTAGCGCGCGATTGGTTGTAGGTGCGGATGGTCCGAACGGCGCCATGAAACGATTCGCCGGGGTGCGGTCATTTGGGTACGATTACAACCAGAAAGCGGTGTGCGGCACGGTTGAGCTAGACGGGCCGACCAAAACGGCGTTCCAGCGCTTTTTGAAAAACGGACCGATTGCTTTACTTCCTATTGGCAACGGGAAATCGAAGACGAGCAATAATATAGATGATTCTCAGTTTCCAATTTACGCAAACATCGTGTGGTCAACCACGCCGAAAGAAGCTGAGCGCATAACCGCGCTGAGTGACGACGACTTTGCCAGCGAAGTCAACGATGCAATCCACGGAGGCGGAGAGTACAATTATCAGCTTCGCAAGCAGCAAGTTCGTGATTCGAAAATCATCAACGGAGGGTTCGCGAAGAGTTTCTCGATGTTTGTCGCGGAAAGTTTCGCCAAAGATTTATTTTCGTTTGCGGTCGATACTTTAGCGAAGAACAAAAAGATGGAGAGTAAAGTGAGAGAAATTTTACAATCAACGCTGAAAGAAAACGAGTTTGAGTCGCCACCGAACATCATCGCCACGGCGAAAGGGTCCGAACGCGGCGCGTTCCCTCTCAAATTGAAAATTGCTGGTACGAGGACTCACCGCAGAATGCTCTTGATTGGCGACGCCGCGCACGTGGTACACCCGTTAGGCGGTCAAGGCGTTAATCTTGGGTTTAAAGACGTCGCAGCGGCGATTGATGCGGTTGAGAATGCGATATCTGTTGGCGATGACATTGGAAGTGAGAACACGCTCCGAAACTATAAAAACGCGCGTTTCTTAGAAATGTCAGCGATGGTGATAGGATTGGATACGCTCCAAAAGATTTTTGGACCAACTCTGAGTTCCATCGCACCTTTCACGCAATTGCGGAGTATCGGCATGCGCGCCGTGAACTCGATTGCGCCAGTCAGAGAAAGTATTACGAAGTTCGCCGCGGATGGTGGAGTCTTGCGCAAAAAATAATAATTGTTTTTTTTGCGCACTGTGTACTACCTGCTGCTGCTGTAGTACCTGCTGCTGTGTGTATAATAAAAAATAAAGCTCGAGTGCTATAGTCCTCTCTCTCTGTCATTCTCTCTTTATTTCTCTCATTTTCAAGTCCTCCGTTGCGTTTTGTTCCTATTTATCAAACTACCTATGATCCCTCCTATTCCACCTCTATTATTCGCGTTATTCATTTCTCTCGGCGACTTAGTTTCCCAGACGACGCCTGAGATTCTTTTTCCGTTTCTTTTTGTCGGCTTTGGCGCGTCCAACCGTCTCAATATCGCGTGCAATCCCAATATCGTAAACACCACCGCTACCGCCATGGAAAGACTCGCAAACACTCTCGTCACTATCGACACCACCCAAATCAAAACCTGCAAGAAAAACTGAATCACAGTCTTGTGCGAATCCTGTATCGCCACGGTTTGACCGAGCACTTGCAACACGTCGTACAGTTTCAAGATGATGACGCCGCCGGCGATTGCTTTCGGTTTTTTATACAACAAAGCCAAAGCTATGATCCACGAACACCTCCGATAATTCCCTAAATACTCGTACACGTTTCGATCGAATCGAGCGTACGCCTCCCTTTTCGTTCTCGGCACGCTATACGACTTTCTCAAATAGTCCGTGCTGAAAAACTCTCTCCACGGTTTCGCTTTCTTTTTCAAGTCTTCTATGGTTAGATACGCCAGCTTTGGTCTGTCCTCGACGAGGACGTTATCTATTCTCAGAGCACCACCATTTCCGCCACCACCTCTACTGTTGTTGTTAAAGTTGTTGTTGCTGTTTCTCGACCCTCTCTCCTCCGCGCGATGAGTACTCTTTTCATTCTTTTCGCTCCTTCTCTTCTCTTCCTCGTCGTTCCAATCTCGTTCCAATTGCTTCGTCAACTGTTTCAAGTTGTGCTGAGGCATGGATAACGAGAGCGGGTTACGGTCCGTAAACGACATTATTTTGTTTGTGTGTGTTTCTTCTTCTTCTTCTTCTTCTTCTTCTTCTCCTCTGCTTTTCTGCTCCCCGTAAAAGTCGTTTATGTCGTCGTCTCTTTGTCTTCTCTTTCTTTCAAGAGAAGTTTTTTCTCTCGTTTTTTGGTTGTTTTTTTTGAGCAAAATTTTTCTTCATTCATCAGCAGAGTATCAGCGCTTTTGTTCTAAGTTGTGATGGAACGATGATAATGACGATGACGACGACGATGAAATGACGACGACGACGAACGACGACGACAACACCGTCGTCATCGAAACGTTGCTCAACTGGGGAAGAGAGAATGGAATCCGAACGCATCCGAACGTCGCGATACAACAACGAATACTAAAGAACGGGGACGAGGACGAGCGAGGCATTTTTTACGTGCGCCTCGACGATGAAAGAGACGACGTAAACGACGATGCCACGACGACGACGACAGAAACGCTCGTGTCCATCCCGGAAAAGGCGTTGCTGTGTGTTCCCCGAAGACGAACAGAAACAACAACAAAAAAACGACGCGAGGAGGAAGAAGACGACATTTTGTGCGAAATACTTCTGAGAGAGGCGAGAAAGAATACGAACAACAACAACGAAAGCGGCGGTAGTTTCTGGAGCGCGTATTTACGAACGCTTCCGAACGAGTACGATTTATTGGAACTGTGGACGGACGAGGAGATTGAGACGTTACAAGTCGACGCGGCGAAAGCGTCGGCGCGCGAGCTTCGAGGGAAAGTTTCCGCGTCGTACGACAGACAGTGTAAGAAGACGAAGAACGCGGGGATTTTTTTTACGCGAGCGGAGTGGGCATATGCAAAAGCGACGGTGAGATCGAGGACGGTTTCGGTGCCTTGGTCGTCCGCAGGGGCGTTGGCGCCGATAGGGGACATGTTCAATTACGCGCCAGTTGGAGGTTTTCTCGGCGGTGATGACGATGGTAACGGTAACTTTTGTAACGGTGACGAAAAGGAGGATGGATGCGTACCTGTTGGGACGGGAGCGTGGAACGCAAACGAGAACGCGTTTGAGTTTCGAAGCACGCTTCCCAAGAAGTTCTCCCCTACAACTCGCTCGTTCGAGTTGTTCATGAACTACGGCGCGTATACGAATTTGGAACTGTTGTCCTTGTATGGCTTTCATTGCGGGGAGAACAATCCGAACGATGTGATTGTGCTCGATGTTTCATTGATTACAACACAAACAACGGAATACCATGCAAAAGTTATCGCAACGTCTGGAGCTCTCACGTTTGAAAGTGAGAGAGATTTGCGATTAGAATACGCCGTTCTCACCTCGTATGAATCTTACAGCGACGACAAACGCGCGCAACGCGCGCACGCCGCGGCACAACGCCACTCGTTTTCGGCGTTCGCATCTCGAGGCGAAAAGCTTTCCGACGCGTCCGAGCACAACTTTTGTACCGCCATTCGCGACGCCGCCGGTCGAGCCTTGCTCTCGTTCGCGACGACCGCAAAACAGGATTGCGAGTCGCTCGAACATCTCAAAAACTCCAGCCCGAATACAGAAAAAGATACGAACGCCAGGGCCACAAGAAGAAGAAGAACGAAGTTAGCAGTAGAATATAGACTCGCCGTGAAAAGGGCGCTGCAGAAAACATACCGGATGTACGAGAAAAGAATGAATGCATTAATAATATAGTACCGTTATAACGTTGTTGTATAAAGTCATTCGATTGGATGTTGACATCATGCGAGAGGAAAATGAAGATTTTTTATTCCTCTTTCTCACACAATCTTCCGCAGAGTAAACAGTCTACTTCTTGATGCGGTTGCTGCTGCTCGCGGCGAAGTGTGGTGTGCATCCCCCACGAACGCGACAACAGAAACAACAGAAACAACAACAACGACTTTCACATCGTCAGAGCACACAGTTTTGTTCTGCTTTTTCATCATCATCGCAAAACAACAACGGGGAAAACTTTATCCAAATCGGACGAATAAAACGTCGTCATCACCAGCGGGTTTGTGCTGCTTCCGAGAGTAATACTACTAATAAGAAGAACAACAACACCGACGACGACGACGAGATGATGATGAAGAGTAAGAAGAAATCACCAAAACAACCAAAAGTCCCCAAACTCGAGGATGTCGTCTTCGAATATCTCAACGAGAGCACGAAATTCGTCGTCTCTGCAACCGCGATGGTCTTTTTGGTGTTCCATCCGACGGTGGAAACGTGTTGGTGTTTACTCGGCTCTATCGTCAATTCCGTGAACGGGAAGTTATTGAAACGCATGTTAAACCACTCCCGACCTGATGGTGCGAAGAAAGTCGACCCCGGGATGCCGTCCTCGCACGCGACGAGTTTGAGTTATTTGAGTTGGTACGCCGCGTTGGCGTTTGCGTTCGAGCCGAACGCGTTCGGGTTAGCGACGTTTGTCACGAGAACGCTCGCGTTTGGTTTAGTTTCTCTGGGCGCGTTTTTAGCGTACTTACGCGTCAAACTCGGCTTTCACACGTGGCCGCAAGTATACGTCGGCTACGGGTTAGGGTCATCCACCGCTCTCGTTTGGATTTTGTTCGGCAAAGGATATTTAATCCAACACTTGGCGAGACATCCGGAACGACTGAAAAATCTGCACGCGTGTCTGGTCGTCGCCATCGGATTGTTCGCCTTGAGCGCGATTAAATGGGTGAAAGAATTGGTTAAATCATCATCATCCAAGAGTAAAAAACAGAGCGCGTAATAGAGTTGTAGAAGTAATTCGTAGTGTGTGGGTAGTCATAGAGATGTAGTATTGTCGCGTAACCACTTGTATTTAGAACGCATTCGCTCTTCAAATCCTCCACACATCTTCCTTATTATACATTGTTCTTCTTCTTCTTCTTGAATACACAAACACGACACATCAAATGAGCGACGATAAAACCATCGATGGTTTTCTCGTGCGAGATAGGGACAACGCGACGACTAAAACGACGAAAGAGGAGTCGCGGTACGAGTTTCTCCTCCGCGTGATTGAAAACGTCAAAACTGTCGCGAAAGAACAGTTGCAACGGAAACGATTTAAAAAGAATGATGATGAAGATAAAGAAGAATTAGAATTAGAATCGCTGGAGACGTACCACGATCGACGGAAAGACGCGCAGTTCGTTTTGATCGAGTTGAGACGGGCCAATCGAGACGCAATGTTGGAGATGGAAGAAAAGAAACTGAATTTCGTTGAACGGAAACGAAAAGAGGTTGAAAAAATTGGGAAGAAAGTGTTATCCGCGGAGTACGAGAAGTCACACCTGACGATGGAAATGCAATCGAGACAAGGCATCGCGACGTCGGAAGACGCGTTGAAATTTGATTTCGTGGACGAGGAGACGTTTTTAAAATCAGAGAAGAATAAGAATAAGAATAATAAGATGTCCGCTTTAACGACGAAGAATAAAAACGCGTTCGCCGAGCGAAGGTTGGAGGACGAGTTGGAACGCAGGAAAGAGCTTTTAGAGCGAATAGAAAAAGCAAAGGAGAGAAAGATTTCACTCCAGAGAAGTAAACTCGAGCGAGAGGAAAAGAAGAGAGAGGCGGAGAATGCGATCAAGGACTTGAAGAGGACAGCCGCGATGGTCGGAGAGAAATTTAAAACCATCGTTCACCAAGAAAAGAAGTGAATATAATAAGCGACTGCTCGTGCTCCTTACTCACATAGCGGCGGCTGCGGCCATTTGTATAGTATCATGTACACTAATAAGAACTCTTGTTCTGCTACTCTATTGCAATTTATATGTATCTAATTAAAAAGGGACCACCCTTTTCGCAAGTTCAACGATGAAACGCGGACGCATCAACGGTTGTCGTTTAAACGTTTTACTTAAACCTTCGCGGCGGAAGATGAACGTCAACAAATCTTCCAGCAAAACATCCTCCGACCTTCCAAGGATTGGATCGAGTATGAAGGGCTCGACGTGACCTTTGCTCTTGTAATACTTTTCCATGACGCTAATGCCTGCGTTTGATAATGTTGGCGCGAAGTTTCGGCTCTCTCTGGTAGGCGCCGACACGTCTTTCTCGCCGTGGATCAAAAGAAACCTCGGCAAGACGTGTGCGCATTCGACACCGATCAACTTAACCATCTCCGATGGTGAGTTCCTCCCCAACGCTTCGATGTGTCGACCACTGAAACCCGCCTCCATTATGGAAAAAAATATCTTCCTGTGAAGGCCCTGTCTATCGAAGTGCGCAATCAGCTCTTCGCTTTCCGGATGATAAATGCCGCTAATGCCTACAAACCCGATGATATCTTTCGCGTGCCACGTCTCCTTCAAATCATCCTTCAGACTCGCTTGTTTCAACAGCGAAAGCGCCGCCAAGTGCGCTCCCGCACTTTGTCCGATCAAATTAATCTTCCTCGGATCTCCGCCTAAACTTTTCGCCGCATTCACCGCGTATCCGATCCCGTTCGCTACATCTTCCACCATATCACCGCACACGCCTTGAGGAAAGTTTCTATAATCTATGCATATCGTTATGACTCCAAATTCGAGCAAACTTTTGGCTAACAAGGCGCCCCAAACTCGATATCCAATTATCCACACCCCGCCGGTGACAAAAATAACCACCGGCTTCAACTGTTTCTTTTGTTTGGTCTCTCCTCCTCCTCCTTCCTCGACGTCTTCGTCTTCCTCGTCTGATGGGACGTAGACGTCTAAAAAATTCCTCGCGTTTTTCCCGTACTTTATGCCTCTTTTGATTCTTCCGTCCGTGACGTAGAACCACCCGATCCGAATAAAAGCCGGCAATAACAGCGCGGAGAACAAGAGAAGTCTGAGAAACTTTGCGATCCAATTCAGTCGCAAAAACGTCAAGAGTTTGAACAGTAAACGGAAGATTAAGAGCACGTTGCGCATCACTCGACCGATCATTTTTTTATCCGTCCCTGTCCTTTGCGCGCTCTCTGTCGTTGTCTTTGTCTTCTCTTTCCTTCCTGAGCGTCTTTCTTTTGATGAGATGAATGAATGAATGAATGAAGTAGAGTTGTGTGGCCGTTACTTTTCCCTAAATATCTTTATAAACGCTCCTCTGAAAGCACGACGATTCAGACGACGACGACGACGATGCGGACGATTCAGACGATTCAGACGATTCAGACGACGAGAAATTCAACTCGACATCCTTTCTGTCGACGAAAATCTTCTCCGACGATGAAGAAGAAAGAGAGGACGACGCAGACGACGGCGACTTTGAAGAACGAGAACACAACACGAACTCCTGTAACCACCACTGTTGGCGCGTTAATCCAAGACGCGAAAACAGTCGAGGAGATACTCCGCGCCGCGTGCGATAGCTTACTGCTCGAAGGGGAAGAAACGTTGCATTTCCACTTCCAAGACGTGCATCGACAGAAGAATAAGAGCGCGTCGGTGAATGGACTGAAACGATTGGCGAAAATGATGTGTTCCTCGAGTGGTTCGTATGAGAAGAAGACAAAGACGAAGAACAACGAGCGAATAGGAGGCATAGTTCGATTAATAAAAGGCGCGAGTTTAGACGGAACGAAAACAACAAACAGGAAGAAAAGAGCGTCGGATGGAATCGACGCGCTCAGGGCGACCGCGTCTCTGTTGGTATCTCTGTTTGATGAAGACGAGGACGAGGACGAGGACGACAGCGATACGAGTAGAGAGGAGATGCGAAACGCGTGCGACGAGCTCGTGCGTAGGGTGAGAGAAGACGCGGAATATTTCTCAGACGGAGACAGGATAGTTTTCGATTGGGCTTTGCGTGTGATAGAGAGTAATATTGCGAGCAGTAGCGGCGAAACAACAGCAACATCAGAGAGAAGAGGAGATGCGACGATTACCGTCGACGAGTTTCCCTTTCGATACGTAACGCCGAATATTTCCAACGTGCTAAAAAACATTACGGTTGAAGATTTACGCGAAGAAGTGCCTTTTAAAGCGGAAAAATTAATCACACGAACTGGGAAAAGAGTGGACGAGAGAAGAGAGACCTGTTTCGTCGCGGAAAGTGGTATCGGTGGACTCGCGTATTCTGGAAAGATTATGGAACCGACGCTATTGAACGAAGCGTCTCTGCCGTTGGTAACTACCATACGGAATGCCATAGTAGAAGCTTTGAAAAATGACGAAGATTACGCAGGATGTGACATCGATTTTGATTGCGCGCTCATGAATTTGTATCCCGATGGATCTTCGGCATGCGCGTGGCACACCGATCCCGAGATGGGGACCGTATGGGATCGAGACTCAGTTATTGTGTCTATAGGCGAGACGCGGCGATTCGCGTTTCGAAAACTCGCCGGCGGCGGAGATAAGACACAAAATGACGGCGAAGAAGAGCAAGTATGGGTGCGAGTGCATCACGGGGACTGCATCTTAATGCGAGATGACTGCAATGATAACTGGGAACACTGTGTCTTTGGGAAAGAGAACGATTCGAACAACGCGGCTCGAATCAGCCTCGTGTTCAAGAAAGCGCTTTCGAGAGGAGGCGGCAGGAAAAAGGGACACGGCACAAACTCAAAAGAGAAGAAGAGGGCGAAATGATATCAAACTAAGATTTAAGTACACGGGTACCGGTACTACTAGCTTTTCATTTGTAACAAAAACAAGAACAAGAACAACATGCGCGCGCTATGAGCATCTCTCATTATTCAACTTCCCGAGCGAGATTAATAAATCATTCTCTCCTTCCAATTGTCTTCGTTTCCTGTGAATAACCAAAGGCGCTTCGCCCCCCCAACTGAACAAACACTCTTCCTCCGCGATGACTTCGAACTTCTCGCTCGGCAAAGGAAGCAAAACGGTAACAAATATCGACCTTTCTTTCAAATGTTCCGCCGCGCGCGCGAGCGTTTCCATCTGTTCGTCCTCCCACGTCAAACAGTTACAAAACACGTACTCGCATTGACTCCACATCCGAACGCGTTCGACTGAAAATATATCGTCCAAATCTACTCTCAACTCTGTCGTCTTGTTATTGCTATTATTCATCGCATTCGTCATAGGTTCAATCATCTCGCGGTAATCCTCCACCACCGTCGTCGCGACGCCGTGTAAACACTCCAAAATCTCGCACCCGCCCGCGAAGGAAAACTTCCCGGTCAAAGCCGCTATGAACACCGACTTCCCAGTTCCGCTCCCTAAGTCGTAATACTTTCTCGACGACGATGATTGCGGTAGGTGCGCCTCGCTCGAGCGCGATAAAAAATCGTAAAACGGTTCCAACACCACTTCGCCGTACACAAAGTTGTTGCGGTTGTTTCTGTTCGTACACGACGTTCTCTTCTTCCCCTGTTCTTCGTCGTCCATCATCATCCTCATCATCATCGCCTTCTCTTTTTCCTTCTTCTCTCGAATCTCTTCCAAAACCATCAGTTGCAACACCTGCGGTCGAATCTGTTCGAATATCACTCTCGCGTTTTCCATTTTCGCGAGGAAGATTTCATCATTCGTCTGATTCGTCGAAGAATAACACCACCAGCATTGGATTTTATGGCTTTTTTGCGAGTACTCGTACAAATCGAATCGTTTGCCGACGCCGTTTTCTGTGAGCGTTCGGAGCGTCTCGATTTCTTTTTCCAACTGATGATTCATCTCTTCTTTGTCTTTATCCTCGTCGCAGAAGAAGATTTCCTCCTCCATCATCATCGTCTGAATCGTCGTCGTCAGAGGAACACGTCCATCATCGCGTATTCCTCTTATTTTCCTCTCGTTCGTATCAGTGTTACACGGAGGAAGCTCTTTGTTCCCGTGTATCTCGCGAGTTTTGACGACTGTTTCTGATAAGCAGTTCAAGGGAAAGAACTCTTCTCTCGTATTCTTCATTCTCTCTTTCTCTCTCTCTTTCTCTCTCTGTTATTATAGTATTATATTATTAGTATTATGCGTTTCGCTTTAACAACAACAACAACAACATCAGCAGCGGCGCTGTTATCATCGTCGTCGTCATCGGGGAGTCCTCGTCGGCGTTTCCAGCAAAAACGTCGTCGTGATTTGCATTCACTTGGAAAGCGTGAGGACTCCCCGACGATGATGATGATGATGATGATGATGATGATGATGAAGAGAAACGCGACAAAGACGAGCGCAGGGAGAAACACCACTTTTGCCTGCCGCTGCTTCGATGATCGTCGTCATCAAAGCAGCGAGTATTGCGACGATGAGAGCAGAATTTTAGTCACCACCACCGCGACGAGAAGAAGAAGAAGAAGAAGAAGAAGAACGAACGATAACATCAACAATAGGAGTAATAGTACGACGAGTACGAGTCGTTTTCATCGCGTCTCTCCTCTCCGAGCAGTTTTGAAGAACGGGGATAAAAAAGAAGACGAAGACGCAGACAAAGAGCAGCAGATTCAGCAGCAACGACGAGTATTAACGACAGAAGAAGAGAACGAACGGACGATGTTCGCGCGAACCTCGTCTTCGCTCGTCTCGAAAACGAAGAGCAACAGCAACACCGCGGCCAGGAAAGAAGTTCCGAATATATACGGCATCCCTCGCGACGCGGTCTTCGCTCCGCTCGCCGGTTTGTTGGTATCGCAGTTGGTCTTGTACATCGGCGTGGGCGTTTTGTTACCGGCGTTGCCTTTGTACGCGCAATCGATTGGATTGTCGCAAAGCGCAAACGGGTTAGTTATTAGCGCGCCGGCGTTGGCGATGTTGATATTGAACGTGCCGACTGGGCAGATGGCGGATAGGTACGGGCGGAAACCAGTGATGATTGCCGGACTTGGAATTATGGCGGTGGCGGATATCGGGACGGCGCTGGCGAAGACGATGGTATTTTTGATTCCGACGAGGTTGTTGCTCGGGGTTGGTCGAGCGGCGTGCGAAGGCGGAGATCGAGCGTATTTAGCAGATTTGACGAAACGCGTGCCGGAGAAACGAGGTATTATTACCGCCGCCCAAGCTATGGTGCACGGTTTCGGTTTAGTCATAGGCCCGCTCATCGGAGGGTCGGCGTTGGACGAGTACGGACCGGCGACTGCATTTTACGTCGTCGGTTTTGCCGCGGTTGGGACTGCAATCGGATACGCGTTTTTACCGGAAACTTTATCAGAGTCCGAGCGGTCTACGGACGAAGATTTCTTTGGTTCTGCGGATGATAACGACGACGGAGATGCGAACAACGCCGCGAACAACAACGGCAACACGATGCCTTCGTTTTTAAAGTTTCTCAATTTAAAGAACATGACCAAGAGAGATAAGAAATCAAATCTCGGAAAATTATTGAAAGATCCCGATCAAAGATTACTGTTGACGTGTGCTGCGGCGAATTCCTTCGGCTTTGTCGCGAAATTGACCGTGATTCCTCTGTTTGCGTCCGGTCAACTCCACGCGACTTCTTTGCAAGTCGGCGAACTCTTCTCCTTGACTGCGCTTTTAGGTTTAGCGACTGCGCCGGTTTCTGGTTTACTCTCGGATGCCATCGGTAAACGATGGGTGTTAACCGGCTCGCTCGCGTTGTGTGCGCTCGGTTTAGCCGTCGGCTCTGGTTCGGAAGATTTAGAAACGCTTCGTCTCGCGGTTGGATGCTGGGGCATCGGCTGCGCCGCGGCTGGTCCGGCGGTCAACGCGTTAGCGCAAGAAATCGCTCCAAAAGGTGGCGAAGGCGAAAGCTTAACGCTTCCTAAAACCGCCGCTGATATCGTCTTTCTCGTCGGTCCAATCATTTTAGGTGGCGCGAACGATCTCACCGATTCCCAAGGCGCCGGGATTTTAATCACCGCCGCCATCGCCGGCGTCGCTTCCATCGTCTGCGCGTACGGCGCGGTTACGTATAAGAAACCGCCCCAACGCTTCGGTTAACGCTTCGGTAAAAAGAGAGTCAGAGAAGTTCCGCCCGCCGCGTGTATAATAGATAATAATTCCACTAATAATGATACTATACGTGTATACGAGACCTTTATATTTAATATCGCGCGTGTGTCTGTGTGTGCTGTCTTCGTTTGAATGTTTTAGCTTCTTTTATTCTCGCGCCGAACGTCTTTCTTTCCACACAACACCTTTTGACTTCTTCACAAAAAGAACTGAAGAATTAAGAAGAAAAAATGTCTTCAGCGCTTCGTCGTCGATTGTTGTCGGCTTCGTCGTCCTCGATTTCCTCCTTAAACGCCTCCACGAATATGATGACGACGATGCGCGCAACGACAGCAGCAGCAGCAACAACGACGACGACATCTTCTTCTTCTTCTTCTTCAATATCATCATCACTTAAAATTAGCAATGGTGAAAGGCCAAGGCAAATTTGGTCTTCATCGATCCCCAAAGATGAAGTCGTTCCAAAACCAATCTCTGATGATGCTTTCGAGAGCAGCAGTAAACACAGTAGCAGTAATAGTAGCGCTTTTCATCGACGACGAGGACGAGAAGTTAACGGTTCAGTTGGTGATTGTATTTTCCGAAAACGAAGTGTGTTGGATGATCACCACAAGGGAGGAGGATTTGGTCGACCTTTTCACTCCTCCTCTCTTTTAAAAAAAATCGCAGAACACACAACGAAACAACAAGAGCAGAGAAGAGAGCAGAGCACTACCGCCGGTGCGAGTGGTGCGAGTGAAACTGCTGCTCCTGAAGATGACGCTCAAAAAGAGCAGCGAGCGAAGGGTTTTGTCGCGAGTTTGGACAAGAACATCGTAGATAACGTGTTGAACACGCGCCACGTGCAAAACCTGCGCGAACGCTTGGACGAGATCAAATACACGAAGGAGTTCATTACGATCGATAAGTTCGCGGAACTGTGCAAAGAGAGCGGGTGCACTGAGAAGAAACCCGAGGAGTACGTGGATATTATGAAGAATGCCGGGCTGGTGATTCAAATCGAAGATTACGTGTATTTAGAACCGCAGAATATCACGAGGGCGGTTATAAACGCCTTGCCGGGAGTTCCCCCTCGAATCTACGGCGTCTCGGACGCCGAGTTGAGAAAACTGAACGAGGAGTACGATCAAATGCGGGAAAAAGTAGTTTTAGCGGAGAAGAAAGCCGCGAGAAGAGCAACGCAGTTGTTATACGGTGGTTTCATCGTTTTAATCGCGCAATTGGCCGTGTTCGTTCGGTTTACGTACGTGGAATTTTCCTGGGACGTGATGGAGCCGATTTCCTATTTCGTCGGTTTAGCGAACGTCATCATGGGGTACATGTATTTCATGTACACGCAGAGAGATTTTTCCTTCGGGACGTGGCAAAACCAAATGATGCAATCCGCGATGGACAGGCAGTTGAAAACCGGGAAGTTTGACGTGACAAAGTACGAACAAATGGCCAGAAAGTTACGACGAAGGAACATGATTCGGTGACGAAGAAGAAGAAAGATACTTATTATATATATATTATTCGTTGATGAAAACGTTGAAATATTATTTTGTTGTAAAAGAGAACTCGTGCTCTATCGTATTATACTTATCACGCGTATTGATTTATATATCAGCGAAAACAACGAACGCGAAACGTGTTCTCGCAGAAACGTGTCCTCCTTCACAGAAGCCTCTCTCAAGAAAATCCTCAGATTTCCCCGCACACTAATCCTTTTCACTCTACTCTTAAAGGTATTACAATAAAATGGCCTCCTCCTCCCAAACGCAAACACAACAAGTCCCTCTCGTGTGTCACGGCCACAGTCGCCCGATCGTCTCTTTGGAGTATTCCAAAGAGACACCCGACGGGACGTTTCTCGTGTCGTCCTCGAAAGACGGGAAACCGATGTTACGCGACGCGCAATCGGGCGATTGGATAGGCACGTTCGAAGGACACCGAGGCGCGTGTTGGGACGCGACGTTGAACGCGCCAGCCACGCACTGCGCGACGGCGAGCGCGGATTTTTCGGCGAAACTGTTCAACGCCATCACCGGGGATTGTTTACACACGTTTGCACACAAACACATCGTCAAGACGGTTTGTTTTAGCACGTGCGGGACGAAATTAATCACCGGCGGGAGCGAAAAAGTTGTCAGAATATTCGATTTACGAAAGTTAGAGTTAGATAGCAAGAATAAGGATAAGGATACTATTACTAGCATAACGCAACCGATGAGCGAGTTAACGGGCGCACCGAGCCAAATCAAAACCGCTCGGTACATATGTAACGACGAGTTGATTTTGAGCTCGTGTTCGGATAACCCGGATTTAAGAGTGTGGGACGCGAGGACGGGGATCATAGCGACGACGTTGAAGACGGAAAACGCGGTGACGTCGATTGAAATTTCCGAGGACGGGAAGTACATAACGACGGCAGACGGGAAGAACGTGACGTTGTGGGACGTCGGGTCGTTCCGACCGATGGAGACGTGGAAGATGAAGTATAACATGGAATCGGCGTCGGTGTGCATGAAAGAGGGGAAGTTCGTGTGCGGAGGAGAGGATATGTGGGTGCACGTGCACGATTGCGCGAGTGGAGAGGAAATCGGAGAGCCCGGGAAAGGACATCACGGGCCCGTGCATTGCGTTCGGTTCGCCCCGGACGGGAAGAGTTATTCCAGCGGGAGCGAAGACGGAACGATTAGGATTTGGCAAACGCCGGCGAAGAAAGGATGATTTCTCTATCTTAATAAACTAAATACGTATTACAAATCATTCATTCGTCATTTTGCCGCGAATTATAAGAAGAAGACGAAGAAGACAGATAGAAAACCAACGGCGATTTCAACATCGCCATTTTGGTTTTATACGTCGGATGAACAAACTCTTCCGTCTTTAACGCGAGCAGTTTTTCGACGACGACCATATCTTCTTCGACGACTCTACCTATCGGCGTGAACCCAGTGTCCCATTCTTTATGATTCTTCGTCGCGATTAAGAAATCGTCTCCCCCTCCAGGTATGCTACCAAAAACGCCGCGATCCCACGAGAACGAATCCGACGCGCCTTCCGCGCGCTTGCCGAAATTCCCGCCAAGTTTGCCTATACCGGCGAACTTGCCTTGTACGAGCCCATAGGCGTTCTCCACGCGATTAAACTGACACTTGGATGCGCCACAAAATGAATGTCTCGCGCACGCGCCGGTTCGTATGGTTTCTCGAACGAGTTCGGAAGATTTTGGCGCGTTTTCGGCATCCAGTGTGATCCGAATCGATCCGCGCCGACGCTCGCTGCTCTTCTCGTCGTACCATTCAACGTGTAACTGAAACTCGTCGTCGTCGAAATCTAACGTTTCGGGATTGTTTATCTTCATCTTGGTCATGCCTTCGCACGCGCAAGGACACGATTGGGACATAAAGGACGGATTCGCGTCGCACTCGCCGTCGCACGCCCACATCGCGCATGAAGGATTCGAATCCGCGCACTCGTTTTTGTTCGCGTTATCGCTACTGCTTCTAGTTCTACCGCTACCACCATTACTACTCCTACTACTCCTACCACCACCGCTACTAGTCTCGCTTATTTTATATTCGTCGTCGTCGTTTTCGTGCTTGTTTTTTCTTCTCCGTTTACCGAGCCATTTGGCATCTTCGATGACTACTTCGTTACTTATACTATTACTTTCGTCGTGCACGGAAGCTATGCTCAGTCCAGACCGCTCGGTTAAATCGGGAACTTCCGGTAAAAATCCAACGAGGAGTGCGAACCACGTGCACATGACAATCAAAAGAAAAATGACCACCGGTGCAAACGCCGCTCCGCCGCAATAATAAAACAACCCTTTCCTCCTACGTTTCTTATTCCTCGCCAACAACCGTTCTCGCGCCTCAAATAACGATTTCTTTCCTTTCGACGGCGAACTCCACGGAGAAATCCAAGGCGATAAGATTCCGCCTCCTTTCCGCGTCGTGCTGCTTGAAAGTGATACCCACCGCCTGGCACGGCCATTGTTCCGTTTTGAGGCGAGTTCTCGCAGCGCTGCAGCTCGTTGAGCGGCGCGACGCGGGGAAGTTATTATACTACCGTCTTTCCTAAACGAGGCGGCGGCTTCGATATCCCTCGCCGCTTTCGTCGCCGCCGCTTCAATCGAAACGCCGCCGCCCATCGCCGCAGATTCCGTCTTAGAAGAATCTTCTTCGTCTTCCTCCTCCTCTTCCACCGCAATCTCCTCCGGCTCCGGAAAGTACGTCAACTCTTCCTCTACCATACCCATGAGGTTCCATCCGTCTATTAACTTTGGCAACGACTGGTACGTCTTTTCCAAATTTTGCACTATTATCTTCTCAATCTGCTTCCCCATTCCGGGAATACTCACCGCCGCTAACCCTTCCACAATCACCGTCGTTTTCTCCTCGGGAAACTCCGGATGTCTCGCGAACGTCACTTCCCCCAAAACTTCCGCCGCCGTGGATATGTTGTTCAGACTTTGAAACTTTTGCGTAAACGGCGCTCGCCTTGAAGCCCCTCCTCCTTCAAACTGTCTGCTGTCTAAAAACTCCACCGCTTGGCCTTTCAAAACGGTTTTACGAATCATCCACGGTAAATCCAGCTGAGGCACGACTCGAGTCACCGTCGTTATCGTCTTTTTATCCTTCGATATGGAAGTCGACACCGTATCGCTCGATGTCGTTCCGGTTTCTCGCAGGGCGAATTGCTTAAACTCCTCCGTCTCTTTGATTTTCAGGTACGAGAGGCAGTTCATGTTCAGTGAAACGGAAAAGGTGAATTCGGTCCCTTTTTCTCCCGAAGTTGAAGAGGATCGCATGATTTTTTCTCCTCTTCTTTCTCCTCCTATGTGTCTTCCGTTTTAATACTGTGTGTGACACTATAAAAGGACTATCGGACGATGATGATGTTTGCCATTTTTACGAGACGATGAGAGATGATGGAAAAATAATGACGGAGTGAAGCAGTTCAGAGGAGAGGGGATTTATACACTACAGGGTGAATGAAGTACTATCTTGTTATTCCACACACAACAGTCAAAGACAAAGACAAACGCATATCATCATGATTTTCTTCTCTCGTCACCATCGACGCTTTCGACTGCGTACAGTAAGATTTCATTTAATCTGCCCAACATCTCCCGCGGATCGTCCATCGTCCCGGCGGCGACGCGAGCGTTGTCGTAGATTTGAAACGCGATGTCTTTGGCGACTTTTTGTACTTTTGAATCGGAGGATTTCCTCGCCGCGTTGATGGAAAGTAAGAGAGGATGTTTGCAGTTCACTTCTAAAGTGGTGGTTATTTTATCGGTCAGCGCGGTTAAGCGTGCGTTGACGGCACTGTCGCTGGCCATGCTGGCCATCGCGCGGTAGCGTCGCATGGCTTCCGGTTCGTGGCCGGAGAGTAAAGCCGGGGAGGAGACTAATCGGTTGGAGGCGGTGACTTCTTTCAGTTGGAATTGGAGGACGTCGCTGAACCATTTAAGTAAGTCTTTCTTGTCGTCTTCACTGATTGTAGTGGTATCATTCGCATCGCTGTCGTCGAGAGACACGTCGGCGTTTTCAGCTTCCACGCTGACGATAAATTTACCTTTCACGTTGCCCAAATGTTGCATGACGAATTCATCCACGTGCGCGTAGAGGTACAAAACTTCGTATCCTTTCGCTTTACACGCCTCTAAATACGGCGAGGAATCTGCTTGCGCTCTCGACGGCGCTACTAAGTAATAAATGTGTTTCTGATCTGGTTTCATGCGTTCGATGTACTTCTCGAACGAAGTCACTGCATTAGCGTTGTCCGTCATCCCCTCTTCACTGTCCTCTTTTTGTTGATGTTGTTCTTCTTCTCCTTCTACTGGTGCGTTCTTCGTTTCGCTCGATTCAAAGCGCAATAACTCGGCTATTTGTTGCGTGTGGTTCGGTTCCGTGCACGCGCCCTCTTTTAAGAAAAATCCGCACTCTTTGAACCATTTATCGTACGCTTTAGGATCTTTCTTTGCGACGTCTTTTAGGTGTTTCAACGCTCTTTTCGTGACCACCTCGCCGAGTTTACGCAGCACCTGCGAGTCTTGCAACGTCTCTCGAGAGATGTTTAAAGGAATGTCCTCGCAATCCACCACGCCTCGCAAGAATCGCAAAAACGGAGGTAGTAATCCGTGCGCGTTTTTTTGAATCAACACCCTTCGCGAATACAACGCGATGCCGGAATCCACTTTAGCGTGCATACCTATCCCTCGTTCGGGATTTGTTTCCGGAAAGAAAATTAAAGATCGAATTGTTAAAGGCGCGTCCGCTTCAAAATGCATTCGAAATGTCGGGGAATCCGTTGCTCCGGAAACGTACCTATAAAACGCCGTCGCTTGCTCGTCCGATACCTCGGAATGTTTCTTCATCCAAAGCGCGCCAATCTCGTTATATTTGTTCTCGTTAATATAAATAGGAAACGAAACGAACGCGCTGTATTTCTTCAACGTCTCCTCTATCGCCCATTGCGACGCAATCGTCTTGCAGTCCTCCTTCATGTGAATGACAATTTTTGTCCCTCTCGGCTTTGGCGCCTCGTTCGATTTACTGACGGTGAACTTCCCGGTACCTTCCGACGCCCATACGAAACTCTCCTTCCCGTTGGACGTGTGCACTTCAACTTTCTTCCCAACCATAAACGCGGAGTAAAAACCAACCCCGAACTTCCCGATGATGTTACTCGCCGCATCTTTACCTCCTTTTCCACCGCTCAAATTCTCCAAAAACTCCTTCGATCCGCTCTTCGCGATCGTCCCTAGGTTTCTCGTCAACTCCTCCTCGCTCATCCCGATCCCGTTATCCTCGACGATTAATTTCAACTCCTTCCCATCCTCTTCTTCTCGCGTGGATATCTTAATCCGAAACTCTAGGTCGTCTTGAACTCCTTTCAATCCGTATTCACTCGCATCTTTAATCGCCTCGTGTCTTCGTTTCTCCAGAGCATCCGAGCTGTTCGAGATCAACTCCCGTAAAAACACCTCTTTTTCTTGGTACAAACTGTTCGTCACGATATCTAACAAGCGACTGGTTTCCGCTTTGAACTCGTGCTCTCGCGTTTTTACATCGTCCTCGGGGTTCGTTTCAGAAGAAGAAGAAGAAGAGGAAGAAGAAAAAGGAGCGAAACTGAAGAATCTGCTTTTTCTGGCAGTATTCCTCGCGTTTCTCTTCGCAGTGCTACACGTCGGCTCTTTTCTCATCACCCCGGCGGCGACGACAGATTCCGCAGACGACGCATCATCGGCGGAACGATGAGACCAACGAGGAAAAGGAGGAAAAGGAGTCGTCGTTTCCCCCCTTTCAAGCGAGGAAAAAAGAAGACGACGAAGAGCAACACTTCCTCGTCTTCCTCCTCTGTTTCTTGAGAACAAGAGTGAGGAAGCAAACGAAGCCATTAAAGGGGGGGACATTATTTCTCGCGTCTCTGCGCGAAAGAATCTTCTGTCGTTTTGTCTCCACTTTTTGTTTTCCAATTTTACTTCTTTTTCTCATCACAGATACGAATACTACTCTAGAAGAAAGAAGAGGATGGCGAAAAGACCTCGAAAAAGCGGATCTGCTGAAAGAGGACCAGGAGGACCAGCGATGAGAACGACGAATACTGATTCAGGAGAGCATGTTCGCAAAAGGCAAGCGGAATGTCGAGGCGTGTTGGAAGCGTTGAACTTCCAATTCTACTCGCACGTGTGCGAACAACACAAGAATAACCCGAGGAAAAGTTGGGCCGAAGGATGCCAGGATTACGTGAAACACGTGAAAAAGTTGATGGTGAGGAGTTGATTCAGATCTCTTTCGTCGATTGCGGTTTTTATTCGCGCGCGCGTAGTTGTACCTTTTACTTTGTTTGTTTAAACTGACCACCACTCTCTGTGTGTTTCCTCTCTTATACAACAGAGCGACTTCAAAGACATTCTCGAAGAAGAAGAAGATCAAGGAGGAGAACAAGGAGACGCGAGAGAGAAGAACAATAATAATAATAATAATAATAACGACGAGGACGATTCCGATTCCGACGACGACGGACAACCGAAGACGTCTCTTTTTGGCGACTTGCCGAAACCGACGGCGTTTGGGATGGGCGCGAAATCGAACCCGTTTGCAGCAGGCGGCGGTAGTGGCGGCGCTCCGTCCTTGTTCCCGCCGGTGGGTGGAGCGAAGAGCGCGTCGAATAATCCGTTTGCCCCTTCCACGACAGCGTTTGGAGGAGGTGGAGGATCGACGGCGTTTCCGAAATTCCCGGCTGGCGGTGCCGCGGCGCAACAGGCGAAGGAAGAGGAAAACGACGAAGAACCGGAGCGACCGCCGTCGCCGTCCACGGCGGAAGCGACGGGTGAAGACGACAATGAGTTCGTGGACATGGAAAAGCAAAAAGTAAAACTGTACGTGAAAAAGGAAGCCTCGGAGCCGTGGGCGGATCGAGGGGTGAACAGGTTACAATTTAGAAGAGAAAAAGAAGGGGCCAAAGGCGCGTGTCGCATATTAATGCGAACATCCATTGGAAAAGCGGTGATTAACGCAAACTTATACGACAACATGAGCGTCACGTTCGCAGAGCAAAAGGATAAAAAAGACGGGTCGATGAAGAAAACCGGGGTGATTTTGACTATTTTCAACGCGTGCGAGAATAGCGAGAAGCAAATTGTGCTTCTCAAGTTAGGATCTCAGGAAGCCGTGGAAGAGCTCCACGGACTGATCGTGAAGAATACGAGAAAGTAACAACGAGAAAAGAAGAAGTATCTGGCTGTTTTTTAATGTCACCACCACCAGTACGATTGACACATATGTAGACGATAATTTTTACTCCTCCTCTTTTTCCTCTCGCTTCTCCCTTCTACGTTTATTCGCGCTCGCGCTCAACTCTTCCACGACTTCCCAAGCCGTCGCGCACGCGTCCCCACCTTCGTCGCACAAAGACATAGCCTTCTCCACTGCTTCGCTAATCGCATTTGCCAACGTTTTATCGCTCTCCTCGTCGAATTTAGACCTCTCCTCTTTGTTTGGAATCATCATCGCCCTCTCCAATATCCCTCGACTGTTCATCTCGCCGGTTTCAGCCTCGCATCCTAACGGCCCGCACGGATCTAAATCTTTCAAAGGGTCCTCGAACGGATCCACTCTTTTTGCCTTCATCGCGCGTTCTTTCAGCTCCTCTTCCGTAAGACCGACTTCGCTCATCTTCGGTATCCTTCTCGGCGGTTGCGCGCGCTTCGTCTTGCTCGTACTACTACTCTCGCTACTACTACTACTACTCCCGCTACGACTCTCCACGGTCCTATTCGTCCGACTCATCCCAGCTCGCATGGCTGCATCTTCCAACTCGTCCACGATTTCCCACGCCGCGCGGCACTCTTCTCTTTTATTACTAGTATTATTACTCCCGTCTCCTCCTTCTCGTTCCTCTCGTTCTTCTTTGCACAACTGTTGCGCTCGGTCGATGGCTTCTCTCAACATCAACCGTAACTTTGGTCGTTCCGGATCTTTCATCATCTGCTCCTCGTTTAAGAACGGTTTGTTGTAGAGGACATCGAACGCCAAGGCGGCAATTCTTGCTTGGTTCGAGGTTAGTGAAATCGTTTCCGTTTCCGCGTTGTCTTCATCGTCTTCGTCCTCGTCCTCTTCGTTCTTCTTCGTATTCGTCGCTTTGGGAGGACGAACCCTCTTCGAATTGTTCTTCCTGCTTAAAGACGACGACGACGGAAACGTCGAACGTCTTCTGGACGAGAAAGAAGAGGAAAGCGCCGTCATCGTTCTCGTCGTTCGAACAGCAACGGGGGCAACCGCGCGGTACATCGTCGTATCTCTTCTTCTTTGTCTTCTTCTTGGTGTTCTCACTTTCGAGAAAGATTTGAAAAGTGAAGAGAAAATCTCAAAAGGCGAGGAAACGAGAAAACGCGAGAACGACGGAAGCGAAGAGATGGATTTTTACAGACGATAACGACGAGTGTGTTTCATTTCAATGTAAACAATGATGAGTGTTATTACAACTTTACATTCCTCTTTCTCTCTCTCTCTCTCTGAGATTCTGAGATGTGGTAATAAAAGGAACTTAGTAAAGAACGCGCGCAAATATTTTTGTTGTTCTTTCTTTCTTTAATAGCCATTCATGGCGGCTGGCCCCCATTGGAATTCCGCCATCAAAGAGACGTGATCGGAACTCCACTGCGTGTTCGGTAAACCGCCGTATTTAGCTCGCGCATCTTTCTCTCCGGGAAGTTCAAGAAGTCCGACTGGGCATAACGTATCCTCGGTGTAGAATAAGTAATCCAAAGCGCCAAAAAAATCCTTCGTGCAGTTTGTAAACATCGGCTCCGCCGTTCGAGGGTCCACGCGGTCGCGCAAACGCTCGAGCGCTTCAGATTCGAGCAAGCGATTGTCTCTTCGTAAAGCGGATGAGTACGCCGAGACGAGCGGTAACGGGTGGGAGAGTTTCGAGGCTGGGCGCAAGATCCCGAGAGGATCTATTTGCAACTCCGGGTGGTTGTTGTCCACCATACCTCGAGTCAACAACCCGTGCGCGGCGGAACCGGGCGTGGAGTTGAAATCACCGCAGGCAACCATAGGGATCTCTGCCGAGGCGGCTATTTTTTCCAAACCTTTCAACAACGTGTGCACTTGCCAAAGCTTGACGTCGTTGTGGTCGGTGTTGGCGTGAATGTGCGTGTTGGCCACGCACAAAAGTTTCCGTTTTCCAGTTTGTTGCGTCTGTTGTCGCTGTTGCGAATCGAGAGCTTCCAAGACGACGATCAACGCGATGTTATCCTTCATCAATCGGTTCAAGGCTTCTTTTTTGGAGCCGCCGGAACCGACGAGACTTTCTGCCAACGACAACGCGGCTTTGTTAAACTCCACCTCGTATTTCTTAATCAACGCGAATTTATCCTTCTTGAAGAAAATCGCGCATCCGTCGATGACGTACTTCCCTTCCGAGAAAATCTGCGCCGTCTTCTTCTTATACACGGACGAATACCCGTATTTCGCCAATTCGCCTTGGAAAAAGTCTTCGAAGTGGTCCGATTGTACCTCTTGCAAACACAAAATGTCCGCGTCCATTTGGACCAACTCTTTCAAAATATTCTGGCGTCGGAAGTACCAACTCAGCGCCCAAGGCGGGGCGTACCCGTACATCTCCGTCGTGCAATACACGTCCGCTAAAACGTTATAGGACATGACCGTAAACGAACCAGGTTCTACTGCATCGTTCTTTTGAATCGGGACCAAATTCCTCTTCGGAGGACTCGGCGCGGGAATCACCCTCGAGGTAACCACCGTCTCCGCCACCCCTCTCTCGTTCGGCGCCGGCGCTTTCGCGTCGCACGGCTGAATCTCGAGTTTTAACACGTGTCCAACATCTGTTGGTTTGACTAAATACGTTCTATCCGTAGACACTTCGATCCATGGAGGCACCGCGGCTGCTTTCGCCTCTTCCGCCGCCGAAGCATCTTCCTTGTTCAAGTTCTCGCGACTCCCAAATTCACCCTCCTTCTTTTGCTCGTTGGCCACGTTATACTTCGTCGCTCTGGTCGGTTGTCTCCTCTCCACCTCTTCCTCTCCAGTCGCGATTCTGTGACGCATCCACTCTCGCCATCCTCTCTTGAAACACTCCCCGTCGCAGTGGTACTGCCTATTGTGCACATTCTGCAACGTCGCCACTTCTGCCGGGTGCACCGAGCACACCGCCGTTCTCGACTTCCTCCCCGAGCGATACCACTTATATCGCAAATATTGTCCGTCGATGGCGTTTTCTCGAGGGATATCGTCCGTCGTCGACGTCCCGTCGCTTTTGCGCGTCACAATGTACGGGACGATCTCCACGCCCGCGATTGGGGTTTCCGTGTTTAACGTTGCGCGCGTGACGACTAAACTCTTAATGGAAGAATCACTCATCTTGATGACGATCGATCGATGGATTCTCAAAGATGATTTTACGAGAGGAGGAGGAGCTGCTGCTGCTGCTGCTGGTAATGGTGGTCAAAAACAACCACCACTGAAAGCGTTCAGATCTCTCAGAGCTCTCTCTCTTTCTCGAAACGTTCGTCTTTAACGTCTTCTCTTCCTTCAAAATTAGATTGCACTTATTAAAACGTTGTTCAACGTCTCGCCGATTCGATCAAATTCTCTCTTTCTCTCCTCGCCCTTTATAATAAAAGTTGCTTTAAAAAGAGAGAGAGAGAGAGAGAAGAGAGAGAGAGAGGAGAGGAGAGGGGCGTTCTCCCTCTCGCGCTCTCGTTCTCGGAATAATATAATAATACGAATAATATGTATATGTATCGAAGAGAACACTTGTGCCGCTTGTGTGCGTCTAAAAATTGGTACAACACGAGTTTAGGGTTTATTTAGGGTTGGAAACCCTAAGCTGCATGGAGAAAAAAACAACACACACAACAACACTAAGAGTGGCTTCTTTGGAAGACGACAAACAAACGCACCGATGACGACGACGACGAACAACAACAAGAAGAAGCAAAACGCGCTCTTGTTGAGAAGATGTCTCGGTCTCGCCGTGCTCTTACTTTTCCTCTCGCTGGTGATTATGATCGTGGAGGATGTGTTTTATTATTCGTCGTCTGGCAATCATCATCATCATCATCGAGAGGAGGAGAGTTCTCTCTCTGTTTTCGGGGGTGGTGGTTTGCAGCACAGGAAGAGCAGTAATCACGGGATGTTTGTGGCCACTCCTGATTCTGATTCTTTATCTTCATTCGCGGGAGAAGGAGGCGAGGATGATGATGTTCGTGATGATGATGATGATGATGATTCTTTTTCTTCCTCCTCCTCCTCCTCCTCCTCCTTGGGGTACGTGCGCGGGATGGTACACAACATGGACCAGTACGTGTATAAACACCTGTTCCACTCGAAATATTCGGAAACGCACGGCGTAGGAGAAGGAGACGACGACGATAACGATAATGAATTTTCCTCCTCTCATCATCGTGCGCGTCATCAAGAAGAAAAAACGTTGGACGAAACCACCGACGAGGTGCACCAAGAGGTGAAACTGTTGAAAGAGAAGATTGGTCCGACGACGACTTCGGTGAAGAAGCCGAACGTGAAGCCAACGGGAAGTTTGAGTAGACGAGAAAGGAGTTCGAGCTCTGGTGGGAGTGGAAGCTCGAAGGATTTAGCGTGTCGGTTGAGAGAGTGCGACGCGATTAGCGCGCCGTTCGAGCTGGGGAAAGCCTACGCGCAGAATTTTATCATGAGTAAGCAATCGACAAAGAGCGGGAATAACGTGAAAGTGCCAAAGTTTTTAGGTATTGAAGGGCAAAAGAGTCGACTGGCGAGAGGAAAATCGGACGCGTCGATTATGCACAAACAAGTGAAATGGTCGCATTTAGGCGGGTTCCCGAGTAACGCGGCAAAGTGTTTGCCCGAGAAGGACGTCGTGAGGCAAAATTTTGGGAAGATAAAGTCGTGCGCAGTAGTCGGGAACGGAGGCGGGTTGTTGTTGAAAGAGTACGGAGAAGATATCGACGCGCACGATGCAGTCATTCGGTTTAATGGTGGGATTACCAAAGGGTTTGAAAAGTACGTCGGGAAACGGACGACGTACAGGTTGGCGAATTTTGACCACTTTGCGTTTCACGAAGAGAACGTTGGAGGGAGTAAGGGTAGCAGTAGTAGTAGCGATGACGGCGACGAGGGAGAAGGGTCTGAAGAGAACAACGACAACAACATAGAAATTGCAGTCTTGCAGCACGTCACTCGGCCAGACGCGCTGACCAAATACGGCCAACTCTGCGAGAAAGGGTACTACTCCAAACACGGCGTCCCAACCGTCGCTTTACACCCGGACTTCCACTACTTTGTCCTCAACACGGTCGCTCGAGGCGGTCCTTCGAACGGCTTCTACGGCACTATCCTCGCCAACGAGATGTGTCAACGCATAACCCTCTATGGGTTCCAAAAAAATTGGAAAGGCACGAAAGTGAAGTACCATTACTACGACAAGATTGAACCGACGGATACCCAGGGCGCTCGAGACTCGAGCGAAAAGAGCAGGTTCGAACAGTACGTGAAAGAAGTCAACGCGTACAGCAGAAAATGCGCCAAGAGCGAAAGCTGCAACGACAGACGCGTGGATAAAGAGAACACGGAGAGAGATAAGATTGTGTACGGATAGAGAGAGAGAGAGAGATGATGCGATAGAGACTTTAGTAACGAGAAAATTACCTCGTGATAAATTTGGATAAACCTCCGCACAAAAAAAAATGTCCTCGTCGTCTTTACCGCCTTCGCTCCTTCAGCGGAGACACAACACCAATGGCGGCTTGTGCGGCAAAAGCGGCGGTTTCGTCGTCGGCTTCTTCGCCTTCATCGCCGTTCTGTATTACGTGAATAACGCGTACCAGATTCTCTTCATGAACCAGCGCGCGCGTCTTGTGTTCCCGAGTAGAGTAGGGGAAATATTTTCGTCCGCTGCGCAAAATACGACGACGAGCGTAAAAAAATCTTCATCTTTATTAGCGATGAATGTGAACGAGGATTACAAGATGAATCCGAATGATTTCGCGTGGGTGAAACGCTGCACGGAGGCGTTTTTACAGAGGGACGAGGACGGGGTGTCGTCGTCCGCGTCGTCGACGGAGATGACGTGCGAACTCTTCTCGCGGACTGCCCGAGAAAATATCGGCGCGTTTAGTTCGAACAGATATTTTCACGCTGTCAGTTTTCTAGGAGGAGGAGACAGAGGGGCGAGAAATCGACGAGTGCAATTAAAAACATTCATGCCAAAGTACGTGTACAGAGACGCGATGGCAAAATACACGGAGAAGAACGTGAAAGAGATATCGAAGATGAGCGCGATCGCGAGACGAGGGATCTTGAGCGAACGGAGAAGTTCTTTCTTGCGCAAGAGAAGCGCGGACGCGTCCGCCGAGAGGAGGAAGAAGGCGAAGAACGCGAGGCGGTTGATAGTGTCTTCGGAGAAGAAAAGTGACGATAAAAACAAGAAGAATAAGAAAGAAAAACTTCGGAGAATCATTGGAACGCACCATAAAACAGGGACGGCGTTGATGCGCGACGTGTTTGATTCGATTTCCAGAGAGTTTGAGTATAATTTTTTCAACTTGAGGGTCTACGAAGATTACCCCTACTTGCAGCCTGGCAATTTATCGTCTATTATCGACGAAGCGGATGTGATTTTGGACTATCACTTTTCAAAGCCAATTCCATCGTATTTCATAAACGCGGAGGATTGGTATTCAAGCGATCGTCGCGTGCGAAGGTTTAATAAGCAGCAAAGAGAGTGCCAATCGCTCGCTTCGTATTACCGAGGCTCGTATCGAATCATTCACCTGATTAGAGACCCTCGGGACGCGCTCGTTTCCGGCGTACTGTATCACATGCAAAATCCCGAGGACGAATCGTGGTTGAGAGAAATTCGCGTCGGCGACGAGCTTTTCAATAGCACTTCGTCGTCGTCCTACGTGCAATCGATTCGTCGATTGAAAAATCCCGTAGACGCCCTCGCGGCTGAATTGAAAATTGCCGACGACGAGCTTCGGATGCTCGGTTTAGCGGCGCAAGATTGCGAAATCGACATTCGCGCGATGAACGTTCGCTTAGAATCATTTTTCGACGAATTAGACGATATTTTGCGCTTCTTAGAGTTTCCTGAAGAGGACATCGAGGAGATGGTGCGCGTCGCAAACTTGCACAACGCCAAGACGTGGGAGAAGAATGAGACCGAACATCACGTACATTTTACGAGTGAGAATCCTGATAGACACAAGTATATAGAAGCCATGTACGAGGAAGGTTTCGTGAATAAGACGGTGAGTTATTTGCGGTACGCGTTAGGGTACACGAATAACGCCTCGTCGGATGCGTTTCCAACGTTTGCGAACGAGCGGTAATGTTTTTTTTTTCACGCTCGTCGTTGAGCTCCATAGAAGAGTTGTGTTGTAATTATATTATCAATGAATAATTTTTGCTTTTTTGCTACATATTTTGATTTACATCTCTCGGTCGCCCATCGGAACACCGTTCGGTTGCGCGTTCTTGAGGATCCACGGATGTTCGGTCACTTTTCTCAAGCTTATTCTATCTTTTGGATCCTTCACTAATAATTGCGTGATTAAATCTCTCGCGCCCGCCGAAACGTGGTCCGGGAACCGTAAATCCACCTTACAGATGCGCTTGTACGTCTCCGAGTGCCCTTCCGCTTCAAACGGCGGCACGCCGACGAGAAACTCGTACGCTAACACGCCTAAACTCCACACATCCACCGCGTGATCGTGATCTCTTCCTTCCACCATTTCTGGCGGTAAATAGTCCAAAGTCCCGCACAACGTCTGCCTTCTCGAGTGCGGCGCGTGCACCGACCATCCAAAATCGGCAATTTTCAATTCGCCTTTAATCCCAATCAATAAGTTTTCCGGTTTGATGTCCCGATGTATCACGTGCTTCTTGTGACAATACAACAAAGCTCTCGCCAAAGACGCCACGTACGTCGCACTTCTCTGCTCCGAAAACCTCCTCGCTTTCTTCAACTCCTTATACAACTCCCCTCTCGCCGCGTACTCTAAAATCAAATACACTCTATTCTGATCGTAAAAATACCCGTACAATCTCAATATATTCGGATGCCTCAAGTGCGACTGAATCTCGATTTCTCTTCGTAATTGATGTTCCACGTGCGATTGTTGCAGTTGCGATTTATACAGCACTTTCAAAGCGACTATGTATTTCGATTGCTTCTCTCGCGCCAGGTACACGTTGCCGAATTTCCCGCGACCGAGCGGTTTGCCTATATCGAAGTCTTCCAACTGTTTATGTTTTATTACGCGTTCGCAATTTAAAATTCGCGACAAGAAGAGAGAAAAAGTCAGTAAAACTTTCTTTATTACGCATCTACTTTTCGAGGAGGAGACAAAGTGATTCTTTTCGCCGTTGTTTTCCTACTAAAATCACCCTTCTTCTTCATCAAAATCGATTTAATCGAAAAAATTTAAATTCTAAAACGACAGACGAACACAAAAAAGAGCGTTTTCGTCCGTTGGAGAAATACTTTTTACCTGCCACCGCTTCTCCCCCGTGGTCGTATTCGCTTTTGTCGTCGTCGTAGTATCATTCAAAGAAGAAGGCATTACATGGTGATTGTGATGATGGTGTTGAGTCGTCGTCGTCGTCGTCGTCGCAGCACCACCACCACCCCGTCGAGTTGATTTCCTCGCGCCTTCGCGCTGACGATGATGATGATTTTTTTCATCCTTTTCGTCGTCGTCGTCGTTCCCGGTGTCCGTAGGGGTGTTCGAGACGTCTCGGAGCTGCTGCTTCATCAGAGTTTATAAAAGAGAAGAGAGATACACTTTAGTCTTCTGCGACTTTAAAAAACGCAATCAATTTTAACGCGTGTAAATACTCTCTCTCTAGTCTCTCTTCGATGAGTAGATTATTAGAGAGGAGTAGGAGCAGTAGTATTCAGAGCGCAACGAAAACGACAAAGCTCGTGCGAGATTTTAAGTGATGCAAATCTTTTCGTGTGTTTGCTTTCTCTCCTTTTCTTACTGGTTTTACGGCAAAAGTCTCTCTTTCTTGGGCAAAAAACGAGTTAACTCGAATTTTGCCCTTTTTTCAAAAGTGTGATGAAATTTTGTTCTCTTCTGTCTTTCTTTTGTTCTCTTCTCGTTGCGCTTTCTTCGACAAAAGAGACCAAAAAAAGAGGAGAATTTGAGTCAAGAAAAAATTCTGTTTTGTTCTTTGACACTTCCTTCACACGAAAGAGAAAAGGAAGAAAAAATTCATCACACTACGAAGGAAGAAGCGCTTTCTCAGAAAGCGCTTTAAACGTCTTCTTCTTCTCGAGAGGACGCTTCGTGCTCTCGAGAGTAAAGAGCTTTTTTCTTTTTCTATTGTTGTTCTTTTATATAGCAAACAGTAGTATTCTTTGAGACGAGATGATGATGATGAAAAGTCGTTGAGAGAAAGAGAAAGAAGACAAAATGCGCAAATTCTCTCGTTCGAAAAGCCTGACGATTCCGACGACTTCTTACGCAATGAAGACCTCCACACACATGAACGATTTCGAGGAAAAAAAGAAGAACACGAAAGATCAAGCGAATGAACTGGAAAGAATCGAAGCGATGACGTTTTGCGTCAGAGGAGGCGTTCTGATTAAATACGGGAGACGAGGGAAACCGCACGGGGCGGAGTTTAAGTTTTCCTCAGACGGGAGAGCGTTGGAGTGGCAAAATATAAAGAAGAAGACAAAGAAGAAGAAGACGAAGAACGACGAGAGAGAGTACGATTTTGAGAACGAGTTTTTGGAGCGAAATGGAGGTAAAGGAGCGTCCACGTCGAAGCGCGCGTCTTCTTTTTATAGCGGCGGGAGTAATACGTCCACCTTGCAGTTGCGCGACGTCGTCAAAGTGACGAAAGGAAGAGACTCGGCGATATTCGATCGGTTTCCGAATCTTCACGACGAGAAGTGTTCGTTCTTCATAGAGTACGTGGAAGGAGGAGGAGGAGAAAACGATGTCGTCGCAAATATAAAGAGCGGCGTTGCCAAGAATACCAAAGTTCGAACGTTGAATGTAGTCGCGGAAGACGAGCAGAGCAGAGACAAGTGGATGCTCGGCATCGAGACGACGCTGTTAATCGCAAAAGGTTTGTATTACTTCGACGGATCTTCTGGCGCGACGCGTTTGAAGCACGTGGGCGCGCTCGCGACGAGGCAACGGCAGAGCTTTCGAGTCAACGTGAACGCGAGCAAACACAGCGGCGACGTCGCGGTGGCGTTTGAAGAGAGGACGAGGGATCGCAGCAAGAATTTGTTTGAGAGTAAACAAAATTTCATCGCCAAAGAAGGGGAAGATTTTGGGAGCACAATCAAGCACATACGACAGCTCTCGCGTTTATCGCACGGGAGATTATCGGATGGCTTAGAAGTAGGAGGAGAAGGGGAAGATCGTTCACCAGTATCGCTGTTTTTGAAAGAGGATGTTCCCGAGTCCGAGCCATCATCGCACGACGCCTCGCAACCGACCAAAAACGCGGACGCGGAAGCGGACGAGTCATCGTCCATATTTTCGACAGAAAATTCGGTCTCACTTATCGGCAATTCACGCAGGGGGGCATCGTCCGAGGGGAGAGGTCATGCCTCGACCAGTCGAGAGAGCTCGGGGCAAATACAGAAAACCGCGGCGCTGAGCTTCTTGAGACCGAAAGATATTTACGTCTGGGGTAATTTTCAAGGCGAAGATGATGGCGAAAATACCAACTTACTTCCATCCATGCACAAAGGTTTCGAACATTTGGACCCGATTAAAGTCTCTGCTGGTCGGGCGCACTTCGTTGGCATTTCTAAAGGTGGTTTCTTGTATTTCTGGGGCGATAAGCAACGATTTCAATGCGGAGATGCCGTAACCACGGGCTTTCACGACAAACCAAACGTTTCGCACCCGATGAAATTATCGTTTCCTACGGATGATATCCATCGCACCGAATTCGTCGATTGCGCGTGTGGAGATGATTATTCTCTCGCACTGACTCGAGATGGCGAGATAAAAGCGTGGGGTGCAACCGGATGGGTCGAGAAAGGATCAACCGGGCGTGGAGGCTCGTTTGGAAGCAAGCGAATTATTAGCGTTCCGGTAAGTTTAGAATGTGTCGGGGCGCGGAAAGTAAGTAAAATCGCCTGTGGCCCTGTACATTGCGCAGCCATTTGCGATTACGGAGAGAGCGTTTACACGTGGGGCGAAGGTGTGTTTTACGCCTTAGGCCACGGAAACGATTCGCGAACGCTGGCAAAACCGAAGCGCGTCGAGGCGTTGGTCGGGAAGACGGTGACTGCGATATCGTGTGGCGCCTGGCATACGGTTGCGTGCGTCGCCACGAACACGAACAGAACAGGAGGAAACAGTTTGAATTTAGCTAACTACAGATCGAGTGGTGTTGATATGGTTGACGCGTTTGGAGGTGACGTATACGTTTGGGGAGATGGGAGTGAAGGTCAGCTCGGCCGTCGTGTCGAGAAGGCAATCAAAGTACCGACAAAAATCTACATTGAGAACGACACACCTTCAGCTTTGAGAAACGCGAGTAACGCGGACGAAAATCTCGTCGTGCCAGAACGTGTCGCTAACGTGAGCACGTCAATCATAAAAGTAGCGTGTGGTGCGGCGTATACGATTTTGTTGTCCATCAACGGCGACGTTTTCATCTCCGGGAAACTTGGAAAGTATTCTTCAAAGACGTTTGAAATTATCCCGGAACTCTCTCGTTCAAAAATTGGCAACGATTTAGTCGTTACGCGGATCGCAGCTGGAACTGATCACTGTTTATTTGCCGCTTCGTCGACCTCGGTTATGCCAACGTCGTATACTGCGAGGAAAGGTGATGGCAAGAAGCGCGAGAAGAGAAGTGCTAAACTTTTTGCGATTGGCGGAAATAAATTTGGTAAGATCGGAGACGGTACCCTTCGAGAGGCTGCGGTTCCCATCGAAATTGAAAAGCTGAGCGGAATGAGCATCAAGTCTTTGGCGTGTGGAGGAAGCGTGAGTGCGGCTATTGTCGCTGAAAGTGGTCGAGACAAAATATATAAAGATCGCAAAGCGAAGAAGGCGGAGATGGAGCTTTCGGTGGCTATGAATGGCTATCAACGTTCCGATTCTATTGTACACTCGAATTCCGTAGTGGTAGAAGGGGCAGAAATCCAGATGAAAGATAAGAAACTAGTGGGAGGAGTTTTGGAACGTAAGAAATCGAAACTGAGTCGAATCTCATCCTTTTTAACACTCGCTCCGACGGCGACTTCGGAAAGTTCAATCTCCACCGGATTTGGCGGAACAATGACGAAATATCGAGAAGGAGACGATCGCAGTCTTCCTACATACGCTGTAGATAAGAATTCGGATTCAAAAACTTTGCTGAAACTTTCGGCGAGCTTGCGTTCGCTCGCTTCGCCGCCTCGGATTTATGAAATTGAACGGCTTCCGCCATCATCGCCGATACCGGAATCACCGGCTTCGCCAATTCCGGTGCCTCGACGGACACCTCCGCCGCGACCGAGCGTGATCAAACCACTCGCACCAGTAGCATCACCACTGCCGCCACCACCACAAAAACTCGAACAACAAGAAAAAACGAATGGCAGTAGTGTTACTGCGAGTATTCATCCGGCACCAGCTATGAGCAGCAGAGAACGCCTGGTTCAACTCGTCGAGCGAAACGTTCAAGACGCGAAACTGTCTGCAAAGGAAGAAGCTGTGGAAAAGAAGACGATGAAAAAGAAAGCACTACCGCAATCATACCCACCACCACCACCACCACCGCTGTCAGTGAATAGACACGGGCGAAACAGCAACTCGCAAAATCCGCTCAACCCGTCGTTCGTTAAGAAGTCAAACTCGGACGTGGATATCGTGAAAACGCCTCCGCCGTCGAAGAAACCTCCGCCGTTACGAGCGACCAAGACAACAACAACAACAACAACAACAACTGTACCAAAAGCGAGACGAAAATTAGAAAAAACGGCGGCGGCGGCGACGGCGACAATAATGTCGAAGACGACGATGACCGAGACAGAGAACAAATGGGTGGAAGAAATCGAACCGGGCGTGTTCTTGACGTTTACAAAGCTCGACGCTTTGCGCACGACGGTGACGAGAGTTCAATTTGCCAGGCGAGTGTTTGCAAACGAAACGCAAGGACTAAAATGGTGGCAGGAAAATAGAGCGAGAATATTTCGAGAACGAAAGCTAGCCGCACCTACGACGTAGTAAGAGTAGTACTGATTAGCATAGATGTATTATAATACACAATAAATAGAGCACATAGAGCGTATTTTATGAAAGAGCGAGCACGCTCATACCTACTATTCTTTCCCCGCCTCGCTCGAAGACGACGACGACGGCTGTTTTGGTTTCCCCCACAACAAAATAATAAACGCGAAAGCGATGAAATCGTAAAAACAGTGCGTAAACATCGCGCTTCCTAGCCCATCGTTCAAATATTCCCATCCAAACAAGAATCCAGCCAGAGTCGCCCAGATCTGATACGCCGGGGTAATCGCGTGTAAAGCGCCAAATATAACCGACGTTACCCCTAAACTCGCATACGTTGCCACCTCCGTGCCTCCTAACCCTCTCTCTAAAATACCATTCGAAAGCAAAGGCATCAAAAACCCTCTAAACAGCGCCTCCTCTCCGATACCCGCGCCTAAACTCAACATCAAAATCCCATTCGCTCCCGTCGGCGCGACGTTCGGTATCACCCCGTCCACCATCAACTCTTTCACCTCTTTCACGAATTCTACTCTTTCATCCACGAGTAAAACCATTGCCAGTGAAAGTAGTAAAGGAACAGACCAAATCGTCGCCACGTCTGGGTTGAACACGAAAATCTGCGCGAATAAATCTGGATGGATGTTGAGATATGTGCACCCGGTTTGCGAAAATGCCGTCATCACCACGTAAAAGGTCACCGAAGTTAACAAAAACTGCTCTGGGTTTGGTTCAAAGTTGTTTTTTATAGTTTCCGGCTCCCCGCCAGGAGGATCGTCCTCTGTCCATAACTGTATCCGAGAACACTTTCTCCTCTTATTTTTCCTCGTCGTCAAAGCGTTTCCGTTGCTGCTGCTCATGCCGCAGCTTGTCCTTCTTTCCAATCCTTTTCGTATTAGGGGATTTCGATTTCCCCTACGCTGAAGCGTTTTAGAATCACAAAATCTGATAGTATTCTCAGCCGCCCTTCTTCGCAACGAGGAAGACAAAGAAGAAGATGATAACGAGCGTGAGAATAACAGATGATGGTGGTGATGATTCAACAACATCGTGGTCGAATACTATTCGTCTTTAAAGTCGTTCGCTTGATGTGTAAATCTTTTTATCACATCCGGGGAAAGAAGAGTGAAGTTTCCAAACACCTATTTGCGTTATAAAAAACACCACCACCCGCGCAAAGAATGACGGCTCTCGACGGTAAAACCCGCCCAAAGTACGCATATATAGATGTAGACATCGATAATCACCGCGTGAAGTACCAACTCGCCTGCGATTTTGTGTCCAACACGGATCTGAGGTACCATTGGACCTCGAAAGTCTTGAAAGAATTGGGAGGCGGGGAGAAGTTGAGAATAAAAGAAATGTTTGAAAACGACTTTGAATGGTCCGAGAAAGGCACGGAAGGAATAGAGTTAGAACCCGCGAAGGAAGAAAGAATTATATTTGAATTGTTTTGGGAGAAAGCGCCGTTAGCGTGCGAGAATTTCGCGCACTTATGCCTCGGGGATAAAGGGATGAGTAAGAATTTCAGTGGAAAGGCATATCACTACAAAGGGTGTTATTTTCATCGATGCGTGAAAGGCTTCATGCTCCAATCGGGAGATTTCGTCCATAACAACGGAACAGGGGGTGAATCCATCTGGGGAAAGAAATTCAAAGACGAACTCGGAGGTTTAAAGGGTAAACACGACAAACTCGGTATCCTGAGCATGGGAAATACCGGTAAAAATAGCAACGGCTCCCAGTTCTTCGTCACGCTCGGCGCGGCGAAGCAGTGCGACGGCAAACACGTCGTCTTTGGCGAATGCGTGAAAGGTCTCGAGTTGCTCCAGAAAATAAACGAAGAATTGGCGAGAGATAGTAAAGAACACACGGAAATCCCGAAGAAAGCGATTAAAATTGTCGATTGCGGTGTTTTGCAAGCCTTGAGTACTGACGCGTAAATAATATAGTTTTTAGTTTTAACATCACATCCACAAACTCATATAAGTGGTAAGCACTAGAACTCGTATTTTTGAATGTCTTTTGGCAAAATTCCACCACAAACCCCAAAGAGGAGTCTTAAACCCCTCGCACAGAGAAAATGTGAACAAAAGAGAGCTCTTTTCATCTCGTTTGGCCTACAAAGGGTACATGCCTCACCTTGCGTGTAAAATAAGTGGTAAGCACGATAACTCGTATTTTTGAATCTCTTTTTCCGATACAAACATTTCTTTCCCGAACAAATTACTTAACAAGACGACGACTCACAAGAGCACGCACACAAAGCAAGACCAACAGTAACACTTTTAACGAGTTTTTGCGCGCGACCTATTCTCTCTTTTTCTCTCGCTTTTAGAAGGAATAATATGGTCGTCGGTGCTGATCTGTGTCTTCTTTCCTCTGATGATTTCGACGAGAATAGAATCTCGGAAAACGACGAGAGTGGAGGTTTTTCGCTCGATTTTAACGTCGACATGCGTCCACACGAAGAAGAAGAAGAAGACACAGAGGAAGAAGAAGAAGAGAAAGAAGAATTATACGCTTTGCACTTGAACAACTTCACCTCTCCTCTCTTTATATCGCAAACGAATACAGGAGAGTTAGGGTGCCGAGTGTGGAATTGCGCGCTGGCGTTGTGCGAGTATTTATCAGTCTCCTCTTCTTTGTCTTTCCCTGTGTTGAACAAAGCGGTGTTGGAAGTCGGGTGCGGCGTAGGATTGGGCGGGTTCGTCGCGGCGTCGTTGGGCGCGAAAACTGTCTGCTTAGCAGATTGTGGGAAAAACACGTTGGAGAACGTCTCGAAGACGTTGGAGAGATGGGATGCGTTGGTGAGGATGAAGGAAGGCGTTTTTGCGGATGTGAAAAGGAGGACGACGAAGTGGGAATCGAGGTGCGGTCGAATCCGCTTGCGAACGCACCTTTGGGAAGAGGACGAGGAAATCGTGAACGCTTTGGTAGAGAAGAGAAGGAAAGAATCGGTCAGACATTGGAGTAAAACGAGCGGAGAAGACGATGTGTCACTGGCGCCGAAGATGGCGGACGATGAGACGTTCGATGTGATTATTCTTTCGGATTGCTTGTATTACAGTTCGCAAGAGCTGCCGTTGGCGAAATCGTTAGCGTTGCGGCTGAAGAAGGATCCCACATCCACTATCGTGCTATTCCAAACCAGACGAACTACGAATAAGTTAGTAGAGGAACGGTTCAGAATCTGTTGCGAGGCGCAAGGTTTAGAGGTGGCCGTAGAAGATGTAGCTTTGGAGAAACCGAAGAGGAGCAAGTTGAACGGCGTCCACGAGACGGCGCATACGATAGGGTACGCGAGGATGATTATGAAATGGCGCGCGCCGTGATGTAAAGTATGACGTATAGCAGTAGTAGTATCGATAATGTAATAATAATATAGTAATAAATGCTAATGTTGAATTTAAGTTACAATCGCCGGAGTTAACGATTCGTGGATTTTGCCAAGCGCTTGCCAAGTCCCCACGTACAACACTTCCTCTCCATCTTCTTCCGCATACGGAACGATATCTTGTTTGCACAAGACGAGAGCCATATTCTTTGCGTTTTCAACCACGGCTTCGATCAATGCTTCACCTTTCGCATACTTTTTCGCTTCGGCGAAGCGATCGAGAACGGCTAACCACGTCGGCGCAAACGCCTCTGGATCTTCCGCTTTCATCGGCGCTGCGTACTGAAGGAATGACTTTGAAACGCACGCGATGATAATAGTCGCCGTTCTTTCCCACGCGTTGCTATTATCGTCGTATCGATCGCCATCGTTGGCGATTTGTCGGACATTTTCGCTCGCGTGTTTCAATAAAGGCGTCAACGTGTGATGGAACAAAGCCAGCCAATGCTCCGCGGGCGCGTCAAACGCTTCCGCCGAGAGCAGAGTGTGTTGCAACGTCAAGACAGCATCATCTCTGACTGCGCTTCGTTCGTCCTCGCTTGCAAATCGCGCGAGTTCTTTAGCTAAATCACCCCACGCGCCGGCGAGGATTTCAGAACGCAACTCGTTCGAACAATCCGCCGATCTCGAGCGTTCGCACAAGGCGTCGTTCGCATCTTTGAGCAAACTCAAAGCCTTGATTGAACGTTCTTCGCCGCCTCTGTTGCTATCAACGAACGCACACGCGCACTCAATGAGCGCGCGCGCGTTCGATGCGTTGATATTTGATCCAGATTCCATGACAAAGCTCAATGCATCGAAACCAGAAGCAGAGGCTTTTGGATGGCGAGAAGACGCCGCCAAGAGTTTGCAAATGGTATCCCATCCTCTGGCAGTTTTAATGTGCAAGGAAGCGCACTGTCGAACGAGAAGGTTGAGCGACTTCGCGATGCGTTCGAAGAATGCATCTGCAACTTGCGGCTCGAGCGAGAATAGAACGCGCAACGCATCTATGGCGTGGTCGTCTGCGATGCCGTTCGGTCCCCCAGCTGTTGAGTTTGCAATATCCTCGTGACTTTGCAAGCCACTTTGTTCTGGAAGAACTCTACGAACGACTCGCAAAAGTTCGAAGATTGCTCTCTCTACCAACGGCGTTGGCTCTTGCGTAGCAGCGCCAACAATTGCTTTAATGTGCGACACAACTCTCGGGAGACACAACCTCGCGCGGTCCTTGTTGCGATAACACACGGAAAGCATAGCGTCGAGGCAAAACAATGCCGCGTCTTCGTCGTCTGCACTTTGCGGCGGCTGCGCTGGATCACCAGCGGCCCAAGCTAACGCAGCGACAAGGTGCGCTAAACTTTCTTTTCCCAAAAACTTGGAATCAGCAAACAAATTGGAAAACTTGCACGCTCTCGCACACGTATCAGACTTCTCGAGCAACGCTTTTTCTCTCTCCGTCGGTTCTGGCAAACGCGCTTTTTCTTCCTCGAGGGAGTAATCGTAATCGCTCCCACCAATGAGCGCAGAGAATGAACGAAACAAGGAGCCACTTTGCGCGGCTTTCTGTCTCGTTATGAAGTTATTCGATGTGATGGGTTCTCTCTCTTCCTCTGCGTCCGTCGGCGTTGCGGCGACGTCGTCCGGAACGACGCCCAATCGTCGCATATGCAAGACGCAATCCAAAACGTTACACCACCCGCGTCTCAAGTCATCACCGTGCGCGTTCGCGACAGCAAAAGCAGCTTTAGCAGCAGAACGTGTCTTGGCATCTTCGCCTAAAGCGACACCTGGTCGCAACGGGTTCATCTCGACGGCGCGCTGCGCACCCTTGGTGACAAAGGCGCACATCGTCGCCACTAAATGATCAACAACGTCGGTCATGCGGTGATTGGATGCGATTCTCGCAACGGCAACGAAAGCTTCGACGGAAGATTCGAGCACATCTTCATCCGTGGCGCGTTCAAAGATGACCGCAACCGCAGCCGCGGTCGGCGCCCAAACGAGCGAAAAGACATCCGCATCGTATTGGCGCGACTCGAATTCATCCGGAGGCGCATCAAATTTCCCCTGGTCAACTTCGCACGCGCGCATGACGTCGTGCCATGCAGAATTGGAAAGCTTTGGCGCGGCATCGTCGGTGAGACGAATTTCGTCAGTAACAATGGAATCGAAAATAGCGACTAGAGTTTCCTTCGGCCAATCCTTGCCACCGTTGGTACCTCGGTTGTTTCGAATAAACTGTTCGAGCGTCATTTTCTTCTTCACTTGCTTGTTGTGCGCGTCAGTATTGAGCATGATGATGGAATAGGACAAAACATACGCCGAATCCGCATCGGCACACGAATTCGGATTAGCGCCGAAATATCTCGCCGCGTACGCTTCTAAAATTCTCGAAATCTTCTGCGCTTCGCCTGGCAATTTGAAACCGTCCAAAAACGTTCTCAACGCTTTATCGAGCGTAACGTTTTCAAAGTTGAACAAATCCGCGTACTCCTTCAAGACTTCTACTTGGAAATCTTTCGGATCGCCCAAGTATTCACCGACGACTTCTTTATCCAAACCTGGGGCGAGCTTGAGAAACTTCGCCACGGCTTTGGCAGTCAAATTTTCAGGAAGCAAGCCGTACTCTTGCATGTAAGGGATGCCCTTCTTCGGTGATCGATTAAAATGCTCCGCGGCAACGACGAGACGACGTTTCAACGCTCGCGATTTGCGCAACCCTCGCGCGCGCGCGATTCCAGACGGCGCCGCCGATGCTTTAACGTATTCCCAGGGATCTAATCCGCGCAATTCGTCACGCAGCGCCGCCGGCGAGTCGCCTTCCTCCTCGTCCTCATTCTTCATGATCCCATCATCCGAGAATCCGTTCGTTGCCGTTGAGGATGCCTTCTTCTTGCCGTTACTCTCACCGAGCAACATGGACGAATCGCCGCCGAGGGGAGAACTTGCGCTGCTACTTTCCGCGGTTGTCGATCGAGACACCGTTCGAACAATAGCGAGTAAACCTTCAACAGAAAGTGCATTCGCGCCGGAAAGTCTCGCCCCATTCGCCGGAAACGCAGAGGCGGATAAAGTAGACACGAGCTCTTCGAACACACACGCTTTGCTCAAGTCGCAGTCAAAGTGCATGTAGCAATCAGTCACAAAGTGCGGTTGTCTGCACAAATCGACCACGGTCTCCAACGCGATGCGCTGCGTTTCTCTGTTAAAGGTGACCGCGGAGTTTGATGACGTGGCATTCGCAGCCGAGGACGCCTTATTCTTACCCGCCGCGCACAAAGGAATGAGCACGACGCGCATGAACATTTCTAATTGTAATTTAAGTTCCGAACGCATGGTAGCGTACAACATCGTGAAGCAACCGCATGCCGCAGCGGCAACCGGAGGCGCCGCGTTTGGCTTCAAACTCGTCAAAGCTTTGCACAAGTCGTCTTGGATTGCAACAAAAAGCTCCGGATATCTGTTCTTCACGTTATTATTCGTGGCGCTAGAAACTACGATGGTTTCCACAAATGTCCCGACAAGTTCTATGCCAAAGAGCATGAGCGATTGTTCAGCCTCTTCACTTCTATCACCACCATAAACGAGAGGTTTCTCCGTCGGAGCTTCGCCAGAATCTCCGCTACCTGTTCCGTCTTCTCCGTTCTCGTTGTTGCTAGTCGATGCACTTTTCTGTTTCGCTGCGCCTAAAGTTGCCGAACTGCTCGCTTCTATAAGCGAGCACGCAAACTTGAAAATCTCCAACGCCGCAGGTGAAGCGTGCGGCGCGGGTAAAGACTTGAGCTTTTCGATCGGTGCTCTCGTTGGTGGAGACGATGGTGTCCCAACATCAATCTTAGGCCCACCGTCCTCGATGGCTCCCGGACCTCGTACTGGGTCAAAGCTCTCGTTGCCTTCGCGGTTCACCGGAGAAATGGCAATGTGGTGCGGTGATCTCGGCGGAGTAGATGGAGTCGTCGTCCTCTGTTTCTCGTCGTACAACTTTTCGAACGCCGATGCTCTCTTCGCCAACTGATCTCTCCACGTCGCCAATCGCGCGTCCTCGGAACCGCCGGCTGCAACGTTCTCTTTCAATCTCAACGCCACGTGTTCTGCAATCTCTCGCATCGCGTGTCTCGAGCAGTGTCTCAAAAACCCACTCTCCTTTCCACTTTGGTGCCCAATTCTATAACACGCTTGTAACACGTCGCACACGTCGTCGTCCGAGAGCAATCTCCCCGACGGACACGCCACACAATCAATCAGAACGTGTAAAATTTTACACAACACCGCATCGTCGTGATCCGGATCTGTCGCCTCAAACCTCGACATTGTCACCGCTTCGCTGATATCTCTGACCACCACAGCCTTCTCGACGTCGTCAGAACCAAAAATCAAATCTCTTTTCAAGATTTTATGCACCGCCGACAACGCTTGGGAAGTTATCGGGCCGCTCGTTTCCACGCTCACGATGCACTTCAAGAACGGTCGAATGAAATCCGCGCACGATAACGGTTGTTGACCCATTTTATTATTAGTATTGTTTCTGCTACTCTCGCTCCCACCACCAAAATCTCCGAGCGCGGAGGAAGAAGAGGTCTCCAACATCAACCCGTTCACGAACAGCGCCCTTCGCAAGCTCATAAACTCCTGCACCAATGGATCATCCACCAAACTCTCATCAATATCCAAACCACTCGCGGCACTTGAACCGCTCCCATACGAAGACGACATCGTCTGCCGAGCCAGAATCGCGTACTTGCTGTTTTGTCGCATCGTGGCGACCACTCTCGACGCTTCCGCGTTGATGATCGCCGCGAAAGATATCATCGCGTTGTTCGAAGACTTGTTGTTGCTCATGATGACGAGAATTCGCTCTTCTCTTCTCTCTCTCTCTCTCTCTTCGCACTTATTATTCGAAAATGAAAAGTGCGTCAAAAACTGTGCTTATGTATTGCGCGTTTATGCGTGAGACGTCTGTGCGTTCTCGCGTCCTCGTCGGTCCTTCTTTGTTTTGTGAGGAGTTAAAGGACAAGAGAGATCGGATTAATTTTGTGTCAGTCTCGAAAGGAGAAAATTTTTTGCATGAAGAAAAAAAAAGAAAAAGAGCAACCACGAAAGACTTTCGAGTCCTCCAGAGGTACGCTTTTCTCTCTTCTTGCGTCGTCGTTCTCTGAGCGTTTCCTTCTTCGCATGATGATTGTGTACTTTATGATGACTTTGGACTGGAATCGAGGATGAGAGTAGTATTATTTTAGTATGAGTATTGATGTATTAAATGGCTTCTTCGCTCTCTTCTACGGGACCAAAACAGCTCTTTCTACGGATTGATCTCGCCTTGCTCCCACATATCCACCAAGGGATAATCGGCGAAACCTTCTTGCTCGGCTCTGAGTTTATTCAGCGCTCGCTTTTGCGCTCTCCAATGTTTCGGGTCGTCCTCGCTTAACCATTCGATTTCACCGTTTTTGTATTTTTCAACCAGTTCCGGGTCGTAATCGGGAGCGTTTTTGTCCAAAGCTTTCCAGTATTTCATTTGGCGCATGTCTACTTTGTCCATCTGTTCGCGGATGTGCGGGCCTATGGTTTGTAAATACGTTTCGTCGCGCATGTTTTTCAACCAAAGTTGGCGGATCTTTTCGTAGTGGGCTTCGTTGGTCGCGTCGGACATAGATCGGTGTATGAACTCGTCGTAAAAGAATTCAAACTCTTCGCCCCATTTATAATCCCAGACCGACCACGGTTTGAAGAGTTCATCCTCTTGCGAGGTGCGTTCGATGCCGGCTCTTTCAAAGACTTCGATCAAGTTTCGACCGCTGATTTCGCCCGTCGTCATGAGAACTTCCTTGAGCGTGAAGAGCATCTCTCTATTTTTCGGTTCGTGCATGATGCACAAAGCTCGGCGGCAAGAGGTGATGATCAGTTTTCGAACTTCGTTGTATACGAGCATGTCGAGCTCTTCGGACATGTTGTATTCAAATCTGTAGTGCTCTTCCGGGTGATCGTCCTCTCCCAAGCCTAAAAATTCTTCCTCTTTGATTCGTTTGCGCATCAAACCTACCGGACCGAGTTCGCTCCACCCGTATTTGCAGACGTAGTCTAAAGCGATATCTGTGGCTACGACCATATCTCGATGGGACATGGTAGATACGCCGTAAGGACCGTAGATGTACCTTTCGGCCATGTTACCGGCGACTAAAGTACACATTTTAGATTCCATTTGCGTTCGACGTCTCACATTCATCGCCGCTTGCGAATCGAGCTCGCGAGCGATGTATTGAATCACCGACGTTTCTTTACCTCCCGGGAAGACGATGACGTTTGCAACGTCGTCGTATTCTGGGGCTACCATAGCTACGACAACTTGCGCGGCCGTGTATAAGCAAATCGAGTCTCGAGTATACGGATTCATAATTTGCATGGCGACGTCTTCTTTGAACTTGGATCTCGTCATCAAAGTGTCCGTGCCGTCTTTGGAGCCGCTGCTGAAAGACTTCGTCGCGCGAATGCTATTGATGATTTTCAAGAAATCCTCAGTCGTCGCCATTCCACCTTTTTGCCCGGCGGCTTTGGCGATGCACTGCTTGACCATGTTTTCGAGATCGGCGCCGCTAAATGCCGAGGAGAGTTTGGAGATGTAATCGATATCCAAATCCGGCTCGCAGTTACCCCACGCGTCGCGTTTGGTGATATGTAATCTAATGATATCTGAGCGAGCGGACTTGTTCGGTAAATTCATTTCGATGATGCGATCAAATCTACCGGGACGAATAAGCGCGGGATCTAAAACTTGCGGGCGATTCGTCGCGGCGACGAGCATGACGCCAACTTTTTCCTCGAACCCGTCCATTTCCGCGAGGAATTGGTTAATCGTCGCGACGCGTTCGTCCACGCCTTCCTCCGTGCCACTTTGACCGGCTCTCTTTTGTCCAACGGCGTCAAATTCATCGATAAAGATGATGCACGGAGCAACTTTACGCGCGGCGGCGAATAAGTTTCTCACCCGAGACGCACCGATGCCGACAAACATATCGGTAAACTCCGTGGCAGCGACAGAGAAGAATGGAACACCGGCTTCACCGGCAATACATCGCGCTAACAACGTTTTTCCAGTACCAGGAGGACCGCTGAGCAAAATTCCCCCGGGAACAGCCGCGCCGACGTCTTTATACTTTTGAAAATCTCTCAAGAATTTAATCAACTCGTACATTTCGTCCTTCAACGCCTCGATGCCGGCGATATCGTCCAACGAAGTGTTTCGATTTTCCATCGAAGACTTCTCCGGCGAGTACTGCCTGGCGTGAATATTCGCAAACTGGTCCTCTGTTTCGTCCGCGCGGTAGATTTCGTTCAACATCTGGTAGCACACCGCGACGATGATCAACGGACACAACGCGTTGAAAATCCCGTGGCCTAAGACCCACCAAAACGGATGCCCACCCGGGTGCGATAACTCGATAAACTCGCCTCTCGAGTGCGGTCTCGGTTGTAATATTTTCTTTGCGATGCGTTCATCGTACGGCAAGTACGTGAAAAATACCTCGTCGGTGCCGTCCACGTAATACTTTGCGGTCGTTTCGTTTCTCCCAAAGACGATTTTGTTGATTCTCCCAACCTCGAGCAATTTGTAAAACCCAGTGTAAGAGGTTTCCGTGGGATTTCGATCCGTTCCCATGCTCGAATACGGATCTTTCAAGTAGTTGTAATTGATCGTTCTGACGAACCGCTTCGATGCGTCCGACCTTAACATCTTCCCGAACCAACCTTTGCGTTGCTCCAACCACGCCTCGCGTTCTTCCAACAACTCTTGCATCACTTCCTTCCTCGCTTTGGACAAATTCTTCGCGCTCTCTTCAATCTCCCCGTAATACGTATCCATTTGCGCCAACGTCAACACGGCTTTATCCGCCGCTTTTTTCGAAAGCTCTTTGAGCCTCTTATTGTCTCCCGCGAGCTCGGCGTTCCTCTTCCTCAACTTTGCCTCCCACGCCGCTTGCGACCCGTACTTTTTCATAAACTTCTCCTTCTCTTCCTTCCACACTCTCCTCTTCTTCGCGTCACTTTCTTTCTTCCATTTCCTCGCCTCTGCGCTTTCTTCGTCCGTCATCACGCTCGTCGGCATTTTTCGAACGTCGTTATCGAACCGCGCCCGAAAAAGTCTCGTCCGCTCATCCGCTTTCGGCTTCACGAAAGACCACAATCCTTTATCGGATTTCACCGGAGGTTTCTTCTTCTTCTTCTTCTCCTTTTCTGTTGTAGTAGAGCCGTCGGCAGCCGCGATGGTCCCGACCGCTTCGTTCTTAAACCCTCTTCTCGTTGGTTTCAAATTCGCAATCGGTTGAAACGAGGACGACGAAGAGGACGACGAAGCGACTTCGCCCGCGACTCTCTGGTTGTTCACGTCACCACCGTCTTCTGAAGAAAAACAGACAAAACTCGTATTGTCGTTGTTCTTATTGACGGTATCGATGGACGCGTTGGCGGCTGATTTCTGCCCTCCCAAGAAGACAATCGTGGAGACAATCGCCGCCGCGCCGAGCCGTCTCGCGAGGTTTTGTTTCAGCTTTTCGCTTTCATCAGAAGACGATTCAGACGAGGACGCGACGATTGAAAAACACGCATCGTTCGCGCTGTTTCTTTTCGACGACGACGACGATTTTGCTCTTCTTTTGATGATGAAAATCCTCCTTCCGGTTGGGTTTTGCAGCCGCCTCGAGGACGACGATCGCATCATCCACCTCTCCTTCTTCTTCGAAGAAGAATCATTGAAGGAAGAAGAAGAAGAACCCACAAAAGCAGACACAAAAGCAGCGCTTCTACTCATCGTCGAGGACATCATCGAATTCGCTTTTTTTGCGCGGAGCGATGGTATTCACGAGAGAGACACCACAACAACTCTCAAACAACTCTCAGATCCCTTTTTGTGCAGCCTTTCGGGTTTTTTTTTCTCAATGGAGTTGTGCTCTTAAACCCTAATTCATATAAAACCCTAAACAAAAAAAATTCTTCTTATACTGCGTGTACTCTTACACATATCGCGGCACAAAGAACAGAGAGAGAAGTGAGAGCGCGCGAGATATAACACACGCACGCTTTGTTGTGTTGTTTTTATTGTTGTTGCAAAATAAACGCTTTCAGAGGACGACGAGGAGAGAGAGAGAGAGAAAAGGAAAGAATACGAGAGAGTAGAAAAAATGGAAGCTTTTTTACCGGCGGCGAATTACGCGAGTTCTTCTTCATCGGAGGAGGAGGAGGATTTGAAAGAGGGAAGAGGAGAAGAAGCGGGCTTTAGTGAGAGGAAAAGTAGTGTTCGTGTTGTTAACATCGATCCGGCGCCGAACGTGAACGTGGCGAACTTGGCGTTGACGAAAGAAGACGCGCGAAAGTCGTCGTCTCTCGGGATTGATGATTTTGAAGCGGCGGCGAAAAGAGGAGGCAAAGCGCTTTCTTCGTCCGCTTCGAGGTCTGTGGTAAAAGTCGTTCCGAAATCGGCGGTCGCCAAAAACGCGAACGAGGAGGAATTCTTACAACCGAACGCGCAGGTTTTGACGACGAATTTAACGTACGAGCAGATGAGCGCGAAAGTGGAAGGTCCGGAGCATCCAAACTTGAAGCGACGGGACGAGAGGAGAGCGAGGAACCATCACATGGGTTTCGTGCAGACATTGAACGTGGATTCGTTCGCGTTTGACGCGCAGTATAACACGCAAATGCAAGCGCAGCAGCAACTGCAACGAGAACAGCAGATTGCGAGAGGAGAAGGTCGAAAGCTGAGCGGGAAAACTGCGACGACGACGACGACGAATACGAATACGAATACTAACTGGAACGCGAAGACGGTGTACGACATGACGAAAAAAGAACGCCGAGAAAAACGAAACGAAACGTTGATGGAAGCGGCAGCCTCTTTCAACGTTATTGGCGGCGATGGTAACGAGGACGATGGGACTGGGAATGCGAACGGCGCGTGGGCTAAAAGTCCAGGGGCAAAACTAGACGTGATGAAAAAATCCGAACTTTCTCGAGAACAGAAAGAATACTTGGAATGGCACGCGAAACGCAACGACGCGAAACGAAAAGCGAGAGGTAAATTAGGGGACGCGGGAAGAGACGACGATGACGTGGTAGCCGCTGCCGCTGGAAAGAATAAAAATAAAGAGGGGGACGACGAAGAAGTGGACGAAGTTGAGTTGAAAAGAAGACAGCAAGCGGCCAAGACCAAGTTCCACGGAGAAGAAGAATTCAAATACGACGGATCTTCGTGGTTGGCGAAACCAAAAACGTTAAAAGCTCGAAGCGATAGATGTTACGCGCCCGAGAAAACGACGAAACAATGGATTGCACACGGTAAAGGCGTTTCTCATCTCGAATTTTTCCCGAATTCGGGTCACGTTTTGCTCACGTGCGGGATGGAAGGCGTCGCGAAAATATGGGACTCTGGCGATGAAAAGAATAAGTTTAAGCTTCTCAGATCGTACAGTGGTCACGCGAAAGCAATTAAATCGGGGTGCTTTACTCCGAACGATGGATCGAGGTTTGCCACGTGCGGTTGGGATCAAAGGATACATCTCTGGGATACGGAAACCGGAGCGGTAGTGCGCACGGTCTCCTCCGGGAAAACGCCTCTGTGTTTAGCTTTCCATCCGCAAAAGTCCAACATTTTACTCGTCGGTCAGAGCGATAAAAAAATAGTGCAATACGACATGCAATCCGGGGATGTCGTTCAAGAATACGATCAGCACTTGGGTGGAGTGAACTCGATTGCTTTTTGCGACGGAGGGAAACGCTTCGCGTCGACTTCGGACGACAAGACGCTCAGAGCTTGGGAGTTTGGCATTCCGGTGACGATGAAATACGTCGCAGATCCTTTGATGCACTCGATGCCATCGACTAAAATGCACCCGGACGGCGATTATTTAGCCTGCCAATCTTTAGATAACTCGATCAAAATTTATAGCACAAAAGATCGGTTCCGAGAAAAAAGGAACAAGTCGTTCATGGGGCATCAAAACGCCGGATTCGCGTGTGAAATTGCTTTTTCTCCGGACAATGGTAAATACATGGCGAGTGGGGACGGCGACGGACGCCTATTCTTTTGGGACTTCAAGACAGGGCGAAAAGTGAAAACATTTAAAGCTCACGATAAGGTTTGCATCACTTTAGACTGGCATCCGCTGTTAGCATCCAGGGTTTGCACAGGATCTTGGGACGGGAAGGTTAAGATTTGGGATTGATTTCGATTTATAAAATACTACAAAAAATTTAACAATAACACGCTTGTTTGGGTTGTCCTCTTTTTTTTTCATTCTCTCGAAGATTCGGGGACGTACTCTTCTCTTTTCTTTGCTTCTTGGTTTCCTCCGAAAGCTGAAAAGAAATCGCCGATGGCGTCCGTCCATCCAGGTTTAGCTTGAGCTCGAATACCATTTCTGGAATCTCGAGCGGAAGCTATTTTCTCCGTGTACACTTTGATCGCTACGTTCTTTACTTGATTGCACACGTCGGAACATTCAAAGTCTGACAAGCTCACGATCTTTGCCTCCAAGTCTGCGACGTACGCGTTGAGCTCGACGTCGAGCGTTTGCTCGATGCGGTTTGCACCAAACTTATCGTTTTGTTTTAAAGCTGCAGCGAGTTGCTTCTCTTTTTGGAGCGTATCGTGTACAGCTTTTGAAAATTGTGCGCGCTCCAAATAGGGTACCCACGAGATCCAGTTGTCTTTCAGATTTTTCGACGCTTTCACTTTCGAGTTCACGAAATTTCTCGTTAAACTTTCGATGCAGGCATCGGCGAGCACTCTGTCTGTCACAGACACGTCGTGCTCGACGAGTTCGATGATTTCCATGAGATCATTGTCGTGCGCTTGCGACAAATTTTCTACATTTTGCAGAGCGCTGAGAAAACCCTCAAAGCTTTCGCGACGCATAGAGACGACGGCTTCTTTATTCGTAATTTCCACCACGCGTTGTTCATACTTCAAAGCCTCGACAAACCCAAACTTCAAAGAGAGTTGGGCGGCATCGTAGGAAAATCGTTTAATATCGCAAGAAACTGAATACAATTCGTTGATTAGCTCGCAATCGGCGTACACGCGGGCCAAATTTTCACATCTCCTCGTCGATTTTGTGAACAATACTATGGCTTCGTGTAAAGTCCTCGTCGGCGGGACGAGAAACTCTCTCTGCGCGTTCTTTTCGATTAAATCTCCGGCATGTATCGCAGGTTGCTCCGCTTCGCTCAACAATTTCTCCATATCTTCTTTTGGAGGTGGCGGAGGCTGCAACAATTCGATTCTTTCTGAAACAGACTTTGTCATCATCATGAGCGCATTTTTATTATTCGCGTGCTTTTCTTTGCACCTTTCCGCGCGATGAAGGAGGTAGTCTCTGCATTCTTCGAGTCGGCCGACTGCACGCCGTCGATTCACATCCGTTTCAAATTTGTATACGAAAAGACCAACTTCAGCGAGCTGCGCAGAGGTTGCAATCGCGTAGAATCGATCCGCTGCAGCTTTTCTTGCTCCGACCGGATCCTCGTTAAAGGAAGCCTCGGTTTTCTTAAGTTTTTGTTTCACTTTCTCGAATATCATGGAGAATAAAACAAAGCAACGAAATACGGTTAAAACGCCGACTAAAAACAAGACCAAAATGACCCCCGTTTCGGCTTGCGAACCATCCAATGCAAAGGCGATGATGATCACAAGAGCTTGTCCGCAAAAGTTCATCACGTCCGCTCTATTCATCACGTTTCGAACCCGAATCGGTCCGAATGACACCGTGATCCTTCTCCACGGCTGAATAAAGTAAACCAAGTACGCATTTGCGGCGTAGACGGGCAGCATCAGCCCCCCGGAGATTTCACCACCTCCAGCTTGCTGCGCGAGCACCACGACGATCAATTTATTCGCGAGTTCAATGGTCATGTAGTGAACGGCAAAAAGCGACGCGAGAGTGTATACTTCATTTTCAGCTTGCGGTCCGTCTGAGAAGTTCTGTCGCTCGAAGGATTTTGCCATGGTTCGAATCTTTTCAAGTTGTGGTTTAATTTCCATTTCCGACGTCTTTGCCTTATCGATATCCGTGGAGACTGTCGCGCGCGACTTGGAGCGAAATAATTTTGGGTCGAACGTATTTTCAATCGCATTTCCATCAGAATCTTTTGCTCGTACAATCTCGTTTTCGTCTTCTTCTCCGTCTGCGGCTCCACCACCATAGACCGTCTCTTTCTTCATCCGTTGGCCGGTGAGTCGAGCCAAAGCTGCATCGAAGTATCCGTATTTCTTCTTTCTCGTAGTTTTCGTCACCTTTCGATTGACAATTTCGAGAGCATCCGTAGTAGGGCGACGAAATACCTCATACCAAGCGCCAGCGGCGTCGAGAACGCGGTTATCGTCCAATTTATTGCGCACGCGGATGTGCCTGACGCGAAGCAACACGAATAAAGGTATCCCTATTCCCACGGCGCAACCAACAACACCGGCAACAGATTGGACGAATAAGTGCGTCTCGGAGTCGCAGTCAACTTTCGCGTCCGCCGATAATACTCTAGTGCTTCCGACATCGTAACAGTCAAAAGATTGCAAACACAAATTAATCACCGGTAAATATATGACTGTCATACAAAGACCGAAGAACTTTCGAAAAGAAGCGAGTACTTTGTACTTCTTGTGCAGCGCGTACAATACCTTGTCCCCGTTCCAACTGATGCAGGTTTTTTTGTGTCCAATCATACCACCAAAACTTCCTTTGAAGTAATATCCTAGCTCTTTGTCGTGGCGAATCGATCGAACCATGAGCTTGTACTGCAATTTGGCCATATTTAAGGCGAAAAATATGGTTCCAAATATCATGCAAGGAGCGCCCACGACGCCTCCCCAAAATACTTTCGTCCAATCGAAACCGGTGATGCATTCTGGAGCGAAAATTTGTATACCAAAATTAAAGGAAGCGAACCAATCGGCGACGTCTAGAACCGGTCCAGGCCACTTGAAGCTCAAATTCAAACTCACAGATAAATATTGTATCGTGTTGAACACTGATCTCAGAGCTGAAGTTGAGACCGAGTCCAAGGTGTCAGCGGCCCCTACACCGACGAGTACTAAACCGATAATACCCAACGCGCCAACGCCGTACATGGCGTAGTTATCCCCACACTCTGCACACGCATCGCCCTTGCGATAATACCCTTCCGAGCAGGTATAACAAGCGGTACCATTCGCACCAACTGTACACGACGATCCAAACCCAGGACAACGTTCTGGAAAAGGGCAAATTGTGATATCAACGCACATCGTATCGACCGAGGCCCACGTGCCAACCGCGTTCGCACACGAACAAACCGATCCGAGCGTTTCGTTATATTCGCACAGAAAACCGGTTTCGATGGCACACGTCGTTGAACAACCGATGTCACCGTCTCGAATATTCTGAAAATCATCGCATTCTTCGCCCGCGTCTATGACGCCGTTTCCGCACAAAGGCGGCGGCGACGGCGCCGGCGGCGGCGACGGCGGCGGCGGCAATGGCGGCGGTGACGGCGATGGCGGCGGTGACGGCGATGGTGGTGGTGACGGTGGTGGTGGTGGCGATGGTGGTGGTGCCAAAGCTAAGAAGGTTGTCTCCGTTGGGGGCACAACGTCCTCCACGTTCGTCAAACCCTCATTGGTAAGCTTAGTTTTGATATCGTCGATTTTCGTGGTATCCGTGGTGACCAACGCTTCCTTGACGGTATCGGTTTCGGTGAAAGTCGTCAACTCAACTTTAAAATCCACGGCCACGCCACTGGATGTTTGCAAAGTATTCCTTCTTCTGCTTCTTCTTTTTGCCAATCCCGCGGAAACCTCCGAAACGGATATGATTGTAATAGCTCCGGGTGAGACGTTTAAAACAGACGCCATCGCGTTGATAAACATTGCCTTTTGCTCTTCTTGAAAGTCAGCTACGGAGTAACCCGTAAGCTCCATCGTTGCTTCTACCGCAGCCGCAGCTGGTGGTGGGCTCGGTGGTGGGCTCGGTGGTGGCGACGGTGGCGGTGGCGGCGACGGCGGCGACGGCGGTGGCAAAGGCGGTGGGCTCGGTGGCGGCGACGGCGGCGGCGACGGCGGCGGCGACGGCGGTGGCGACGGCGGTGGCGACGGCGGTGGCGCTGGTGGTGGACTCGGTGGTGGCGGTGGCGATGGTGGCAACGGTGGCGGCGATGGTGGTGGAGACGGTGGTGGGCTCGGTGGCGGCGCCGGTGGCGGCGACGGTAAAGCCGGTGGTGGACTCGGTGGTGGCGGTGGCGACGGTGAAGCCGGTGGTGGAAACGGCGGCGGTGGCGGCGCTGGCGACGGCGGCGGCGATGGCGGTGGTGGCGGCGCTGGCGGCATTGGAGGCGAGTAGGCTGCGGTATACTTACACGACGGGAGGTCCAGGTAAGTAACTTCCATTTCAAGTAACGTCCCGTCACCATAATCGAAGTTAAGATTCGCGACGCCACTTTCACACGTGAACATCATGTTAAACAACGTCGCTCCAGAAAACATAAAATAAGTCGGTTCTATGAATTCTGAGTAAATGTTGTTGTCAAAATTGTAAAGGGAAGTAAAATCCCAATATCTGCCAATGTTGTGTTCAAACGAAATCGCATCTTCAAACATGAACGACATCATGCTCACGGAAGAGACGTCCCAGCCGGTGATATCTTCGTTGTACGTCGTCGCGTTATTAAACATACCTATCATCGATGTAACTCGCGAAACGTCCCAGGATGCTAGGTTTCCGGCAAAATTCACCGCGTTTCCAAACATGGCGTTCATGCTCGTCACCTGAGACGTATTCCAGACTTCCATGCCCGAATTTGTTCCATTAAAGTTTGAGCACCCAGCAAACATGGAATCCATATTTTGAACATTCGATACGTCCCAATTTGAGAATTCGGCAGAGTTTATATACAAGAAAGGATCGTTCGCAAACATTCCCTCCATTGTCGTCGCGGAAGATGTGTCCCAATTGTGTACATTTATATATCGTTCAGACCCTTGCCAGTGACCTCCGATACCCCAGTATTCACTAGAGTACGGATCCAACATCGCGAATGTGAACGAAAAATCCTTCACGTTCGCAGTATTCCAGTCTGAAAAAGCTTCGGGCCTATAATTGTCCGCTCCTTGAAACATGCGACTCATCGACGTGACGCTGGACACATCCCAATAAAATGGGACACTGGTTAGGCTCCTGGCAGATTCGAACATGCTTGACATGTCATTCACACTCGACGTGTCCCAGACGATATCCGGATCCGTTTCGAAACGAAGCGACTCGAAATAGCTTCCAAACGATGCCGTGTTGTAAAACATACCATTCATTTTTACCACGTTCCCCGTTGACCACCCACTCAAATCCCCATCGAAAGAATTGCAGTTGCCGAACATGCCCTCCATAGTCGTTACGCTCGACACATCCCACTCCTTGAGGCGCCCATTGAACAAAACGGCGCCGTTGAACATATCCGCCATACTTTCAACGTTAGATACGTTCCAAGTATATATCAAGGTGCCCCTGAAAGCGAAAGCATTATAAAACATACTCGTCATGTCTGTCACGGACGAGGTATCCCAATTCTTCAAGTCTCCATTAAATGAAGATTTCTCAGAAAACGCGGACGTCATAGTTGTCACGGCGCTGACGTCCCAGTATGAGATTGGCCCGTATCCACTTTCTTCGCAATTTCCATACACCGGATCAATCTCCAAGCACGAAGTAATGGCGGAACTAAAAGTATTATCCGTGATAGAGTTATACGGAGGAGGGCTTTCCGCTGGCGGCGGCGATGGCGGCACGTACACGCACTTCCCTGGACACGAACCGTCGATGGCATAGTACCACATGTTCGGATTCGACACATCTTCGACTTGCGAAAATAAATATTGATTCCGAACGCATTGGATGCACGGAGAACATTCGTAAGAGTAAGAACCTGACTCGTACGAGTCAAGTTTCGACCCACAAAACATCTCTTGTTCCATCACGTGAGAGTATCCGCAGCTCGCGTGTGAAGTACATAGAGTGTCAAATGCATTGGTAGCAGAGCAACCCCCTCCATGAGTTCCCAAGACTGTCGAAGTAGTTTGGTACGAAGCGACCACTTGATTAATAGGCGTCCACGTAAATTCAATATAATCAATCATGTCTGTTGTTACGCCGTTATTACCCATGCTCCAATCCGTGTAATAATAGGGGGTGGGAACATACGCGTCGATCAAAACCGATTTTACGCCCGAGGTATCGCCAAGATCGGATTCGGTTTCATATTTACAGAAACTGTTTATGTACGTATACTCTTCTGAGTTACCCCATCGAGTGTTGCCCTCGATAAGCATTTGTCCCCATACCGCTCGCAACGATTGCAAGCTAATCCAATGCAAATTCACATTATTTACGAATTTCAAGTCACCCCTGACGTTTGTTAGAGAAGAGAAATACAATCCGACATAATAATCTCCGCGAAATGTATTCCCCTTGATTTCGATCGCAACCTCAGCGGCACCGGACGTGTACGCGTAAGAAGTGTTTGCGAGACTCCACGCGTTGTTATTTGAAGTAACGTACGCATCAGAAATGGAGTCGAAATAAAAAGTCTCCGGACCGTTTTCGCCAACTCTACCGAGTTGGTTGAATTCGCAATACTCTATACCACCGTTTGGGCTACTTCCGCCATTATCAACAATTTTGATAAACTGGCTCACCCCCAAAAGACTCTGCAAATAGACTCGCTCCAGCACCGGATTCGCGGACAGATCAAAAAACCCGATGATTTCTTCCAATTGATATATATAAACGCTTTCGAGAGCATCGTTTTGAGTTATCTCAATCTTTCCCGTAAGGTTATACGGCGAACCGTCCGACATTTCGAAAGTCGTCAGCGTCGAACACTTGTATAAAATAATATCTCCAGAGAACCTGTCGAAATTTCGGCTCGTCAAGAAGATTTCCGTCGGCTGCACGCTATTCGCGTTCGTTTCTGAATCTTCGCACAAGATATTCGCCGTAATCACTCCGTCCACCGGTTCGATATCGCACGTATCCCCAGCCGCCGCGTTTTCCGGCACCAAGTCGTCCCAATTGCAGGTCCCGGCTTTGCACACGCACGCCGAAGCCGCGTCCGCGAATAAGAAGAATCCGAAACTCGTCCTCGACGAGATCGCTCCTCCTCCTTCCATCATCCCCGCTGCTCGGTACCGCTCGTCGCAATGAAATTGATTTCGTTGTTCTCCTCCCGGCGGCGAAGAAGCCATCAACAACATCGCGCACAGCAACGCGAACAAAACGTGGTTCAAAATCCAGTCTTTTTTGGTCCTTCGCAGCAAAATCGTCGTCGTCATCATCCTCCTCCTCGTTTTTGCGCGTGGTGGTGGTGTTCTTTTCGCCAACGGTGGTGAGAAAGAGGAGGAGTGTTTTTGTTCTTCAAACGACGTATACATCCAAAGATGCCGCGCACACGCACACGCACACGCGAGAGAATTGATGTAACAAAAATTCCTTCAAATTCCTTCAAATCCGTTTGAACGACGACGCGATGAAAAACAAATTACACACAGAATAGATATATAAAAATACAGAAGAACGATAATAAATAAAGAGCGTATTACAACGTCTCTCTCTTCTCTCTGCCGTTCCTCCGCCTTTATATATAAAGCTTTTCTCTTCTCGCTCTCTTTCTTTTCGGACCGAAGAAGAGGAGTAGAAGGTTTAAAGAAGAAAGGTAACTTTATTCAAGTGCGGAATGAATCGAGAGAGAGGTTAAATATCTGAGGACATCAGACTTGGCGGAAGAAAGAAAAAAGTGCGGATTCAAAAAAAGTGCCAGAGGGGTGCATTTGTGTTTAATTGACTGTTTTTTTTTGTGCTGCTGCTGCTTCGTAAAAATATTCTTCTTGGTCCACTCGCACGTCACATCTCAAAGTTGTCTTTTCTCTCTCTGATTTATATAGTCTCACTCTTTAAACGCGGTATTAAATAAACACGCAGAGGAGAGAGAGCGTGACACTTAGTACTACGAAGACTCAAAATGTTTCGCGCGGTCGTGGCCGAGGAGGAGTCTTCTAAAACGAGGAGGACGAGAAGAATGAAAAGCGCATCGTCATCTTTCTCTTCCGTTATTATCTTTTACGTCGTCGTGGTAACTGTCTTCGTCTCGTTGGGAGTGTTCGTGGACGGACGAGAGTTTGAGCACAGAAGAGCTTCTTTTGGAGGTGGTTCTTCTTTGGAAACGACGATTCAGACGACTGCCTCGGAGGAGGGGCAGCAGCAGCAGCAGCAGCAGCAACAACAACAACAATTACGTGCTTCTTCTCTCCTCCTGACGAGAGCGAAAGAGTTTGTCCTCAAAAGCCTTGGAGGAAAATTGAATAAAAAAGAAACCGATTTGGAGGAGGAGGAAAAGGAAAAGGAGACGAGAAGGCATTCGTCGTCGTCGTCGTTTACGTCGTTGTCCTCGTTAGTATCGTCGTCCTTGAAAGCGATCGAATCGCGAGCGGAGTTGCGAGAAAAGTTTCGTCACTTCGTATCCGTGCAATTTCCGGAGAAGAAGAAAGAATACGAAAGGAAAACGGAAGAAGAGTACGAGAAACGCATGGAGATTTTCCAAGAGAATTGGAAAAGAGCGATAGAGCGCGAGATTGACGATCGCAAAGGCGGCGGTTCGGCGAAACACGGCGTGACAAAGTTTTTCGATTTGAGCGAGGAGGAGTTTCGAGAGCAGTATTTGGGGTTGCTCTCGACTTCTACGTCTTCTTCTGCTTCAAAAGATGCGTTTAGAAAACACCAGATGGAAGCGCCATCGGAGGAGGATTTGGAAAAGTTACCGCAATATTACGATTGGAGAGCGAGAGGCGCGGTGACGCCGGTGAAGGACCAAGGTCAGTGCGGCTCGTGCTGGACGTTTTCAACCACCGGAGCGATCGAAGGCGCCAATTTTATCAAAACCGGTAAACTGGTCTCCTTATCGGAGCAACAGCTGTTAGATTGCGACGTTGGGTGCGCCCCAGATATACCGAACGCGTGTGATAGTGGCTGTAACGGTGGTTTGCCGTCCAACGCGATGGAATACATCGTCGAGCACGGCGGATTAGACACGGAAAAATCGTATCCGTACAAAGCTTACAAGGAAGATACGTGCCGCGCGAAGGAAGGCAAACTCGGCGCGACGATATCCAACTATACCTTCGTCGGTAAAAACGAAACGCACATGGCGCACGCTTTAGTAAAATACGGCCCACTCTCCATCGGCATTAACGCCGCGTGGATGCAATCCTACGTCGGCGGCGTCGCGTGTCCGTGGCTCTGTAACAAAGACGCGCTCGACCACGGCGTGTTGATCGTCGGCTACGGCGAAGAAGGTTTCGCCCCTGCGCGTTTACACAAAGAACCGTATTGGGTCATCAAAAACTCCTGGGGCATGGGCTGGGGCGAGGAAGGCTACTATCGCATATGCAAAGATAAAGGTAACTGCGGCGTAAACAACATGGTCGTCGCCGCGCTCAACGAATAAGAAGAAAAGAGATTAAGCGGTTACTATATACGCTCGCTCGCGCTTTATCATCGTAAACGATGTGAAAAACATTAAACGCACTCCTGTGTACATATTCTTATTCTTACTCATTCATCGCGTAATACAACCGACTATACTCTCTCTCGACTCTCTTTCGCGTCGTCGTCGCAAAGCTCTCGCGGTCCCAAAACCTTTCTCTTTCTCTCTCTCTCTCTACTCTTTCATCATCCCCACGGGTGGTGGTGATGCATGTGATCTCTCTCTCTCTCTCTCTAAACTATAAATACACCTGTCGCGCTTTCTCTCGTCGAAATCATCTCATCGCCATCACTCCTTCTTAACAAACGTCCCTTCTGGCGCCCACATCTGGCTGGGAATCCCGTGGTGCGGAAACTGCGGCCTTTTCTCCATCTTCCTCGATTGGTTAAACACGAACGCCGAGGCGACGAACACGATGCCAAATCCAATCGCGGTGTTTCTTCGCCAGTGTTTCGGGTCCGCGAACCACCCGCCGTACGAGGTCCACACTTGCGACGTGTCGAACGATCCTCCTCCCGGCGTCGGACTCCCTCCTCCCATTTTTTAACGTCTTCTGAATCGTCGTCGTCGTCGTCTGTCTGAGGATGATAAAAGTGAGGACACATCGACTTCGATGTCTTCCCCGAAAACGGACGATTGGAAACCAGATCTGAGTCGTCAGACTTTTCTCGAGCGAACTTTTCGCGACACCGACCCAAAGAAAACGAGCCTTTTAAGAGGAGGAGGAGGAAATATATTCGCAGAAAGAAGAACGAGAAAATAATGTTCCAAACGCGATCGGAATACGATCGAGGCGTGAACACGTTCTCCCCGGAGGGCCGTTTGTTCCAAGTGGAATACGCCATCGAGGCGATTAAACTCGGCTCGACTGCGCTCGCGATATCGACGAAACACGGGATCGTCTTGGCGGTGGAGAAACGAATCACCTCACCTTTAATGGAACCTTCTTCGATGGACAAAATCATGGAGATTGATTCGCACTGCGCGTGCGCGGTGAGCGGGTTAACCGCGGACGCGAAGACGATGGTGGAACACGGACGAGTGGAAAGTCAGAACCATTATTTCACGTTTAACGAACCCATGCCGGTGGAGAGTTTGTGCCAGACGCTGTGCCGATTGGCGATGTCCTTTGGAGGGGAAGGCGAGAAGAGCATGAGTCGACCGTTTGGGGTGGCTTTGTTAGTCGCCGGGTTCGACGAGGAAGATAAAGGAAACGACGTTGGCGGGTACACGTTGTACCACGTGGATCCGAGCGGAACGAAGACGAAGTGTCGGGCGAAATCCATCGGGAGCGGGAGCGAAGGCGCGCAGACGAGTTTGAACGAGGAGTATAGGGAGGATTTGACGCTGGAGGAGGCGGAGACGATGGCGATGAGCACGTTGAAAGCGGTCATGGAGGAGAAGGTGAACGTAAAAAATGTGGATTTTGCGGTTTTGAAGAGCCCGAAGTTCCAGGTGTACGACGCGAAGAAGATTCAGGAGATCATCGATCGGGCGGCGTGATGAGCGTGCGTACGCGCGAGTAGTCGTCAATTGTTTAGTTAGTGGTGATTTTATTTTCAAGGTTGTTTATAAAACGCGCATTTGTGTGTGTGTATAGCTATGCTTTCATTATTCTTATATTGTGTACACGTTTTTGCATCCAAGATGGCGACAGTTCAAATACATTTTTCCTCCTCTCGTTACGGTGGTGATTTCTTCGTCCTCTTCGCTTTCTTCGGCGTCGTCGCTTGCGGCGCCTCTTCTTCTTCCTCTTCCCTTTCCTCCTCGGGAGATTGAAATATGCTCTCGTCGTATTTCTTCACGCCTAGACGTTGCATGCGTTCTTTCTTCATTTTGGCCATTTCCGTTTGTATGCCTTCGGTGTGCTTCAGAACGTAGTTGCCGTCGTAGACTTGAAACGGCGACTCGTTGAAATCAAAGTGTACCACGCGTTGGTCTTCACTAATTTCCACCTCTACCGTTGCTTTTTGGTCGGTTTGCACGAGAATGAATGGCAACTGGATGCCGTCTGGCACGGATGGAACGTCGTCGTCTTCCGCGACTGTCGTCGTTGTCTCCACGTTGTCTTTTTTAGCGCTCTTTTTCTTCGCCGACGCAGATGCACCACCTTTCTTCGTCGTCGCGCCCTCTGCCATTGTCGACGATTCTTTTTTCGGCGTTGCCACTTTCTTCTGCGCTTCAATCTCGTTCCGTTCGTTTCGTTGGACTAACGATAACAGAGCATCGAATTGTTCGGTTAATTCCGCGAGATACAGCGCTTTCTTTCGAATGCGCTCGCGCGTTTCTCTGTTTTCCGTTTCATTCTCTTCTTGCTCTTCAACCGTCAGCTCTTCTTTTTTCATGATCATTTGTTGTTGTTCTTCTTCTTCTTCTTCTTCTTCTTCTTTCTTCTTCTTCATTATTACATCCTTTTCTCGTTTTGCATCGTCTTGTTTTTCGTTTTTATCCCTCGGCGGCGCCGCGAGGTCGCCGTATAAGAACGCCTCGCCAAACTCTTCCCCGATCCCGTTCCAGGTGATTGTCTTCTTCTTCTCTCCGTTCTTATCTCTCGAAACAACGTTGATGGCGATGAGCACGTTGAGTGCGTCGTACACTCTCCGTCGAATATTTTTCTCGTCGACGGTTTCATTCGCGCGCTTCGATTTCTTCTTCTCTTTCGTTCCCTGCGGGGTTGTCGTTCCCGATTTTGATGGCGGCGTTTTATTCGCCTTCTTCTTCTTTCCGTCGTCTTCTATCGTTGCCTCTTTTGTATCATCGTCGTCTTTCACCTTCACTTTCACTTCAACTTTGTTCCTCCTAATTGGCGACGATAATCCATCGCCTTCCGTCATCGCCTCGTCCTCGTTTCCTTCTTCTTCTTCTTCTTCATCTTCATCTTCATCTTCCTTCTTCTTATTTACTTTCTTTCTGTTCGATCCGCCACCTATGGATAAAGGAATTCCTTCCTTTTCTCGTTCGGCTAACACGTCTGCCACGAGCGCATCGGAAACTTCATCGTACGTGGTCGTGCCTCTTTCCTTCACTTTTTCGCACACTTTCATGGCGAAAGATTTCAATCCACCTTTGATTTGTTGCGGCGTCGCGTTCACGTTTGGCGTCGTCGTCGCCGCGGCGTTGGAACCTTTCCTCGACAACGATGGCGGCGGCGTCGACATCATCATCGCGTTATTTCCAACGACGTCGTTTTCTTCTTCTTCTTTTTTCACGGCAGCGCCGCTCTTTTTCACCGGCGTCTTTCTTTTCCTCCCAGAGGCTGCTTCCTTTCTCTTTTCCTCGAGCTCTCTTTCCTCCTCCGTCTTCGTGCTCTCTAAATACTCCGCAATCTGTACCAATAACTTCGTGCTCGCGTCTCGAGCCTCGTTCGCTTCTTTCTCATCGTACGGGTCTTTTTGTTGTACTTGTTGTTTAGCTCCTATTATTGCGTCATTTTCTTTCGTCAAAGCGTCGTTGGTACTCGCTGTTACAGTATTTGTTGCAAACAACGGTGGCCGCACTCGACGATCGTCGCCTCTACCACCGCTATTAGTATTATTCGTCATCCCCTTCGACAACGACGAGAGATTATTCGCGTTCCGCCTCGCGCTCATCGGCGGACTCGTGCCCATCTTCCCGCCAAACACCGTCGCGGGAGACCCGTCCCGAGCTAAACCGGTTAACGGCCGGTGTCGTCCACCCGCGTCGTGGTCAATCATCGACGAAGACGGAGGACTGAAACCGCTTTCATTACCACCACGTCTGTGATATTGATGCGCTTGGCTGCTCCGATTGCCCTCTACCACCATCCCTTTCAAAGGTGACGATACATCCGCTCCTCCGTGTCCTCTTTCTCCTCCTTTGTTGTTGTTGTCGTTGGGAGAGGAGGACTGGGGCAAGATGTCGAACTCGTTCGCAAAGTCGTACACTCCCTAAAACGCATCGATAAAGAAAAACATCGTCGGTCAGTTTACTGCCCGCGCGCGATAAAAAACGCGAAACGCAGAGAAAAGCAAAGCGCTCACGCGCGACGAGACTACGCATCACGTCAGAGTAGAGTACAATTGAAATTCCCCCCTATAAAAGCAAGCGCTCACCGTATCTCTTAAACTGTTGACTAAATCTTTGTGCAACTCCCTGTCTAAGCGTTTGTTCTCGTCGTCTGAATCGTCGTCCGTTAACAAAGGAACAATATTATTGGGCGACGACGACGACGTTCGGGCCGCCGATGGCCTCATGATGCTCTGTTCTGTGAGCGCACTCCTCTCGAAGTGAAGAATTTTGGAGATTTTCTTTTCGACAGTTTCTGCACAATTAAGTAAAATCATGTTTCGAAAGCACACGCGTACGAAGACGGACGATGATTCAGCGATACTTTCCGCCCCGCTGGAACTTCGAGGCGTCGCGGAAGAAGAAGACGACCACCAAGGTTCGGGTCGTCGCGTGAGAAAAGTTATCCACGATTTAGGGTCAAGAGTGCACGCCACGTTTACGTTTACCTCGCGCGGGATGATGGATTCGATGGAATCGGAAAGCGATTGGACGGAGGATTTTCGAGTGCGAAGGAGAAGGTTTTCCGGCGACTGCTCGAGCGAGAAAGCATTCGCGATCGACGTCTCCATCCCTTCGAATCCGTTTTTCCGATACTACTGCGAAATCGACGAAATGCAGTTCGAAACCATGAAACAGAAACAAAACTTATCGGTGAACTTAAACGGATTCTATCTCGCCTTTAAGGAGAGTCTTGTCTCTTGCAAAACGAGAGAAAGCGCGAACGTGATGGTGTTTACCATGAACGGAACAGACGGCATGGGGACCTTGGCGTGTCTCGAGGATTTAGGACATAAACACGTGGAGACGTTACGAATAGATTTCGTGCCGTACACGGAGAGAGAGATTCAAGAGCGAGTGCAATTGGAATACAGGGAGATGGCGAAGACGCTGTACGGGGAAGAGGAAGAATACGCGGCGCCGTTTGCCGCGCCCAGGCGGCGGTAAAAAAGAGACTTTTGAGTTTAGTAGTAGAGTTTAGTAGTAGCAAAGCAGTAGTTGTATAGTAGAATAAGCTTATGAGAGAAAATGTTATGTATCGCAACAACATCTCTCATCAGTTACCAAAAAAGCTATTTTTCCTCGGCGGCGTCGGCGGACGTTCGCGGTTGATTTCTTGCATCCACAACGCGTGGTCGAATTCTCCGGGCGAAGCCGAATCCATCGCTTCCGGCGGTAACGGGTGGATGAGTTTCGGGTAGAGCGTTAAATCGCGTCCTAAAACTAAAATTGCACCCGCGTTATTTGCCGTCCCGCAGTAGTTCGTCGCGGAAAATAACGTCAACAGTTGGCCTTGCGCGAAGCGTTCAAAGCCGTCCATGACGCACTCGTGCGCTCGAACAATCATTTGTAAACCGTTATTTTCGCAAAACTGTTTGACGCGGTCCGGGCCGAACGTCACTAAGCCGGGACCTCTCGCGTTCGGTCGCAAGCCTTCCACGGAATCGTTTTCAGTCGGATCCGACCAGAGCAAATCCATGAGTTCTAATCCTCCGGATTCCATAGAACACGGGCGTTCGAGCTGGTCGATTTGTTCGATGGTTTCAATCGAACGACCGATGCCGCCGTGCATGCAACACACCTTGTCTTCGATGACCGCCGCTAACGGGAGCCATTCGAAAAGTGCGTTGAATCTGCGCCAAGCGTGTTCGCCGACGCGCTCACCGAGCCGTTCCACGCACTCGATGCGGAAACCAAACAACGCGTTGATATCCGCCTCTTCGTGGTTCCCTCTCAGCAAGTGCACGTTTTCTGGGTGTTCGATTTTCAACGCCAACAACAACGCGATGGTTTCTAACGAGTGCGCCCCTCGATCGACGTAATCGCCAAGGAACAAGTAATCGATGTAAGCGATATCGCCCGCCGTGGACGGACTTCCGTATTCGGCAAATAAACGCATGAGATCGTAAAATTGACCGTGCAAATCTCCAAAAATTTTCACCGGCGCGTTGATGCGCAACACCGTGTTTTCGCTTTTGAAAACCGCTTCGGCGGCGTCGCAAAGCTCGTCAATTTGCGCCGCGTTCATGAAAAATGCCCTGTTCGGTGGCGCTTCCCACGAGGTTGGGTTTAACAACGCAGACAAGACGGTTTTGTGCGCCGGCACGTGGCCTAAATTCGAGGCTCGTTGTTCCCGGGCGAACCGTTGCGGCGTGCCGCCGTTGGCGTAGCCCGGCGAGTTCGTGCCGCCGCCGTTGCCAAACTCTGGTGTGCCTATCCGTCTCGCTTCGTTTTCAAACTGGTCTATGCTTAATTGTCTTACTAAGCTCCCCAATCGCTTGGAATTGGATCCGCCGGCAGAGTCCATCCCGCCACTCGCGTCGTTGTTATTACCAAAGCTACTGTTGTATCCTCCCGATCCTCCGTTACCTGAACTGGAAAAAGGTCCACCGCTATCCCCCATGGCTGCAACTACCACCGCGCGGTGGTGCAAGCGAACGCTCGAGTCTCTCAATCGCGGATTCGATCCTGGCGTCATGCGTCTATTTTGCGGCGTTCGAAGACTTCCTTTGGAGTCTCGCGAATCCGTCGGCGAGTCTTGGTCCGAACTATCCGCCGCGAGAGATTGTAATCGTCTTTGAGAAACTAATTCCATAGCCGCTGCGGCTTCCGCGGTTGCATTCGTCGCTAATCGAAGCTGCGCGGTTTCGTTCATCACTTGATCCGGGGAACCCGGCGAGTCCGTGTTGCCGTCGTTGTCGCTCTCACGACTCACTCGGTTTCGAAACCCTCCGGCGACTTCCGCGGGAGACCCAAACGCGGTGACGACATCTTTCGCGTTCTCTTTCGCGGCCAAATCTCTCAAATCTTCGCTCGATAACGTTCGACCACCGACGCGCAAGACGCCACCTCTATTTCGCATGTATTCTTCCTCGTCTTCTTCGTCCGAACCGTTCATCATGTGGTGAGACGGTTGATTGTTGTTCAGCCCCGCGAACGGGCTCGCATTCGGACCGGCAACTTCTCGGCTCAATTTAACATCCGCGAGCCATCTCGCCCAACTCGGACTTCTGTGGTCGATGTGTAATCGTAACTCTCTCGCTCGAGTGCTCGTACCGCTACCGTTCGAACTTCCCGGGCTACCTGGACTGCTAATGCCACCGATGGAGTCCGCGTCGCTTTCTCGGCTCTTTCCAGAAAGCTCCGGCGGTTCCTCCGCGATGATGACGTCGCCTAACAATTCGCCGCCACGCAACCCACCGTAGGTAATTAATAGCGGACCAACCGCGGCCGTCGCGTGTCTGCATCTCTTCGCATCTTTCAAAGCGTCGAATTCTTCCCCACCACCGTTCGTAATCTTCCGCCACCCGGCTCTTCCGCTCGCGCTCGTATCCAACGCCGCCACCGCGCAATCCTCGGGCACGGTTGTCCCACCCCCATTCGTCCCACCAATCACGTGTAACCTCGCCTCTACGAACGCGCTCGCGTGTTGATACCTCGCGCAAGGTGCTTGCCCAGGCGCGGCTGCCCACTCCCACGTCCCGTCTCTGTGTCTCGCCAATCCCCTCGCGTCCGCCACCGCTTCGCCTTTCGCGTTCCTCCCTCCCGTGAGCAGCAACAAACCATCGCTCCTGGCGCACGCGCTCGCGTACATCCTCGGACTCGGCACATCACCAGTCGCCTCTAAACGTTTCCACGCGTACGGTTTCGCCGCGGTATCCAAAACCCACCCGTCGTCCAAACACTTCGACCCGTCGTTGCCGCAACAGCACACCAAATATCGTCCGGCGACAAACGCCAGCGAGTGCGCGTACCTCGGCACCGGTCCTTCCCCGGACACAACCACGCGCTGCCACTTCAGCTCTTTCGCAGGTTTCGACGAGGAACTATTTGTCGCGTTCTCGTTCTCGTTCTTGTTGTTGTTATTCGCGGCGTGATAATTCGCCAAATCGAGGACGTGTAAATCCGGTCCGCTCAACCCGCTCGGACCTATGCCTCCGTGGACGACCAACATGCCCCCGACGTTGGCGGACGCGTGCGCGGCTCTCGGACTCGGAGGATCCCCGCTCGGGCGCAATTTTTGCCACGTCCCAGACTTCACGTCGAACACGTGCACGTCGTTCGTCGCTCCGGCTAAACGTACCCCCGAAGAACTGCTGCTGTTATTCGCATTCGCATTCGCATTCGCGTTCGCGTTTTTGTCCGTTGTCGTCGTCGCATTTGAATGTGCATTTTCCAACGCCGTCGCGCCTCCAAACGCGACCAATCTGTGCACGCCGTCCCACTGTAACGCGGTTAACGTGTGCCCGCATCGAGGACCCGGGTGGTCCGACGACGTTTCCTGGCATAAACCGTGGAATTCAGCCGAAAGCATTCCTTGCGTTTCTCTCTAATGCTTTCTGATGATGTGCGGGAAAAGAAGCGTGGTTGCGTGTGTGTTGGCTTCTATTGCTTAGGGTGTCCAACCCTAATAGAAGTTTGCTTGTCCTTTTCGCTCTCGCGAATTTTCAAATTTCCGTCAAAAGTTGGTCTCGTCGTTTGCGGGTGTCGCGTTGCGGAGGAAAAGGATGACGACGACGACGAATTCAAGGAGGAGATTCGCACGACGAGATGATTTGGGGTTGCACTTCTCGCCGTCGTCTTCGTCAAAGAAGAAGTCGTTTTTGCGAGAAGTGACGAATACGCACACGCATTCGAACACCGCGAACACCCCGAACGAGGAGGAAAAGGAGGAAACGACGAAGAACAACGGACAAAAGAAGACGTCGTCGTCGTTAGAACTGAAATATCGCGCGACCGTCGCGGTACTCCAAACGCACGCGAACGCGTTCGAGCAACTTCAACGAAAACTCCAGGAAAGCGAACGAGACGTGAAAAGAGAGACGACGGAGAAAGAACTTTTGGCGAACGAATTGGAATCGAAAAAAGAGCAACTCGAACGGCTCAAAGACGCGTTGGAAACGGCTCGAAATCAGGAAAATACCTGGCGCGCGGAAAAGGAATCCGAAACGTGCACCATGCGCACAAAAGTGGAGGAACTGAAACAAAAATTCGAAACGAACGCGGAAGAGACGCAAAGAGCGATGGCGTCGATGGAACTCGAGAGAGTTGAATGTGAAGGCGAGATGAGACGGGCGAAAGCGAGCGAGCGCGAGGCGAAAGCGGAGGCGGAGAGGCTGCGCGGGCGACTGGATTCGAAAGAGACGGAAACGAAGGAGAAGGAGGAGAAAGTCACGGGTTTAGAAGAAGACGTTGGAAGGTTGAAAGAGGCTTTGTTGGAGAGACGGAAGACGCAAGAGGACGTGGAACACGCGTTGAGAGAGACGAAGAAGAAGTGCGCGCGCTTGGAAGGGGAGTTGAGAGGGAGGAGGCAGACGCGGAAAAATGGTGGTTTTAGTAACGGGAGTAGTCCGGCGGCGGCAAATACCACGTCGACGCCATCGTTAACGTTAGCGACGACATCATCAACGCCATCATCACACGATAATGCGTATGCTACTACTACTACTACTACTACTACTGGTGAGCGACCGCCGTGGGACGATTCGTTCCACGCGAGCGCGAATAGGGGAGGCGCGCCTGCGTCGTCGATGATGCGTCCGATTGCGTTCCCGGACACGCCGATGTCGAGTAGTACCGCGCAACGTTCGACTTCGTCGCCTCCCAATACTAATATCAACAACAACAATAATAGAAGGAACAACGACGACGAGTTGCGAGACGCATTCCGTCACGTAAAAGCGTTTGGTCAAGAAATTGCCCACTCGTGGCGCGAACGCGCGACGCGAGCAGAAAATCATCGCGAACAGCTCGAACGAAACGTAAAAGCAATAAACGCCAAGCTCGTGGACGAGCAATTAAAAAACGTAAAGCTACTCGATGAACTGAAGATAACGAAAGCGACCATCGCGCGGTTAGAAGCTGAAAATGCGACCAAAGAATCGGACCAATCGTCCGCGCGAAAAGAGTGCGAACGTCTTTCCGCTCTCTTGAATGAAGTCAACGAACGGAACGCCTCCATCGAAACCGTCTGCAAAAAGCACAGAGATTCCGCGCTCGACGCCTCAAAACGCGTCTCTGCCGCCGAAAGCATCCTGGACGCGTTAAAGGCGAAAGAGCGCGAAGCTTTCCGTCTGAGAGAACTCAGCGAACAACGGCTAAACATTTGCGAACGCGAGTTACGCGCCATGTCCTCTGAACTCGAAAAAGCCAAAGAACACGCGTGGAAAATGGTCGAAGTGCAAGAACTGACGATGCGTCGCGCGGAACTCGCGGAGAAGAAGTTGGTTGAAATCACCACCAACAACAAAATGTCCACCATGAATACCGGTTTAGGAGGAAAATTTTCCATCACGGAGGAAGCCGCCTCGCCTTCGATCGACGCTTGGATCAAGACGCCGACGAACGGTCAGACTTTAATGACGCCCAGCGTCACGCGAGGTGGACCGACTTGGACTCGAACGCCGCTCAGAAAAGTCGCGTAATAATAGTTTATGTAATAGTATCGATGCTGTGGTACCTCGCGTATTTAATGAATATTGAGATGGAATTTCCCTCACTCTGAAACCTCCCATGTCCATCCTCCGGGATTTTTTCTTCGCGTGCTCGGAAGGTCCCGAGTGGCTGTTTACCACCAAAAAACACCCTCATCCAAACTCTCACTCGCACGAACATCAGCATCAACGCGGTGCGCTCATCACCAAAGCGAGAGTCATCTGGTCTTTGTTGCATTTATTTTTACTCCACTTCCTTCTTTCTTTCGGGAATAAAACGAACGCAAATGTGCCGTTCCCGAGCGCGAAAGAACAAACGCTCTTCTTATTCGCGATCGTATTGAACGCGCTGGCGTATTTTGTGGTGTCGTTTAGTTCGCCAGGGTTCGTGATGCAGCCGATTATGGGGGCGTTTCCTTCGTCTTCTTTGTCTTCGTCGTCGTTGATGAAGATGTTTGCGAGGAGCAGCACAAGCAGCACAAGAGCTTTGAGCGAGAAGGAGAAGGCGAAGGAGGAGGACAATTCAATTCGGCTTTTCTCGCCAGAAAGAGACGAGGCAGAAGACGCGGAGGATGAAGAAAACGGTGGTGGCAACGATACGACGACCGTCAACCGAGAATGCGTGCACTGCCAACCGCCGGTGTTCCAACCGATCCGAGCGAAACATTGCTTCGCGTGCAACCGGTGCGTGCGCAAGTTCGATCATCACTGTCACTGGATTAGCAACTGCGTCGGGGAGAAGAATCACGGGAAGTTTTTGGTGTTTTTGACGACGCAGTTTATCGTCGTCGCGTGGGGATTGTTGGCGTGTACGCGAACGTTCGAGTATTATAGCAGTAGTAGTAGTAGTAGTAGTAGTAGTAGTAGTAGTAGTAGTAGTAGAAGCCATCGGAAACCTTCGAGTATGGCGGAACTCGTCGCCAACAACGGATGGAGCTGCTTCGCGACGCTCGTGTTCTTCATCCTCACCGTCTTCGTCGGCGCGTTGTTCTTCACGCATTGGTATCTGATCCTCTCCGCGCGAACGACGTACGAGTTACTCGCGCCGAGACGCAAGGTTTGGTACTTGCCGCAACGAGGAGGAGGAGGAGGAGGAGGAGGAGGAGGACGACACCAACAAAATCATCATCGAGAGTTTACGAGGAGCCCGTTTACTTACGGAACTGGATGTCACGGCGCTTTCATGAACTTGAAACGAACCGTGTGCATCGATAGCACCTTACCGAACGATATCGGCGTGAAATGGGTCGTTCCGACCGAGAGAGCGTTAGCGGAAAGGGAAGCGGAGGAGACGTGTTTAGAAAATTCCACGTACAGCTGTTGTTAAAGAGTTCAGAAAGTCAGAGAGAGAGAGAAAGAGAGAACGAGAGCACGAGAAAAAGAATTGAACGTTTTGTGGCGTTGTTCGTTGTTGTTGTAAAGAGAGAACATTTAACATATTCGCGCGCTGTATATTCCTCACATTTACCTAAAACGACACACACTCGCGAATTTCTAATGAAACGCCTTTCGGTACGACGACGCCGACGATGAAAACCGCCGCAAAAAATAACCACCACCATTGCGACGGACGTCTCCTTTTCCTTTCCGATGCGTTTCATCGTCGGAATCATCAAAGTTGTCTTCCCCGTGGAGAAGAAGAGAAGAAGAAGATTTCGTCGTCGTCGTTTCCATTCTTAACCGCTTTTGGTGCTTTTGACGAGGAAAAGAACGAGAACGAGATCGGCGATGAAAGAAGAAACAGCCCCTTTTCGACGGAGGAGACAGAGGAGGAGGAGATGAAGAAGGAAAAAATGTCGTCGTCGACGTCGTCTTTGTGGGCGACGGAAGCTGAGTTCGCGAAGGACGCGAAGGAGATGGAACGGTTGAAGATGATGGTGAAACGCACCGTGGACGAGGCGAAGAAGAAGAAGAAGAAAAAGAAGTTAAAGAAGAAGAAGAAAGGAATCGATGTTGACGGCAAAATGGCTACTATCTCGACGGTGAAAGTAATGCTTAAAGGCGAACGCGTGTTCTCTCGTCACGCGATGAAATCGTTTGAAAGAATAGAATCGCGAGACGGGAACATCGAGCGTGCGTTTGGCGAAAGACGATTGAGGAAACTGTACGGGCGCGTCGCGAAGAGCGACGAGAAAAAGAAAGGGACGACGATGGTTGAGGTGCACATAGATCGCGTGCAAGGTTATTCCGACGCCGACGAAGAGAGCGATGTCGTCGTCGTCGGATGTGTCGACGCGTCTTCTACCGGCTTGGGCGTCAAATTTGAAGATACCCCGGAGTTTCGAAACGAAGTGCGTCTGCGCGTGGACGCGAACGACGTCATCGAAGGCGTTCATCATCCTTTCGTGTTTGTTCAGCTCGATAGTTTAGTCTCTTCGTTCGGTTCGGAGTGTCGTTTCGAGTGTTACGACGCGAGAAACGATTTCGAGCCGCTCGATTTTGAGATTGTGTACTAATAAATGTAAAGTAGTGCGTACAAAAGTACCAAAAACTGCTGTGTATCGTAGGAGATGACGAAAATTAAGTAGCTAGTACTACGGGTAGTAGTGTGGTAGTTTGTGTTACAATCGACTCGCGTTCAGTCATTCTTCCGCGCCGCACTTCAAATTTCTCGGCAACGAAGCGTCTATTTTCTTCGGATACGGTAAATTTAAATCTTTCATAATTTGGACAAACTCCTCCTTCGTCTTCCCCGCGCCTAACCTCGGGTTCAACCGTTTCTCTTCTCCAATTGTAGACACCATCCTCCCTTTATAATCGTGCGCTGGCCAAACTTTGCAAGTATCCGGCAACCCGCCGAACAACTTCCCGGTGACGCCGTCGAATAACGTCTCGGAGGACCCGCCTTGAAAATCCGTCCTCCCGCACCCGCGAATTAACAACGCGTCGCCGGTGAACACGTCCGTGTTGTCTCCTAAAACAAAGCTCACGCACCCGTCCGTGTGCCCAGGCGTGGCCAAGCACTTCAACTTGACCGACGTCCCGACTTGGACCACGTCGCCTTCGTCGATGAGCACGTCCGCCATCGCCCCGGCTCTTTTACTAATCACGCTCTTCACCTCTTTCCTCATTTTCTTAATCTCCCCGGACCCGGTGATGTGGTCCGCGTGACAGTGCGTGTTCACGCAGAGCTTCAGCTTCAGTCCTAACTCATCAACCACCCTCAAATCCCTCTCCACGGTCTCTAAAACCGGATCGATGAGTAAACACTCGCGCGTCTCCGCGCACCCGAGAAGGTACGTATACGTCGAGCTCTCTTTCTCAAACAACTGTCGAAATATCACCTCCGAATCCGAGAGGCTCTTCTTCTCGATGCTTCGTTTTAAAAACTGCACGAAATTCTCTCTCGTCGTCACGTTCAATTCCATATCTCTCGCCACCCGCATCGCCGTCTCGAACGAGAGCGAGAACTTCTCCGCCAAATATAACACGTACGGAATGCCCGCTCGTGTGGCTGTCGAACACTGAATCACCGCGGGCGTTTTAAACTCCGTTCGCATGTACTCCAGTAAATCGTTTTTCAAATGTTCGTTCAAGTTCGTCCCGTCGATTGGGATGACTTTAAAGCGAGTCTTCTCTTCTCGTCCTTCCTTCCGTTCGAACGAACGGACTTTCGCTCGAGGATTCCATTCGTTCCTCTCGGGGTTCAGATACAACCACGATTGGATGCCAAACTCATTCCACAACGATTCGACGGCGAGATCGTCTAAATCGCCGCACAAGAACACGGCGTTGTTTTCCAGAGGTTTGATTATCGATTGATCGCTTTTCTTCTCGCTCATTTTCGGAATGAAGGTCTGTTTTTGTGGTGTTGTCTTTCAAGAGAAACAGTTATGTGTGCGCTGAAATTCTGATGAAAATTCTCACGTAATGGAGAAGCTGTGTGGTGCTCATATTTACGTTCGAGACGCGCTCGACGCATAACGCGCTTCTTTGGGAAGAAAAAACGACGAAGATGATGAAGGAGCTTTTGTTGTTGCGCGTGATGATGCGCTTTTCTTTCTTTTTATATATTTAATCTCTACGTCTCTCTCTCTCTCTCTTACTCTCTCTCTGTAACTCTCTTCGTCTTCGTCTCTACTATATAGTATTAAGCAATCTTCCTCATCAAGCAATACACGCGATCGTCAACGTCCACTTCGCTCATCGCCTTCGCGTCCGTTTTCACGCACGCCAACAACCCTCCGAAAGAAATGTACGTCGCCGTCTTCTCTGTTCCGTTTGAAACGTCTTCGTTCGGTTCCGTCTTTTTATAGCACTTCCCGTGCGTGACGTATTCGTACTCGTCGGCTAAGGTTTCTTTGTTTCTCGATTGATCGAACGTGGTTGGATCTTCCGGACTTCCGTCCGTATTCAACGTCGACGCTAACACCAAGGTAAACTTCGTCCCGACTTCGATCGGGTACACGTCCACGTTCACGTCTAAAGTGAGTTCGCTGTCCCCGTACGGCGTCGATCGGCAGACGAATCGACTCACTCGGTCGAATTTTTTCCCGTCTGGATCCACGTCGATAGTTTCGAACATCGCTTCGTATTTGATCGACGACGACGCTTCCGCGTCTGCCGCTCCTCCTCGCGCTGCTGCCACCATAACGATATCTTTTTATATTACTTAGTATAACGCGTGTTTTAGTGCGCGTGCGTTCTCTTCGTAACGCTCTGAACTCTTGCAATCCTTTCTTGTTTTATGCGTTGCGGCTCCAAACGCACAAAATCTCTCTCTCTCTCTTCTCTCTCTGTTCTCTCTCTCTGTTCTCTCTCGCGGTCTCCTCAAACACGAACACAACGACAGTACGCGCTCCTCTTCGAGCCGCGCTCCTCTTCTCCTCCTCTCTCTTTCTTTGCTTTATGTACTCGTAATGAATACGTACTAATTAATGGAGAGATTTTGTTTTCCTCCAATCCCTTTCCACACACGTCCTGTATGTTGTATACGAAAAGAAACGAACACGAAGGAGAGTGTACTCTTTCCTCAGTGCAACGCACGAAAAAGCGTACTACTCTTCGCAGTACAGAAACCGCCCTTTTTTTGTACTGAGAAGAGTAAGCCCGGAGTACCCTCGACAGACTTACACCCTAAATGATTGTCTTTTCACCTTCTCTCTCTCTTGCGTTGGAGATATTTTCACTCCATTGCAAAGCGCACAAGACACACGCACTATTACTACTATCATCATGGCGGGAGAAGAAGAAACCGAAACGTTCGCGTTCCAAGCGGAAATCAACCAACTGTTGAGTTTGATCATCAACGTGCGTAGTGGTACTTGTTTTGTATGCGATGTACCTCTTCCAGAGAGCGTCGTATTCTTTTCCCGCGCAAATCTTTTCATCGGGACACGAGCGTTTTTTCTCTCGTCTCTTCGTATGCGCGATGACACTGACCCTTTTCTCTCTTTAACGCTCGCATACACAGACGTTCTACTCGAACAAAGAGATCTTTTTGCGAGAATTGATCAGGTACGTTTATATGTTTGTGTGTTCTTCTTTCGAAAACAGCAAACGAAAGAGAGAAGCGAAAGTTTCGTTGACGCGACGGTTCGTCGTTCGTTTCCCGATCGGCGGCGGATTGGATTGTCTCTCTTCTGACGATGATTGCGAAGAAAACTAACGCGTAATAATACCTCTCAACTCTTACTCTGTTGTTATTAAAACAATAAAATTACAACAGCAACTCCTCGGACGCGTTGGATAAGATCCGATTCGAAGGCTTGACCGATAAGAGCAAGTTAGAGTCGCAGGTACGACGACGCAGAAATCAATTAAAACATTCTTCCAAAAGCTTCTTTTTCCTTCTTTTTGCTTCTTTTTTTTTCCTAAAAATTTTTGCTGACATTTTCGTTCTCTTTCTCTCTTACGCGATACGAATGACGTTCAACGACATAACAGCCGGAATTATTCATCCATTTAATCCCGGACAAGACGAACAACACCATCTCAATCATCGACTCCGGGGTTGGGATGACGAAAGCGGATTTGGTGAACAACTTGGGGACGATCGCGCGATCCGGGACGAAGGCGTTTATGGAAGCGTTGACCGCCGGCGCGGATATTTCCATGATTGGCCAATTCGGCGTTGGTTTTTACTCCTCGTATTTAGTCGCGGAGAAGGTTGTCGTGTATACCAAGCATAACGACGACGATGGGTACAGGTGGGAATCCCAAGCTGGCGGGTCGTTTACGGTGACCAAAGACGCCGACGCGGACGCTTTGGGGAGAGGGACGAAGATCGTTTTGCACTTGAAGGACGATCAGATGGAGTATTTGGAGGAGAGACGATTGAAGGATTTGGTGAAGAAGCACTCGGAGTTTATTTCCTACCCGATTTCGTTGTGGACGGAAAAGACGACCGAGAAGGAAGTTTCCGACGACGAGGAAGAGGAGTCCAAAGAAGGCGAAGAAGAGGAAGGGAAAATCACGGAGATCAAAGACGAAGACGAAGCCAAGGAGAAGAAGAAGAAGACGGTCAAGGAAGTCTCGCACGAATGGGCGATCATGAACAAGCAAAAGCCGATTTGGATGAGAAACCCGGAGGAAATCACGAAGGACGAGTACGCCGCGTTTTACAAGTCGTTGACGAACGATTGGGAGGAACAGTTGGCGGTGAAGCACTTCGCGGTGGAAGGTCAGTTGGAGTTCAAATCAGTTTTGTTCGTCCCGAAGCGCGCGCCGTTCGATTTGTTCGACGGGAAAAAGAAAGCGAACAACATGAAGTTGTACGTGAGAAGAGTGTTCATCATGGACAACTGCGAAGACATCATCCCGGAGTATCTCTCGTTCGTCAAGGGTATCGTCGATTCCGAGGATTTACCGTTGAACATTTCTCGCGAGATGTTGCAACAAAACAAAATCTTGAAAGTCATCAAGAAGAACATCGTCAAGAAGTGCATCGAGATGTTCAACGAAATCGCGGAGAACAAGGACGACTACACGAAGTTTTACGAAGCGTTCGGGAAGAACTTGAAGTTGGGCATCCACGAAGACACGCAAAACAGAGCCAAGTTGGCGGAATTGTTGCGATACAACTCCTCGAAATCCGGCGAAGAGATGACGTCGTTGAAAGATTACGTCACGCGCATGAAGGAAGGGCAAAACGACATCTACTACATCACCGGCGAAAACTTGAACGCGGTCAAAGCCTCGCCGTTCATCGAGAAGCTCAAGAAGCGCGGCTACGAAGTCTTGTACATGGTCGACCCGATCGACGAGTACGCCGTCCAACAGTTGAAAGAGTACGACGGCAAAAAGTTGGTCTGCTGCACCAAAGAAGGCTTGCAACTCGAGCAAACCGAGGAAGAGAAAGCGTCGCTCGAAGAAACCAAGGCGAAGTTTGAAAACTTGTGCAGAACGATGAAGGACGTCCTCGGCGACCGCGTGGAAAAAGTTGTCGTTTCCGACCAACTCGTCGACTCGCCGTGCATTTTAGTCACCGGCGAATACGGATGGTCCGCGAACATGGAAAGAATCATGAAGGCGCAAGCCTTGAGAGACAACTCCATGTCCGCGTACATGCAATCGAAGAAAACGATGGAGATCAACCCGGACAACGCCATCATCAAGTCCTTGCACGCTCGCGCCGAATCCGACAAAGGCGACAAGACCGTCAAAGATTTGGTCTTGTTGATGTACGAGACCGCCATCTTGACGTCTGGTTTCTCCTTGGACGAACCAGCGACGTTCGGCTCTCGCATCCACCGCATGATCAAGTTGGGCTTATCCATCGACGACGACGACGACGAGGAAGGCGACGACTTGGCCGACTTGCCGCCGTTGGAGGAAGACGTCGACGAAGGTTCCAGAATGGAAGAAGTCGATTAATTTTAATGCACGACAAAAGCGGAGGTCGAGGAAAGAGGAAGCGAATCATAAAAGAGAAAGCTTACTACGAACGAATAAAGAGGAGGTTGAGGAGGAAAAATACACGAAAATATACACACACAACGGAAAAAGAGAGAGAGAGAAAGAGAGAGAGAAAGACGCCGCGATATCGCGAAGGGAGATATACTACGCGTATTTAGAGAAGGCGTTTTAATACATAAACACCTCCTAAAACTGATACACTTAAAAACGAAGACACGAAACCCCTTAAAAAACGCACTAAAGCGCACGCGTCGTCGTCATCACAGGTGATGACAATAATAATGACGACGACGACGACGGCGCTTTTATTGAGTAGTATTCGCCTTATTTTTTTCCTTCATAAAGAGCCGCGTCTGTCATTTTTTCTCCCCACAACACATACTCCTCCACATTAATTCGCGGAAACAAACGCACGCGCAAAACGCAACACGCGCGCGAGAAAGAGCGAAAGAGAGAGAGAGAGAGAGAGAGGCGTTCTTTTGCGTTGAAAGTGAGCGCGAATACTTTTGTGGTTGTCGTTGTTGTTCGAGAATAAGTACACATGAGCAGCCACCCAGGGGGCGCTTCCGGGGAAATGCAACAGACCAGGCACACATCTTTCACCAAGCGAGAGTACGCGCAAATGAAGCGAGAAGTCCAAAAAGTCGTACTCCCAGTCTCGGTGGCGATATGGGCGACCGTGTGTTTCGTCGAGATGCTGAGAACAGATTCCGACGACGACTCTTACGATGCTACGAATACCAACGGATCGATGGTTTCCTCTGCCTATAACGAAAAGGCCACCGACTCGACGAAAACGAAAATGATTGGAAGCGTAGAAAATGCATTCATTTTTGTCCTCTTTGTCACCGCGGCGACGTTTGGTCTGTATTTATTGTTCAAACACAGATGCGGGTCGGTGATTTGGGCGTACATGGCATTTTCTGGGTTTAGTATATTCGGCGTTTTAGGCGCGACGGTGGCGCTGCAGGTGTTGCGGAGGTACGAGATAAACGTGGACGTTGTTTCGTTCGCGTTTTATACGTGGAACGTCACCGTGGTTGGCGTTTTGAGCGTATTCTTATGGCCCGGGAGTTTACGCGTGAAGCAAGGGTTTTTGGTGTTGATTTCGGTGATTGTTGCGTATTATTTCGTGACGCAAATCGCAGAGTGGACGACGTGGACGATGTTGGTGTTTATGGCGATTTACGATTTGTACGCGGTGTTGACGCCAAACGGGCCTTTGAGGAAGATTGTAGAGTTGAGTCAAGAGAGAGAGGAGGCGATTCCGGCGTTGGTATACGAGGCGAGAGGCGGTAGTAGAAGTGGTAATGGTAGCAGAAGACGGAGGAGGAAGAAAAGTAACAGTGAACGGCAAGGAGACGACGCTTCGTTAGACGGAGACTTGTCGTCTTCGCCCGAGAAGGACGCAGTCGGGGAGAAAACATCCCTCTTAGGAAGAGGAAGCAACGGTAGTAGCAAAATAGAAACCGCGCCACTCCTCCAACGTTTCGACGAGAACGATGACGACGACGACGACGACGACGACGAAGGCGACCTCCCGGAAGGCATCAAACTCGGCTTGGGCGATTTCATCTTCTACTCGGTCCTCGTCGGCCGCGCGGCTATGCAATCCTTATTCTGCGCCGTCTTTTGCTACGTCGCCGTCATCAGTGGCTTAATCGTCACTCTCACCGGTTTAGCTTTGCACAAGGCCGCATTACCAGCGTTGCCAGTCTCCATCGCGCTCGGCGTCATCACCTTCGTCGCGATTAAATTTTTGATCGAACCTTTCCTCGTCTACGAGTTTGGCCGCGACGCGATGGAATCGATTCCGGACGATTACAACCCCGGCATGAGTAGTAGTGCGAGTAGTACGAGTAGTATGAGTAGTAGTAGTAGCAGCAGCAGTTACTCGCTGTTAGGTCAATCCTCCTCTTATTGGCCTTTGCATTAGGAGAGAGAGATAAAGTGTTGTAGTTTTATCAGTTTGTTCCACGAGGTTCCTCGTACTTTTGACTCCATTAAAAAATACTGCACCATCGGACAATTAAATTAAACGGAGATGCCACGCGCTCGAGGATTTCATGCGCTTTGTTTCTCCTTCCTGTGCTTCATTCGGGTGGTTCTCGCCATCGCCCCGCGCGATTTATCAAACTTTCAGGGTTTGTACAGCTGTCCCGTGGGTGCTTCGATTGCCAGAGTGAGTTCTGTTTCGCAAGTGCAAAAGGTCGTGAAAAATGCAAAGAAAGTGAAAGCCATCGGCGTCGGGCACTCGTGGTGGCGCGAGAATTTCTGCGCCTCCTCGTCGTCTTTATCGTCGAACGAGGGAGAGGAAACGACGATACCTCTGGGAGGCGCTCGTGGGATGCGATACGTCGGAGAGATTAACGAGAGAGAGAAAACGGTGAAAGTTGGATGTGGGATAACTATTCGCGACCTGTTGGACTCTCTCGAGAAGAAGGGATACGTGTTACCGACGTTTCCTTGGTACATCGATCAAACGTTATGCGGTGCCATCGCGACTGGATCCCACGGTTCTTCTTTAAAGTTCGGCAGTCTTTCGAGCGAGAAGATGTTGTTGGAGATGGAAGTCGTCCTCGCGAACGGCGAGTTGAAACGGTTGACGCGAGATAAAGATCCGGAGTTATTTTCGGCGTTTAGTGTGAGTGTGGGTAGGCTCGGGGTTATCGTGAGCGTAACCGTGCGAGTGGAGGAAAATTCAAGGACAGAAAGGCACGTGAAAGTTATGAGCGCGGAAGAGTTAATCGAGGAGTTGGACAGAGCCGGAAAGGAGTTCGCGGAGAACAACTTTACTGTGACGGAATCGCTGATGAACCGATTGGACACGACGCAAAGCTTGTGGTTTCTAACCCGAGGGTCGAGTAAAAATGCCGCTTGGCGAGCGACGCACGTGACGAGACCGAAAGTGGCCCCGGTTCCCGGTTCGCCGTTTTACGAAGCCGAGAGAAAATATTGGGAGAAGAAACGAGACGCGTTTGTCGCGGCGAACGAAACGCCTGAAAGCGCCGCGCAAAGGTCACTCGGACGATTCCAAGAGAGAAGATGGGTGCGAGAGTTAGACAGAAATACAGATGGAAGCGAAATCTCCACGCCGAACGTGCAAACGTATTCGAACATTCGTTTCGATCGTCAACCGAGAAGAATCGAACGGCGAGGTGAAATCCCTTCGTTGGGCCTTGCCGCCACATCCGAGATGGTCGCGTATTTGCTCGAACGCGACTGGCTTCCTGGACCGGATTTTTCCAAACGAGACGCGCTCGTCTCGCAACGATTCGAAATGTCCTACAACGCCCCGGACGCAAACATGTACGATCAGTACGAAGTCGCCGTACCGTTAGAAAAAGCTGCCGAGTGCGCCCGAGAGGTTTATAAAGAGAGCGGCAAAATATTCGAATCAACCGGCGATACCGTGGCGAGAAGTGGTTTTCGAGTCCCAATCTTGTTACGATTCGTATCCTCGGAGCCGGAAAATCTTCTTTCCCTCTCCTACGACGGACCAAAAGTGTACTTTAACTTCGAGGACTATCTCAAATACCGCTCGCCATCCGCCTCGGAACCGAACGCCGCCTTCCGCCTCGTCTCCAAAGTCTTCCACTCCTCCAAATGCTCTCACGGTCGCAACCACTGGGGTAAAACCAAAGACTACAAAACGTTACAATCTGTCTCTCAGCCGTTGCACGAACAGTTCAAATCCAACTGGTGCTCGTTCGGGTGCGTCGCCAAACAGCTCGACCCGGATCGAAAGTTTGAAAGTTTGTTCCAGAAAGGATGGACCTGGGACGAGAAAGCTTTGGAGTGCGGATGTAAATCATCATCATCATCGTCAAACTTTACATACGACCACGTGAAATGCGGGGAATGGTGCGGCGGAGGCTCGTTCGCCGAATAAGAAGGAATAAAATGAAGAATACGTGTCACGTGTTTACTACGCTAGCGAGTGCGTATTTTTTGCCTCTTTTTGCTTGCAAAGAAGAACCTAATGGATAAAGAAGCAGATTTTTCTTCACAACTTAAACACGCGCGCATATACACGCAAAAACACACACACGCACGAAACATCGACATGTTCGCAACGACACCTTCCGTTTCTTGTGCTTTCACCGCTCGAGACTCGAGAAGAGCTTCTTCGCAGTCCGCTGCTTCCTCTCGGTGTTCCTCTTCCTCTTGTTCCCGAAGCGGCTGCGGATTTCCACTTCTGAAAGTCTTTTCCTTTGAAGGTGCGCGAGGGATAAGGAGCGATAGAGGGAGTATTACGAGCATCAAAAGAGAAGGAGGAGCACATCACCACTCGTTCTCGCGACGACGTGAAAAGAAGAGCATCAGTATCAGTAAACGACGACGACAAAGAGAAAATGGGTTGCTGTTCTGCCCCAAAGCAGAAGCAGATAAAGAAGGCGAGAAAGAGCAACCGAAACGTTTATCGAAGAAAGAAGCGGAGGAAGCCGCACGAGCCGCGCTGATGGGCGCCATCGGGAACAAGAAAGATAAACTGAAAGCGTTCGATAACGGAGGGAGAGGCGGCGGTTTTTTCAATTTCGGCGGCGGCGGCGGCGGCGGCGGCGGCTCCGGCGACGGCTCGAATAAAGGGACTTTGCAAGTCCTCTTCCTCCTCTTTTGCGTCGTGTTTGTCTTTTACGGGTTGAAACCTGTGAGCGCGATGTTCGTGAACTTGATTTATTACGCGTTTAAAATTCCAACCGGACGACCAGGCGACGAAGAACCGGAGGATGCGTTGAGTTACGCATCCGGGAAAGCAGGGCAGAGCGCGGATGCTGACGTGATCAGTAAATACGGAGGAGACGACGACGACGACGACGACGACGACGACGAATAACTCATAAATAAAAGCTATAGCCAAGAAAGATACTACTAACAAAAGGGAAGGTCCTGATGATACTCACGATACCAAATTTATACACTACTGCTCCCATTATCCTCCGTCCCTGGTCTCCGTATCTCTCGCTTTTGAAAAGTCATCCCAGGGTGCAAATCACCTCATTAGTATTCAAACACCCAAAACACCTCCTCTCTCGCGAAAACTCCGCGACAAAATACACACAACTACTCCTCTCGCAATAATGGTCAAACACGTGGAATCTGCGGATGAATTTCTCGCGCTCAAGAAAGCGAGCAAACCGGTACGTGTATCTCTTTGATCATCTCTTTTTCCCCAACGGTCTCTACACAACAGTCGTTTTGTGTTTGAAACGCTCTCTTATTCTCTCGTTATATCTCTGCTTTGCGACGACTTTTGCGCGCGCGCTCTCACTCACTCACTCTCGTACTTTTACGATCGACGAGATGTGAAGAGTGCGATCCTTTCGCGCTCTCGCCGCTGACAAACGCATCTCTCTCTTTCCAACAACATTTCGAACATTTTGATCTGATTTTCCCCGACAAGTTATTGGTGGACTTCACGGCAACCTGGTGCGGCCCGTGCAAAGCGATCGGCCCGTACTTCGAAGAGCTCGCCGCAAAGTTCCCAGACGTCACGTTCGTGAAAGTAGACGTGGACGAATTGGACGACGTCGCGGCGTCGTGCGGGATTTCAGCGATGCCGACGTTTCAGTTGTACAGCAACGGGGTCATGGTGAAGGAGATGTGCGGCGCGGATAAGGCGAAGTTGGAAGCGTTGGCGAACGAGGCGAACGAGTTGTAATAAATGAATCATCATTAGCGTCATCATCGTGCGTTGATTAGAGAAGTATTCTTTTAATAACATATATATATATAATAAAATCCAATGTCTTCGCTTCGCGTAAAGCCATACCACGTGGCGGTACGATGATATCGAGTCGCTTATTTTACTTTGGCTGCGGCACTTTGCTACCACCACCACCATCACCGTTGCCGTCGTCGTCTCCAGGCGGTCCGCCCGTGGCCCACCCGGGCGGTAATTGCCCACCACCGCCTCGTCTCGGCGCCGTCGTCGGTGTCAATAAGCGCTCGTCTTTAAACTCCACCTGACTCTCCGCGTCTCTCAAAAAGCTACCAAACGCCACGGCTTCTAAAACCAAACGTCTTTGCGCGGCATATGGTAACGTCAACGTTTCTACGTCGTTGTTTGCCACCACCTCTCGAACTCTTTGCATGAGTTCCTCCGGCGTCGTCGCGTTGTCGCCGACGGCTTCCATGAGTTCTTTTTGCAATTCTTCTAAAGATCCGAAAAGAGCGCCGGTTTGGCGTTCAGCTAACGCGACGCCTTCTAAAGACACGATTCGAGCGGTTTTGGCCAAAATCTCCCCGTTAAACGTTTGCACGTATTGCTTCAGCGTCAACTTGCCGGTTTCCGGCGTGTCCACCCGTTGATTTTGATTGTTTCTAATCTTTGCTTTTTCCTCCTCGCTAAACCCGCCGAAAAACTCATCTCCGGCGTAATTCGTCGGATCGTCCTCGGCTTCGTCCATGGAATCCATCGCCGACGCCGCGTTGAACACATTCTCCAACGCGATAGCAGAATCCATTGGATTTTGCGGCAACGTCCCCAACGCTCGATCCAGCTGAAACCTTTTATCCACTCGCCTCACGAAATACCCAAACATAATCGACGCCGCGTACACTTGCGCCGCTTGCAGTTTGCTCATCCTCACCAACTGACTCGGCCACGAGTTCGCCGCTTCCGGTCCTAACGCCGCCATCAAATGGTCCCGAACCATTTCCAAAGCCTCGCTCGAGTGCACGCCCGACGTCAGTCTGCTCAAATCGATGGATTTAAGAAACGCGTCGTCGTCCAAGGGAGGGAGCATGTCCACGCCGGACGTTAAAAACTGTGTTCGTTTTTGTCGTTTAATAAAAGCGACGAAAGCGATTGAGAAAGAGAGAGATGAATAATAAGAGAGAGGTTAGTACACACACGCACACAAACATCATCAATCCATCGTCATCGTCATCAAGAGAGAGAGAAAATATCTAAACTGTTTTTGCATCAATTAATTAATAGTACCTTGTGTATGATCGAAGCGTACATCGCGTCTTCCACCGCTCTTCTGCGGTCCATTCTTTTGATGTCGTTGATTCGTTTGTACAACGTCAACGACATCTCGGAATCCTTGGAATCCTTCTTTTCATCGCTCTCGTTCATCATCGAAGACGAAGACGAAGAATCGATCTCGTCGCTTAACTTTTCCAAAACGGATTCGATCGCCGCTTCGAAGCTTTGCGGTTCCGTGGAGAGGATGTATTCGAGCATTTCTCCGTGCGGGGACGTCGGCGTGGCCGGCGCTAAAGAGAACGACTTATTCTCGTCTTCGCCCTCGTCGTTGGACGGCGAAATAGCATTCGTCTTCGCGCTTCTTCTTTGACGAGGAGGGTGCCTTCGTCTTTGCGTCATCTGATGTTTCTTCTTTAAGAGCGCTTTAGCGGGAGGAGGAGGCGCTCTCGAAGAGGACACGGCGTATGAAGCGACGAAGGACGGTGCGAATACCGACGAGGACGGCATGGTATTAATTTCGCGAGCGTTCGTTTATGAGTGCGCGCGCTGTTTTTCCGCGTAAAAATGAAGCATTTTCCTTGCAAGGAAAATGCTTCATAAAAGAGAACTTATAATAAGCTCTCGCTTAACCGCATCTGGAAACGCTTCTCGCGCGAAAGAGAGCGAGCGAGAGAGAGAACGATAATGTCGACGATGATCTGTTCTCGTCGAGCGATGGAAAGGGCGCTGTTTTTGAAAAGGAAGAGCAGCAGGTTTACGTCGACTTTCGCGTCCAATTCGTCGTTTTCCTCCAAAGCGCAACAACGAGAAGACGAAGATGAAGCGCAGCGAGGACACCGGCTGGGAGGAACAATAACGACGACGAGTGCGCTTCCTTCGCTTCGCTCGAGGATGAAACACTTCGCGAAAATCGTCCACCCGGATATTCTCGGACAACATTTTCCAAGAGCGAACGCGATGCACGAATCAGAGGACAAAGAACGGAAATACGTCTTGGAGAATAACCAAAACGCGTTGGCGGAGTTGAACGCGGTGCTGGATTCAATCACGAAGGAGAAGAAGTTTCCCAAGACTGGAGTGAAGGTGATTATTGCGGTTTTGTTGTTAAAGGCATTTTTCTTGTCTCTCGTCGTCGTTTCTTTCTCTCTCGCTCTTTGTCTTTGTCGTCTCGGATGGATGTTCGTTCCGCTTTATGCGAGCGGATGTTCGCGTTCGCGCGCGCTCTGTCTGTCTGTCTGTCTTGTCTCTGTCTGACGCGTTTCTCTCTCTCTCTCTCTCTCTCATAACAGAGGCTGAAGTTTTATTACGTCACGCGGGAAAGGTCCGACGTCGTCGAAAAGAGGATGATAAAGAAAGAAGGCGAAGGGAAGGAGGAGGAGGAGGACGAAGGCGAAAAGGAAGACGAACTCGTCTTGCGCGAGGCCAAATTTACGCTGAAAACGAACGGCGGGGACTGTAGGAACGTGCTGAAGCAAAGTTTGCGGAAGTTGTTCGCGGAGGTTTTGGAGACGAGTACGAGTGAAGGCGGCGGCGGCGGTGGTAGTAGTAGTAGTAATAAGAGGAGCGGGAAGAAATCTAACAACAACTCTTTTTCTTCTTCTTCTTCTTGTTCTTCTTCTTTGGGCGATTTTACGTGGGAAGCGTCGGATTGGGCGAACGAAGGAACCGAAGAGGAGCAAGAGCGGGAGCGGTTTCACGAGGAAAGGGAAAGGCAAACGGAGGAGTACGAGAGAATGGTCGCGAAGAGGGAAAGAGAGGAGAGGATAAACGGTAGCAGTAATAGTAGCGATAGTAATAGCCGAGAAAAAAGCTCTTCTTCGCACGCGTCCGAAAAAGAGATGAAACGAGAACAACGGCGACACGAAAAGTTACAACAAGATTTGCGAAACATGGACCCGTTGTTTGAAGGCATCGCGTTTGTCCCGTGGTTGCCGGAAAACGAGGCTGGAAAAAGTAGAAAATTAAGCGTCGCGAAAGAAGTCGTTCCAAAGTTGCAAAAGAACGGTTGGAATTTGAAAAAAGAGAGCTTGAAAGAGGTGTGGCGAGGGCAACGAGACCGGGCGGTTTTGTTAGAAGGTTTGGACGGAGCGAGTGCAGCGGCTATGCACGCGATATTGAGGCACTCGGAAATCGCGGAGAAGCAGTTAGGACCGCCGGTGATGAATAGCGCGGATACGTTCGAGTGGTTCGATTGATTGCTCGCTCGCTTGCTTGTATGTTTCGTATCTCTCTTCTTCAAATATTTCGTTGTATTTATAAAAAAGGAATGTAATGTGTATATCAAAAAGTAAAGCTTGGGTGCGAGTACAGCAACACGTACGATTCTCTTTCAAACTTTTCAGTTTCGTTTAATCGCGCATTGCCGGACGTGCCCACGATGTCCTCGTCGTATATAGTCCACGTTTCTTTGTTGTGAACGTTACCGAGTTCGAGGACTTTTTTGTTTCGCACGTGGAGTAGCGTTCGACCTCCTTCTTCGTCTTCACCACAGTGCGAGAGAACCGAATGTAACGAATAAACCCCGTCCCCTATATCATTGGTAGTTGTGGTAGATGCGCACACCTCCGGTGGAAGGGTGTGGTTGGACGATTTTGGCAACAGGGAAAGAGGAAGATTTTTTGGACACGAGACGCGCCAACACACCTTGCGTCGCTCGTTGACGCTCGGATCGTCTTTCCTCTTCATCCAGACGAAACGGTTTACATGCACGAGTAGATATCTCGGCAGCTGCGTCAACAAACGCGTTTCTTCCGCGACATCTGCGCCGCACTTTGCGCACCGGTGCTCGATAACTTTCGTCTGAAAATACTCTCTCAGTTGCACCTCCAAAGGGTGATGCCGCAACGCGCCATTCGCGCTATTCAACGAAGGCATGTCGAGAGATAAGTGCATCATAGTCTCTTCGCGAACAGAGACGTCTTGACACGCAACGCATTGCGTGCGAACTTCGCATCGCATCTCAAAGTTCCGTCGCGCGGGGCACCTGGTTTCGTAGACGGATAGGTTTTGGCACGCTTCTTCTTCTTCTTCTTCTTCTTCTTCTTCTTCTTCTTTCGGTTTCCATAACGCCTCTTTTGCGGCCATTTCTTGCGCGACGATTTCACCAAAGTTAAGTGGCGCTTCTGATTCGTTCTTGTCCGCGTCTTTTGTCGTCTCTTCCTCTTTTGGCGCCGTTTCCTCTACCTTTTTCTTCTTCTTCTTCGGCAACTTACCGACTCGATGCGCCTCTACCATTTCCTCCTCTAAAGTCTCCAACACGCCCAAAAGGATCTCTCTCGCATCGCTCGCCTTCTCGCCTCTCTTTATTATCTTCACCCTTTTCCATCTTTCCTCAACTTTTCTCGCCACTGCCATCGCCGCCCTTTCTTTCTCCTCGCCGGCTAAAGTGTCCGCGCAGTAAAAAGCGTCGTTCGACGACGACGCCAACAAAGCCTCGCGCAAGATCGGAAAGAACCGCCCTTCTTTCCATAGATACGCGCTCGCGATGATCTCCGGATCTTCCTTCGAGTCTTTTACAAACGCATCCACGTGTCGCAGCATCGTCACGACAGCTGTCCACGCGACATCCGGGTGCTTCGAATCGTCTTCTTTGTCTTCGTCTTCCTTCATCTCAGAGGTCGTTTCGCCTCCTCCTCCTGCTCCTGCTCCTGAGTCCGCTCCTTCGCTCAAGCTCTCTTTCTCTTCCCTCACAGGACGACGACGAGGATAAAACTTCTTCTTTTCGCCGCTCGTACCACCGAACGCCATCGTCGCGTTCCTCCTCTTCTTTATCGCGTTTGGTGTCTTCACGCACTGTTGTTGTTGTTCTTCGTCCTCTCGTCGTTTCTTCGCCGCTTTGAAGGTCACGTTTACGAACGGGACAAAACCTCTTCTCTCCTTGCGTTCGCGCGCTGTCTTCTTCATTTTGTGTGGAAGAGCACAGAACGCGTTGTTCGATTCTGGACGAAACGAGTGGATTCGATGTTCGCGTCGTCGTCACCTTTGGTCGTAAACTCGCGCGTATTCTTTCGCGTATTTTCTCTGCCGCTTTTTGTGTGTTTCGCGTCACAAAATATGTATCACCACACGTCTTCTCTCTTTGCGAAATGAGTTTTAACGAAACATGAAACCGTACGCGCGGAACGAAAACTACGCGTTCCTTTCCGGGTGCACGATCACGACGACGACGACAAAGACCGATGCTTCATCGTCTTCATCCGCGCATTCACGAGGAAGAAAAATCATCGATTTTTTTCCAATCAACGACACGTTTTTGCACGTCAGCGAACAAGTCGCGGTGGTGTCGATTGTCTCCGCGGTGTTCGTTTTAGTGGACGTCGGGAGAGTGAGAGCGAAAGAGGTTTTACTTTGGAGCGTTTTGAGCGCGATGGTTGGGATGGTTTGCACGAGAGTCGATGATGCGGACGAAGCTGAGGAGGACGAGAAGAAGAAGACAAAGAAGAAGTCAAAAACGAAGAAGATGTTACGGAGCAGCGAAAAGCATCGTCGAGATCATTTCGTGACCGCGCTGAAACGCCGAATTCGGCTCGGCGTCGGTGTGACACTCGCCGTGGCGATATCCTCTCCGCTCTTTCTAACGATGACGGCGTCGGTGTCCGACGACACCGCGGTGGCGGTTTCTGGAATCCTCGCGTTTGTCCATCTCGCGACGCACGATTATCGCGCCGAGAGCACGAGTTTAGGCAACGCCTTGGAAGGAGTGAGTCTGGTGTCGGCGATTTTCAGCGCGAGTTTAATGGCGAGCCGTTTGAAGACGGTTTTGGACGCGTTCGCGTGCGCGTTGTTGGCGGTTGGCGCGTTTACGATGTCCATGCCGTTGCGGAGGCAGTGGCGAACGAGGGAAAAAAGCACGTCGTCTTTCGCGACGACGGTTTCGGCGCACGGTATCGCCGCGTGGATGCTTGAAATGATCGACTCTAAGTTAATGATCGCATATGTTATTACAATTGGACTCTTTTTAACGCTCGCGCCGCTTTCGTTCGCGTTCGCGCGACGGACGTTAAAGATGAAAATCGAAGGTCCGTGGGCGGAAGCGAAACCGGAGTTGGACCTCATGCGATCCTCGGTACGACGCGCCGGGGTGCCAATTTTTAGACACATTTTAGCCAACGCGCCGTCCAGAGAGGGGCGATAGATAGATACATGAGCAGATAGATGGATAGATTTTAGTGGTACTTTATGTATGTTAGTTCTGTATGAGAAAGTCTTAATTTTAGTCAGAAACGCTTTTTTTTTCACAATTGTTAAAAAAAAAGTCAACAACAACAACAACATAAAAATTCGCATGGTTTCTCCTCTTACTTAGATGACTTTCGGATCACACATCAACCGCGCGATGTGCGTGGACTACTCCTCCGCGTTTCTTTTCGTGTACGTCTCAGTGCTCGGCGTGTTTTTTAGACGAAAACATGGAGCAGGGGTTGCGAACGCGGAGGAGGTTTTTGATTCAATTCCGACGAATGTTTCTTCCTCCTCTTTTTTCCCAACGGATCCGATGTCGCCGATGTCGTCGATGCGGCAGCCGATGGCGGATCCGGCAGAGATTCCAGAAGCCGCGCAGAGTGTCCTCGCCTCGCACCCAACCTACGAAGAGCGCTGTTTCGACACGCCAGGGGACGGGAAACTTCCGTTCTGTTGGTATTGCGATCCTTCGCGGTGCGCCAAGACCAAAAATTATGAAAATCCGGATTTAGCGAACACGGAATGGTGTCCGTCCGAAGCGTGTAACGGATATAACGACGCAGAGAAGTGGGAAGGGTATAATTTTGGATGCGGGTTTGAACGAAATTGGTGCGAAACGGGCACTGGTTCGGAGACGAAGTCGCAGTGTCAGGAGAAGTATCGGCGCTCGGAAACAAACTGTAACTGCGATCCGGAGAATCCAGTCCAGTGTCCCTCTTCGTCTGCGCAACCGTCGCCGCCTCCGTCGCCGTTGCCGCCACCGTCCCCGTTGCCACCTCCTTCGCCACCGCCAATTTCGTCAAACACAAATGGTAACGATGGAGGCGAAAGCTCGTTCACAAATGTGGAGGTGACAACCATCGACGACAACGACATCGACGGTTTGTTTTCATCTCCGCCGCCGCCATCAAAAGACGCTTCTTCCGCAGACTCTGGATTTATGACACCGTCCAAGCTTGGCGGCGCTGCCGTGGGCTTAATCGGTATTTTCTTCCTCGCGGCGTTTGTTGGGTACCGGAACTATATTTGCGCAAAGATCATGCCCAAGTGGTACAAGAATAACGCGAATGTGAACGCGGCGACTTCAGACGAAGAGAACGTGCCCCCAGAGTGGGTTTCGAATAAGTCCGCCTCCAAAAAGAACAAGACGAAAAAGAAGAAGCGCGCCCCGACGACGAAAACGGTCGCAAAATGAGAGGGAAGATGTTTGCTGTGTGTGTGTGTGTACATAAATACCGTGTGATTTTATTATTTATATGAAAATGAATTAAAATCTTGTGTGATGTTGTTCTCGTCGTTCGTTGTTTGCGGCAAACGAGAGAGAAAGGCGGCGCGAAACACCGCTTCATTTCGTCGGTTAGTCACTCCCCTCTCTCTCTCTCTCTCTCTCTCTCACGCCCCGTTTCTTTTTTGTTTTGCTAATATTGATTGCTATATGTGTCCTTTTTATTCTTCTTTTTCTGTATTTTATATGTTTAATATTGTGTTGGGTAATGTTGATGATGTGTATTGTGTTCATCGTCATCAATCTGTACTTTTACTTTTCCTCGTCCTCCTCGTCTTGCTCCGGCGACATGTTCGGCGCTTGCGGAGAATATTGCGGTCCGCTCGGAGAGTAAATCGGCGACGTCGGTGAAGCTGACGGCGATAAAGTCCCTCCAGTTGGCGAGTATTGCGGCGACGTTGGCGAGTACGCCGGCGACGTTGGTGAGTACGCTGGACTCGTCGGTGAATACGCCGGAGACGTTGGCGAATACGCCGGAGACGTCGGCGAATACGCTGGACTTGTCGGCGAATACGCTGGACTCGTCGGCGAATACGCCGGAGACGTCGGCGAATACGCTGGGCTCGTCGGTGAATACGCCGGAGACGTTGGCGAATACGCCGGAGACGTCGGTGAGTACGCCGGGCTCGTCGGTGAGTACGCCGGGCTCGTCGGCGAGTACGCCGGGCTCGTCGGTGAGTACGCCGGGCTCGTCGGCGAATACGCCGGGCTCGTCGGTGAGTACCCTGGACTAGTTGGAGAATACCCTGCACCGCCCGGACTGAATCCAGGCAAACCAGCACCACCTGCACCACCTTGACCGTAATCATAATTCGCCGGCGAGAACGCCATGCTCGCATCGAATGGCGAACGCGCCGGGGAGATCAAGAAGCTCGGAGATCTCGCGCCGACGCCGCCACCCGGGGTCATCACCATCTCTCTACCCGGCGTCGCGCTCGTCATGCCAGCACCGGCACCTTGCGGATTCCCGAACAAGTCCAAGTCAATGGCGTCTTTCAACATCTCTTCGTTGAGATGCAGACCGAATTCACCCGTACCGACTGGACAGAATTGGCCGAGCATGATGTTTTCACTCACGCCAGTCATTCCATCTCTCTCCGAAAACGCCGCCGCTTCCATGAGGATATCGACGGTTTCCTCAAACGAACATCGCATCAACGGACCAGTTTCCGCGCGGTTAATACCGTGACGAGTGATGGACATCAAATGGCCTCTGTACGTCATTACCTCGACGAGAATCGCCAAATGTCTGTAGTTGACGTATGAACCGTCGAATTCGATGACGCCTCTGAGTTCTTTCAACAACGCGTTTCGTACGGCTTCGATACCGAGGATGGTGATCACTTCCACGAGATGGTTCGAGGTTGTTCTCGAAAAGTCAACGTCTGGGTGCGCCATGACTTCGAGCAAGTTGCACCCTTCCGTATCGAGCATCCACTCCGAGTGCTTTTCAAAAGTACCCGTGGCTTCGTTGAGTTGCGTCGAATTCGCCTCGCGGATGAACACTTTCTTAATGTCCGGAATACCTCGCAACGCGAGCGTGGATAATAACTGCGCTTCGATGCGTCTGAGGAAGACTTCGTCCTCAATGACACCTTCGTCCGCATCGGCAGCTTTGCCTTCTGGCGTAATTAACCGCAAGCGCAAAATGAGCTTTTCGCTGTTATCATCGTTGAAAATGACGTGAATGTCGTCTTGGAACTCCTCGGAGATTCTCTCCGCGACGTCCGCCATGGACAATTTCTTATCGACCATCATCTCTCGGTTCAATTCAATTCTTAACAACCACGGAGAGATTCGGTTCGGGTCAATTTCCTCGTCCGGCATTTCGTAATAGGATTTCACAAACTCTTTATCGAATGGGATCACCGTATCTTGAACGTCAGGGTCGTACCAAATTTCAGTCATCGCAGCTACGGAAGCTAACGTGGTGTACTCTAACGTCGCTTGTACGTTCTTCGCGTGACCACGATCGCTGGCTAAATCTTTCCGTAAAGCAATCGTCAAAGATGGCGTCTTAATTGACTTGGCAATGTTGATGATTTCTTTTAATCGAGGGACACCCAAGGTGACGTTCTTGGCAGAAACGCCCGCAAAGTGAAAAGTGTTCAAAGTCATCTGCGTCGCCGGTTCCCCGATGGATTGCGCGGCTACGGTACCAATACCATCGCCCGGTGGTGCCAACGCTTGTTTAAATCTGGATTCGATTTCACCGATGACCCAGTTAAACGCAGAGACGCCGAGTTTGTGTTCCTTCATGACGCGTTTCGTTGCCAAGCACGCTCTGACTTGCGCGTAAAACAAAATCGTCGCATTTCTCTGGGCTTCAATCGATAACTCGTCTTTACCTGGTACGACGATGAGTTTGGAAAGCAAATCGCGGACGCACGTGATGATGTAATCTGGATCTAACTCGTTTTCCATGAACGCCTTGGTGTCTGACTTTTTCGGGTTGGCGTATTCTTTTTGCGCGTTCCAGATGATTCTCTTCAAATTCACAGGCAAGTGCACGCCTGGATCGCCATTCGCTAAGGTGTAACGCAAATTGTCTCGATCTGAGAGTAACGTTTCCCACTCGAGATCCAATAACTGTCTTTTCTCTTGATCGCGAGAAATCGCCTCGGCTCTTTCGTCGCTCAACCACCCGTCGTTCCATCCCGGAACGTCCGGGTCCACGCGAAACTTCGCCTCGAACTGCGCGTTGGATAAACGCAACGTGTCAACCTTTTGCGATTCAACAGCCGTCGCGTCCATACCATCTTCCCCGTAAAGAAATTGAATGACATCTCCGACGGAATTTCTAACCGTACCGTCGTATTTTACGATGACGTCTTCCATCGCCTTGACCAAACGTCTCTGAATGTAACCGGTTTCGGAGGTTTTCACCGCGGTATCGATGAGACCTTCGCGGCCACCCATGGCGTGGAAGAAGAATTCTTGAGGGGTCAACCCTCTTAAGTACGAGTTTTCGACGAAACCTCGAGACTCGGGACCGAAATCATCCTTGGAAAAATGCGGTAAACTTCTGTCCACGAAACCGTACGGGATACGTTTTCCTTCGACGTTTTGCTGACCGACGCACGCGCACATCTGCGAAATGTTTAAGAAAGAACCCTTAGAACCGGCTTGCACCATCATTTTAACGTTATTTGAATCCTTCAAAGAAACTTGCGCGGCTGTGCCGGCATCGTCTCTCGCCTTGTTCAAGATTTGGTTCACTTTTTGTTCAAACGACTGCTGCATCGTCATCCCCGGTTGCGATTCCAACTCGCCGTTTTGTGCGAGTTTGATCACCGCTTTAACATCACTCTTCGCCTTGGTGATGGTATCGTTAATAGTGCGCATGGTACCGTCATCGGCAATCGTATCGATGATACCGCACGTAAAACCGTGGTGTAGAAGCCAATAATTGACGAGTCGTTGAACCTCGGAAACGAGATTTCTCGCCGCCGTCGGTCCCCACTCTTCCCACGTGACGTGAATTAAACCGCCACCGCCAGATCCCATGGTTTTCTTACACAAAGTACCGGTAATTAATTCGCCTCGTTCGATCCTCACCCCGGTATCGTCTACGCTGAAATCTAAATCATCCGCGTCTCTGGCCCACGAGGACGTGCGAATCAAGTTGATGTGCGGAAGCATCATCGATAACACTTGCTTCCCGGTCCACAACGGCTCTGGTTTCAAAATCGCTGGTTTCGGCACTTTCCCGTCCCAGTTTTCCAACCACATGATGATGTTCATGAACACGTCTTTTTTGATGAACGTTTCTCGAGAAGTCATTTTTCGGCACCCCAAAAGCGTATCTTGCACGATGGCCATAACCGGCTTGTTCGCTTGCGGAGATACGATCATTTTCGGTACCATCATCAACTCGGCAACTTCCGCTCTCGTTTCGTACGATTGCGGCAAGTGCATGTTCATTTCATCGCCATCGAAATCGGCGTTGTACGGAGGCGTCACGGAGATGTTCATACGAAACGTCGAGTACGGCATGATGCGCACTCTGTGTCCCATGATACTCATTTTGTGCAAAGACGGCTGACGGTTAAACAAAACCACGTCGTCGTTCTTCATGTGTCTTTCAACGCGATACCCAAACTCCAACTTCTTCTCCGACGCTTTCTTCAAAAATCGCAAATCCAAACGTTGGCCGTCTTCGCGAATGATGTACTTGGCGCCCGTTTCCCCCGGCGGTGGGTGCGGTCCATTCTCCACCAATCTCGTCAACTCGTCGATGTTGTACGGCGTAACTGTTTCCGGGTACGTCATATTCAAAGCAATCGACCACGGAACGCCGAGTTGATCCAACATCAAGTTTGGATCGGGCGTGATGACCGTTCTCGCGGAAAAATCAACGCGCTTCCCCATCAAGTTCCCTCGAATTCTCCCGGCTTTCCCTTTTAAACGTTCCGAAATACTCTTAATCGGTCTCCCCGATCTCGTCATCGCTCTCGGTTGCCCAGCCACCGTGTTATCCATGAAGGTCATGATATGATATTGCAACAACTCGGCAAACTCATCCACCACGTGCGCCGGCGCCCCGTTTTGTTCTTGTCTCTGTAAGTTCTTATTCGTTCGAACAATCTCCATCAATTTCACCGTCAAATCATCCTCGCTTCTCGTCGAGGCATCGAAGGATACCGACGGTCTCACCGGCGGCGGTGGAATCGGCATGACTTGCAAAATGAACCAATCCGGTCTCGCGTGTTCTGGGTCTAATCCCAGCAATCTACAATCTTCGTCCGAAATATTCTTCAAAATCTGCAACGCCTTCTCCGCGGTTATCACCACTTTCCTCTCCCCACCGTCCGGCAACAACTCCTCGTCGCACTTCTCAAAGTTCGCGGTAATCTTCATCCCTTCGCACCGATACGACGGTTGCGCCGTCCCGGTGTGCGGACACTCCGTCCTGGTCTTGCACGCGTCCGTCAATTTCTTTAATCGATGTTTCGGGTTCTGAATCCGCATGATTTGGTTAAACCTCGCGTCCGTCTCCGGATCCAACAAAATTCTCGACGAAGAATATCCCACGCACCTCAAAACCTTCAACACGACGTTTAAAAACCCGTGATGATACACCGGTTTCGCCAACTCCAAGTGTCCAAAATACCCCGGATTGTGCACCGAATCCGCCCCGTCCGTTTCGCACACCGTCCCTCTGTCCATGGTCCCCATCCGAGGGTCGGACAAACCGCCTCTCTTCGGTTTGCCCTTTTCGTACGTTTCCGAGGTTTCGATTTCGCACACCGACATTTTTCGCTGTTTTCATGAAGAAAGAGAAAGAGGGAAAGAGAGAGAGAGAGAGAGAAGAAGAGAATTAATGTCAATAATTTGTGATCATCGCGTTTGTCAGCAAAGAGAGATTGTTGATGAAGAAAAAAACAGCGCGCTCGGAATTCGAGCGAGAAATTCGAGCAGATGACGACGTCCTTCTCTCGTGCCATTTTGCGCTCAAAATCTCACTTAAGAGTGTTTCCACGCGCAGAAGAGGAGCCACGCGTGTGAAATCTTCTTTCGAGCATTTCGATATCGTCTCGCCAGCGCGTACCGCGCGAGCGAAAGATCAACGCGACTGCTCGACCGAGAGAACACCCCGCGACAGGACGAGAGAAAAAGAAAGAATCGCGCTTTGAAATCATCATCAATTTGTCGGCCGATGATGATCACTCGATTTTCCCCCACCAAATCATTTCCTTAAGAGAAAGAAAGACAAGTAAACTCACGATTTCATCCGGCGATAAAACGCCAAACTGAACGGTTTTCACCCGTTTCAGTTCCGCGGTCGAGTGCGGGAAGCGGTCTAACACGCTCATTTTATTAAGAGAGAGAGAGAGAGAGAGAGAGAGAGGAGAGAGAAATTTGCTCTGAGGAAAGAAAAGAAAGGAAAGAAACGAGAGAGACACGTTAAACCCTAATAGTGTACAAACCCTAAACAAAAATGGTGATGCATTTTGGAGGCAAAATTTTAGCAAAAATTCGTTACAAAAAGAGATATGAATCGAATAACGATTTCCCCGTTAAAGATCCCAGCGGTCGAGTTCGGGAGTTCAAAAGAGAGCAAGCGAGGGTTGATATGCATACAAGAGTGGTGGTGAGAATAGTTGTTTTGTTTTTGTTTCTTTTGTTTTTGTAGTATATTCTCTCTCTTCTTTTTTTTCTCATCAAAAGTTCTTAGAGTTCGTTATAAAAGTGGAGAGAGAGATACTTAGTATTAATCATGTTATTCTCTCTCGCTCTTGTCTCGTCGCTTTCAAACGAATATAGGGGGGTAAACTCTGGGATTTTAGCGCACGCGGAAAAGCTCTCGAACGATTTCGACGCGTACGTGGTCGTGCCTGATTTGTACAAAGGGAAAATTGGGGTGGACAAAGAGGAAGCGAGTCATTTAATGAACGAGATGGATTTCATGAACGCGGCGAAGGAGATCGGGGAAGTCGCCAAGTACATGAAAGAGACGAAGAATGTAGAAAAAGTGGGGACGATTGGGTTTTGTATGGGAGGGGCGTTGAGTTTACTCGGAGGGTGCACGAGTGACGACGTGGATGCGTGCGTGGTGTTTTACGGCGTTCCGAGCGGATTCGACGTCGAAGCGAACGTGAAGAAACCGGTTTTGGCAAACTTTGGCGAGTTGGATAATTTGGAAGGGTTTTCGAGCAAAAAAGACGCGACGGAGTTGGAGGAGAAGTTGAAGAAATGTCCAGCGTCGGGCGATTGTGAGGTTATTTTGTATCCAGGCGTCGGGCACGCGTTTATGAACGCCAAGCCAGATCCGTACGAGTCGTTCGAGGCGAGAGAGAAGTCGCAAGGGTTCGCGCCGTACGACGAAACCCAAGCGAACGAGGCGTGGAAGAACGTGAAGACATTTTTTGAGAAGTACGTGTGATAAATGAATAATAACGGGTCGTTTGAGCAGCGCTTTTCATGTGGACGCCACCCACGTGTGCGTATATATGTACAAAACTAAAACTCCTAATAATATTCGCGGGGCTTCAAGCTTCAAACGTTTTTTCTTAAAGTTTCGATCGCGCGACAATATTTGGTCCAATCATCTCCCTCGGATTGACAATCGTATCGAAGTCTTCCTCGCTGACTAACCCTAACGCCAACGCCGCTTCTTTCAACGTCGTCCCGTCCTTGAACGCTTTCTTCGCAATCTTTGCCGCCTTGTCGTAACCGATTTTCGTATTCAACGCGGTCACGAGCATGAGCGAACTTTCCAAATGCTTCTGTATCGCTTGATGGTTCGGTTGGATCCCACGAACGCATCTCTCCGCGAAACTTTTACTCGCATCTGCTAACAGTTCCACCGATTGTAAGTTATTATACACAATTAATGGTTTCGCGACGTTTAATTCAAAATGCGACAACATAGAGTTCCCGGCGGAGATGGCGCAATCGTTACCAATAACTTGCGCGCACACCATCATCAACGCCTCACACTGCGTTGGATTGACCTTTCCGGGCATAATCGAACTCCCTGGCTCGTTCTCCGGCAAATACAACTCCCCTAATCCAGCTCTCGGCCCAGATCCTAACAATCGCACGTCGTTGGCTATTTTTGAAAGACTCAACGCGACTGTTTTCAACATCCCGCTCAACGCCACCTGCGCGTCGTGCGCAGCTAACGCTTCAAATTTGTTCGGTGCGGAAACAAACGGTAATCCAGTCAACTTGGAAATCTCTTTCGCCATATCCTCGGCGTAATTCGCGGACGTGTTCAACCCGGTGCCAACCGCCGATCCGCCGATGGCCAATTCCAACAAGTGCACCAACGATGCTCTCACGCGTATCAACGCGTTCTTAATCTGTTGCGCGTATCCGGAAAACTCCTGCCCTAACGTAATCGGTACCGCGTCTTGTAAATGCGTCCGCCCAATCTTCACGATATCCTTCCACTCCTCGCTTTTCTGTTTGACGTCTTGGTACAACAACTGTAAATTTGGAATCAACTTTTCGTACACCTCGTACGCCGTGGCAACGCTCATGGCGGTTGGAAACGAATCGTTCGAGCTTTGACTCATGTTCACGTGATCGTTCGGGTGGACTAACTTTGACCCAAACTTCCCTCCTAACAACTCCGTCGCTCGATTTGAAATCACCTCGTTTACGTTCATGTTCGTTTGCGTCCCGCTCCCGGTTTGCCAGACGACCAACGGGAAATGATACCGATCAAACTTCCCGGATATAACTTCCAACGACGCCTGCCGAATCGCCTCCGCAATTTTCGGGTCTAAATTCCCGTCTCTCTCGTTCACCGTCGCCGCGGCGTGTTTCACCATCCCCAACGCGTGCACCAACGCGAACGGCATCTTTTCACCACCAATTCGGAAATTCTCCAAACTCCTTTGCGTTTGCGCGCCATACAACGCTTCCGCTGGAACTTCCACCTCCCCCATCGTATCCGTTTCGATTCTCACACCACTGCTACCACTACCACCACCACCGCGTTCTCTTCCTTGCCTTCCCGCGTGCTCGTCGCCGCCGTAAAATCCATCCTCAAATTTCATCCCCAAACTCACTTTTGGTGGAATCACGCGATACTTTTGCCTCTCCTCCGACGGTCGCCGCATCAGTTCGTACAACCGGTCGCCGATTGAAGACGGCATGATGATACTTCTTCTTCTTCTTTATCTTCTTTTCCTCGAGACAAGTGTGTATTAATTCCCGCCGCGCGATGATATACAGAGTGTGAAATGAGTTCGTTATTCAGAGACTTTGGCCCTGTATTGTGTTGTGTGGGTTTGATGCGTCATTTTTATTCATTGGCTTTCGTTTGCTCTCGCATAATACATAAGAGCTGATGAGAAGAAGTGCGTTTCGAATACTCCCTCAAAAAGGTCTCTCAGTTTTGCACGTCTCGTCTCGTCGTCGACCAAAGGACTTTTTGAAACGATTATTTGCCCTAAAAAACTCCCCCCAAAAACAACAACAACACTTCCCTCATAATTCAAACGCTTCTGGCGCATTTAAACACGCACACACACACAACAACAACACTCTCTGTCTTTGAGAACAACTCTCGTCCTCGATCCGAAGAAAGAAGGTGTTTTCAAACGCGACCGCGCTTAAATCGTCGCGAGAGGGAACGATCGAGGAGGAGGATCAGGAGGACAAAACTTTGAAACGATGATTCTTCTTCTCGGGAAAAACAATTGTCGACCGCTTAATTGTCTACCGCTCTTTGATCGCGTCATCATGAAAAGGAACGCCGATGAGTGCGGTTTCTCGAGAAGAAGGAAAAGCGAACGTAAAAGAAAAGGAAGAAGCGCTTCGGGGTTCGTTTTCTCCTCTCTTTTATCTCTCGCGTTCTTGTTCTTGTTCTCTTTCGCCGGGGTAGAGGCTCAGATTGCCACCGCAACAGCAACAGTAGGAAGTGAAGAAGAGGAGACTTTCGCGGTGAAATCGTACGTCAACGGCACGGTGGCGGTGGTCTCCAAGACGGAAATTCTCATCGACGCCTCGGTCGTTCGCGTGCCTTCTGACGTGTACATCGCGGCTTTGGAAGACGACAGTTTAGATTTAACCGGAGATGTCGGGTACGATTTGGACAAGGTGGAAGCGCAGTTGACAAAGTTGAGCGACACGTTAGCGAACGTGAAGTTGTTATCGGCGAGTGATGCAGGGAACGTCCAGTGTAACCGAGACGGGACGAAGGAGATGAGATTTGATTTTGAGAGCAAAGCGTTCGATGCGACGCATTGCGTGTGTAAAGATCAATTTGTGGGTGATTTGTGCGAAACCGCGGTTGGAGCGTTACCGGGAGACTACACGGATTTTATAGCGGCGGTGAACGAATGTTTGACGGTGGATCCGGTACACGGGATTTGCCCGGACAGCGCGTTTGGCGTGATGAGCGATTGGGACGTTTCGCTGGTTTCTAATTTTGCAGAGGCGTTTAAGAGCAGATCTACTTTTAATGCAAACATTACCGGTTGGGATACGCGATCGGTGGTGGATTTTACAGGTACGTTCGAAAGTTGCCAGGCGTTTAATCAGGACCTGTCGCGCTGGAGTACGTCGACGGCAACGTCCATGTCACGCATGTTCTTCTCTGCGACTGAGTTTGATTCTGATCTTTCGGGCTGGGACACGAGTAAAGTGGCTAAACTAGATTATTCTTTCGCGTATGCTAGTAAATTCAAAGGCGTCGGATTGAGCAACTGGAATACGGCGAAAGTCACGACTTTGGAGGGCACGTTTTATGGGGCGGCGGTATTTGACGAAAACATTTCGAGCTGGACGACGACGAAAGTGAAGAATATGAATTTGACGTTCGCAACATACTACGGAGGAGCGCATGCATTCAACCAACCGATTGGTACATGGGATACGTCGAGCGTGACGGCCATGGAAACTACGTTTTATTCCAACCCGAATTTTAATCAAAATTTGAAGTGGAATACGAGCTTAGTGGAGAGCATGTATGGAATGTTCGGGTACGCTTCTAAGTTTAACGGCGAACTTGCAACTAATGAAGCGCTCGGGTATTGGGGCACTGGGTCGGTGAAGGATTTTTCAACTATGTTCGCGAGAAGTTCGTTTAATCAAGATATCTCTGGTTGGGACACGTCGTCGGCGGAGGATATGTCGTACATGTTTTCTGGTGTTTCTAGTTTCAATCAAGACTTGAGCAAATGGGACGTCTCTAAAGTTACAACATTCAAATCAACGTTTAATGACTGTCAGAACTTAGACACGGATCTAAGTCAATGGGATGTTTCTTCAGTCATGAGCTTTCAGCAAACGTTTACCAAAGCGTACTTGATGAACTCAGATATGTCCTTGTGGAACACAGCCGAGGTTACAAGCATGTATGGTATGTTTGCGTACGCGAGGACTTTTAATAGTCCAATTATAAATTGGGACGTCAGCAAAGTAACAGACATGAGATATATGTTTTACGGAGCATTGGCATTTCAGCAAGACATTTCCTCGTGGACGGGAACGGCAGCGACAACGGCGCAATCTAACATGTTTTTCGGAGCGACTGCATTTGAAGCGAATTTCGCGTGTGACGACGCCGTCTCCGGTCCGGCGAGTTCGTGCGATGTTCGTCCCATGGATCAAATGCCGTGGTCAGGCACAGTCAACAATGGCGAAGTCACCTTAAATGGTGATGCGAAGAGTGATTACACTGTCTATGTTTGGCATGCGGATGTGCATACAGGTGGTTATGCTTACGTACAGTTTCACTATGCAGATGGAGTCGTCGATGAAATAAGACATACTGGAAATGGGAGTCGAAAATTTTTAAAGAGTGACGGGACGTGGACTGGTTGGTTTACCGTGGGCAGTCACGGTACTACTTTACGAACTCAACTTGGTCTAGTTAAGTACTACGATATAGACTGTACTCAGGTGGCAGGAACCAGCACGTGGTATTTCACGACTTCATCGGGCTCTGTATCAAAAATTGTTTTAAAAGAAGATAGTAACTGGGGAGGAATGAAAAGTGTGGAAGTATATCGGGAATCATAACTATTTATGAGAATTCGAGACGATATAAGGGTCGCGCGAACATTTAGCGAGAAGCCGTATAGAATGAAGACTCAAATCCATTCACGTAAAAGCACAAAAACATATCTGAATTCATCACTTTTATGTCGCTCTTCTTCTCGACGTTTCATCATCAAACTTCCTTCAGGCTCTGCTCTCGTTACTCCTCGTCCTCGTTTTCTAAATCGTCGTCTGGAATAAAGCGTCTCTCTTCTTCTTTCTTCTTCGTAAACGAAAGTGAAAGGAAGACGTTTCCTCACCGTCGAGTTCACTTTTCCCGAACGCGCATGTCCAAGAGAGATTTCGGAGATACGAAAACAGCGGCAACATCATCGAAAAGGCATCAATCCATGACGGGAACTGAAGACACCATCGGCACGCACGACGGGTCGTTCCACTGCGACGAAGCTTTGGGGTGCTACTTGCTTCAAAACACGGAGCAGTTCTCCAACTGCCGAATCGTTCGCACGAGAGATGCCGACGCGTTGGCGAAATGCGCGGTCGTTCTCGACGTCGGCGCGGAGTACGACGTCGCAAAGTTACGCTTCGACCACCACCAAAAAGGGTTCTCGGAGACGTTTAACGATTTCAAGACCAAGTTAAGCTCCGCTGGGTTGGTGTATAAACACTTCGGGAAGGAAATCGTGAGCAAGAAGATCGAGAAGAGTGTAGAGGACCCGGTGACCAATCAGTTGTATCTGAAGATGTACAAGAGTTTTATCGAAGCGGTGGACGGCGTCGATAACGGAGTTTCGCAATACGATATTTTGGAAGGCGCGGAACCGAACTACGAGAACAATACGAACTTATCCAGTCGAGTTGGAAAGCTGAACCCGAATTGGAACGAACCGTTCACCGCGGAACGGCAGATGGAACAGTTTTTGAAAGCGGTCGCGCTCGCCGGGAAAGAGTTTGACGAAGAGTTGAACTATTTGGCGAACGTGTGGTTGCCAGGGAGGAAGCCGGTGGAAGAGGCGATTGCAAAGAGAGAAGAAGTGGACACGTCTGGGAAGATTATAAAGTTGGAGCAGTACTGTCCGTGGAAGGACCATTTGTACGAGGTGGAGAAAGAGTCCGGGCTGGATTCCGAGGAGAAGCGCGTGGAGTTTGTGTTGTTCGAGGACGAAAGTGCGAAGAAGTGGCGCGTGGCGACCGTACCGATCGCGGCTGGGAGTTTCGATAAGAGGAAAGGGTTGAAAAAAGAATGGGCCGGGTTGAGAGATCAAGACTTGAGCGAAAAGAGCGGAATTCCCGGATGTGTATTTGTCCACAACGGGTTGTTTATCGGAGGGAACGATACGTACGAAGGCGCGTTGGAAATGGCGCGAGTCTCGTTGGAAGCGAAAGATTGATAGTGAAAAAACCATGCGAAAGATTTTTCGAGAAACTAATACTGTTGTGGGCATTCAAGTGAATTCAAAACAGATATAAGAAAGAACAGACGCATTATTCAACGAGGTTTAACAGCCTTAGTTGTGGTAGCTGCGCCCTTTTGTTTCTTCTTTTTCTTTTTCTTTTTCTTGGAAGCAGATTTTTCGAGAAGTTCGCTCTCTCGCTTTCGCTCCCTATGCGTTCGGAAACATCTCGCGATGACGATTTGAGCGGAAACACGCTCTTTGATTCTCGCGTTCATTTTCAGTCGCGCGTCTCGTCTCTCCATTTCTTTTCTCAACGCATCTTTCGCTTCCTCCAATCGTGTCGCTTTCGCGTCTGTCCTCTCGAGCGTCTCGAGCAGAGCTTTCCTTTCCGATTCTGCGTCTTCCTCGCGTTTCTCGTTTCTCCTCTCGACTTCGCTCGTCCAAAATGTAGCGTCTCCGAGCATGCTTTGCACGAATCTCTCGTGAGATAACTGTTCGTTTTCTAACGTTTCCTTCGTAACCTCGACCTCCTTTCGTAACTTCTCTAGTTCTCTACTCCTTTCCTTCTCTTTCAATCTCGCCTCTCGCTCGGAGCGCTCCGCTTCTCTCTTCGTTTCGATTTCAAACTCAACTTCGAGTAACGTTTGCTTTTGCTTCAACCTCGCCGCTTCCGACTCGAGTCGAACGATGTCTTTTTTCTCGTGTTCGCTCCGTTCTTCGCATTCTTTTTGCTTCGTCTCATCTCTTTCCTTCTCGCGATGTCGACAAAAGTTCCCATCCGAAAAACCTTCTTCGCTTTCTTCCTTCTTTTCCTCCTTTTCCTCCTCCTTTTTCCTTTCCAATCTTCTCTCGATTTCTCTCTCAATCCTCGCATGCTCTTCTCTCAACTCTTTCTTCGCTCGTTCGCTCGCCTCTTTCCTCTTCTCTCGTTCTCGCAAAGCCTTCTCTCTCGCGAACACAGACGCTCTTTGTGTGCTCTGCTTGACTGTCTCGTACGAGAGGTACGAGGTTTGTGCGAAAGCTTCTTCGAGAGTTTTCGCGGAGATTTGAAACAAAGAAGAAGAAGAGGACGACGACGACGACGCGTCCTTAATCATCTCTGTTGTTGTCGCGAAGACAAGACTCAACGAGAGAGGTGAAGAGACGCAGAGAGAGAGAGAGAGAGAAAAGAGGAAGAGGTGTTTGGTCAACGCGCACTCTTTTTTGTGATCTAAAAATAAATAAAGACGTTTTTAAGAAAAGAAGAAGAGACCACATGTGTGTGTGTATATAAGAGAGAGAGAGAAAGAGTTCTTTCTGTGAGAGAGAGAAGCCGCGGCGAAAATGCCCTCTGCGTGCGCGTCACGACCGACATCCTAAACCACCACCACCGCCCGAGGGGAGAAGAGGGTCTTTGTCTTCTTTGTACCACCAAACTGCTCAACTGCTTTTTCAGAGCGTGTCTTTCCCCACAACAACACCTAAAGTAGTTTAAGACGAGATGATGATGATGAAGAAGCGGACGACGACTCGCAAACTCTCCTCCTCTTCTTCTTCTTCTTCTCTCGTCGTTGTCATCTTCGGAGCGTTCCTTTTCCTCTCTTCTTCTTCTTCGTGTGCTCCCGTCGCCGTCGCGGAAAAGGAGGATCCAACGACAACAACGTCAACATCATCACAACTGCGCTCGAATTCCAAATGCATCGACCGTGGGTACGACCCGAACGTGGTGCGCTGCGACTACTGCCGCTTCGCACTGAAAGACGCGCTGGGAGAAAACGACTACCAAAACCAGTTCGTGAGCGAGTGCTTGGAGTGTTGCAAAGAGAACGACGAGGATGAAAACGACGATGCGTTTAATGGTGTCAAATTCGATCGCGCGACGATAACGGCGTGCTCGTGACGGTTGGCGAACTTTCCCGGTCTGAAGGAGTTAGTCTCCAACCCGGGGAAAGAGACGGAACAAGGGAAGAAAATATCGTTACAAAAACAACCGGAACGAATCTCAGAGTTTTATTCGAAGTTGAAACTGCAAATGAAACAAGGCGCGCCGGCGACGATAACGTTCACTCGAGACGCGAGAGTCGGCGAAGACGCCATCGAGGAGGCGGTGGACGTGGACCAAGCGTGGTCGAGAGAGGATATCGAGGGGATGTTTAAAGAGAGGATAGAAGGGTTTGAGATTTTAGCAAAGACGAGCGATGCAACGAAGACGGAGTTATAGTAGAAGGACGCGCACGCGTACGGAGAGAGAGAGCGAGAGAGCGAGAGAGCGAGAGAGCGAGAGAGCGAGAGCTGCTCGAATCCCAAGCCCGAACGGGACATCCCGAGCGCAAGTTAAAAGAGACTCCGACGAGAGTAGCGCGGCGTATTTATATATATTAAACAAGTGAACGAACAGCCTTCAATAAAGTTAATAATGGCTGTTCGCGATATATACATATATATATATACATATATACACATCTAACATCTGCGCGCCGACGGCGGAAATCTCATCTGTCCTCTCAAGTCTGTCTTTTCGTCACTTTTCCACTTTGCTGCGCGTTCCATCTTTACCGCGCGAAGACGTCAACAAAACGTACCCCGCGTCGACGAAACGCGTTTTGTCGTCCTCTGAATCGTCATCATGATCTTTCGTTTCCCTTCTTCCTCCTTCTCTTCCTCTTTATCGTCATCCTCGGTCTTCTTTTTCCTCCTCGCGATGACGATTGGTTTCGTCGGGGAAATCCTCTGCGCTGGAGGGAAAGACTATTACAAAGTCCTCGGCGTGGACAGACAGGCGGACGATCGAACGTTAAAGAAAGCCTACCGTCGCGAAGCGATGAAACACCACCCGGATAAAGGCGGCTCCGAGGAGAAATTCGCGGAGATTGGCCAAGCGTACGAAGTTCTCACCGATACAGAGAAGAGGCAGATTTACGACCAATACGGAGAGGAAGGATTGAAACAACGCGAAGGCGGCGGCGGCGGCGGAGGAGGAGGCGGGAACCCGTTCGGCGGAGGGCACCCGTTCGGAGGTTTCGGTGGAAGAGGTGGTAACACGTTCACGTTTGAGTTTGGCGGCGGCGGCGGCGGCGGAGGATTCGATCCGTTCGGGGACATGTTCGGCGGCGGCGGCGGCGGCGGGAGGCGGCAACAACAGAGACGAGAACAACCGCCGAGGGAGAAGGAGGATTTGTACGATCCCAAGAAAGGGCACAAGACGAAGAATTTGAAACGGTCCAAGTTCCCCGATAGCAACGCGAAGAACGTTTGGTTGATTGAATTTTACGCGCCGTGGTGTCAGCACTGTAAACGGTTCGTGAAGGATATGGAAAAGCTGAACGAAGATTTGGACGGATTCGCCAGAGTCGGAGCGGTGAATTGCGAGAAGGAGAAGGCGTTGTGCTTGCAGGAAGGGGTGTCGGAGTATCCCAAGGTGAAGTTAAGAGTAGCTGGGGTGAATAAACAGTACGACGGAGAGTCGGTGAACTACGCGAAAGTGAAGGAGTGGGCGTTTGAGAATTTGCCGAGTAAAGCGGAGTCGATTCGTAAGCCGGAGATGTTTACGAAATTTAGAGAGAAACACTGTCCGGAGGGACAAGGAGTGAAGTCGGTGTGTGTTTTGTATTTCAATAACAAACAGACGACGCCGAACTGGTTGAAGATTGCCTCGTATAACGTGGGAAAAGTGCACAAAGAAGTGAAATTCGCGGACGTTCGAGCGCCGAATAATCAAATAGCGTTGATGTTTGACGTGGACAAAATCCCGTCGTTGGTGGTGTTTTGCGACGGCGACTTTAAGCGATCGGTCGTAGGTGAGAAGAAAGAGTGGATGGACGACGCGGCAAAGCCTTCCGATTGGAGCGAGCCGTGGTTGATGGAACACGCGAATAGAGAGTATTGCGATAGGAAGATGCGAACGAGAGACATCGTCGGCACGACGATTGATCCGAGTATGGATTTTTCCAAGATGCGCGTGGCAAAGTTGAAAGCGATGTTAGCCGCGAACAACGTGTCGTGCCAACTGTGCGTGGAGAAAGGCGATTTCGTAAAGGCGCTGAAGGAGTTTGCAGCGTCGGGAGGTGCGAAGCGAGATGAGCTTTAATCCACACCGTTTTCTCTTTATTCTTCTTCTTCTTCTATATTTATGTTTTCGTTCTATTTTGATGAAAACTTCTACAATCCATTTCGTGCTATTTTTAAAAACTATCATGGAGCGTTCGCGTTCCCCCACGCGCCGTCCATGTACGCCTCGTCAAAGTTAGCGCTGCTATTATTATTTCGCTGCTGATATTGCTGCTGATTTGTATTTTGATTGTACCCGTTGCTATATTGTCCTTGCTGTCCTTGCTGTTGGCCTCTTCTCAAAGGATCAAACGGAGGCGGCCGCTCCGGCACCGGGTACCCCAACGTTTTCAGCACGATCCTCGACATTTCCTTGTACAACACGTGGCCTCGATCTAACATTCCTAACAAACTCCCGACGAAAAAATGCAACGCTTGCGTGTTTTCGTCCACTAAAAAGCTAATCTTACCGAAGAAATGGACGACGTCGGATAACGTGCGCATAATTTTCGACCACGCGGACATGGCTGGATTCACCGGTTCGTTCGGATCGAAGGACATCGGACCGGTCGGTCCGTACATGCCGCCGCCATACATGCCGCCGCCGTATCCGCCACCGTATCCACCATACATGCCACCACCGTACCCACCACCGTACCCACCACCATACATACCACCACCGTATCCGCCACCGTATCCACCGTATCCGGATCCGTAGCGACTGCCGTACATGCCGCCTCCGTACATCGAAGAACCATACCCGCCGCCGCCGTAGGAGGACACGCCGCCGTACCCACTTCCGTACCCACTCCCGTACCCACTCCCGTACCTACTTCCATATCCACCATCTATTCCGTATCCTCCTCCGTATCCTCCTCCTCCTCCTCCGTACGACATTCCGCCGCCGTACGCCTCCGCCGCCGGCTCCGCCTCGCCGGTCAATCCCGGATTTTCCCCCGTCGTCGGTCGACCGCGGGGCACTCTCGTCTCCCCGGTCGGGTTCGATTCCGTCCTCACGTTCGCTGTAAAATCATCATCGTTACGAAGAGTAAAAGAAGTGAAAAGAAAGAGAATAATCGAAGTTTAGACGTGAGTATCAGATGGTCAAAATGCACAAATCACCCACCAGACGGCGTTTCCCCTGCGCCGGGGACGTCCCACGGTTTCATCATTCGCGCGTTCGCCAACGGCGTGTCTTTAGAAGAACTACTGGGAGTACTCAAAGCCGCTCCTCCTTCTGCGCGTTCCCACGGTTTCGGCGGTGGTGGCGTGGACATGCTCTCTGTGTTACCTCTCTTACACGCAAAGAGGCCGGCGAGACGCAATTCAACGAATTCTTTCTCTCTCTGTGATGGTTTGCGCGTATATGTACCTCGCGTCGGCGACACTTTTCACGGAAAGAAAGAAAGATAGACTCTCTTTCCCGTCGACGGACGCGAACACTTCCTTCGCGCTCGAGAGAGAGAGAGAGAGAGAGAAAGAGCGTGTAAGATTCTTGCGCGTAAAAAATGGAGCACATCGAACCATTCCCCCAAAGAGAAAAAGCTTTGCGCTCGAAGTTCGAGAGATGATGCAAAGAGACGGAAACGACGGAGACGCAACGAGAGTGAACAACGCGACTCAAATGAACTCTCTCCACGACGCTTTGCGCGCGCGAGAAACCTACGGTTCAACGAAAAGAACAACAGTCGTTTCAAAGACGCGGAGGAATGCATTATTAACGCGTCGAGGAGGAAACGCGGGAGAATTGGACGACGACGGAGACGACTCGAGTCCGACGACCGACGAGGACGAAGATGATGTAGTCGACGACGACGACGAGGAGAAAGACGACGCCCGAAGGAAAGAGAGGCAAAGGAAACCAACGATACGCTCAGAAAGAAGGACGTCGTGTTCGTCCTCGACGTCGTCGGCGAAAACGTCGCTGGAGAACTTCGTCGAGAGAGATTCCTTGAAACGTTTCGCCGCGAGGTATTGCGCGTTACTCC